>JAABUN010006540.1_pt1 | contig 13317 bp, 18 predicted proteins | sample 5559311 | NCBI WGS metagenome assembly JAABUN01 (sample SAMN10711877, study PRJNA513370) | rock metagenome | isolation source: Antarctica rocks | place: Antarctica: Victoria Land, Siegfried Peak sud | reverse complement strand
GTATCCTGACCGGCGGTGGCCTCGGCAGGCCCCGGGAGGCTTCGCCTAGTCCGGTCTATGGCGCCGCACTGCTAATGCGGTTTGGGTCAACAGCCCATCCCGGGTTCGAATCCCGGAGCCTCCGCGTCCGGCCCAGCGCTCGTAGCTCAACGGATAGAGCATCTGACTACGGATCAGAAGGTTGGGGGTTCGAGTCCCTCCGAGCGCACAGAGCCCCTCTGAACAGCACTTTTAGACACCGGCTCGGTTCACCGACACTTGCACACCGCTTAGACACCATCTAATCTGCGGTGCATGACACCCAACGAGCTGGCCTTCCGCGACTTCGCTCGCAGCCTCCGGGCGCGCAATCGGAGCCCGCGAACCATCCAGTCCTACGTTGAGGCCGGCCGCCAGCTCGCCGACTTCCACGACGACCGCGACCTGACGACGCTGGTCCGCGGTGACATCGAGGCGTACTTGGCCGACGTTCTGACTCGGCACAGTGCCAGCACGGCCGCCGTCCGGTTCCGCTCTCTCCAGCAGCTCTACAAGTGGGCGACGGAGGAGGAGCTGGTCGACGTGTCCCCGATGGCCGGAATGCACCCGCCGGCCATTCCTGAGCGACCGGTGCCGGTGCTGGCCGACGACGACGTCCGGGCCCTACTGCGAGCGTGCGAGGGGAAGGACTTCGCCGAACGCCGCGACGCGGCAATCATCCGGCTCTTCGTCGAGCCGGGGGGCCTTCGACTGGCCGAGCTCACCGGGCTGGCGGTCGACGACGTCGACCTCGAGCGCGACGTCGTCGTGGTGCTCGGCAAAGGCCGTCGCCCCCGGGCCGTGCCGTTCGGGGCGAAGACCGGCACCACGATCACCCGGTACCTCCGGGAACGCGCGAGGCATCCGGCCGCGTCGTCGTCGGCCCTGTGGCTCGGCTCCCGCGGTGTCCCGATGACGCCCTCCGGGATCGCTCAGATGCTCGAGCGACGGTCGGCTCGGGCCGGCATCGGTCACGTCCACCCTCACCAGCTCCGCCATACGTCAGCCCATCGCTGGTTCGCCGAGGGTGGCGCCGAGACGGACGCCATGCGCTTGTTCGGGTGGCGCAGCCGCGACATGCTGAGCCGGTACGCCGCGAGTGCTGCGGACGAGCGGGCCCACGATTCGGCCCGCCGGCTGGCCTTAGGCGATCGGCTGTAACAGCGACACGCCGTCGCCGGCACGTCCCGCCCGACGGCACATCGTCGGCGTACCGTTGTCCTTAGCACCCCGACCCGGCGGAATCCGGGACGGCCGGGCTGGATCCCGGGAAGGCCATCGACCGCGCGACACGCGGACGACCTCGCGAAGTGGTGCTGCGAGGTGCGACGACGCGCCAGGGCGCGATGCCCGGCGCCGTCGAAAAGGCCGTCCCGTGGCACCACTCACCCCCGCCCAAAGATCGCTGCGCTCCCGCTTGGCCGCCTACGAGAAATGGTCCAAGCATGATCCAATAGCCGGCACCGCCGCTGCCCGGGCCGCCTTCGACCGTCGCTTCGACCGCGAAGTCGATCCGGCCCTCGAACTGCCGATCGACGAACGCCACCGCCGCGCCGACGCCGCCAAAAAGGCCTATTTCACGAAGTTGGCGTTCAAGTCATCGCGGGCTCGAGCTGCCCGCCGTGGCGGGAATGACGACGCATGACCGTCGCCGACCGCACGTTCTCCGGGTCGGTGCTGTCAGCCGACGAGGCCCGCGCCTTGACGGACCGGATCAAGGGCACCGTCACTGCCACATGGGCCTTGCTCCTGGAGGCGTACGAGCGCGAGGCGTGGAAGGCGCTGGGTCACGGGACGTGGGAGAGCTACGTCTCGGCGGAGTTCACCATCAGTCGCTCCCACGCCTACAGGATTCTCGATCACGGCCGGGTAGTTCGGGAGTTGGTCGGCCCGAGTGGATCAATGTCCCGGATCCGGGACACGCCGCCGAACATCGAGCAGGCAGGAGAACTGGCCCCGCTCCTTCCCGACCCCGACGCCATGCGTGAGGTCTATACCGAGGCCGTCGAGCGCACCGAGGGCAAGCCGACGGCTGCCGTCATCCGCGAGGTACGCAAGGAGCGTTCCGAGTGCGAGGCGAAGGCGACGCCCGAGCCGCGACAAGCCCCGCGGCCACAACTGCCGACCAGTTCCCTCGGGCTGTTCACGATCTGACGAAGTCGACGGAGCGCATCGCCCGTCTCATGGCGGATGACCGCTTCCCCCGTAACGCAGAGCAGATCGCCGCCAAGTACCGCGGCGACCTGCTGCGAGCCGTTGCCGTCCTGGAAGACGCCCTGATCGTCCTGTCGTATGCTGATCGCAGCAGATCGGCCGCCCGTGGCGCCCCTGTCGATTCGGAGAGCGAGCCGTGCTCGCCCGCGAAAAGCGTCGTCGTACGACGCGCATCCCGCGAGGGCACGCCATGACGGACATCCGTGTTCCGGTGGACTACTTCGGCCGGCCCGAGGTCGAGGCACTCAGTAGTGACGGCCTGCGCGTGCACCTGGCCGCAACGGCGTGGTCGGCCGGATACGGCAAAGACGGCTACCTCGCCGTGACGGCGCTACCCCGGCTGCACCCAGACGGCCGCCGGGAGGACCTGGCCGCCGAGCTGGTTGGAGCCGGCTTCTGGGAGGCGGTCGACGGCGGCTGGCGGCTGACCGACTACTTCCCCGCTCAGTCCTCGGCTGCTGAGGTCGAGGGGTACAAGGCGGCCAACCGGGAGCGGTCACGGAGGTACCGCGCTCATGTGGCAGAGCTGATTGCCCAGGCTGACAAGGCACCACCCGTCACGCGTGACGTGCCGCGTGACGTCACGGATGACGTGACGGGTGACGAACGGGCGTTCGTAGGCAAGGCAAGGCAAGGGCAGGCTAATAACGGAACAGAGCTGGAAGTAGGCGAGCCCGAACGCGTCACGCGTGACGACGAGCCACCGACCCTCCGGGTAGTCGACCCTCCCACCGATGGCCGAAGCCGTTGGACCGTCCTCGGCGGGGTTGCGCCGTGTGTGGTCTGCGGACAGGGTGCGCGGCTGGCGCTCGACGGTGATCCGGCTCACCCCGGCTGCCGACGCGACGCTCCAATGGATCTAGATCTCCGCGAGCGGGTGTCCGCATGACCACCACCACTCCCGCCGAGGCGCTCGACGCGACCCGTCTCTTGGTCGCGATGTCGAGGGCCTGGCTGGCCGCCGACTTCGAAGGCTTCGACACGTTGGCGCGCGGCATCGCCGACCCCGAGCTGGTGATCTCGGCCGCCGTGGCATTGCTCGCGCTCACGGCCCGCGACATCGCCCCTCTCCTCGGCCAGACCGCCGACGACCTGCTCGACGCGATGGGCGGGCTGCGATGATCATGAAGCCATGCTTGCAGTGCGGTAAGCCGTCGCCAGCCACCCGGTGCCCGAGCTGCCAGGCCGAGCGGCAGCGCGAGCGCGACGCCGTCGACCCGCGTCGTGTCCGTGGCCGCTATGACTCCCGGTGGGCCGCGCTGTCCCGTCGAGCCAGGAAGGCGCAGCCGTTCTGTGGTGAGCCCGGCTGCGGCCATCCCGGCTCACCGGAGAACCCGCTGACCTGTCATCACCTGACCTGGCCGGCCACCAAGCTTGCCCACGTCGAGGTCTTGTGCCTGCGGCACAACGTCGCCCGCGGTCCGACACCCAGGGGGGGTAACCCCGGGAGTGGATCACTGACACCCGCATTCAGGGTCACGGCGCGTTACTTTCCCCCTGCTCGTGGGGGCGCCGCGTGAGGGCTGGGCCGAAAGCCGCCCCGTCGGGCGCTCCGCTGCCGCTGCACCTGTTGCCTGCCAGCGGGTCCGCTCGCGTCGTCGCGTTCGTCGAGGAGTTCTGCCGGGTCGTGAAGGGCGGCACCGGCAACCCGGCCGGCGCGAAGCTACGGCTGCGACCGTGGCAGCGCGACGTCCTGGCCGGGCTGTACGACCCCGAGCCGCGCCCACGGCAGGCGCTGGTGTCCGTGGCCAGGAAGAACGGCAAGAGCCTCCTGGCGTCGTCGCTGGCGCTCTACCACCTGCTCGCCGACGGCGAGGAGTCCGCCGAGGTGGTCGTGATCTCCACCGACGAGCGGACCAGCCGAGTGATCTTCAACATGGCCCGCCGGCAGGTCGAGCTAGATGAGCGGCTGTCCGGCGTCCTGCAGATCTTCGCCGACCGGCTGGTGCACCCGGCGAGCGACTCTGTCCTGGAGTCCCTGCCGGCGGAGCCGTCCCGGCTGCAGGGCCGCAACCCGTCCGCGGTGATCGCCGACGAGGTCGCGTTCATGGACGCCGACGTGTGGGACGCGCTGGCATTGGCCGGTGGCACCCGCGCCCGTCCGCTGGTGCTGGGCATCTCGACCGCGGCGCTGACCGCGGACACCTTGATGGGCCGGCTGACCGCGTACGGCCGGGACGTTGTCGACCCGGCCTTCTTCTTCGCCGAGCACGCCGCCCCGGCCGGCTGCGAGCTGCTCGACCGGGACGCCTGGGCGGCAGCCAATCCGATGTTGGGCGACACGCTGGACCCGGCGCACCTGGCCGCGGTGGCGAAGACCACCCGCCCGGAGCAATTCCGCCGCTTCCACCTCAACCAGACCGTCGGGCGGGCTGACACCTGGATGCCGGCGGGCGCCTGGGCGGCGTGCGCGGCACCCGGACCGGTTCCCGACGGCGCGGAGGTTGTCATCTCCCTCGATGGCAGCTTCTCCCAGGACGCCACCGCGCTCGTGGTCGCCACGGTCTCGCCGCGACCTCATCTCGACGTTGCGGGCTTGTGGGAGCCGCCGAACGGCGACCCGGACTACCGGGTGCCCGTCGCCGACGTCGAGGAGGCCATCCGCGCCGCCTGCCGTCGCTGGCAGGTCCGTGAGGTGGTCGCCGACCCCTTCCGCTGGACCCGGAGCCTGCAGGCGCTCGCCGCCGAGGGGTTGCCGATGACGGAGCTGCCGCAGAGTCCCCAACGGATGACGCCGGCCACCACCGGGCTGTACGAGGCGGTGGTCAACCGGCAGGTGACCCACTCCGGGGACCCCGACCTCGCCCGGCACGTCGCCAACGCCACCATCCGCGACGACGCCCGCGGGACCCGGTTGGCGAAGGACCGCGCCCGCTCCACCCGCCGGATCGACCTGGCCGTCTGCGCCGTCATGGCGCACTACCGGGCGACCTGGCACGCATCCCGTACCCGACCCAGAAACCGAGTTCTCTCATGGTGATCCCCGTGCTCAACAACGTCGTGAACCTCGCGCCGGCGCGAGGCGCCGTCGAGGCGACCGTCTACGCGCTGAGCCGCCAGCTCGACGACGGCACCCTTCCGCTCCGCGCGCACCAGCTGTATTACGACGGGGGCCAACCTCTCGCCTTCCTCTCGCCCGCCGATGCAGAGAGCCTCAAGGGTCGGCTGCTGCGCCTGCCGGTCAACTACTGCCGGCATGCGGTCGACCTGCTCGCCGACCGGCTCATCGTGGAGGGTTTCGCCACCGGCAGCGGCACCCCGCGCGACCTCGACCTGTGGCGGGCCTGGCGACGAGCCGGGATGGTCGAGGGGTCAGATCAAGCGCACCGCTCGGCGCTGGTGTTCGGCAGGTGCCCCGTCAGCGTCTGGTCCGACCCGGCTGGCGGCAGCCGCGTGCGGGTCGAGGATCCCCGGCAGACCATCGTCGGCTACGACCCGGCGAGCGGGATGCGCACAGCGGCGCTCAAGAGATGGCAGGCCGGCGGGTTCGGCTGGGCAGTCCTGTACGGCCCGGACGTCGTACGGCGGTTGCAGACCGCCGGCGAGGTGCCCGCCGGTGCCGAGCTGCCGGCCGAGGGCTGGATCGTTGTCGAGACACTGAACAACCCGTTGGGCCGGGTGCCGGTTGTGGACGTGGTCAACCGGCCGCGGGTGGGAAACCCGGCCGGCACCAGCGAGCTCGCTGACATTGAGCCGGCCGTCGACGCGCTGACAAAGGTCATGACCGACGCGATGGTGAGCGCCGAGTACGGCGCAAGACCGCGCCGGTTCACGTTGGGCGTGGAGATCTCCGAGGACGCGGCCGGCAACCCGGTGAACCCGTTCGTGGATGGTCCGGGCCGTGTTTGGCAACTTGAAGGTGACCGCACGACGGCAACGGTCGGCCAGCTTGATCCGATGGGGCTCGGCCCCTACGTCGACCTCGCGGCCCTGCTTACCCACCAGATAGCGGCGCTCGCGTCGCTGCCGCCGCACCTGGCCGGTATCCGGCAGGACCAGCCGAGCAGCGCGGAGGCTCTGCGGGCCAGCGAGGCTGGGTTGGCCGGAAGGGCGCGAACCCGTCAGCGAGCGTTCGGTGGGCCGTGGTGCGAGGTGGTGCGCCTGGCCGCCGAGGCCACCGACGGCAAGCCTCGACCGGATCTCGACGACCTCGAGGTGCTCTGGACCGACCCGGAGACCTCGAGTCCGGCTCAGGCCGCCGACGCGGCGAGCAAGCTCGTCCAGTCCGGCATCCTCTCCGTTGACGGCGCGCTCGACGCCCTCGGGTACAGCCCTGAACAGCGGGAGGCCGAGCGGGTGGCCCGGCGTACGGCCGCACTTGACGGCCAGGGCCTCGACCTCACCGCGCTGCTGAGTGGGCCGGCCGCATGAGCCGCCAGCTGCTCGGCGGCCGTCCGACAGTGCTGCTCCGGTATCGGGCCGCCACGCTCCGGTTGGCCGGTACGAGCGAGTCCGCTGTCCTGAGCCTCTGGTCGCGGTACCAGGCCGGCCAGCTCGACGAGGCGCAGTTTCGGACGCTGGCCGCCGCCGTCATCGCCGCCCACAACGCCCGCGCGGTGACCCTCGCGGACTTGGCCCTGGCCGCGGTGCTTGCCGTCGAGCTGGCCCGGCTCGTCGTGCCGCTCGGCCTGCTGGCGACCGACGACCGGCCGCGGCTGCGCGAGGCGCTGGGCACCCTGCTCGCCCGGGCCGCTGCCCTCGAGCTGCCCGGTGCTGACGCGGTCGAGCGGTCGGACGCCGAGCTGGCGATGATGGCCAGGATCGCCCGTAGCGAACCTCTGGCCGCCGGGCAGGGCACATTCCAGCGTGGCATGCAACGACGACGCGTGCCGGGCTGGACCCGGGGAACCGGACCGGCACCCTGCCCGGTCTGCGCTGGTCTGGCCGACGGCACGGTGCTGGCGCCGAGCACCGTGATGTACACGCACCGAGGCTGCTCGTGCGTCATGATCCCGACTGAGAGGACCCCCGGATGACCACCACCGACACCGAGACCGAGACCACCGAGACTGAGACCACTGCTCCGGCCGCAGACACGTCCACGAGCACCGAGCAGGAGCCCGAGACGTTCCCGAAGGCCTACGTCGAGCGGTTGCGCGAGGAGTCCGCGGCCTACCGGGTCAAGGCCCGGCGCGCCGACGAGCTGGCCGCTCGGCTGGTGACCGCGCTCGCCGCCGGCACCGGCAAGCTGGCCGACGCCCGCGACCTCCCGTACGGCGAGCACCTGCTCGACGACGACGGCGTACCGGCCTTCGACAAGGTCGCGGACGCCATCGACGTGCTGATCCGGGAGCGCCCGCACCTGGCATCCCGGCGCCCGACGGGCCAGGTCGAGCAGGGTGTCCGCGAGGACGAGCAGGGCGTCTCACTGCTGGGGCTGCTGCGCGGGGCCTGAACCGAGGACTACGGGACGTAGACGGTGCGAGCCAGCGGGACCGTCCATGGTGCGGTGCGCACGTCCTCCGGGATGACGTCGCCGTCGCCGTCGATGAGGATCAGGCCGTGCTCGCCCTGGGCCTCGCTGATGTCGCTGGCCTCGCGCTGCTCGGCCGTGGCGAAGCCCAGCCGGTCGCCGTTCTCGCCGTCGTAAAGCTCACCGGCCATGGCGGTGCCCTCGCGGCCGGTGTAGACGTAGTCGGCTCTGCGCTCCGCTTCGGTCGGGTCGGAGTCTCTCGGGTAGTCGTAGTCGGTGGTCATCGGATCGCTCCCTTGCAGTCCTCCCGGTGCCCTGGCGCTGACATCGTGTCACCGCCACGGCGGCGCGCTGGCGTGTTAGCCTGATTTCGGGCCTGGTGCCCACTGCACGGACGGCCTGGTGCCCGACGTGATCCCACACCGGATCGACACGTCGGAGTCCTCATGCCTGAAGCAACGACCACGCCCGCCGCTGGCGGCGTACTGACCCAGACCCAAGTCGCCGCGCTGCTCTTGCAGCCGTTGCAGGCCGCCAGCGTCTTCCTGGCCAGTGGTCCCCGAATCTTCGACACTGCCGGCGGCAACACGCTGCGGATACCGCGGCTGGCCGGCTCGACCGGGGCCGCGTGGGTCGCCGAAGCGGCACCCATCCCGGACGACGACGTGACGTTCGGTGAAATGGTGCTGCTGCCGAAGAACATGCAGTCGCTCAAGGTCATCACCAAGGTGTCCGACGAGCTGCTGCGCCAGTCCATCGTCGCCCTCGACAGCGTGTTGCAGGCCCGGCTCGTCAACGACGTGGCCGCGGCGCTGGACACCGAGCTGATCGCCGGCACGGCCATCGACGGGACCAAGCCGCTGGGCCTGCTCAACCAGGTCGGCGTCCAGACCATCGCCGCCGGTGCCGCGGCGACCTTCGACCTGCTCTACGACATGATTGGCAAGCTACTGAGCGCGAACGTGGACGCCACGGCGGCCCGCTGGCTGATGACCCCGGGTGTGTTCCAGGTGCTCAGAAAGACCAAGGCCACCGGCGGCGGATATCTCATGCAACCCGACGTGATGGAGCAGGGCGCGTTCCGGCTGCTCGGCTACCCGGTGACCGTTACCCCCCGGATCCCGACCACCGGCGTCGGCGTCGGGACGACGAAGATCGTCCTCTGGACCCCGTCCATGTACGCCGTGGCCCGCGACATCAGCCCCGAGGTGAAGCTGCTGACCGAGCGGTACGCCGACACGGGCCAGGTCGGCATCCGGGTGCAGTGTCGCTACGACGCCGCGCCGCTCTATCCCGAGTCCGTCGTCATCGCCACCGGCGTTACTGGCGGGTAGTCGTGCCGGGCCCGATCGCCAACCCCACCAGCCTGACCGGCGTGGACGTCGCCGAGTTTCTCGGCCGGTCCGGCGATGCCGGGCTCGCAACCCTGGCCGACGAGCACCTGCCGGTGGTCGCCCAGCTCGCCCGGAGCTTCACCCGAGGCCGCGGCTTCGCCGACCCGGCCGCCGTTCCGGCCGACCTGCTCAGCGTGATCCTCGCCGCCACGGCCCGGCTCGTCGGCAACCCTCGCCAGCTCGCCCGGGATGCGATCGGCATTCCCGGCGACTTCACCCGGGAGCATGTCGGCAGCTTCAACGGCTGGACACTGGCCGAGCTGATGGTGCTGAACGGCTACCGCCGGCGGTCGGCGTAGGAAGCTGATCGCTTTCGCACCATCTAAGTCGGCCACTTCCGCTCGTCGCTGACGTGCATAACCGCAGGTCAGCACACCGCTGGGTGATCTATGACTACGGATCAGAAGGTTGGGGGTTCGAGTCCCTCCGAGCGCACTTCCTCTACCAGCGGGTTTGCCCCTTCGGGCAGGCCCGTTTCGTCGTTCAGGAGCCCGGTTGGGAACGGATTGGGAACGCGGGCCGCCTGCTGCTGGTGGTCGGTGACCAGGACCCGGCCGCCGTCCCGCAGCACTTCGGCGACCAGGCCGAGCACGGCCGCGCGGGCCTCGGCGTCCAGACCTGACCAGGGCTCGTCGAGCACGAGCAGCTCTGGGCGCACGAGCAGCGCCTGCGCCAACCCGACCTTCTGCGCGCTGCCTCTGGACAGCTCGGGCAGCGGGACGGCGAGCAGGTCGCCCAGATGCAGCCGTTGCACCTCCCGCTCCACCGCCTGCCTGGCGCCGCCGGCGTCCAGGCCGCGGATGCGGGCCTGCGCCAGCAGGTACACCCCGGCGGGAAACGGCTGTGCGGCCGGGAACCGCTCCGGCGCCCAGCCGACGATCTCCGGTCGGGCAATTACCACCCCCGCCGCTGGCGGCAGCACCCCGGCGAGCACCCGCAGCAGGGACGACTTACCCGCGCCGTTTCGCCCGGTGACCTCGACCAGCGACGCGGCGGGCAGATCCAGCGAGACCTCCCGGAGCACCCACGGGGCACGCCGGCCGTAGCGGACACCGACAGCGGACAACTGCATCGAGCAATCCTGCCGGGCCGGGCGGTCTTCGGGGACCGCACCGGGCGGGTCAGGCCGTCCGGTCGTCCACCGGCTTGGAATGAAGGCCGAACACACGGGCGGCCCGCCCCGATCGTGCACCGCAAGTCGTTCCTCCCACACCAACGACGGGCGACCCTGCTTCCTGGCACCGGTTCATCCCGTGGATCGGTGGTGGCCGACATCTATGCGCGCCATCATGGTCGCTATGAGGGAGCCGCCCACGCCCAACCGGCTCGACTCGACCGGCATACCCGATGAGATCAGCGGCGGACCTTCCAGTTCTGGGGATCGGCGCCTCCCGCGTTGGATGGTGGCGGCCGTGGCGGCTGGCGTCGCAATCGCGGTCACGAGCTGGGCCCTTGTTCGGCACGACACCCGTCACCTGATGGCGGCCGAGCGGTCGTCGCCTCCGGCTCCCGGGTGGCACTCCTACTCGACCAGTTCGAACGGTCCAACGGAGTCACCTGCGCCGCCGCTCCCCACGAATCTCCCGGGACTGCCCTTGGCTGCCCGTACGGGCCTGGTACTTCCGTATTCCGGCACCGTGCCGGGCTGGTGGGACGCCGATTCCGGCACGCTGACTCCCATCACGCCGCCCCCACCCCCGCAGGCCAATGGCTACGGCTTCAACGTCGTACCTCGCGCCTCCGGCTTTGCGGCTCTCCGGAACGCCGGTGAACCCTGCGATGGTTGCCCCGGCAAGCCGACCCCCGTCCAGCTGGCGGTGGCTCACCAGCCGGCGCGGCAAGGTCCTCTCGCCAACGCCATCGCGCCGGCCGCGGACGCCGACGGCATTTGGGTCACCAGCTACCGGTTCCCCGCAATCCAGATCGAAGATCCTCGACAGTCCGCGGTGGTGCAGCTGATCGACGTGAGCGGGCATGTCCGTATGGCTCCCAGAGACCTCCCCCGAAACTCGTACGTCATCCGGGGCGTGCGGGGTGGGCTACTGCTCACCCGGAGCTATCGGAAGGCGGCGACGGCGTTCCTCTGGGACCCACTCACTGGCAGGACCGGCTTCCGGCTCTCCGGAGAGGTCGTGGACACGACCAGCGAGCTCATCGTGTGGCAGCAGAGCGCCGACTGCTCACTCACGCCTTGCGACATCCACGTCCGCAATCTGGTCACCGAAACGCAGCGCACCTTTACGAACCTGGCCGGCGAGGTCGCGGCCGTGGAAGGCGCCACCAGTCCCGACGGTCGCTACTTCGCCCTACGGGAGTACGGCGACCCCGACCGGTCGGCCGGTGGCGAGGGCAACCTGACGAGCACCGCCGTGGCCGTTCTCGACCTTCGCACCGGCCGGACGATCGCCGTCCCGGGTAGCAAGATCGCAAATAGCTCCGGCTACGGTCCGGGCTATTCCGCCATCGGGTGGACTCCAGACGGCCGCTACCTGATCGTGCAGTCCGGCGACCAGCCTGCACTGTGGCGGGTCGGCGCGCCGGTTCTGCTGCTGACGGCTCCCTTGAGCCAGGACGTGGTCCTCGTGCCGCCTTGACCCATGACCAGCTGCCCGCGGGCAGCTGCACACCTTACTTGGCCTTTCCCCATTTGCCGATGCGAGGCATCAGGTGCGGACGGTTGAGCCATCCATAGATCAGGCGCTCGAGTCTGTTGAGCTCCGGGGGCCGTCCCGGTCGACCGCCCGCCCGGAGTTCCTCCGGCGGGTCGTGGAGGGTCACGGTCAGGCGCTCCATCGCGGCCAACGGTACGTACCAACGCCGCAGTACCGTTGGCCGCATGGGCGACGAACCGCTAGACCGGCGCGAGGGTGAGGTAACCTGGCCCGAGGGCATCGGGGAGCGGCTGACGTGGGGACCCGGTGACGTCGTCTACACCCGGCCCCCGCCGGGCCGGCGCCCCACGCTTCGCCCGACTGACCCGTTAGAGACGATCTCTTGGGCACAAGCGTGGGCACACCGACGCTACTTCTCCTGTCCGGCAGTGACCGGCGATGCCACCCGAGAGCGCTGCTGAGCTGGGGTTCTGGCGGAGGATGCGTCTCGCTGACACCCGTTGCCGGTGCAGCGACGAGGGTTCAAGTCCCCCCTCCGACACGATTCCAGCCCGCATTGCCCGGCAGGCCGCCGGGCGGCTGGCATGGTGAACCGGTGAGGTCAAACCCTCCCGGGCCGAGTTGTGGAGTGCCGGCACCCGTCGATGCATTGGCCGCCGGGCGCTCCGTCCACCTGGTGTGGGAGAACGAGGTGGGCGGGCTCACCTTCGAGGTGGGCGTGGATCTGGATCGGTGCTTCGTGAAGTGGGCCCCTACGGAGAGTGGTATCGATTTGGCCGAGGAGGCGGCCCGCCTCACCTGGGCGGTGGCCTTTGCTCACGTGCCCATGGTGCTCGACCATGGCGCCGACGATGCAGGGTCGTGGATATTCACAACCGCGTTGCCCGGTGAGAATGCCATCGCCAACAGGTGGACGGCTGAGCCGCGTACGGCGGTGACGGCCATTGGCGAGGGGCTGCGGGCCCTGCATGAGGCTCTTCCGGTCCGGCAATGTCCGTTCTCGTGGACGGCCGAGGATCGTGTCATCGACGCACAGCAGCGGGCGATCGAGGGTCGGATCGATCCGGCCCAGTGGCATCCGATCCACCGGTCGCTGGCGCTCGGCCGGGCACTCGAGCTTCTCTCAGACGCCCCAGCCATCGAACGATCGGTCGTCTGCCACGGCGACAGCTGCGCACCGAACACACTGATTACCGACGACGGACGCTGGTCGGGGCACGTCGACCTCGGCGCGATGGGGGTAGCCGACAGGTGGGCCGACCTGGCGGTCGCCACCTGGAGCACGGAGTGGAACTACGGCCCGGGGTGGGACCCCCTCCTGCTGGAGGCCTACGGCACCCGGCCCGACCCCGACCGAACTCGCTATTACCGGCTGCTCTGGGACCTCGGTCCCTGAAGCCCCCGACCGGCCGCATGCCGGACGGACGGGCACGTGCGCACCCTCAGCGCTGAGTGCCGCGCTTACTCACCGCATCGCGCATCCGGTCCAGCAGACCGGCGACCGGACCGAGCAGCTTGTCACCGGGCGGCTCGTCGGGCACGGACGGGTGCGGCCGGGTAGGCGCGATCTTCTTCACGGCCTCGACCCGGGCCCCGAGCTCGACAAGCTCTTCCTGGGAGAAGACCTCGCGCATGTGAGGGAACATCTGCCCCTCCTCCTCCGCCA
>JAABUN010006538.1_pt1 | contig 13326 bp, 11 predicted proteins | sample 5559311 | NCBI WGS metagenome assembly JAABUN01 (sample SAMN10711877, study PRJNA513370) | rock metagenome | isolation source: Antarctica rocks | place: Antarctica: Victoria Land, Siegfried Peak sud | reverse complement strand
GTCAACGGCAACACCGACATCTATTCGGTGAGCGCGGCCGGGGGCGGAGAGCCGCGCCGGCTGACCACCGCGCCGGGCATCGAAGTGGGCGGCTCATTCTCGCCCGACGGCCAGCGGATCGTGTTCGAGAGCGACCGCTCGGGCGGCCAGCAGCTTTATGTCATGGACGCCGACGGCGGCAATCAGCGACGCATCAGCTTCGGCGCCGGCCGCCACGCCACGCCGGAATGGAGCCCGCGCGGCGACCTGATCGCGTTCACCCGCACGTCCGGCAACTTCCGCATCGGCGTGCTGCGCCCGGACGGATCGGGCGAGCGGCTGCTGACCGACAGCTGGCAGGACGAGGCCCCGACCTGGTCGCCCAACGGCCGGGTCATCCAGTTTTTCCGCACCAAGCGCGGATCGGGCGAGGCGGAGCTGTGGTCGGTCGATCTGACCGGCGTCAACGAGCGCCAGCTCAACCTGCCGCTGAACGGCTCCGACCCCTCATGGGGCGCGGTGCGCAAGTGATCCATCAAGGGAGTACCACCATGAAGACGAACACCGCATTGTTGACCGCCGCCTGCGTGCTGGCGCTGGGCGCGTGCACGCGCAAGGCACCCGCCGACCTGCCAAGCCCGGGCGAGACCGTGCCGCAGTCGGGCGACGGCTTCGGCGACGGCACGAGCGGCGGGGTGACCGGCGCGGCCGTGCCCGGCTCGGCCGCCGACTTTCGCGCGAGGGTGACGAGCGACCGGGTGTTCTTCGACACCGACGCCTACGACATCGACGGGCCTGATCGCGTCGTGCTCGACAGCCAGGCCGCGTGGTTGCGCCAGCACCCGAGCGTGCGCGTGACGCTGGAGGGCCATGCCGACGAGCGCGGCACGCGCGAGTACAACATCGCGCTGGGCGAGCGGCGAGCGAACGCGGCCAAGAACTATCTGGTCGCCGCCGGCATCCAGCCGACCCGGATCGGCACCGTCAGCTACGGCAAGGAGCGCCCCGCCGCGCTCGGCTCCGACGAGGCCGCCTGGGCCCAGAACCGCCGCGCGGTGACGGTGATCCCGCAATAGGGGGTCTCAAGCGCCTGACAGGGAGGACACTGCGCTTGCCCCATGTTCCGTTCCGGCTGAGCCTGTCGAAGCCCCGCCCTTCCTTCTGCCCCGTCTTTTCCAAAGAAGGACTGTCCTTCGACAGGCTCAGGGCGAACGGTGTCGTTTGGAGGAACAGTTACACCAGGCCCAACCGCGTCAGCTCGCTCAGCAGCCCGGCCGGCAACCCCCCCGCCGGGTCGTCCGCGCCGTCCAGCAGATCGGCGGGCGCGGCGTCCGCCTCCAGATAGCGCCAGCCCTGGTGCGCGCGCTTGGCCATCGAGCGCACCGCGATCAGCGGGTGGCCGAGCGTGATCGCACAGCGTCCGTCCGCTTCTCCGAACTCAAGGATCGGCGAGCGCGCGGCCAGCCGGTGCTGGACGATCCAGAACAGCGAGCCGCCGGCCATCTCGTCGGCGCGGCGCGGGCGGTAGCGGGTGGTGATCGTCACGCGTCCACCCTCCGCCCGGCCGCTCAGCCGCGCGTCGAGCTGCGCCAGTTCGTCGCAGCCCCAGGCGATCTTGGTCATGTTGAGCGGCATGGGGGTCAAGTGGGGAGGGTGGGGCGAAGGGCCAAGCTTGCGCGCGAGAGCCGTGGCGTCCCGAGCCGATCGCCCAACCCTTTCCTTTGCGCCACGAGTGGCTTAGCGGCGCGGTCCATGCTCCGCCTCCTGCCCTCCGCCGCCCTCCTCCCCGCCGCCGCCCTCCTCATCGCCACGCCGATCGCGGCGCGCGAGCCGGTCAATCCGCCCGCCGACGTCCAGCTCAGCGGCGCGGTCCGCGTGTTGTCCGACTATCGCGACCGCGGCGTCTCGGCGTCGGACGGCAAACCGGCGGTGCAGGGCGAGGTTGCGGCCGAGATCCAGTCCGGTTTCTATGGCGGCATCGCGGCGTCGACCCTGCCCGACAGCGTGCCCGACGGCCATTACGAGCTCGGGTTCAACGCCGGCTGGAACGGCGGCATCGCGCCCGGCCTGCAAGCCAACGCCGGCGTGCTCTACAACGTGTTCCCGGGCAAGGCGGTGAGCGACTATGTCGAGCGGTTCGCCAACACGACCTACCGCTTCGGCCCCACGCGGGCCAAGGTCGGGGCGATCTACGCGCCCGCCGGGCAAGTCGCGCTCGACGGGCGCGACAGCAATCTGCAGGTCTTCGGCTCGCTCGCGACCGCGATTCCGGGCACCGCGATCTCGCTCGACGGGCGGGTCGGGTACAATCGCGGCTCGCTGACCTTCGTCTCGGACTTCAACCGCAACGAGTATTACGACTGGCGGCTGGGCGCGTCCTATGCCTTGGGGCCGGTGACACTCGGCGTGCGCTATTGGGACAGCGACCTGCCGGAGGTGAACGACGCCCTGCGCAAGACGGTGGCGTTCCGGGCGGAGTTCGGGTTCTAGGTCGGCCCCCCCCCCCCCCAATACGACCGTCGCGGCGTTCGCGTGGCCTCGCCTCAGCCGCCCACCAGCCCGCTCGTCACCGCTAGGCCCAGGAACGCGAGAAAGCCGACCGAGTCGGTGATCATCGTCACGAAGATGCTGCTCGCCACCGCCGGATCCTGATCCAGCCGGTCGAGCACCACGGGCACCACGACGCCGGCCAGCCCGGCCACGATGATGTTGAGCACCATGGCGAGCGCGATGACCCCGCCCAGCAACGGCGACGAAAAGAACGCCCAGGCCGCCAGTCCGATCAGCCCGGCGACCGTCAGGCCGTTCAGCACCGCGACGCGCAGCTCCCGCCCGATGATCCGCGCGGTGTTCGACTGGGTGAGCTGGTTCAGCGAGATGGCGCGCACCGCGACCGCCATCGTCTGGGTGCCCGCGTTGCCGCCGATCGAGGCCACGATCGGCATCAGCACGGCGAGCGCCACCATCTGCTCGATCGCCGCGCCGAACAGCCAGATGATGGTGGAGCCGACCAGCGCGGTGCCCATGTTGGCGATCAGCCAGCGGACCCGTGCCACGTAGCTGTCGCGGATCGGCTCGTTGATGTCGCCTTCGCCCGCGCCCGACAGCAGCAGCGCGTCCTCGCCCGCCTCCTCCTGGATGACGTGGACGATGTCGTCGACCGTGATCTGGCCGATCAGCCGCCCGCCGCCGTCTACGACAGCCGCCGAGATCAGGTGATAGCGCTGGAAGCGGAGCGCCACCTCCTCCTGATCCATGGTGGCCGGGATCAGCGTCTGCTCGCGCTTCATCAGGTCGCGGACCGGCGTGGCGCGCGGCGCGGTGAGGATCCAGGAGAGCGGGCAGGTGCCGACCGGACGGTGCGCGGGGTCGACCACGAAGATCTCCCAGAAGTCGCCGGTGGTGGCGCCCGAGCGGCACCAGTCGATGACGTCGCCGACCGTCATTCCGTCGCGCACCGCCACGACGTCGCGCTGCATCAGGCGGCCGGCGGTCTCCTCTGGGTAGAGCAGCGCCGATTCGACCGCCGCGCGCTCCGCCTCCGGCATGGCGTCGAGCACGGCGCGCTGGTCGGCGGCGTCGAGGTCCTCGATGACCGCGACCGCGTCGTCGGTGTCCATGTCGGCGGCGAAGGTGGCGACCTGGTCGGCGGGCAATTCCGAGAGGAGCGCCTCGCGGACATAGTCGTTCATCTCGACCAGCACGTCGGCGGTCAGCCGGTCGCCCAGCGCGGCGGCGACGGCCAGCCGTTCGTTCTCCGGCACCAGCTCGATCAGGTCGGCGAGGTCGGCGGGGTGGAGCGGTTCGGTCAGCGCGCGGACGAGCGCGTCGTCGCCGGCCTCCGCCGCATCTTCGACGTCGCGCACGAAGGCGAGCGGGAAGCGGTCGTCCTCGTCCAGCCGGTCGGCGGGGTCGGCCGACAAGCCCCGGGGCAGGGTGGCGGCGTCCGTGATGTCGCTCATCGGTCCGCCCTCCCTGCTGCGCTGCGTGCACGGGCTAGTGGCGGGCCGGTTGGCCCAAGGCAAGGCAGGTCGGAACGGCCAACTCGTCTCGGCCGTTCACGAGGCTCATCACAAAGGACGACACTCCCCCATGCCCGACACGGACGCGCCCGACACACTGACCCTCACCCTCTCGTCCGGCGGCGACGTCGTCATCAAGCTGCGACCCGACCTGGCACCGGGCCATGTCGAGCGCATCACCGGGCTGGCGACGAGCGGGTTCTATGACGGGGTCAAGTTCCACCGCGTGATCCCCGGCTTCATGGCCCAGGGCGGCGACCCGACGGGCACCGGCGGCGGCGGCAGCGACAAGCCGGACCTGAAGGCCGAGTTCTCAAGCACGCCGCACGTGCGCGGCACCTGCTCGATGGCGCGCACCAGCGCACCCAACTCGGCCAACAGCCAGTTCTTCATCTGCCTGGACGCCGCGCGCTTCCTCGACAACCAGTACACGGTGTGGGGCGAGGTGACGGCCGGCATGGAGGATGTCGACAATCTGCCGGTCGGCGAACCGCCGAAGAACCCGGGCACGATCGTGAAGGCGGTCGTGGGGTGAGGTGAAGGTCCCTCTCCCGTTGGGCGATGCGCCCAACGGGAGAAAACAAGCGCGCTAAACCCCCGCACCCCTCAGCCACTCGTCGAAGATCCGCACCGCCGGCTGCCCCAGCGCCTTGGGGCGGCAGACGAAATAATAGCCGTAGGGGCTCTCCACCTCCTCCCTGAACAAACGCCGCAGGCGCGGGTCGTGGGCGTCGTCCAGGTGGCTGTGGAGCATGAACGCAACGCCGAGCCCGCGCGCCGCCGCCTCCAGCATCAGCGGGCCGGAGTCGAACTGGTCAATGGCGCTCGGCTCCAGCGTCGGCTGGCCGACCGCGTCGCGCCAGACGTCGAAGGTCTCGGTCATATCGCGGTGGATCAAGACCGTCTCGCGCTCCAGATCGGCCGGCTCGCGCACCCGCTCGGCGTGCTCGGCGTCACTGATCACGGAGACGCGGTCGTGGGTCAGGCGGTGGGAGTGGAGCGCCGGGTCGATGTCGCGCGCCAGCACGATCGCCGCGTCCAGCCCGTCGCCCAGCCGGCTGAGCGGCTGGGGCGCGGTGTCGATGTCGAGATGGAGCTCGGGATGGCGGTCGCGCAGCTCGGGCAGGTGCGGGAACAGCCGCTGGCTGGCGAACAGCGGCAGCACGCCGAGCCGAAGCCGCAACAGCGTGGACGGGGCCACCGCGCGCGCGATCGCCTCGCCCAATTCGTCGAGCGCGGGAACCAGGGCGGCCAGCAGCCGCTCGCCCTCCGCGTTGGGCGCGATCGACTGGTGGCGGCGGTCGAACAGCGGCCGGCCGACGAACCGCTCGAGCGTCTGGACGCGGCGCGTGCAGGCCGGGGCGGAGATGGCGAGCTCCTCGGCGGCCGCCTTGACGGACCCGGTGCGCCCGACTGCCACGGCGGCCTCGACGGCGGACAACGGCGGCAGGCGTCGCATGAGAGCGCTCCCACGATTGCAATCCTTGCATCCGCTACGGCTCATTTCGCAGTTGCACAAGCCTATGTTGCAGCGCACAACGGTCGTGCCTTTTCAGGCATCCTCTCCTAATGACCTTCGGGGTCGGTCCTTCGGGACCGGCCCCGTTTTTAGTTCGGCCGCGGGCCGCTAAGGGGATGTCCATGGCCGCAGGATCGATCCCCGACGCGCAACGCCGCTCGCGCCGCCTGCTCATCCTGTTCGTCGTGGTGATGCTCGCCTTCCCGTTCCTCGTCGTCGGCTCGTCGGCGATGCTGTCGAGCGTGTTCCCCGGCTGGGCGGCGCGGGCCGGGCTTGCGCCGAAGGGGCCGTTGATCGAGCGGCTGGCCGACGACGCGCGCTACGACCGCACGCCGCTGGCCATCCGGGACCGACCGAGCCCCGACGGCAGCGCCGTGGCGGCCACCCGCTATGCCGTGCCGTCGCAGGACGAGGCGCTGGGCAAGCTCACCCGCGCCTGCGAGTCGCAGCGCCTGAAGGTCGCCTCGCCGGACGCCCGGCGGGCCGACCCGACGCTGTATTGCGTCGGCGAGGATTCGGGCGCGGAGGTGCGGGTGCAGGCGGAGGTGACCTGCCGGCCGGCCTGCACGCTCGACCTGCGCGTGCGCTCGCGGCCGGTGGCGACGGGTGGACAGGCCTAGCCCGGGCACCCATCTCAAGCGTCCGGGCGTTCGCGTCGAATTGCCAAAAGGAGGGCACGTGGCCGACGCCGAGGACCAGACGATCAAGCTGCAGGTGGCCAACGCGCGGCCGGAGGACTCCGGCCACGGCATCGCCCGCATTCCGCGCGCCACGATGGCGCAGTTGGGGGTGGGCGAGGGCGAAGTGATCGAAGTGGTCGGCAAGCGCTCGACCGCCGCGCGGGTCGTGGCCCCCTATGCCGAGGACGAGGGGCTCCAGCTCGTGCGCCTGGACGGCCTGATGCGCGCCAACGCCGGCACCGGGTCGGGCGATCACGTCGAGCTGAAGCGGGTCGAGTCGAAGCCGGCGACCAAGGTCGTCCTCGCCCCGGCGCAGGAAAATCTGCGGCTGCAAGGGTCGGGCGAGGCCTTGAAGCGCAACTTCTTCATGCGGCCGCTCACGTCCGGCGACATCGTGGCGACCACCGGCCAGCAGCGGGTGCAGCAGGACGGCCTGCCGCCGCAGCTGCGCCAGATGCTGAACGCGCCGGCCTATGCGCTGGCCGAGGTGCGGCTGATCGTGGTCGACACCAGCCCCAAGGGCATCGTCCATGTCGACGCGGACACCGAGATCGAGCTGCGCTCCGAGTATGAGGAGCCGCGCGAGCTGCGCCGGACCGACGTCACGTATGATGATCTGGGCGGGCTGGGCGACACGGTCGACCAGCTGCGCGAGATGGTCGAGCTGCCGCTGCGCTATCCCGAGCTGTTTCAGCGCTTGGGCGTCGACCCGCCGCGCGGCGTGCTCCTCCACGGGCCGCCGGGCACCGGCAAGACCCGGCTCGCGCGTGCGGTCGCCAACGAGAGCGCCGCCGAGTTCTTCCTGATCAACGGACCGGAGATCATGGGCTCGGCCTATGGTGAGTCGGAGAAGCGGCTGCGCGACGTGTTCGACGAGGCGGCGGCCAACCAGCCGGCGATCGTCTTCATCGACGAGATCGACTCGATCGCCCCCAAGCGCGACCGCACGCCGGGCGAAACGGAGAAGCGGCTGGTCGCCCAGCTGCTGACCCTGATGGACGGCCTTGAGTCGCGCACCAACGTCGTCGTGATCGCGGCCACCAATCGCCCGGAGGCGATCGACGAGGCGCTGCGCCGGCCCGGCCGCTTCGACCGCGAGATCGTGGTCGGCGTGCCCGATCAGCGCGGCCGGCGCGAGATCCTGGGCATCCACACGCGCGGCATGCCGCTGGGGCCGCAGGTCGATCTGGATGAGCTGGCGCGCGGCACCTACGGCTTCGTCGGCGCCGACCTGGCCGCGCTGACCCGCGAGGCGGCGATCGAGACCGTGCGCCGGATGATGCCGCGCCTGAACCTGGAGGACGGGACGATCCCGCCCGAGGTGCTGGCCGACCTGATGGTCGAACGCGACGACTTCACCGAGGCGCTCAAGCGCGTGCAGCCGTCGGCGATGCGCGAGGTGATGGTGCAGGTGCCCGACGTGCGCTGGTCCGACATCGGCGGGCTGGACGCGGCCGCCGAGCGGCTGCGCGAGGGCGTGGAGCTGCCGTTGAAGAACCCGGACGCCTTCCGAAGGCTGGGCATTAGACCCGCAAAGGGCTTCCTGCTCTACGGCCCGCCCGGCACCGGCAAGACGCTGCTCGCCAAGGCGGTGGCGCGCGAGTCGGAGGCGAACTTCATCGCCACCAAATCCTCCGACCTCCTGTCCAAATGGTACGGCGAGTCCGAGCAGCAGATCGCGCGGCTGTTCGCGCGCGCGCGGCAGGTCGCGCCCACCGTGATCTTCATCGACGAGCTCGACAGCCTGGTGCCCGCGCGCGGTGGCGGCATGGGCGAGCCGCAGGTGACCGAGCGCGTGGTCAACACCATCCTGTCCGAGATGGACGGACTGGAGGATCGCCAGTCGGTGGTCGTGATCGGGGCGACCAACCGCCCCAACCTGATCGACCCGGCCCTGCTGCGCCCCGGCCGCTTCGACGAGCTGATCTATGTCGACGTGCCCAACGTCGAGGGGCGGCGGCGCATCCTGGACATCCATGTCAAAGAGATGCCGCTTGCCCCCGATGTGGACCTGGACGCGGTGGCGGAGCGGACGCCGAACTACACCGGTGCCGACCTGGAGGACGTGGTGCGGCGCGCCGGCCTGAACGCGCTGCGCCGGTCGACCGACGTCGCGGAGGTGACGATGGCCGACTTCGACGCGGCACTGGACGAGAGCCGGCCGTCGGTGACCGACGAGATGAGCCGCGAATACGGGCAGATCGCCGACAAGCTGAAACAGAACGCGCTGCAACTGGGGACGATCGGGTTCGTGATGCCGGGCCAGCTGACGCCGAGGGGGGAGAAGGGGGTGGGGTAGAGGGGGCAGGGGCTCTAGGCCCGCCCGCCCCATCCGTTCGCACTCCCGTTCGCCCTGAGCTTGTCGAAGGGCTGTCCTTCTCTTGACGCTATCGTGCAGGAAGAAGGGCAGGGCTTCGACAACCTCAGCCCAAACGGGGAAGTGGAAGCGACGGTTATCAACCCAACCCACGCTCTCGGGAGAACGTCAGCCGGAACGGATCAAGGCTGAGGCGCAGGCTCCTCCACCTCCCCCAACCCCCGCACGCTCCACACCGCCAGTCCCGCCGTCAACCCGCCGATCAGCCAGAACACCGCGCCCGCGTTCCAGTCGTGGATCAGCACGGCCAATGCCGGGGCCGCGATGTAGGCCAGGCCGTTCACGCTCGTGACCTTGCCCGCCACGCTCCCCTGACCCTCCGCGCCGACCGCGAGCGAGGTGCCGGCGGTGAAGCCCGGCCTGAACAGGCCGAAGCCGAGCGCCGACACGGCGAAGCCGATCACCAGCCCGTGCAGCCCGCTCGCCGTGCCGACCAGCGACACGCCCACCGTCGCCAGCGCGGCTCCGGTCAGCACGCTCACCCGCGGCGTCAGCTTCAGTCCGGGGATCAGCCCCCATTGGGCGAGCAGCGTGGCCCCGGCGCCCGCCATCAGCACCAGGCCGGTCGGATCGGTCGCCAGCTCCGGCGTGGCGCGCAGGTTCAGCCGGTCGAGCACGACGAAGCCGATCACGCCCAGCAGCATCGCGTTGGCGTGGCCGCCGACCACGCCGGCGACCAGCCACGGCCGGATGCGGCGGTCGGACCAGGCGAGCGGTTCCGGATCGTCCGCGCCCAGTGCCGCCGACCCGCTGTTGCCGCCACCGGACAGGGGCTCCCCCGACACCCCGCCGCGCGCGGGATGAGCCGGCGCGTCATCCGGCAGCACGAGGCGGAGCGCCACCATGACGAGCACGCCGATCAGCGCGAACGCCAGCATCGGCCCGCTCAGCCCGAACAGCGGCAGGATCAGGAACGGCGCGATGCCCGGACCGATGACCGTGCCCAGCCCGAAGGACGAGGCGAGGACGGACAGCGCGCCGGTCCGTTGCGCCGGGTCGGTGCGCGCGGCGACATAGGCCTGCACGGCCGGCGGCGCGGCCGAGCCGAAGCCGCCATAGAGACTGCGGAACGCCGCGAAGAGCGCGAAGCACAGGCCCGCGCCCAGCCAGCCGGACAGCCCCGCCCACAGGATCAGCCCGCACGCCGCCATACTGATCGAAAAGCCGATCAAACCCAGCTGCATCAACGCCTTGCGACCTCGCCGATCCGACGCGGCGGCCCAGCGGGGCGCGGTGATGACCCACAGCAGCGCCGACCAGCTGAACGCCAGGCTGACCCACACGTCGGCCAGCCCAAGCCGGGTGCCGATCGCGGGCAGCACGCTCTGCATGGCCGTGTTGCCGGCCGCCGCCACCAGCATGACGGCGAACAGCACGGCCATGCGGGCGGGCGGGATGGCGGGGAGGGGAGCGCTCACGCGCCGTGCCTGAACGCGCCCGGTGGCGCGCGCAAGCTTGCCAGAGCCCGCGCATTTTGGAATGGCGGGGACGACCGGGGGCGTCCGCCGCCTGATGCCCGCCTTTGCGATGGAGCCCCAATGCCGTCCACCTCTCACACCGCCGGGCCGCTGATGGCTGCGCGGGACCGGCTCGCCCGCCTGGCCGAGCGCCATCTGGGCGACCGGGGCGTGTTCCTGGCCGGGTTCCTGAAGCACCCGGTGATGGTCGGCTCCGTCATCCCGTCGTCGCGTCGCCTGATCGACCATATGCTGCGGCCGGTGGATTGGCCCCGGTGCAAGTTGTTCGTCGAATATGGTCCGGGGGTCGGCACCTTTTGCCAGCCGGTGCTCGACCGGTTGCCGCGCGACGGACGGCTGATCGTGATCGACACCAACCCCGACTTCGTCGAGTATCTCGGCCGCCGCTTCGCCGACAGCCGCTTTTCGGCGGTTCACGGCTCGGCGGAGGAGGTGGAGGCGATCGTCGCCGCCCACGGGCATCAGGCGGCCGACTATGTGCTGTCCGGCCTGCCCTTCTCGACGCTACCCGATGGCGTCGGCCCGGCGATCGCGGCGGCGACCGAGCGGGTGATGGCGCCGGGCGGCCAGTTCCTGGTCTATCAGTTCTCGCCCAAGGTCCGCGCCTTCCTGGCCCCCCACTTCGCGCGCATCGACCATGGCTTCGAGGCCGTGAACATGCCCCCGGCGCAGCTCTACTGGGCGCACAAGAGCTAGACTTTCGGCGTCATTTCGGTTATGGACACTCGACCCCACAGAGCCGAACCAACTCAAGGAGCCGCCCCATGGCGCGTGTGACCGTCGAAGATTGCGTCGACAAGATCCCCAACCGCTTCGACCTGGTCCTGCTGGCCGGCCAGCGGGCGCGGCAGATCTCGGGCGGGGACTCGCTGATGATTGACCGCGACCGCGACAAGAACCCGGTCGTGGCGCTGCGCGAGATCGCGGAGGCGAAGGCCAAGCCGCGCGGGCTGATGGAGGCCATGGTGAGCGGCCTGCAAAAGGTGCAGATCGACGACGATGACGTCGAGCCCGACGAGATCGGCAGCCTGGCTCAGTCGGCCGAGGCGCTGCGCCTCACCGCCGCCCAGCCACCCCGCAATCAGGGCCTGGGTGCCGACTACACGGAGTAGGGCCGGGTCGTCCGGGCGATCGGACGCCACCCTGGATCGGGTGTCGGTCGTTCGTTGAAAATCCTGTAATTCTGTCAACTTTGTCAACTTACGCCTTGCCTCCCGCGCCTCTCCATCGCCATGTCGCGGGCGCGAAGGAGGGGCTGACGTGCTGCGGCAATATGAGCTGATCGAACGGGTCAAGGGCTACGATCCCAACGCCGACGAGGCGCTGATCAACCGTGCCTATGTCTATTCGGTCCAGGCACACGGGTCGCAGAAGCGCGCCAACGGCGACCCGTATTTCAGTCACCCGATCGAGGTGGCGGGCATCCTGACGGAGCTGCGGCTCGACACGGCCACGGTCGTCACCGCGATCCTGCACGACACGATCGAGGACACGCTGGCCACCGGCGACGAAATCGCGGAGCTGTTCGGTACCGAGGTCGCGCGGCTGGTGGACGGCGTGACCAAGCTCACCAAGCTGGAGGGTGCGACGGCGTCCGAACGCGCGGCCGACAATCTGCGCAAGTTCCTGCTCGCCATCTCGGACGACATCCGCGTCCTGCTCGTGAAGCTCGCCGACCGGCTTCACAACATGCGCACCCTGCACTTCGTCGGCTCGGACGACAAGCGGACCCGGATCGCGCGCGAGACGCTCGACATCTACGCGCCGCTGGCGGAGCGCATCGGGCTCTACGAGTGGATGCGCGAGCTCGAGGGGCTGGCCTTTCGCCATCTCGAACCCGCCGCCTGGCAGTCGATCACCCGGCGGCGCGACGCGCTAAAGGCGGAGGGGCGGCTCGAGGTCGAGCGGCTGGCCGGCACGCTCCAGCAACTGCTCGCCGAGAACGGACTGGCGACGCGCGTCACGGGCCGCGAAAAATCGCCTTATTCGATCTGGCGCAAGATGGCAGAGCGCCACGTCGCCTTCGAGCAATTGTCGGACATCATGGCGTTCCGCGTGGTCACGGACTCGACCGCCGATTGCTACCGCGCCTTGGGCCTGATCCACGCGCGCTTCCCGGCGGTGCCGGACCGGTTCAAGGATTACATCTCGACGCCCAAGCGCAACGGCTATCGCTCGATCCACACCACAGTGGTTCAGGACGGCGTGCGCATCGAGGTTCAGATCCGCTCCACCGACATGGACCGGCAGGCGGAGTTCGGGATGGCCGCCCACTGGGCCTACAAGGCGGGCGAGGGCCGGCCGGACGGGCAGGTCGGCTGGCTGCGCGACCTGATGGAGATCGCGCAGGGCTCGGGCTCGGCCGAGGAGCTGCTCGAACACACGCGCATGGCGATGTACCAGGATCGCATCTTCGCGTTCACGCCGAAGGGCGACATCCAGGCACTGCCCACCGGGGCCACCGTGCTCGATTTCGCCTATGCGGTTCACACCGAGCTCGGCGGCCACGCGGTCGGGGCCAAGATCAACGGTCAGACCGTGGCGCTGCGCGAGACGGTGGCGAACGGTGACCAGGTGGAGGTGCTGACCTCGGACGGTCAGACGCCGCAGCCCGGTTGGCTGACCTTCGTCGCCACGGGGAAGGCGCGCGCCGCCATCCGCCGGACGGTGAAGCAGCAGAGCGAGCGCCAGCTGGCGGAGATCGGCGGCAAGCTGTTGAGCCAGATCGCTGCCAGGCTGCCCTCGGCGGTCAAGCCGGACGCGATCGACGGCGCCGCTCGACGGCTCGGCTACACGGGTGCCGACGCGCTGCGTGTCGCCGTCGCGCGGCGGCAGGTGGACGACGAGGCGGTGCTCGACGCGTTGATGCCCGGCGGCGGCGGCGGTGCGGCCCGGCGCGGCAACCGTCGGGGCGCGCCGGTCTCCATCGACGGCCTGACGCCCGGCATGGCGTTCACGCTCGCCGACTGCTGCTCGCCGATCCCCGGCGACCGGATCGTCGGCGTGCGCCACGCCGACAGCCCGCTGTGCGTCCACACGATCGACTGCTCCGTCCTGTCGGAGGGGGAGGACGGCGACTGGGTCGACCTCAGCTGGGACGGGCGGTCGGGCGGATCGTCGCGCCTGACCGTCGTGCTCAAGAACGAACCGGGCGCGCTGGCGGCGATGGCGGGCGTGTTCGGCCATGCGGGGGCCAACATCCTGAACCTCGCGCTGACCGCGCGCGACGCGCACCTCCACTCCTTCGACGCGACGATCGAGGTCCGCGATC
>JAABUN010006536.1_pt1 | contig 13327 bp, 19 predicted proteins | sample 5559311 | NCBI WGS metagenome assembly JAABUN01 (sample SAMN10711877, study PRJNA513370) | rock metagenome | isolation source: Antarctica rocks | place: Antarctica: Victoria Land, Siegfried Peak sud | reverse complement strand
CGCCTGGACGGGCACCTGCGCCTCCTCGCCGAGCTGGTGGGCAAGCTCCAGACGCAGGGCGCGGTGAGCATCGTCCTGGCCCCGGAATGGCTGACGCTGCGCGGGGCGATCCTGACCGCGCTCGCGCCCTTCCCCGAGGCGCGCTACGCCCTGGCCGCGACGATCGATCGGGGGGTGGCCGATGCCCGCGCTCGCTGAGGACCTGGCGTGCAGCCTCGACCCGGTGCGGCTGGCCCACCGGCTGGGCATCAACCCCGATCCGTGGCAGGTGGCGGTGCTGCGCTCGACCGCGCGCCAGCTGCACCTGAACTGCTCGCGCCAGGTGGGGAAGAGCACGATCACCGGCATCCTCGCGGCGCACACGGCCCTCTACGACCCCGGTTCCCCCACGCTGATCCTCTCGCCCTCGCTGCGGCAATCGTCGCTCCTGTTCGCCAAGGTCAAAGCCACGCTGCGCGGGCTCGGCTCCGACTTCAGTGACCTCGTGACCGATAACGCCCTGTCCGTGACGCTGGGGAACGGCAGCGAGATCCACATCCTGCCCGGCAAGGCGGGCACGGTGCGCGGCTTCTCCGGCGTGCGCCTGCTGATCATCGACGAGGCCGCCTATGTGGCCGACGAGCTCTACCGGGCGGTGCGCCCGATGCTCGTCGTCAGCGGCGGCCGTCTGGCGCTGCTGTCGTCGCCGTTCGGGCGGCGCGGCTTCTTCTTCGAGGAGGCCAAGCGCGGCGGCGAGCGCTGGCAGCATGTGGAGGTGGACTATCGCCAATGCCCGCGGATGGATCCCGACTTCATCGAGGAGGAGAAAAGGGCGCTCGGCCTCTTCTTCGCGCAAGAGTACGAGTGCGCCTTCCTCGATACCGTGAATGCGCTGTTCGCCGGCGAGGACATCGACCGGGCCTTCGCTAACGACGTGCAGCCCCTATTCCCCCTGCGTTGAGAGGAGACACCATGCAGATGCTACGGACCCCGATCCCCACGCCCCCACCGCCCCCGGTGCGCTACACGCTGGGCCTCGACCTCGGCAAGATGTCGGATTTCACCGCCCTGGCGATCGCCGAGGAGCGGCCGGAAGCGCCCACGCAGCCGCGCGCCAGCCCGCGCTGGGCCGAGAATCCCGCCTACGCCCTGCCCTGGTTGCAACGGTGGCCGCTCCGCACGCCGTACCAGACGATCGCCGAGGAGGTAGCCGACCGCCTGGCCGCGCTCACCGCCCGCCCGGGGGCCGAGGTGGCCCTGTTCGTGGACGGCACCGGCGTCGGCACCGCCGTGGTCGAGATCCTCAAGCAGCAGCCGACGATCCGGGCGGGGCGGATGGAGACGATCACGATCACCGCCGGGCGCGAGGTGACGCGGGTGTCGGGCGGCTGGCATGTGGCGAAGGGCGAACTCGTCAGCGTGGCGCAGGTGGCACTCCAGCAGGGCAAGCTCAACGTCTCGCCGCAGTTGCCCGAGGCCCGCACGCTGCGCGACGAACTGGGGACGTTCGAGGTGACGCTGACGGAGGCGGCCAACGCGACGTTTAGCCACCGCGACGGCAAGCACGACGACCTGGTGCTCGCCACGGCGCTGAGCCTCTGGGGGGCGCGGCACCGGCCACAACAGCCCCCGCCCCCGCCCCCGGCGGTCGCCATACGCCGCCGCTACTGAGACACGACACGAAGGAGGACACGATGACGGCGACACGAGAACCGGAGACGACGACCGAGACGACCTACGAGGCCGCGCTGGCGGCGATCGCGACGATCGAGCGGGGACAAGCGGACTGGCGCGCGCAGCGCGCCGCCCTGGCTGGGCAACTGGACGCCGCGCGGGCCGGGGCCGGGGCGGCGGCGCTCGCCGGGGGCGGCCCGCCGAAGCTGGCCGCGACGATCGGGCGCCTGGGGGAGGAACGCGCGATCGCCGACGCCGCGCTGGGCCTGCTCGACGACCGGCTGACGGCCGCGCGGCGGGCGGCGGCGCTGGCCCGCTTCGCCGATGACCGGGCGGCCTATCACCGCCTGGGGCGGGAGATCGCCGCGCGGACGGCCCACATCACGGCGCTGTGGGCACCGCTCCGGGCGTACGAGGGGCTGGACTTCGACTTCCCCGCCCTGGGCGACCGGTCGCGCGTGGGGGCGCTGGAGTTGCGGCGCGAGGGCCTGCGGAAAGGGCTCCGGTGGCAGGCCGAGCGCCTCGGCCTGGTGTGGTCGGACACGGAGCCGGGGCCGGAGACGACGGGAGGCGACGCATGACGACGGAGGATACGCGGACCCCCCAGGAGCGGGCAGCGGCCGAGCGAACCATCGCCGACTTCATCGCCCGCCAGCACGAGCGCGCGGCGACGGCGCGCGGCGGATCGGGCGAGGCGCAGGCGCGGGAGGAGGCGCGCCGGGCCATTGCGGCGCGCGCGCCGACCGCCGACGCGGTGGCGGACTTCATCGCCCGGCGCGATGCCGGTCAACGGTGACGGCCGGGCGCGCGGTCATCCTCGCCGACGGCGGCACGGGCGCGGCTGGCGGCGCGCTGGCCTGCTGGGCGGGGAAACACCTCGGCACCGTCAACGCGCGCACGATCCGCTGCTGAGGGGGCGCGGCTGGGCCGAGTCGCACGCCCATCGCGGGGGGGAAACGAAGGGTAGGATCCCCCGCTGTGCCGCTCGCCACCGCGCCCGCGACAGCATAGCAGGCGCGGCCCAAAGGAGCGCCGCCCTCCGACGCGCCGTCGCTTATCGTCAAGCCCGCTGTCCGCTATCGCGGAACGTGTGCGCGGAGGACACATCATCGGCGCTTTCGGGTCATGACAACACGCGGCGGCACGGTTTTCCCAGCGCCGCCGCCATTCCTCCGGTCACGGCAGACGCAGTTGTCGTGACTTGAAGGGCGGGCGGGTGGCGCGCGGCGGGCGGGACGCCGGACACCGGCGCTGGCGGGCCGCGTGCCCGCTGGCGCTCGATGCCGTGCCGGTGATCGTCCGCGCGATCGATAACCCGCTGGAAGCCGAGCGGGTGCTGATCGAGAGCAACCGTCAGCGCGAGAAGACGCCGAGCGAGATGATGCGCGAGGCCGAGAATCTCACGCGTATATTCGCGGAAGAGGCCAGGCGGCGGATGCTGGCGGGCATTACGGAGGATGGTGCGGGCGGGCGCGGCAAGCAGAAAAACCCTGTGGCAACGTTGCCACAGGGTTTAGGTGGCGACCATAAGACCCGCACGCAGGTTGCCGAGTCCGTCGGCAAGAAGCCCCGTACCTACGCCAAAATTAAGCAGGTGTACGACACGGCGAACGACGAGGCCGCACCCGAGCCAATCCGCGCCGTCGCGCAGCAGCAGATGGCCGCGCTCGATACCGGCGAGACGACCGCCCACGCCGCCGAGAAGGCGGGACTACCCCTGACCTTCCGCCAGTTCATCGAAGCGCCCTACCCGGTCGGGGTCGGTTCGACGCTGGAACAGATCAAGAAGATCGTCGCCTTGCACAGTCGGCGCGAGTTGCTGCCCGATGTGGCGGAATCGCTGGCGACGATGCGCGAGACGATCGCGAACCTGCTCAACCCCTCAGGGAATCCCCACGGGGGCGACCGTCGAAGCCCTGGGTTTCAAGATAATAATATAATCTTGAATCCTCCTCCAGAACAACAAGGCACATCCCGCGACTACACCCTCGCCCGCCTCAAGCGCGACCGCCCCGACCTGGCCGAGCTGGTGCTCGGTGGCGCGTGCCTAACATCCCCGATTTATCGCACTAGGACGGTAAAAAATGGTATAATAGTCAGGTCGATGAATGGCCGTGGCGGCGGGTTGGATCGCCGCCACGGCGCGCCATGGCAGGAGTAGGCCAACCATGCAAACGCAGCCTAGCACGAGCCCCGTGGCGGTGCCACACCGGGTCCACTTCAAGAGTTCGCGCCAGACCCAACGGAAGCCCCAGGCCAAGACGCTGGTCCTCTTCGCGCAGATCCTCGCCATCACCCAGGAGTACGACCGGATGAGCGTGCGGCAGTTGTTCTACCAGATGGTGGTGCGCGGCCATGTGGAGAAGACCGAGCTCGCCTATAAGCGCGTCGCCGATGCCACGGTGGCGATGCGCCGCACCAAGCGCCTGCCCTACAGCAAGATCGTCGACGGTGGCCGGGTACGCCGTCGCCTGCCCGGCTGGAAGAGTATCGGTCACTTGCTGGAACAGGCTCAGCGACAATTCCGCCTCGACCACTGGGAACACCAACCGGAGCTGGTCGAGATCTGGTGCGAGAAGCTCGGCCTCACCGGTGTGATCACGCCGGTCACCGACGAATACGGCGTGACGTTCGTGCCGCTCGGCGGCTTCGGCTCCGTCACCATCGCGGCGGACTCGGCCGAGGAATTGCGACTAGTCGGGAAACCGGTCAACATCTACTACTACGGCGACCATGACCCTTCCGGCTGGGCGGTGTCGCAGGCCATCGAGGCCGAATTGCGCAACCACTTACCCGCCGAGTTGCTGCGCTTCCGGCGGATCGGGCTGACGCCGGAGCAGGTCGGCCTGTACCGGCTGCCCACGCGCCCGGCGAAGAAAGGCGACACGCGGCTCGCGGCATTCGAGGACGCCTTCGGGAGCGCGGCCTGCGTCGAACTGGATGCGCTGCCGCCCGACGTGCTGACGGCGCTGGTGCGGGAGAATATCCAGCGGCACATCGATTGGGACTCGTGGGCGCGCGTTGGGCGTGCCGAGGAAGCACAGCGGACCTCGCTCTTCGACTTCATGGACAATTTTGAGGATCTGGAGTTGGAGGAGCTGGACGAGGAGGAGTGAGTAGCAGCGCCTCGCCTCACTCCCCACCGAACACCCGCCGCACGCGCGTCCAGAAGCCCGCGGCCAATGCAGGGCTAGGATTGTCGGCGTGCTCCCCTCCTGTCGCTCCTGGTGTCTCTGGTGGAACCTGTGCCGCCTTCAAACGCGCCTGATCGTCTTCCTCGCGGCGGCGCGCGTACTCGACCTCGATCGCCTCAGCCCGCCGTCTCGCCTCGGCGATCATCGCCTGCTGCTCGGCCATGCGCTCGGCCTGGCTCGCCAGCGCCTCACGCTGGGTGGCAATCGTCTCATCCTTCGCGGCCAGGGCGAGATCGCGCTCGGCCAGGCGCGCCTCGTACTGCCTCCCCAGTGCCTCATTGATCATCTCGTAGAGCCCGGTGAAGTCATTGATGTACTTCGCCCCGGTGCGCTCGATGGCGACCTGAAGCTCCTCGGGCGTGACGCGATACTCGGCCTCGATCGGTTCCGGCCCATGTTCCGGCCCTGGGGCCGGTCCCGGTTCCGGTCCCGGTTCCGCTACCACCTCGCCATCGTCGGGTAGCCATACCATAAAAGAGCGCCCGAACGGTTGGGCACGTAGTGTGCCCGCATGGATCCGCTTCCGCACCGCACGCTCGGAGATCCCCAGCGCCTGCGCGGCAGCGGGGACACTCACCGGCCCGAGTTCCGGTCCTGGTTCCGGTAACGGTTCCGGCCCTAGGGCCGGTCCTTGCTCGTCATTCATGCGCGCAGGATAGCACAACGATGCCCCGCCCGGGGGTTCACGACCAGGCGGGGCGAGGGAGGGTAACCGGGTGCTTGAAGGCTCACCCGGCCATCCGCCACCTACGCAAGAATGTGTCCATTGGGACACAGAGCGGCCAAGCTGCAATGCTGGCGATGCCCTGCTATGAGCAGTCCTCGCCCCGGCCGCATGCCCCATGCGGCCGGGGACGATACCCGCACAGGGGGCTTTAGAACAGTCCCAGCAGCTTGAGTACCACGATGACCAGGATAATCACGACCAAGGTGCCGATGATCCCATAGTTGCGCATGGCCCCTCCTCCCGGCTATTCGCGCGTCAGGGATGACGCCCCAGCAGCATAGCACGCGCGTCAAAGACATAACGACGGGGGCGATTGGAGACACACCGTTCCGGCGGCGGCTCCGGTGCCCTGGCCCGCCCCGGTACGCTGGTGTCCGTCGGCCCCCAGACCCGCCGCACATCGGCCAGCCTCATTCCCCCACCCCTTTCCCATCGGTGCAGCGCACCACGGCGGCGAGTGTGCCATAGATCTTCCGCTCGCCATGCAGGATCGGGTAGCCCGGCACGGTGGCGTGGAACTCCACCCAGCCATCGGCCAGTACCCGGCAGACGCGGGCGACGATCCAGGGCGTGGCCCCATCGGTATTCTCGGCGACCAACTGGATCGCGTCGTCTTCCGGTGCCGTGCGCGCCTGGTCATAGATCAGCACGTCGCCTTCGCGGATGTGTCGCCCGCTGAGGCTATCCTCCACCACCAGCCATGTGCTCAACGGATGCCCGGTGGAGAAGAACCTGAGCGCGACGGCGTAGGGCGCTTCGAGGCCGATCGTTGCCGTGTCGAGCGTGAGGGACTGCACCGGGATTGCCTCGTAATCGGCCCACATGAGCGGGTGCTTGCGCTCTTCGTAGGGCCGCATATCGCGCGGGCGGCGTTCGGGGGTTCCGGCGTTCGTCATCGGTGGGGCTCCTTTTCGTTCCCTACTCAGCGAGACGATGCGGACCGGCACGGGCATTGACGGTGCGCCGCGCCGGTCGGATACGCTAGTCAGTCGGCGAACTCCAGCGCGTGCTCGGCATACGACCCACGGCGCACCAGCACCGGCTCGATCGTGGCGTCCAGCGCCCGGCCCACCACGGCCAGCGCGTCGGCGGACAACTCCTCTCCGGCCAGGCGGGCCAAATCCGCCCAGATGTTGGCGAGCGTGAACCGCGTGGACAGGGGTGCGGGCACCTCGCCGTCTGCCAGCTCGGCGACGAGGGCGATCATGGCTTCGTTGATCGTCATTGCAGTAGCTCCTTATTCCTTCGGACGGACAAGATGTCGTGCCGAGATGTATGTCGCTTTTAGGGGGTTTCGGACGGACATCTTGTCCCCCTAAAGTAACGATGCCTACATACGGGGATCTGAGTAGTGCGGGACAAGATGTCCGTCCGAAAAAGTACCGATCTTCGGCCGGACATCTTGTCGTGTCGAAGGTTTAGGCCGCCAATGGCATGGCCGCGATCGCGTGGCGCTGGCGATACTCCCAGCGCGCCGCCAGGAGCCGCACCGCGTCGTGGTCACCGGCGCGGCCGATCCGCTGCCGATAGGTCTCCACCAGCCGCGCGTGCTTCTTGCCGAAGGTGATGAGGCGGGAGCCGCTTAGCACGCGCGCTTCGGCGATGGCGGGGTGGGCCTGCCAGGCGGCGGTGGCAAAACAGACGTGCCAGCACAGACGGTTGGTCATCGCGCCGGTGCAGTCACAGAAGATGGTGCCGGTGGAGGTGTCGAGGCTGACGGTGTTCAGGGTGCCGCGCTTGCTGGTGCTCGGGGCGGTGAAGTGGACGATGCCGGTGGTTTCGTCGCAGTCGGCGTAGGCCAGCTCGGCGGCGCGGTGGACGGCGACACTCTTCGGGAGTGTGACCAGCGGCGGGATCGCGGCGTACGTGTGCATGGTAGAATCTCCTTGGGCTAACGCCCGCTTGTGGCCTCCGACGTTGCTTACCAGGGCGATGCGTCGGGGGCTTCTTTGTGTCTCGGGACTGTTCCCTCTGACTACAATTATAATACCATCAAAGTAATTGTAAGTCAAGTGTTTTGATTGCACTTTTATTTACTTGACGTGGTATTCTGATTGTTCTACAATGGGACCCATTGGGGCGTACTCGCCCCGCGAACGGCGCGAGAGGTTAGTTATGGCAGAGAAAGAAATTATCCAGGCAGCGTTGCGGTTGCCGGCGGATATGCACGCGCGGATTAAGGCGCTGGCCGATAGTGACCGGCGCTCGTTGCACGCGGAGATCCTTGTGTTGCTTGACGAGGCGATGGCAGCGCGCGAAGAGCGGGAGTACCCGGACCTAAAAATAGCCGCCTAGCGTGAACTAGGCGGCGTAGGCTCACCGGGCTTCGACACACCGGCGAGCGGGGCGATTGTACCAGCGTTGGCTATCGGTTAGGTCAATAGGAACAATGGGTGCGGTTTCCTAACCGCTAGGACAGGATACGAGGATGGGGCGCGGTACGTCGAAGCACGAGACGTGGCGGGAGTGGTGCGCCTTCGGGGCACCCGGAAGCGATCCGTGGCGCCAGTTGCGGGGGTCCCCCGCCCCGTGGCCCGCCCGTGACCATCTCCCCGACCCGGAACTGGTCACCCGCGAGGCGCTGCTCCTGAAGCTGGAGCGGTGGGGGGTGCAAGGCGTCACCGAGCGCAACTTGCGCCACTGGGAAGACGCGGACCTCCTCCCGCGCGCCACGCTCGAAGGGCCGCCCGGCAAGCAACGGGCGCTGTATCCGTGGTGGGCCGCCGAGCTCGTCGCGCGCCTCCGGCAACTCCAGGATGAAGGCATCCCGACTCCCCGACTCATCGATCGGCTGCGGGCCGAGGCGCACCAGCTCTCGCGCGACATGAGCCGGGCGGGGGGGGGCACCGCCGGCACCCCCGTGCCGCCACCCGATCCGTTCGCCTCCGGGGACCTGGCGGCCGATGCCGCGTGGCTCGTCCGCGAGTGCGCCCCCACCCTGCTGCGGCTGCTCCCGCTCTATCAGCAGTACACCGGCGTCGCGCTCGCGGCGCTCGCGCTCGTCGTGACCACCGAGGGGGGCGAGCGTGTCGAGTACCCCGTTTACCCGGCCCCCGAGCGCGAGGGGGAAGGGGGGCAGTGAACGGGGTGTATTCCTGGCGGGGGGGTGCAGCTGGAGGGTGGTTTTTCGCGCACACCTTGACGACACGAATGCAGTGTCGCTATACTCTCCAAAGAGCCGAATGTACAGAACGTTTGCTCCGCGAGCAGAAACCGGAGGGGCCAACATGGTAGCGACAGTGGAACCGTGGGATCTCTACGAGATCGGCAACGTGGCCCGCTCGCTCGGTGTTTCCGCCGAGGTGATCCGCGCCTGGGAAAGGCGCAAGCTGATACAACCGCCACGCCGCACCGCGAGCGGGAAACGCCTCTTCACCGCCGAGGAAGTGGAAGCGATGCGCGCGGCACTGGTCGCCCGGGGCCGCCACCGCGCGACCCGATACGAGGCAACCCCGCCGCTGGATGCGGCCTGACACAAAAAGAAACCCCGCGACCGGCAGATGGTCGCGGGGTTTCGGGTCTTTGGGCTTGCGGCGCGATAACAGGTTGCTTACACCTCGCGCCGCGCTGAACTCATCGGGGACAAGAATAACATACTTGCCGCTCAGGCGGGAAGATGCCAAATGTCCCAGAACGGGAATCGCGTGATGATCACCGCCGCACCTCCCAAGCTGGAGGACCAACTTAGTCTCGATGAACTGGTCTTCATCCTCTTGCCCCTCCGACTTGACTACCAGCGTCTGGCAGTCGCCACCTCCGGCATGGGCTATCGTGAGCGCTCCGCCCGCATTCGCCAACGCCTCACCGCTTATTCGGATGCGCTGCGCCTGACCCTCAGCAACGGGGTCGAGGATGCCACGCTCGCGGTGCGGGGGCGGCGATGAACAGCACCACACCGGTTATTGCCACCGCGCGTGTCGCCTATAGCGCTGGCCTCTCGATCATCCCCGTACATGAAGACGGCAGCAAAGCCCCGGCCGTCGCCTGGACGAAGTACCAAACCGAGCGCGCCGATCCCGCGCAGGTGCGTGCGTGGGACTTCGAGCGCCGCACCGGCCTCGGCATCGTCACCGGCTTTGCCGACCTCACGATGTTCGAGTTCGATGATGGCGCGCTCATCGGGCGCTTCCTCGATTTGGCGCAGGCGTCGGGGCTCGGTGAACTGGTCGAGCGGATCCGGCAAGGCTGCGCGGAGAGTACGCCTGGTGAAGGTGAGCACTGGTACTATCACTGCGCTGATACCAGGGGCAATACAACCCTCGCAAAGCGCCCGCAACCTGATGGGAAACGTAAGGCACTGATCCAGACGCGCGGTCGCGGCGGCTATGTCGTTGTTGCGCCGTCGTATGGCAAGGTCCATCCTAGTGGCAAACCCTATCGTCTCTTGCGCGGCAGTTTTGCCTCGATCGTTACCATCACACCCGAAGAACAAGATGCCCTATGGGCACTTGCACGTAGCTTTGATGAGTGTTTGCGTCCAGAGGATGTGCGCCCAACCCCTCGCCCTGCCTCACCAGTCGAGGGTGATCGTCCCGGCGATCTCTTTAATGCTGTGGCCACCTGGGATGACATTCTCACGCCGAATGGCTGGGTGTTCGTCTTCCAACGTGCCGGTGTCGGTTATTGGCGGCGGCCGGGTAAGAACGAGGGCATCAGCGCCACCACGAACTGGGGTGGCTACGATTACTTCTACCCGTTCACCAGCTCCACGCAGTTCGATGAGGAGCGCGGTTATACCCGCTTCTCGGTCTATGCGCACCTGGAACATGGGGGGAATTTCAACGAGGCGGCGCGGGCGCTGAAGGCGCAAGGCTACGGCGCACAGGGGCCGCGCTTCACCACCGCGAAGCTCGCCGGCGAACGTGTGGACGTGGCCACCCCCGAATCGGCAGTTGATGATAAGGATCTCGCCATCGCCGAACTCCGCGCACGCTTGGTAGAGGCCGAACGCCGCGCTCGGCGGCGCGATGAGGAGCAGTCGGCACTAGGCCAGTGGCTCTCCAAAGAGGAGATCAACCCCGCCGACCGCATCATCATCTACAAGGTAGCCTCCGAATACGCCTGGCGGCGACAGCAGGGCGAAGAGGTGGATGGCTATACGCTCATCCGTCTTGGCGAGACGGACCGGAAAGCCCGTGCTCGTGTTGCCAAGGAGCAGGGTGAGGAAATGGCCGCCACCGCCACCGGTTACGGCTTGGCCCAAGCCTGCGGACTCGATGCCAAGACCGTCTCGAAAGCCCTCAAGAAATATAGCGAACCGGACCCGGTTGAGAACCCGGATGGCTGGGGCATTCTGGGGCGGCAAGAGCGTCATGGGCGCACAGAAGATGGTAACCCGCGCTCCGATATTCTTGTGCGTATGGCAGCCGATCGTGTTGCCGATGTGCTCGTAGACCTGTTGCCTTTCAGCCCTGAGACGCCGCGAAATCATGGCGGGAAGCGCGAACCCTGCCCGCGTTGCCAGTCGCTGCGGCGGCGTACCGTCGTCACCTGCGAAGACTGCGGGTTGGAGTTTATCAACAAGGTTGACGGCCCCGACGAGCTGCCGACCGATGAGGCGGGCAACATCCCGCCTACGCCTATCGAGGATCTGGCGGCGGCAACGCCGACATATCCCGTTGTGCCACTCGCCAACGTGCGCGAGGACGAGGACGAAGAGACGGATACCTGGGACCCGAACTTCTGCAATCACCTCGGCTGCACCGCGCGCCTCAACCCGGCGCTCGGGAAACGCTACTGCTGGGAGCACGCCGACATGGGGCTGGCCCCGGCAGCCCCGCCGCTACGGTTGCCGGTCAGCGCCGCGCAGGGGCTCGACAGCGACATCATCGCGGGCGAGGCGCGGAAGTGGTCGCTGTCGGTGATTGACGAGCGACTGGAGCGTTACCGTGAGCGCTGGGCCGCCGGTGAGGACACCGCGCAGCTGCGGCTGCTGCTGACGGATTGGCGCGCGATCCGGGCGGCGCGGGTGGCGTATGAGTCGGCGCGGACAGCGCCGGTAGGAGCGGACTGATGGAGCTGCCCTATCGCCAGACGTCGCTCGGTGGTGCCGCTCCGGCGACACCGGTCGCGCCGACAACCCCACCGGTGAGCATCGGCGTCTTCATGGATCGCCTGGAGCGGCAGGGCGTGACCTTCGAGCTGGTGGGCGATGATCTCCGTGTCGAGGTGCCGTTAGGGGCGCTGAGCGCGGCGCAGCGCCACGAGATGGCCGCGCGGCGTGAGGAGATAGAGCGCTTGGTACGCGCGGCGCTGGGGCCATATCAGCCCACCGTCGCGCCGTCGCAGCCGACCGCGCCGACGCAGACGACCTGGGCGGCGGCGTGATGCCGGAGCGGAAGCGCCCGCTGCTGACCCCAACGCAATGGCTGGTCCTGGAGCGGCTGGCGGCGGGCGACAGGAACGTCGCGATCGGGCTGGCACTCGGCATCAGGCCGAGCACCGTCGCCAGCCACCTCAAGGTGATCTACCAGCGCCTGCCCTACGTGAGCATGGGCAATAAGCGGGCGGCGGCGGTCGCCTGGTACCTGACCGTGGGGCGGGCGCAACACGACAAGGAGGCGAATAGCGATGGATGAGCAGCAACGCGCGGCCTGGTTTGATCCACGGCGGCGAGCGGAACTCGACCAGATCGACCGGACGTTGCAGCGCGTCGATGAGGGCTTCGCGATGGTGGCGACGTTCCTCGCCGATCACCCCGAGGCTGAGGCGGTATATGTCGAGGCCCTGCTCCTGGCGGAACGCACGAAGGCGCTGCGCGAGAAGTGTGCGCGGCTGAATGACCGAGGAGGTCTGAGGTGACGAAACGCTTCGCCACGCGCACCTGGCACCCCGAGCCGTCGCAGGCCCAGCCGGCCCCCCAGGTCCAGGATCCGGCGGTGCGCGAGGTCTTGCTCCGCCAGCGCCGCCACTTCCTGGCGCTGGCCGCCGATATCGCCCGCGTGTGCGGGATCGAAGACGACGAGCCGAGTAAGGCGAGTTCGTAGCCTCGTCCATCCGGGGCGGGCTACACTTCCGCCAACGCAATAGGCCACGCCCCAGCAGGGGCCACGCCCACCGCACGCCGGTCGCCGCGCAGGGCGCCCACCGGTCGCACGGTGGGCTTTTTGTGATCGGAGAGGCGCGATGAGCCGTACCTGCACCGTCTGTAGCCACCCAGAACGCCAGGCGATCGATAAGGTGCTGGTCGCGGCGACGAACCCGTATCGGACCATAGCGGACCAATACGGGCTCTCGCACCAGGCGCTCATCCGGCACAAGGCCGACCACCTGCTCGCCGAGATCGTCGCCGCGTGGCAGGCCGAGCGCGCCCAGAACGGGCAGGACCTCGCCGACGAACTACGGCGGTGGATGGCCTACATCACCAAGCTCCTGGAAGCCTGCGACCGCTGGCTCACCGACCCCGACGATACGACACGCTACGACCTCGGGCCCAGGGCACACGAGATCATGGTCCATTACGAAGCGACCGAGCGCGGGCCGGGTGGGCGGCCTATGGTCGTGCGTCGTAAGGCCCGCCTCTCCGACCTGCTACCGCGCGTGCAGGCGCTCCACGACGGCCTGACGGTCACGCTGGTGGAGCACAAGGCGGCCGACCCGCGCAAGCTGATCATCGACGCCACCGCGCGCCTGGACGGGCACCTGCGCCTCCTCGCCGAGCTGGTGGGCAAGCTCCAGACGCAGGGCGCGGTGAGCATCGTCCTGGCCCCGGAATGGCTGACGCTGCGCGGGGCGATCCTGACCGCGCTCGCGC
>JAABUN010006534.1_pt1 | contig 13328 bp, 11 predicted proteins | sample 5559311 | NCBI WGS metagenome assembly JAABUN01 (sample SAMN10711877, study PRJNA513370) | rock metagenome | isolation source: Antarctica rocks | place: Antarctica: Victoria Land, Siegfried Peak sud | reverse complement strand
GGAGCCGGGCCCATCAGTGCGGCCGAGGTATACGCGAACGTATGCAGCATCACAGACCTGCCGCTCGTCGTCGTCAACACGCACGCGCATGCCGGCCATTACTACGGGAACAGCTACTTCGCCGCGCAGGGTGTGGAGGAGTTCTGGGCAACATCGCGCTGCAGTGCGGTGCAGGCCGAGACCGGGGAGGGGCAACGATCGCTGGTCGCCGCCGTCGAGCCCGGCATGGGAGCAGGCGACGGCGCCCACACCGACGTTGTTCCCGCCACCCGGCTCGTGGAGGGAAAGCCGGTGGACCTCGACCTCGGCGACATCTCCGTAACGCTGTTCCACCTAGGGCGCGGGCACACGGACCACGATCTTCTCGTAGGAGCGGGCAATGTGCTGTTCACCGGCGATCTGGTCGCGGAGGGGGCAGACCCCGTGTTCGAGGACGCGTTCCCCACCGACTGGGTTCGGACGCTCGGCAAGCTGGTGGCGCTGGAGGACCTCTACGATGTCTTCGTTCCGGGGCACGGCGAACCCGTGGGAGTGGACGTGGTGACCACGCAGATGAACAAGATGCGCAGCGCTATCCGCGTCACGCGCCTCGCGATGGACGAGGCGTCCGTGGACATGACCAAGGCCATCCCGCTGTTGCCCTACGGCCCCGAGCAGTCACGGGCCCTGCTGATCCGCCTCCGGACCCTGGCGCAGTGGAACTGGCTGACGCGCAAGCACTGAGCGCGCGCGGCTAGGGCCCGAAGACTGTGCGGTCAAGGAACGCGTTACGGAATTTGCCGCCGGGATCCGTGCGGCGCGCCAAAGCCTGGAAGTCACCGAAGCGCGGGTAGAGCGGCGCCAACTGTGTTGCGTCCGCCCTGAACAGCTTGCCCCAGTGCGGGCGGGCGGCGAAAGGCGCGAGCGCAGCCTCCAGTTCGGGCAGGAGTACCTCGACTTCAGGCTGCCTGGGCTTCCAGGTGAAGTGCAGCCCGATCCCTGCGCGCCCATAGTTGTTGCTGAGCCACAGGTCGTCGGCGGCCATGGTGCGCACCTCCGAGACGAGGAGCAGGGGTGTGATCCTGGGTGCGAGGGCGCGCATCGCCTCGATGGCGTCGACGGCGTTGTCCCGCCCCACGAGGTACTCGGTCTGCAGTTCCTCGCCGTTGCTGGGGGTGAAGGCCAGGCGGAAGTGCGCCAGGCGGTCCGACCACGGCCCGGGCACCCCGAGCTGCTGCGTGCAATGGTCAGCGGCCACCCCCGGTACGGGGTGGTAAGCGCGGTCCGCCGGCACCCCGCCGTAGTACTCGCCGGGCACGGGCGACGCGCTATCCATCCTGCGCTTGAGCCACGCCTGGCCGATGGTGTCGCCTGTCCAGTCGGTGAACAGGCTGACGCTGTATGCGGCGGACGTCGCGGCGTCGAAGTCTGCCAGCACCACGTCCCACGGAACATCGAGGAAGACGTCCTGGCGCACCTGGAAGGACGGTTCGATGCGGAGCGTCACGCGGTGCACGACGCCGAGCGCGCCGAGGCCCACCACCATGCCATCGAAGTCGGCGTCGCCTTTCGTCAGGGTCAGCACATCACCGGACGCCGTCACGAGCTCCAACCCCACGACGGCGGTGGCGAGGTTCCCATTCGCGTCGCCCGAGCCGTGGGTCGCCGTCGCGATGGCGCCGCCGACCGAGATGTGGGGGAGGGACGCGAGGTTGTGCAGGGCGAAGCCCCGGCGCTGGAGGTGCTCGGCAAGGACCCCGTACCGGACCCCGGCGCCGACCGTGACCGTGAGCGCTGCGTCGTCGATCCGAAGGCCCGGATCCATGAGTTCCAGGGACACCAGGGTGCCGGGGCTGTCGGCGATGCCGTTGAAGGAGTGCCGCGAGCCCAGTGCGCTGACCTGCTCCGCACTGCCCACCGCGCGCTGCAGCTCAGCGAGAGACGTGGGGTACGCGAGAGTGCGGGCGCGATACCCGTAGTTGCCTGCCCAGTTGAGCCTGTCCCGTACCTGTTCCTCGATCATGGTGGTCCCTGTCTGGCCGCGTCTCGATCACGACCGTGCGTCATCAATGACTACCAGCACAGCCGAGGCGACACCAAGCCGCCGGAGCGCGCGTGCAGTGGCTGTACGATACGGACGTGCAGGAGCCCGAGCGTATGACCATGACCCAGCCCGAGTACAGGATCGACGGCGGCGGCTACACGGCTGTGATCCGCGGGCTCGGAGCCACCGTCCGCGACCTCAGCTTCGAGGGGCGGCCGCTCGTCGTCGGCTTCGGGGCCGGAGAGGAGATGCCCAACTTCCGCGGTGCCTTCGTGGCTCCGTGGCCCAACAGGATCGCGGACGGGCGCTACTTCTTCGACGGCGTCCACTACCAGCTCCCGGTTAACGAGCCGGAGCGCTGCACCGCCCTGCACGGCCTCGTGTATGACATCCCGTGGGACCGGCTGACGCACAATGCCTCGTCGGTGACGCTGGCCTGCGCCGTCGAGCCGCGAGAGGGGTACCCCTTCGAGCTCTCGTTGCAGGCGCGGTTCAGTGTGGGTGAGGAGGGACTCCGCACGGAGGTGACCGCGGTGAACACCGGCGCCACCCGCGCGCCCTACGGCGTGTGCCCACACCCTTACCTCGTGGCCGGCACCTCTCCGCTCGACGACTGGGTGCTCGAGTTGCCCGCGTCGACGGTCCTGACGGTGACCCCCGACCGGCTGCTGCCGGTCGCGAGGAAGACCGTCGGCGGGACCTCCTTCGATTTTCGGTCTTCCCGCGCCCTCGGCGACGTACGGATCGACCACGCCTTCACCGACCTCGCCAGGGCGGACGACGGATCGGTGACCGTCCGCGTGATCGATCCGGCCAATGGCACCGGCACGGCCATGACCTGGGACGCGAGCTGCCCGTGGGTGCAGATCCACACCGCGGACCTACCACAGACTCCCGGGAGCACACGACTCGGGCTCGCCGTCGAGCCGATGACCTGCCCGCCGGAGGCCTTCAATACGGGCGAGGACCTCGTGGTCCTCGAGCCGGGGGAGGCTCACCGCACCGGCTGGACGATCGGGTCCCTCTGATCCGCGGGGGCTGCCCGTCAGTGGTGGACGAGGCGGCGGTAATCGGCGGCGCTGTTCCGCCCGGCGAGGGTGATCAGGTCAGCAAGGACGTCCTCCGGCGGTCGGTCGGCGCGCAGGATGTGGAAGGCGGGATACGTGGACAGGCGCCGATACGCGGACTGCAGGTCCGCGAGCCCTGACCGCGTCTCGCTGTCCGTGGCGCGCCTGCGCACGCGCTCGAGGGCGACGTCGACCGGCAGATCGAAATGCACGACGACGTCGGCCGCGGGCAGGGTGCGCTGCAGCCAGGGCAGGAGACGGCCCTGAGGGACGCCTGCCGCTTCGCGCACCGCCAACTGGCATTCGAGACCGCGGTCCATCACGACGACGCCGTCGACGCGGGCTGCCCGGAGCTGGTTCAGCAGGACGTTCCATACCCGCACCACGGTCTCCAGTGAGTCCTGCAGGCGGGGGCCGGGGGAATGCCCGAGGCGTGACCACCAGCCCGTCATGGTCCGGCGACCGGACGGGTTCCGGAGCAGGACAGCGTGGCCCCCGCGCTGGATGATGGCGTCGACGAGCCCGCGGGCGGCGGTGCTCTTGCCGGAACCGTCGATGCCGGTCAAGACGATACGCAGGGCGGGCCTTTCTCCGTGGGGGTGATGTCATTTTATCGGATTCGCTGATGATCGCGTGCCTACGGTTCACCCGAGGGCGCACTGTGTGTCCCAGATCGCAGACCGGCCGAGCAGAGGACGCCTAACGTCGTGGGACACCCACAATGAACGTCGACAACAGGCACACCGACAGCACGCACCAACGCCGAGGAAGGCACAGATCATGACCGCATCACACAGGTCCACCCCCCAGGGAGTCTCCGGCAGAGATACGTCCACGGCCGCAGCTCCGCCCATCACCCGCCGTGTCCTGGCCGGCGTCGTCGGAGGCCTCGCCGGCGGACTGGTCTTCGGCGCCATGATGGCCACCATGGGCATGTTCCCGATGATCGCTTCCCTGGTCGGGTCGGCGTCGGCCGCCGTCGGGTTCCTGGTGCACCTGGTGATCTCGGTGCTGGTCGGGCTCGCGCTGACCGTCCCCGGCGGCGGACTGCTGGCCGGCAGTTTCCTGCGGGCCGCCGCGATCGGACTCGCGTACGGAGCCCTGTGGTGGGTGCTTGGTCCGTTGCTGATCATGCCCGCGATGATGGGCATGCCGGTCTTCGCTGTCGACGCCGCTTCAGTCATGTCCCTGATCGGACATCTCCTCTACGGTCTTGTGCTGGGACTGGTTGCAGCCGCGGTCCTCCGACGCCGCGGATGACGGAACAGCGTCTAAGCGCTGCATGCTCAACGACCGTCCTCTCCGCAACCGGCAGCTCAGCGAGAGCATGGGCGCCGCACGAACCGGAGAATGAACCACTGATCGGGAGCGCGGAGGCCTTCAGCTGCCTCAGCAGCGATGAGGTCTTCGCCGATCTCCCGGCCCGGGACATCGCCGCACTGGACCGGATGTCACCCCCGAGGAAGGTCAGTAGCGGCGGGCTGGTCTTCAGTCAGAGCAAGCCCATCACGGCCCTGTTCATCCTCAAGCAGGGCCGGATCAGGATCTTCCGGGTGGCAGCGGACGGCAGAACCCTCACGGTCGCGATCCTGGAGCCCGGGGTCGTCTTCGGGGAGATGCCGCTGCTCGGCCAGCAGATGTACGACAACTACGCCGAGGCCATCGAGGATTCCCTCCTCTGCCAGTTCAGCGTCGCAGAGGTGGAAGAGCATTTCCTTTCAAATCCCGGAATTGCCGTCAGAACATCCCGCCTCCTCGGCGAGCAGGTGGCTCGACTCCAGGAACGGCTGACCGACCTGCCGCTACGCCCGCTCGCCGCCCGCGCCGCCTCGCTCCTGCTCACGCTGGTCGAGGCGGCGCCGCGCAGCCGGTTCACGCATTCCCAGACCGTGAAGCTGACACACCTGCAGCTCGCGGGCCTCCTCGGTGTCACGCGCGAGGCGACCAGCAGGGCCACGGCGGATTTCGCGGCCCGCGGGCTCATTCGGCAGGGCCGAAGGCGGATCATCGTCGATGACATGGACGGTCTGCGCCACATCTCCCGTTCCACCTTTTGACTGCCAGCAGCACATCAGCCCCGAACTCGGCGCCCTCGCCGGGCAGTTCGGGAAGGTGCTGAACATCCACGGGGCAATGGCCCACTCGCCCGTCGTCCTCCAGACGTATGTCGCTTTCCAACGGGTCATCGGTGAGTACGGAACCTTCGACGCTCGCGTCAGGGAAGCGATCGCCCTCGTCGTTGGGAACGTCGACGAATGCAGCTATTGCCAATCCGCCCACACGATGGGGGCGAAAGCCCCAGGGCTGAGCGAAGCACAGACCATCGCCATCCGCAGGGGACAGGTCGACTTCGACCTCAAGCTCGCGGCCCTACTGGACCTGGCAAGGCAAAGCACTGCCAACAAGGGCGCGGTGGAGGACGGCGCATGGCAGGCTGCCCTCGACGCCGGCTGGACCGACGTCGAGCTCACCGAACTATCAGCCCACATCGCCCTGAATATCTTTACCAACTACTTCAACCACCTGGTCGAGACCGACCTGGATGTTCCTGCCGCCCCGGAACTCTGAACCCACGCGTACCCGTGCCGGCCCGTCCCGGCCCGCGTACCCGTGCCGGCCCGTCCCGGCCCGGGTGCGCGTGCCCCGCTCCAACCGCGTGGCCAGCCGGGTGCCCCGGCTGCGTGCTGAAGGGACGGCTCTTACCGGAGCAGCCGGAGGAGTTCCAGTTCGTCCTGTCGCGACAAGCCCGATCGGCGTTCCCGGCCCAGGCCGCGGGTCCTCTCGTCGTCGAGCGTGTCCCCGAGCGTGTCCCGCACACTCCTGAGGGAACCCCCGGTGCTGCGGAACGCGGCGTTGCTCCGCCTCGAAAAGCCGCTGTGGTCCTCCGGAAGCCATAGCGGCAACGACCGCGGACCCGCCCAGTACGCCACGCCCTGTTCCACGAGCCAGTCCGGTACGGCCTCGATGAGGCTGCCGGAGTGCAGCGCGACAGTCCTGGCCTGCTCGAGGACATCACCGAAGCGGTGGGAGTCGCCGACGGCGTTGAGGGCACCCGTCACGCCCGCGCGGCCCGCGAGGACGGTCCAGGCAGCCAGATCCCGCACATCGATCACCTGGACGTAGCTCTCTGGAAGGCTGGGCGCAAGGACATCCGCGGCCCCCGCGAAGGCAAACCGTGACACCCAGTAGCCGAAGCGGTCACTGCCGTCTCCCGGCCCCGCGATCAGACCGGCACGGACGATCAGCAGGCGGTCACCGACGGCCGCCGTCGACACCTGCTCGCACAAGGCCTTGGCCCGCGCATAGTCGTCGTCCCCGGCGTCGTCTGCAGGCTCGACGAGCGCGGCGGACTCATCAGCGCCGGGCTCCGCGTTGGAGGCGTACACGGAACAGGAGGAGATGAGCGTCCAGTGCGCGGCCCGCGTGCCGAGTGCCGCGAGCGCCGCACTCACCTGGGTGGCATCCCAGGAGATCTCGATGACCTCGTCCCACTCCGTGTCCAGGACGGCGTCATAGGCTCGCGCTTCGGAGCGGTCCGCCGCGACGAAGACGGCCCCGGGCGGGGGCGGGCCTGCCGAGCCGCGGGCTAGGCACGTGACGTCGTCGCCGCTGGCCAGGAGTTGTCGGGCCAGCGTGCGGCCGAGCCAGGCGGTACCACCGAGGATCAGGATGCGTCTCATGGCATCACTCAACAGGAGCGCCTACCGCAGGGGAAGCAGCTATGCTGCGGGCGAAGGCCCAGGCGCGGTTGCTACTCCTTGATGGCGCCGGCGGAAGCGTTCATGATCTTCGTCTGGAAGACGAAGAACACGATCGCTACCGGGATGGTCATGAGGGCCGCTGCCGCGAGCTTCAGTGGATACTGCGTCCCCTGGCTCAACTGGCCCGACGACAGCTGGGCGACGCCCTTGGTGAGCGTGGTAAGCCCGGGGTCCTGGGTGGACACGATGAAGTGGCTGAGCTCGTTCCAGGACCCCTGGAAGGACAGGATCACGATGGTCATGACCGCGGGTCGGGCCATCGGGAGGACCACCGACCAGAAGGTGCGGAACGTTCCGGCGCCGTCGATCCTCGCCTGCTCCTCGATACTCGCGGGGATGGATTCGAAGAAGTTCTTCATGATGAACACGCCTGCGGCGTCCGCGAGCAGTGGCACCACCATCCCCGCGTAGGAGTCGTAGATGCCGAGCTGGTTGATGACGAGGAATTTCGGGATGAGCAGCACCACGCCCGGCACCGCCATGACGGCGATCAGCAGCGCGAACACCAGACCTCGCCCGCGGAACGGGATGCGGGCCAGCGCGTAGCCGGCGAGGGAGTTGAAGAACACGCGACCCGCCGTCACGAGGACGGTCACGATGAACGAGTTCTGCGCCCAGGTGGGGAAGTCCGACGCCGCGAAGAGCTGGGTGTAGGCCGCAACGGTCCAGTTCTGCGGAATGAGCGCGAGCGGGTTCTGCGCGGCTTCGGGCTCGGTCTTGAACGAACTCGATATCTGCACCAGGAACGGGAAGATGTAGATCAGGGCCAGGACGACCAGCAGGGCGTAGAGGAACCATGCCCGGCGCCGGGTTGCCGGGGATTTCCTGCGTCGGGCGGCAGGCGGGGTCACCACTGGGGGCGGCGTCGGTGCGGAGGGGCGGGTGGCAAGCTGGCTCATCGCCGGGGCTCCTTCACGGGGTGCGCGGAACCGGTAGCGGTCTGCGTACCGGTCAGGGACGACGTCGCTATCGGCACCATCCGCCGCCGGCGCGGGACATCCCGCTCCCGTAGGGCGAACCGCTGGAGGATCGTGAGGATCACGATGATCGCGAAGAGGATGAACGCGATCGCCGCACCCTCGCCCCATCGCTGGTTGTTGAACGCGGAACTGAACGACAGATAGGCCGGGGTCAGCGTGGTCTTGGCCGGGCCGCCCTGCGTACCCGTGTAGATCTGGTCGAAGACCTGCCACGCGCCGATCAGCCCGAGCGTCAGGACGGTGAACAGCGTGGGCCGCAGCATCGGCAGGGTCACCTGCCAGAAACGCTGCCAGCCGTTGGCGCCGTCGACCAGGGCCGCTTCCTGGACCTCTCCGCTGACATTCTGCAGAGCGGCGATGAACAGCAGCATGAAGGTACCCGACGTCGTGAAGATGGCCATCAGGATGAAGGCGCTCATCGCCACGGATGGTCCGGCGAGCCACTCCCAGCCGGAGATACCGAGGAAGCCCGTCTCGCGCAGTGGCTCCGGCACGCTGTCCAGACCCAGCGCGGCCAGGACCAGATGAATCACCCCGCGCGGGTCCTGGAACCAGTTGGGACCGTTGATCGAGACGAAGGAGAGGACGCGGTTCACCACGCCGGTGGAGCTGAAGAGGAACAGCCAGAGCACGGTGATCGCCACGGAGCTCGTGACGGACGGGAAGTAGAAGGCGGTGCGGAAGAACCCGCGGCCACGCAGCACCTGGCGGTTGACGAGGACGGCCAGGAACATGCTCAGCGCCGTCTGCAGCGGAACCACCAGGAGCACGTAGTACAGGTTGTTCCGGATTGCCGTGCCGAAGTCCCGTGAGGCGAGGCCATCGCCGTCGAGGATCGCCGCATAGTTGCCGACGCCCACGAAGTTCACGGTGCCGGAGAGGGGGCTGCCGCGTCCGGACCAGTCGGACAGGCTCACCCAGGCGGCCATCAGGACGGGTACCACGAGGAACAGTCCGAGGATCACCACCACGGGAGCGATGAACAGCCAGCCCGTGAGGGCCTGCCGTCTCTGCCGGGCTCCACGGCGGGTAGCGCCGGTTGGTCGTTGGGAAAGCGTCGTCTGTGCCACCGGCGTGCTCCTTTGCATTCGGTGCGGCCGGGCCGTGCAGCGCCGGGCCGGCGAGTGGTCCGTGGCAGCGCCCGTCCTGGCGGACCAGGCGCTGCCACGGGATCTGGATGCCCTACTGGGCGTCTGCGATGACCGTTTCGAGGCTCGGCTGGACATCGTCGAGAATCTGCTGCGGGTCGGCCGTCTTCAGGCTCTCCAGCTGGGCGTTGAGCTCGGCGATGACGTCCACGGTGCCGGGCTGGGCCGGGACGTTCTGTGCGTATTCCCCGCCGGCGATGAACGGCGCGAGATCCGGGTACTCGGTGGCCCACTGATCCGCTGCGGACTGGATGGACGGCATGACGCCGAAGGCACTTGCGAACGCCATCTGGCTGTCGACCGAGGTCAGGTGCTCCACGAGCTGCCGGGCGCCCTCGATGTTGTCACTGTCGGCGGCGATACCCCAGCAGTTCGTGAACTGCAGGGTGCCCTTGCCGCCCGGTCCCTCCGGGAGTTCCGCGATGGTGTACTCGAGCTCGGGGTAGTCCGCGCTCATCGCTCCGGCAATCCAGTTGCCCTCGATGACCATGGCGGCCAGTCCCTTGCCGAAGGCCTCGCCGCCCCAGCCTGCGCCGAGATCCGAGGAGTAGCTCGCGACGCCGTCGTTCAGGAGTTGCTGCACGTAGGTGAGGGCCTCGACGTTCTCCGGGCTGTTCGCGGTCGCTTCGCCGTCCGTGACAAGGCCACCTCCCGCCGCTGCGGCGAAGGCGCCGACGCGCTGGAACTCGGGGCTGAAAGCGAGTCCCGCAGTGTCGTCCGTGGTGAGCGCCTCCGCCGTCTCGGCGAGTTCGTCCCACGTGGTGGGGATGTCCTCGTCGGTGAGACCCGCTGCGGCCCAGAGCTCGTCGTTGATCACGAGGCCGAGGGTCGAGAAGTCCTTCGGCGCGCAGTAGAGCTGGTCGTCATAGGTGAACGCCTCGCGGAGCGCGGGGTAGAAGTCGTCCTTGTTGGCGAGGTCCTCGGCGTAGGGCTCGAGCGATCCGTTGGCCGCATAGCCGGCGAACGCGTCCGAGGAGACGTAGAAGACGTCAGCGGGATCTCCGGAGGCGAATCCCTGACTGAGCTGTTGCGGGAGATCCGACGCGGCATTCACCGTCGCGTCGATGCCGGATTCCTCCGACCAGGAGGCCGCGGCCTCCGTCACGGCGTCGGTTTCGGCGGTTCCGGAGGAACCGATCAGGACGGTCAGGGGAGCGTCAGTGGCCTCAGTCTGCTCGGCGGAGTCGTCGCCGGCCTCGGAGAAGCCCGATCCTCCGCAGGCCGTGAGCGCGAGTGCGCCCACTGCCACCAGGGTGGCGGCTGCGAGGCGCCGGGAGCTTCGTGGGTTGCCAGTCGTCCTTCGTGGGTTGCCAGTCGTCATTGTCTGTGTCCTTAGGCTGAAGGTGGGTGGGGTCGGGAGCGGCCGGCGGTGGAGATGTCCCCGCCGAGCGGATAGGGGGTGCGTCGGGTGAGCCTCGCAGGAAGCAGCAGATGTTTGTCCGGCGCGGGTTTGCCCGCGCCCCCCGCTGTTGTTTCTGCAAGCTGGTGGGTGAGAACGGCGACGACATGACGCGCCGCTTCCTCGATAGGTTGGGCAACGCTCGAGAGTCCGACGGCGGTGGCCACGGGCGTGTCATCGAATCCGGTCACGGCTGCCGGCACATCGGGGAACGCTTCGCGTAGTTGCGCGGCAGCGCCGAGGGCGAGGGAGTCGCTCGCGCAGACGATCGCCGTCGCGCCTTCCGCCAGGAGGTGCCGCGACGCCACGGCGCCCGTCTGCACGCCGTCGTCGATGGAGGCGGTGAGTTCGCGGATGCGGGCCGTCCCGACGCCCGCCGCGGCCATCGTGCGCTGCCAACCGGCGCGGCGGTCGTCGCCGGCTCCGGAGCCGCTCGGCCATCCGAGGAACCCGATGGACCCATGCCCTTCGCGCAGGAACAGTTCCGTGGCCTCGGCCGTGCCGATGCCGCCGTCGACGTCCACCCAGGCGTGCCTGCTGCGGAAGGGATCCTCGGTGTCGCTCCACGGCCGGCCGAAAGCGGCGAACGGAACATCGTGGTCCATGAGCCAGGCCGTGCGGTGGTCACCGTGATGCGTGCCGGTGATGACGAATCCGTCGATGTCGGCCACCTGGAGCAGTTCCTCGTACTGGTGGATCTCGTCGGCATCGGAGTCGGCGCTGAAGAGCGTTAGCCGGTAGCCCTCGTGCTGCGCGGTCTCCGTCAGGGAGTGCAGGAAACGGTCGAGGATGGAGCCGTTGATGCCGTCGGGCACCGGCATGAGCCGCACACCGAGGTTCATGGACCGGCGGGTGCGGAGCTGGCGCGCTGCGGCGCTGGGCCGGTAGCCGCTGGCCGCGATGGCGGCTTCCACCCGCTCCCGCGTCGCGGGCTTCACCCGGTGCGGAGCGTTGATGACGTTGGAGATGGTCTGGCGGGAGACACCGAGGGAATCGGCCAGTGTTACCAGCGTTGCCTTCGCCATGGTTCGCCTGCCTCTCCCTCATTGGAGTACCTGGAGCACCGGTACCGGTGCGACGTTTACAGGATATGAACGTTCAAATAGGCTGTCAATAGTCAATTTGATCGATCCAATCGGTGGGGCCACTTGCTAGCGTGGACAACCGGACCAAGCACAAGGAGCTCCCATGGCGCACCTCCAGCCGTTCCTGCACGATCTCACCGGGGTCTTCAGTGCGCCCGTCCAAGCGTGGTCGGACCTGCACGGCCAGATCCGGGCGACCGGCGCGCAGGGCATCCACTGCGGCGATGACCGCGTCATCAGCAACGCCGTGCTGACGGTGGACGGCGCCGAGCCGGACTGGGTGAGCACGCAGGTGCGGTCGGCCCAGGACGTGGACTTCCTCTTCGTGGTCCGGGTCGAGAGCGCGGGCGCTGACCCCCTCGTCCAGCTCACCCGCACCCGGACCGCTTCTGCCGATGGTGTCCGCGAGTGCCTGCGCATCGAATCAGCCCTCGCCGAGCCGCTGACGCTGGACCTCGCCTGCAGAATCACCGCCGACAGCACCCCGATGGAAAAGGTGAAATCGGGTCAGGTGCCTGGAGCGCCGCTCACGATCGACAGCCTGCAGTGGCACTGGCGCAACAACGACACCTCCGCGGTCCTCGATGCCGGCACCGCTTCGGTTTCCTTCGCGGGCGGCATGATCGGGCTCGCCTGGCAGGTGACCGTCGAGGCCGGGTCAGCCGTGGACCTGGAGTGGTCGCTCGCGCTGCACGACGCCGGCGCCCCCATGGTCGCTCCAGTGACCGAACCGCTCTTCACGCCGGTCGTCGACGACCGGCGCGTCAACCTCCTGCTGCGGCAGTCGATGTCGGACCTCAACGGTCTTCGCATGGCAGCCGCGGACGAGCCCGGAGCCACCTTCCTCGCCGCCGGAGCCCCCTGGTTCTTCACCATGTTCGGCCGGGACTCGCTGATCGCGGCGCGAATGCTCCTGCCGATCACCACCGACCTCGCCGGTTCCACGCTCACTGCCCTCGCCGCGCGGCAGGGCACCGCGAGCAATGCGACGACGGCCGAACAGCCGGGCAAGATCCTCCATGAGGTGCGCCGTGGCATTCTCCAGTTCGAGGCGGACAGTATGGCCCTTTCGCCGGTCTACTACGGCACCATCGATGCGACCCCGCTCTGGATCATGCTGCTGCACGATGCCTGGCGTGCAGGGCTTGACCACGACGTCGTCGCGCGCCTGCTGGACCCGCTCGAGAAGGCGCTGGTCTGGCTCCGCGACTTCGGTGACTCCGACGGCGACGGGTTCCTCGAGTACCTCGACACGAGCGGCCACGGCCTTGCCAACCAGGGGTGGAAGGACTCAGGGGATTCCATCCGCTGGCACGACGGTTCCCTCGCCGAGGGCCCGATCGCGCTGAGCGAGGTCCAGGGCTACGCGTATGAGGCGGCCCGGGGAGGGGCCGATCTTCTCGAGGCCTTCGGACGGCCCGATGCGGATGCCTGGCGCGATTACGCGGCAACGCTGGCGCTCCGTTTCCGCGAGTCGTTCTGGTGCTCCGACGGCTTGGGACGGTACCCGGCGATCGCCCTCGACGCGCAGAAACGCGCGGTCGACGGCGTCAGCAGCAACATGGGCCATCTCCTCGGAACAGGTATCCTGTCGGCAGACGAGGAGGCCGTGGTGGTGGCACGGCTCATCGACCCCACGATGTTCTCGGGGTTCGGGATCAGGACGGTGTCGACGACGAATGGCGGCTTCTGGCCGACGCGGTACCATGCCGGGTCGGTCTGGACCCATGACACCGGTATCATCATCAGCGGCATGGCGCGGGCGGGATTCGCCGACGAGGCAGCAGTCGTCGCTCGGGGCCTGCTCGACGCCGCCGAGGGCTTCGACTGGCGCCTGCCCGAACTCTTTTCCGGCCACGCGGCAG
>JAABUN010006533.1_pt1 | contig 13334 bp, 12 predicted proteins | sample 5559311 | NCBI WGS metagenome assembly JAABUN01 (sample SAMN10711877, study PRJNA513370) | rock metagenome | isolation source: Antarctica rocks | place: Antarctica: Victoria Land, Siegfried Peak sud | reverse complement strand
GTTGGTCATCCAGAAGCTCCAAGCATACCCACGAAAGAGTCAGCTCACACGTGCCTTACAAGCGTATGGGCGCTTGCCTAAAACCATTCACATCCTCGGCTGGTACACCCAAGAAACGACAAGGAAGCGGGCTACGCGGCAACTCAACAAAGGGGAATCCATTCACGACCTGCGGGCTCACCTTGCCTTTGCCAACCAAGGAAAGATTGGAACCAAGACGGATGAGCAACTCGCTCACCAGGTGGACTGCTTAAATCTTCTCAGCAACATCGTCATCTACTGGAACACGCTCTCCATGCAGCGCATCGTGGTGCAGCTTAAAAAGCAGGGTTACCCCGTTTACGACGAGGATTTGAAGCACATCTGGCCTACGCGCTACCGCCATATCAACGTTTACGGTACCTACCAGTTCGACCGTGAGGGCATTGAGCAGCTACAGACAAGGCGGTTCCTGGGCGAGTAGCGTCCAATCTTAATGTAGCGTATAAAAAATCCTCTACTATTTCACCAGGCCTTGTTCAGCCATCACCCCGTTTGGGGTGATGGCAGCGATTAAACTGACACGTTCTTTTTTACCTTTGGGTCTGGTGTCGTAAACCCGCTCTTTACTTGAGCCCCAACCGTACTCACAACTCTGTCCTATGTAGGCGCTCGTCTCGTCGATAAACACAAGCGTCTTCGTCTTCTTGTCGTCGACATCTTTTAGGTACGTTGCTCGCTGACTTTCTAGCACTTCCACGGTTGACAGCCACACCGTAAGCTAAGGGATGGGAAGCTATTCGCTGGATTTACGGAAACGAATCGTTAAAGCGCACGTTGAGGAAGGGCAGAACAAAAGCGCTGTAGCGCGGCGCTTTGGAGTCAGTCGCTGGAGTGTAGAGCGCTACGTCAAACGCGCCGCTGCGGGGAGCTTAGCCCCGACGCCTCATCCGGGCTGCAAGCGAAAGCTGGGTAGCGCTCAGGGCGAGATACTACGCCAACAGGTCGAGGCGCATCAAGACTGGACCCTGGCGCAGCACGCCGAGGCGATAGGCGCTGCGACGGGGGTCGTGCTCAAGAAGTCGTCGATAGGCAACTACCTCAAGCGCTTAGGCATCAGCTATAAAAAAAAGCTTTAGTGCAAGTGAGCAAGACCAACAGCAGCGAGCGCGTTATCTCGAAGCGGTAAGTCATGAAGACACGAAACAGCTGGTGTTCATCGATGAGACAAGTGCCTATGTGGGACAAAGCCGCGAGTACGGTTGGGCGGCGAGCGCTGAGCGGGTGTACGACACCCGACCCAAAGGCAAGAAAGAACGCGTCAGCCTCGTGGCTGCGATAACCCTGAACACGGCTATGGCCAAGCAAGCCCTGGTTGTCACCGACACCGTAAACAAAAACGCGTTTCTGGCTTTTCTCGAAACGACGCTGCTCCCGACTCTACCCAAGGGTAGCGTGCTCATCCTCGATAACTGGAGCGTCCACCACGGCGATGACGTGAGCGAACTCGTTGAACGTTGTGGCTGTGAGGTGCTCTATCTGCCGACCTACTCGCCCGACTTAAATCCTATCGAGCATCTGTTCGCCAAGCTCAAGACGTTCGTCAAAGCGCTTCGGCCAGACACCCTGCCCGACCTTGTTCAAGCTTTTTGTGACGCCGTTAAAACCGTCACCCCACAAAACATCCTCAAGTCATTTCTGCATTGTGGCTATGAGGTGGAGCAGTGAAAGATGGAACTGCTATTTCGTCTCGCTCGGTAGCGATGAAGCTCTTTTTTTGTGCGTGATCCCCAAACGCTTCAGATAGTTGCCCACCGACGACTTCTTGATCTCTACCCCGGTCGCCTCGACCAACGCTTCAGCATGGCGCTCGAGCGTCCAATCCTGATGCGCCTCGACCTGTTTCCGCAATTGCTCACAACCAGCAGCATCAAGCAGCCGCTGCCGTCCAGGGCGTTTACTCGGGGCAAGCCCTGAGAGCTGCCGTTTGGCGTAGCGTTTGACCGTAGACCGGCTTACCCCAAACCGTTCGCTTACTGCCGTCTTGTGCTGTCCCCCGACTACCGCGGCTACGATCCGCTCTCTTAAGTCCAGTGAGTAGCTTTTCATTCCCAAAGCTTACTATGGTTCATCTGCTCTTGGAATTGCTACAGCAACTAAAAACCCTGGCTCAAGAATTGGGCGACCCGGAGGGTTGACCCCGGGAACCGTTTGCTTCCTAGCCGGCGAGTGAAACAGAAGGCGCGAAGGGCAGGATAAGCGTCGCGCTCTCCGCGCGGCGCATCCTGTGAGGGGAAAGGGAAACCTCTGAACCCCCTCGCTAGCGGCATTGTCGTGTCTGCCAAACTAGCGCTCATTAAACGCTTACAGCGCCGCTGCATTCTAGGTAACTCAAGCTAGCGGAGTATCTTAGCGAGCGAAACCCAGTTGGCATCAGCCCGAGGCTGGTATCCTGATATCAGCTCAACTTAACAATGCAGCTCCAAAGCGGAGCCGATACCGGCTTGGCGATGGTAGGCGCGAAAGGAAAACGCTCATGCGAACGATGAAACTTGGTACCAGTGACCTAGACGTACCGGTGGTGGCCGTAGGCTGCATGCGCATCAACGCTTTGGAAAAGCCGGAAGCCGAAAGATTTATCCAAGCGGCGCTCGGTGAAGGGGCTAATTTCTTCGATCACGCAGACGTCTACGGCAACGGTACCTGCGAAGAGATTTTTGCCGATGCGATCGGGATGAACGCTCAGGTTCGTGAGCAGATTGTCCTACAGTCCAAATGCGGGATTCGTGAGGGCATGTTCGACTTTTCTAAAGAGCACATCCTGATGTCAGTGGACGGTAGTCTTAAACGCCTCCAGACCGAGTATCTTGATGTGCTGCTACTGCACCGCCCCGATACCCTGATGGAACCCGAAGAGGTGGCTTCAGCTTTTGAAGAACTCGAGCGCGAAGGCAAAGTCAGGCATTTTGGTGTTAGCAACCAGCACCCACGACAGATCGAGCTGCTTAAAGCGTACGTGCAGCAGCCTCTTATCGCCAATCAGCTCCAGCTGAGTATTACCAACGCCACGATGATCTCCAGCGGGTTTAACGTCAACATGGAAAATAGCGCAGCCGTCGACCGTGACGGGTACATCCTCGACTATTGCCGCCAGCACAACATCACGATCCAGCCTTGGTCACCCTTTCAGTACGGGTTTTTCGAAGGTGTGTTTCTCGGCAGTGACGAGTTCCCTGAACTCAACGCCAAGATTGACGAATTAGCTGAGCATTACGGTGTGAGCAACACGACTATCGCCATGGCCTGGCTTTTACGCCATCCGGCCAAGATGCAGCCCGTGACCGGCACGATGAACGTGGGACGTTTGAAAGACTGCTGTAAAGCGAGTGACATCACCCTTACCAGAGAAGAATGGTACGGCGTCTACCTTGCGGCTGGTAATACGCTGCCGTAAGTGACCTTCCCTCCTTCTCTGAACGTTGCGTCTCGAGCAGGAGTTCAGTACCTATGCTGAGCGGCGACGCGAGTTTGGGAAAACCCGACTGAGTCGTGGGGCATAGGGCTCACTAGTCATGATGCCTGCTCCACGGTCTACCCAAATTCCCGAGCGCCCCTCGGTGTAGAGGTACACGTTCCCCGAACAGATTCGTCTGCTTCGCCTATTCGGATGAGCAGCTACCGAAACGAAGACCCCGTTACGAGGCAAAACCCGACCGACCTCACCGGTACACTTGCGGGGGCCCTCTACAACTCAGGATTTTGGTGTCGAAACGAAGGATACTCAGCTTTAGCCTGGTTCCTCTTTGCGAGGCCGAGTGTTGCCAACTCCAGCCGAGCCACCCTATAGAAACCCGGACTGCTAAACCTGCCAATCGCTCTCGACCGGATTCCCGACCGCCATAAGGTGTAAAGGTCAGCCACAAAAAGCCCTAGCGAAACCGGCTTGGGCAACGCCAGCGTGATTCCCGACCGCGTCATGGTGTAAAGCAGCTACCCTGCCGTGATCGGCAGGAACTCCCATCATCAGGCCATTTTGAACCGCTGTAAGCGGACCTCTTCGTCTCGCAGTGATTACTAACCGACCCCGGTGAGACCCTACCTCTAAGACCGCACACGCTATACCCGTGCGGTCCTGGAGGTTTTTATGTTGGCAAGTCCATACCTCAAGCTCCCGGAAGCGGCAGCTTACGCCCGCGTATCTGTCCGCACCCTGCAGCGCCACCTTAAAAACGGCATCCTCCGCCGCCACAGCTTCGGCCACCGGGTGCTGATCGACCGAACCGAACTCGAAACGCTGATCAGGGCTCGGGACCCGCGGGCTTAGCCGTGAGACGTTTACCCAACGCGTTTTACAGGGTCTGTGGAGACACCGTCCCTGACGCAAACAGGAAACCTTTGGGGCGTTTCAGGAACGCGGGACGGCAGCGGCTGTCAGGTTCTGACGTGCGGTGTCGCGCTCCTCCGTAAAGACCTCTTCCTGGACGTCGGCTCTTGACACCTGCTGTCACGTCCTGACGTATAAATATCAGGAAATTGCATAAAATTAACTGGGGGTTGTACCATGATACACTTCCTGAAAGCAGTTCCCATCGGGCTTTTCGACTTAAATACCAGATCACAAGGAGATTCACCAATGAGTAAAAATACAACAACCAAGACCTTGGCCGACGCCCGTACCCTCTGGCTGGCAGCGCCGCACCCCAAGCTAGAGGGTGCCCGTAATGCGTCACGCCAAGCGAACGACCTCAAAAACCACGACCGTGCGCTGGCATGTCTTGCAGCTGCGGCGGGCGACGGCGAAGAAGCGCTAGACAAGTTGCCGATAACCCTGCTGCAACGCGATCCCAACTTGCTTGGTCGGCAGGTCCGCGAAGGGGCTCGTATCTTGGCTATCAGGCAAGATAAAACGGTTGCGAGTGACAAAACCCTGAGCAATCTGGTGTCGTGCGTGAGAGCAATTCAGAAAACGGTCTACCAAGACCTGCCTAAAAGGCGCTCGGTCCACGACGTCATCGCGACCAGACCAAGCCAGCGTAAAAACCGCCCGGCCTTCTCAAGTCGAGATTGGCCCGCAGGTCTCAGCACCGATTGGGCCGGCTTCAAGGTCTGGAAGATGGCGGGTATTTTGCCTCTGGCCGAACAGCCGTACCGCAAGCAGGCGTCACGGGAGAGTTCGTTCAAGTCTTACCTCTGCAAGCTCAACCAGTACGTGGGCTTTTTGGTCCGTGAGCAGGGGAGAACCGAACTCCGGCTCGAAGACCTCTGCGACGCGGACACCTACGTCGCTTTCCTCAACTGGTATCTCGGTGACAACGCCAATACGGGGTATGCCGGTGCTAAAGAGGCTGGCGTCACGCTGGCGACCATCAGCCGCTATCTCGTCGCCAAAGGACGTCTTGAAGAGACGACCGCCGACGGCACCAAGGTTTGGCAGCCCTTCTACAAGCTCGCCAAACACGCGCTTGAGATGGGCGCTGAACGGGGTCGACTCGCCCCGAAAAAGGATATCGGCGACTGGAAGCCGTGGCATTTGACCGAGCTGGGTGAGGCGATCTGGAACAGCGAGCCGGTGCATAAGAGCAAACGTCATAACCCACGCCACCGCGCACAACTGGTATGTCGTAAACGTACCGCACTCTTTTTCTTGCTCGCCAGAGAGACGCCCCTGCGGATCCGCAACTGGTCGGACATGCGCTGGCGAGAAAATCTCCACCGTACGCCGGATGGGCGCTGGGCCGTCCGCTTTAGAGGCAACGAGCTCAAAGTGGGGCGCCGAGGCGTGAAGGCCAACATCTACGAACACGTCTACTCGGCCGAAGCGGGACGCTGGATCGAGCGCTGGCGCGACGAACTTAGAGGCTGGCTCGGCGACGATTTCGAGACCTTATGCCCCTACGTCTTGCCGCCAAGCAACTTTGCGTCTCATCGCTGCAACGAGCAGAACCTTTCGTGCCAGATCAAAGGGTTATGTGAAGAGATACTCGGCAAGACCTTCCATCCGCACATGGTGCGCTATATCGTCGCCTCGCATATTGTCAACGAGCAGGGCCCAGGTGGGATCAAGTTAGCGGCGCAGCTCTTAGGCGACACCGAGGCGGTTGTCTTGGAAGCCTACTACCGGCCCAACACCGATGAGGCGATGCAGTCTTATCTGGCGGCCTGTACCGCCAACAGAGGGAACGGTCGGACTTAAGCTGCGGCCATTTGGCGGTTGACCAGGGTGCGGGCTGCCGTAGGGGTGGCCCGCGCCCCTTGTTTTTGGTTAGCTTAAGGCGTTTCGTATCCTACTCCGCTGTTATGGCACCCTGTCCTCTTCTATCTGGATCAGGTCAGCAGAACTGCTTGCTTTCGTGAACGTTGGTTTAGATGTCGAATACCCAACCTTGTGCGCCTCACCCGCTGCCAGCTTAGAGCTGGGAACGAACGTTATGCCGATGTTAAACGCTTCCACATTGCGGATGATCGATTGAATAACCTTATAGTCCTGCCTCATGTGCTGCAGACCAGAGCTAGCCATCAGTAGTACTCGCAGATATACCCGTAGGCTCTTTCAAAAAGGTCTTTATCTTTATGGAGCTGATACTTAAGCAGCGTAGAGCGTAATGCCTTTTTGACTTCTCTTTCGCCCGCGCTGGTGTTTTGCCAGTCGGGAAACCTCACCTGCCGGACGATTTCATCAACATCGGTCACGATGCGGTCGACGATGATCGGTGTGTTCTCCGTTTTGACCTCCTGGAAAAGCTCAGTGAGCGCGCTCTTGCCAGGGTCCGTGACCGCTGCTGGCGCAGCTGCTACCAAATCTTCCTTTTCTGCGCTAAGCACGTCTTTCGCAAGTGTGAGAAGGGCCTTCAAAAACTCAACGCTATGTACAAGTCCCTGCTCGTGGCGCTCTTTGAGCTCTTCGAGCCGTTTAGAGAGCTTTTTGAAGTTGGGGTGCCCCATGAGCCCACGGAGCCGCTTGGCGACCTTGATTTCGACCTCTTTAGCCTTCCTCTTCGGATCGAGGACTGCCCCGAGCAGATTCTCGTCAAGCATGATCGATTCAAGGTCGTCGCTGAGGTCGTCGACGCTGACGTTTTCGTGAATGAGTTCAATCGTCTTTGCGCCAAGCGTATGCCAGAGCAGCGCGCCCGAGCCACCCGAGGGTTTAACCGACTCGTAAACCTGGGAGAGCCAGCGGTAATCCGTTCGTAAGGGTCCTAAAATCGGGTCAGGTGAAAGAGCTTCCCAAAGACGGTTGAGCACACTGTAGTCAGCGGCGAAGGCGTCCCGAACCTTGTTGTCAGGTAGGCACTCCTGCGCTGCAATAAGACCTTCGTACCCCTCCACGGTCCGGTCAACGTTTGGAAAGTAAGCGAGGCACGCCTGCCTTGCTGGTTCTAGTTGTTCTTTGAGTGCGTTGATATTCGTAATGACCTTCTGGACACTTTTTTCGTCAAAGGCGAGCGACTTGGCGACGTCGTCAAAAACACCGATATAGTCCACAATGAGTCCGTGCGACTTCGTTTCGCCGTAGGTGCGGTTGGTCCGGCAGATAGTTTGCAGTAGCGAATGCTCTTTGAGCGGCTTGTCGAGGTACATGGCCTGGAGAATCGGGGCGTCGAAGCCAGTTAGCAGCTTAGCCGTGACGATCAGGAGTTTAAGTGGGTCGTTCGCGTCGCGGAAGCGGTCGAGGAGCTGCTCTTCTTGGTCGCGTGTGCGCTGGTAAGGCTTAAGCGCAGCGTCTCCTCCGGTACCACTAATGACGATCTCGCTCGCCTCTTTGGGAAAGTGCGCGTCGAGCGCGTCTTTATAAAGCAGGCAGGTCTCCTGGTCGAAAGTCACGACCATACCTTTGAAGCCGTTTGGTGCGACTTTGGTCTTGAAATGCTCGGCAATGTCGGTAGTGATCGCTTTGATACGTTCTGGGGCTTTAACGATAACGGCAAGGCGGCTCGCTGTGCGCGATAGCGCTTCCCTGTCAGTATCGGAGAGCCCGCCGGTGAGCTTGGCGTACGCTTCGTCGATCGCGTCTTTGTCGATCCGCAGCCCGAGTAGCCTGGGCTCGAAGTGTAGGGGCAAGGTCGCCTGATCCCTCAGCGAATCCTCGAAGGAGTAGCGGCTAAGGTAACCGCGCTCGTCCTCCTCCGCGCCGAAGGCGTAAAAGGTGTTGCGGTCGCGCTTATTGATTGGGGTGCCTGTGAGGCCAAAGAGAAAAGCGTTGGGCAGCGCTTTACGCATCTTCCGCCCGAGGTCACCCTCCTGGGTCCGGTGGGCTTCGTCTACAAGCGTGATAATGTTGCCGCGATCATTGAGCACACCCTCTGACTCAGCAAACTTGTGGATGGTTGTGATGATGATCTTGCGGGTGTCTTGTTGTAGCAACCTCTCGAGTTCTGCTCTCGAGTCGGCCTTGACCAGGTTAGGAATATCCGAAGCGTGGAAGGTGCCACTGATCTGCGAGTCGAGGTCGATGCGGTCGACGACGATAAGGACCGTCGGATTCTTGAGTTTGGGAGCCAGCCGCAACTTCTGCGCGGCAAAGACCATTAGTAGCGACTTGCCTGAGCCTTGAAAGTGCCAGATAAGGCCTTTGCGGGTTTTACCCTCGGTCACCCGCTCAAGAATCTTGTTGGCGGCCTCGTACTGCTGGTAGCGGCAGACAACTTTGATACGCCGCTTTTTCTGGTCGTTAGCAAAGAGCGTGAAGTTCTCGAGCATATCGAGAACTACTTCTGGCCGTAGTAGTCCTTCAACTGAGCGACGCACTTCGGAGAGGCTCAAGAGCCTGTCTGTGTCGTCCTCAGCGTGCCAAGGACCCCACAGGTGAGGCGGCATCCGCACCGAGCCGTAGCGCAGTTCTTTGCCTTCGGTCGCGACGCTAAAAACGTTGGCGACAAACAGCTCAGGCACGTTAATCTCGTAGTCATCGTGAACTTGCTTGACCCCATCGAACCAAGTCACCGCCTGCCGTACCGGGGTTTTGGCCTCGATGAGCACGAGCGGAAAGCCGTTGACGAGCAGCACCAGGTCGGCGCGGCGGGTCTCACTGCCCGCTTTGAAGATGTACTGCGTGGTGACGGTGTACTGGTTGTTTTCTAAGTTTTCAAAGTCGATGAGTTTTACGCTGACGTGCTGATGGTTTTCACCAAACGGCATCGAGCGCTCACCCTGAAGCCAAGCAACCATCTCCTCGTTCGCGCTGACCAGGCCGCTACTCCGTACCGAAAGCGTAATGGCGCGTAGCCGGTAGAGCACCTCTTCGGCGAGGTCGGGGTTGGTGGCGATGTCAGGGTTGAGGCGGATGAGGGCGTCGTGGATAAAGGGTTCGACGAGGGCGTCTTGAGGGGCGCGGGGCACGCTCGCGCCAGGTAGGTAGTCCCAGCCCAGCCCGCCGCTTAAAAGGTCACGGATGTAAGCTTCTACAGAGTTGTCTTCGTTAAACATAGATACCTTCAGATATTTCTGTGCGAACTAATTCGTTGAAACTTTTATGCTCTCCTGTCCGTTCTTCTTGAAACTTATTTAGAGAACGAAGCTTGCTCAAAAACCCAACCACTTCGGTTTGCCTTGGAGAATTAGGTACTGGAACGAGCATTTTCTTTATATTGCCGAGATTTAGACGTAATCTTGTTGTCCCCTGAGCGAAAGATTTAGCTTGTCTGAGTCCGTAGACACTGTTCAAAAAATAGACAAGGTAATCAGGGTTTATTTCAGAGCTTGTTCTGAGACAAAAGCAGTCAGCTTTATTAACCGAACGTTTAAGGTCTTGAGGTGCTAAACATGCTCGGCCAACTTTGACACTTTCGTCGCCCAGGCCAGCAATAAGCACGTCTCCGGGCTTGACGCTATAGGACAGTAATTCGTTATTAAAGTAAGACTCAGAAATGTATGCTTCGTCAGCATAATTAAAAGACAGCTCTTCGATGTTCTGAAGACGAACAACCCGTACACCCTCATCTTGATAATGCTCTGTCTTAAGCTTGCTTCCGAATGGGCCATCTGAAGCGTAAGAAAGTAGACCACCCAAAACCTTTGCTTTAGAAACATCAGAATGAAGGTCTGAGTGAAACATTTCTGCTGCAGTTGCTTGCCACAGAGTTTCTGTTTGGGCAGCCAGTTCTGATAATTCTTTTCTGTACTTCTCACTCACCTCGAGAAGACTGAGCATTCTCTTTTGCGTCTCGAGCGGTGGCAAAGCAAACTCATACCAAGCAAGGTCGGAAAAGTTGACGTAGGGATTTACAGAACCTTTCGACTGGCTGATGGAATGTTCGTGGAAAGCCTCAGTTTGCATGATGAATGGCAATAGCTCTAGCAATAGCACGTTCGGGTCTTTGGATTCCAAAACGAAAGTAGTGTTAGCACAAATGCCTTCAAAATCTGGAACTGCTATTTTGCGAAGATATGTCCGTCTTGAACCGTATAAAACCTGTCCGGGCTTGAAGTGCATTTGAAACGCCGGGCCGAGATAGTTATCACTGATTTCGCCCCAACGACGCAGCCGAAGGTCGTCAGTATCCATATGTTCACCAGCAACATATCGTTCAAGTCCAGATGTCTGAGGGTCTGCTTTTACGCTAACCTTTCGTACCACATCTCCAAATTTGACCCATTCCCAGCCAGGTTTCAGTACAGAATTACTCATGTGTCACGGCTTCTTTCTCTACCAGCTCGTCTAGCATCTCAACCACGGCGTCCATCTCATCCCAAAACGCCTCGCCGCTCGCCTGCCACGCCTCCCAGACTTCTCCTAGCGTCTGCGTCTCGGCGGTCTCTTGCGTGAGGCGTTTGACGTAGAGCGGGATAGACAAGCTGTAGTTCTGGCGGGCGAGTTCTTCTTGGGTTGCCACATGGGTAAAGCCGGGCTCGGTACCGAAGGTCTGATACGCCTTTAAGATGCGCGACTGATGCGCCAGGGTCAGGTAGCTAAAACTGCGCTCCCGCGTCACTTCAGCCACCGCGTTAATCAGCAGCACCTTGCCCCGCCGCGCTTCGGGTTTTTGAGCGCGGCAGATCAGCACGCACGCTTCCATCGGCGAGTTGTAAAACAGGTTTGGCCCGAGCCCCAGCACGCACTCAACCAAATCGGATTCGATCAGCTTTTGGCGCATCTCTTGTTCTTCGTTGCGAAACAGCACGCCGTGAGGGAAAAGCACGGCGCAGCGCCCGGTTTTGGGGTTCATACTCGCTAAGATGTGCTGCAAAAAGGCGTAGTCAGCGCGGCCTTGCGGCGGGGTACCGAGAAAGTTGCGGCCCCAAGTGTCACTCTGAAACGCCTCACGATCCCAGCGTTTAATCGAGTAGGGCGGATTGGCGAGAACTACGTCGAAGGTTTTAAGCCGTCCTTGTTCGATCAGAGAAGGCTTGGCAAGTGTGTCTTCACGGGCGATTTCAAAGTCTTCTAAGCCGTGCAGCACTAGGTTCATCCGGGCAATCGAGGCGGTCATGTGGTTGCGTTCTTGCCCGTAGAGCTTAAGGGTGCGGGTTTCGCCGCCTTTACGTTTGACTTCGGCGAGGGCACTGATCAGCATTCCCCCAGTGCCGCAGGTGGGGTCGTAGATACTTTCACCCGGTTGCGGGTCTAGCATCTGGGCCATCAGGTGAACGACAGTGCGGTTCGTGTAAAACTCCTGGGCGGTGTGGCCGGAGTCGTCCGCAAAGCGTTTGATGAGGTATTCGTAGGCGTTGCCGAGTTCGTCTTCGGGGACAAAGCTCAGCGATAGGGTCTGGCTCGAGAGGTGCTCCAATAGGTTTTTGAGCGTCGCGTCCGAGAGCCGGTTTTTGTTCGTCCAGGGCGCGTCGCCAAAAATTCCCGAGAGCCGTTCGGGGTTCACCGCTTCGGTCGCCCGCATCGCCTTTTGAATCGCTTGACCGACGTCTTTAGCGGCGGCGCGGACATCGTTCCAGTGCGCCCCCACCGGAATCACAAAACGGTCGTTGGCGGTTGCAAAAGCGTAGGTTTCGTCACCGCCTACCTCGGTCAGCGCCGCGTTATAGTCGTCGTCCCATACGTCTGAAAGGCGCTTGTAAAAGAGCAGCGGAAAGACGAACTGCTTGTAATCGCCCGCGTCTACCAGGCCGCGTAAGATCGTCGCCGAGCCCCAGAGATAGCTCTCTAGTTCGCTCTGGCTGAGCTGCGTACTCACGCTGTCCACCCGCCTTCGTCCATCACACGTTTGAGCTCCCCTTCAGCCGTCCGGCACCGCTCGAGTGCCGCCTTAAACGATGCAACGGCTTCGCCGAGCGGCGGAATATCGTCCCCCAAAGGTGGCAGCACGTACCGCGAGATATTGAGCGTCCAGTCTTCTTGGGCGATCTCGCCGGTGGTGACGACCCTGGCAAAGTCTTCAACTTCGGCAAAGTCTTGAAACCAGCCCAGGATCTTCCTCCGGTGTTCGAGCTCAAGGTAGTTTTGCGCGCGTCCCCGGCGAAAAAGCGTCGAGGCGTCGGCGATCAGCACCTTGTTCTTTCGGTCAGCGGGTTTTTGGTGCCGTAACACCAAGATGCACGCGGCGAGCCCGGTGCCGTAAAACAGGTTGGGCGCAAGGCCGATCACCGCTTCGACCAGGTCGGCCTCGAGCAGCTTCTGCCGGATGCGCCCCTCTTCGCCGCCACGAAAGAGAGCGCCTTGGGGCAGCACGACCCCCATCCGGCCTTGCGGCGCGGCCATACTTTTGACCATGTGCTGCACCCAGGCGAAGTCGCCGCTTTTGTCCGTCGGCAAGCCTGCAAACGCGCGGCCCCAGGGATCACTTTCCCAAACATCCCGGCCCCAACCCTCGAGGGAAAAGGGCGGGTTGGCAAGCACCACATCAAAGGCGCGGAGCGCACCTCGGCTTCTAAACTTGGGGTCGCGGAGCGTATCTCCCTGCTCAACGCTAAAATCTTCAATCCCGTGCAAAAAGAGGTTCATCCGGGCGATCCCCGAGGTCGTCAGGTTTTTCTCTTGACCGTAGAGTTTGCCAAAAAAGGTACGGGCGTCGCCACCGGCGTCTTGAACGTGTTCGACAGCGGCTAAGAGCATTCCGCCCGTCCCGCACGCCGGGTCATAGACCGTTTCGCCCCCTTGGGGGTCAAGCATCTCGACGATCAGCCGCACCACGCTCCGAGGCGTATAGAACTCGCCCGCTTTACTTTTGGTGGTGTCGGCAAATTTACCGATCAGGTATTCGTAAGCGTCACCGATCACGTCGCCAGAGACGTTCAACGTACCTAGATTGAGCGACGAGAAGTGCTCGAGGAGGTCTTCGCCCACTCAAGTACGCGTGCTTGGGGTAGACGACTGGGCGCTGCGTAAGGGGCGTACCTACGGTGACCCGCCCCCGTGAGGAGGTCCAGCTTGAATGTTAGCGCATTAGGACGTCGGGGGTTCC
>JAABUN010006532.1_pt1 | contig 13342 bp, 9 predicted proteins | sample 5559311 | NCBI WGS metagenome assembly JAABUN01 (sample SAMN10711877, study PRJNA513370) | rock metagenome | isolation source: Antarctica rocks | place: Antarctica: Victoria Land, Siegfried Peak sud | reverse complement strand
CGCGGCTGCTGCCGTAGGGTTTCTGGATGGAGCGGCCGCTGGGCGTGTAGTAGCGGGCAATGGTGAGGCGCAGCTCGCCGCCGTCGCTCAGGGCAATGGGCTGCTGCACCAGGCCCTTGCCGAAGGTGCGGCGGCCCACCAGCAGGGCCCGGTCGTGGTCTTGCAGGGCCCCGGCCACCACCTCGGCCGCCGAGGCGCTGCCCTCGTCGATGAGCACCACCAGGGGCCCCTCCTCAAACTCGCCGGCCACCTTGGCGTACACCTGCGAGTCGTAGGCATCGCCCTTGCCGTCCACGGACACTATTTTGCGCGTGCCGGGCACGAACTCGTCGGCCACGCGGGTGGCGCGGTCGAGGTAGCCGCCGGGGTTGCCGCGCAAATCGAGCACGAGGCGGGCCAGGCCCTGCTGGCGCAAGCCGGCCAGCGCCGCCCGGAACTCGTCGTAGGTATTCGAAGCAAACCGGCTCACCTTGATGTAGCCCGTCTGCTCGTCCATCAGGTAAGCCGCGTCGATGGACGAGTTGGGCACCCGCGAGCGCACCAGCGCCAGGGCGAAGGTGCGCGCCGGCCGGGGCCGGCGCACTTCCAGCGCCACGGTGCTGCCGCGGGGCCCCCGCAGCAGCTGCGTGATGCGGGCATTGGTGAGGCGGGCCCCCGACACCGCCTGCCCGCCCACGCGCAGCACCTGGTCGCCGGGCTGCAAGCCGGCTTGCACGGCGGCCCCGCCGCTGAGCGACGCCACCACCGTCATCGTGTCGCGGAACAGGTTGAACTCGATGCCCACGCCGTCGAAGCCGCCCTGCAAAAAGGCGTCGTTCTGCTCGCGCTCCAGGGCCGGGATGTACACCGAGTGCGGGTCGAGGCGCTCCAGCATCTGGGTCATGGCGTAGTCGGCCAGGCCTTCCGTGTTCACCGAGTCCACGTAGTCGCGGTCCACGTAGCTCAGCACTTCTTTGAAGCGCAGGTAGCCGCGGGCCGTGGCGTCGGGGTTGACGCTCGACGGCCGGAACGGGTTGTTGGACACCAGCAGGCCGCTGCCAAACGCCAGGGCCAGCAGCACCGCGCCGCGCAGCCCGGCCCGGCGGGCCCCGGAAGGCCGCGAAGAAGCGCGGAAGAGCGGCAGGAAAGCCATGACGGTAGAATTTAGCAGCGGCGGCAGAAGCAGCCGGACGTATTACTTTTTCAAAATTAATTAAGTTTTTCCGTGATAAATACAGCTAAGTCAACGTTTTATACGAACAATGCAAATTTGCCGATAATTGCCTTAAAATACCTGTTTTCGCCTATTTTAAGCTATCGTAAATACCATTTTAAAAAAATTTGCGGCGATGTAGTTCTTATCATCCGCAACGGTTAAATATAACTTTTGCAACAAATTATAGCCGGCGATATTTTCTTCTTTTTCCGTTCGAAGGCCAGCAGCAGGGCGGATGGAGTGGGCGGAGCGGCCCTGGCCGTGGCCGTATCTTTGCGGGGGCGCCGGGGCCGGTGCCACTTTTTTGCTTTCGTTTTAGTTATTGCGCCGTGGGCCGCATCCTCGCCATCGATTACGGCAACAAGCGCGTGGGGCTGGCCGTCACCGACCCCGGCCGCGTCATTGCTTCACCGCTCGACACCATCCACAGCCAGGATTTGCTGGCCTACGTGCTGGCCTACCACCGGCGCGAGCCGCTGGCCGCCGTCGTGGTGGGGATGCCGCGCACGCTGCTCAACGAGCCCACCGACGTGACCAGCGCCGTGGTGGGCCTGCTGCGCCGCCTGCGCCGCGAGCTGCCCGAGGTGCCGGTACACGAAATCGACGAGCGCTTCACCTCGCGCATGGCCCACGCGGCCATGCTGGCCGGGGGCCTCGGCCAGAAGGCCCGCCGCGACAAGGCCACCGTGGACCGGGTAAGCGCGGCGATTATTCTGCAATCGTTCCTCGAATCGCCGGCGGGCCGGGCCCTGGGCTGAGGGCCCCGCACTTGTTTTACCCTTATATCAACGCTTTACCCAGATGATCCACCCCATCGTTGCCATCGGCGACCCCGTGCTGAAGGCCCGCGCCAAAAACCTATCCGCCGACCTGCCCGCCACTGAACTCCAGCAGCTCATCGCGGATATGTTCGAAACCATGTATTTCGCCCACGGCGTGGGCCTGGCCGCGCCCCAAATCGGGCGCAGCGTGCGCCTGTTCGTGATGGACTCGGGGCCCATGGTGGAGGTGGACGAAGAAGACCGCGAGGAAGGCGAGGAGCTGGAGCCGCCCGTCAAGCGCGCGTTCATCAACCCCGTGATGGTGCGCGAGAGCGGCCCGGAATGGGGCTTCGAGGAAGGCTGCCTGAGCATTCCCGGCGTGCGCGAGCTGGTGCAGCGCTGCCCCGACATCGTGCTGCGCTACGAAGACGAACACCGCCAGGCGCACGAAGAGGGCTTTTCGGGCATGGCCGCCCGCATCATCCAGCACGAATACGACCACCTGGAAGGCATCCTGTTCACCGACAAGCTCTCGGCCTTCAAGAAGCAGCTGCTCAAGGGCAAGCTGGCCCGCATCGGCAAGGGCGACGTGGCCCACGAGTACCGCATGAAGTTCGCCGGGGAAGGCCGGCGGCGGTAATTCTTCATCTACAGCGGTTTCCAGGGCCGGGTACCCGTACCGCCAAGCGGTGCTTGGCCCCGCCCAAGGGCTTTGGGGCAGCCTACGCGAGGCCAGGCACCGCTTGGCGGTACCGATTACGTACACGGCTGCGGAAACCGCTCTAACTGTAACTGACGACGGGCAAAGGCCTGCTTTTTGGAGAATACCGGAGCTTGCTTTACGGAAGCGTTGGTGTCTTCCAGAGGAGCGGGCCCTTTTATCGTAAGGCTTTTTCTGTTGATGCTTAGCTTTTTTTGCGAGGAGGCGGGGTGCGAACGAGGGGGATTTCGCCGATTACTAAGATTATGGCGGGAACAGGTATGATTATAGGTTATAGCACCATCAAAAAAAGAATAGCGCGTTTTTGGCACATTGAACAGAATCAGTAGTAAGTTGCAGGCGGATATTTCTTTACAAAAGCCAGCGACGCATGAAAAAAATACTACTGTTAAGCTTGCTGTTTGTGCTGGTGGTGCTTCAGCAAGCCTGGGCCCAGGACCGGAAGATTTCCGGCCGGGTGACCGACCAGCAAACGGGCGAGGCCCTACCGGGCGTGACCGTGCTGCTGAAAGGCACCACGGTGGGAAACTCCACCGGCGGCGATGGCGCCTATACCTTGAACGTACCGGCCAGCGGGGGCACGCTCGTGTTCAGCTCCGTGGGCTACGCCACCACGGAGCGGCCCACCGGCACGGGCGCCCAGGTGAACGTGGCCCTGGCCACCAATGCCAAAGAGCTGAGCGAAGTGGTGGTGACGGCCCTGGGCATTGAGAAGGACGTCCGGGCGGTGAACACCTCGCAGCAGCAAATCAAGGGCGATGAGATAGCCCAAAAGTCGGAGCCTAACGTGCTCAACGCGCTCGAAGGCAAGGTATCGGGCGTGAACATCACCAGTTCCAGCGGCCTGCCGGGCTCGTCGACCAACATCAACATCCGGGGCATTACGTCGTTGCAAGGCAACAACCAGCCGCTGTCATCGTGGACGGCATTCCCATCAGCAACTCGCTGGACATCACCAACGGCACGACCCTGGGCACGCTGGGCGCCGCTCAGTCGTCGAACCGCGCGCTGGACATCGACCCCAACAACGTCGAAAGCATCAACATCCTAAAAGGGCCGGCGGCAGCGGCGCTGTATGGCTCACGGGCGGCGGCGGGGGCGGTCATTATCACCACCAAGTCGGGCCGCAACGTGAACAAGAAGCTGGAAGTGACCGTGACGTCGGACTATAGCTTGCAGCAAGTGTACGGGCTACAGAAGCTGCAAAACGACTACGGCCAGGGCTCGGGCGGGGTGCTGATCACCGCCAACGGCGACCTTAACAGCGGGGTGGCGACGTCCTGGGGCCCGCGGTTTGGCACGGCCCCCACGGCGGCCAACGGCATCGGCATTCTGAAGCAGGCCGATGGCACGCCCGTTCCCTACCAAGCCTATCCCAACAACATCAAAGATTTTTTCCAAACGGGACACGTTTTATCGAATGGCGTCAACATTGCCGGCGGCAACAAGGACCAGAATTTCAGCCTCAACGTCAACAACACCAACCAGCAGGGTATCACCGAGTCGTCCACGCTGCAACGCACCAGTGTGCAGCTGGGCGGCAACACGACGTTGCTGAACAAACTGAAAGCCGGTGGTTCGGTGAACCTGATTCTGGCCAACCAGTTGGGGGCTCCGGTGGGCAACGGCAGCAGCGCCTTCGGCCAGCTGCCCAACGTGCCGCGCAGCTACGACCTGCAGAACCTGCCCAATACGGACCCGGCCACGGGTCGCAACATTTTCTTTTCGGGGGCCGACAATCCCTACTGGAACACTCGCAACAACCCCACGACCAGCAACCTGACCCGCTTCATCAACGTGGGCAACCTGAGCTACGAGGTAGCGCCCTGGCTGAACGTGGCCTACCGGCTGGGCCTGGACACCTACACCGACCGCCGCAAGGCCGTGTACGCCGTGAGTGCCAGCCGGGTACCTTCGGGCCAGGTGCTCGACCAAGCGGTGTTCCGCAGCGAGCTGAACGGCGACTTGCTCATCACCCTGAAAAAAGATAACATTGGCATTACCGGCCTGAATGCCAATCTGCTGCTGGGCCAGAACGTGAACCAACGCCGGTTTCAGACCATTTCCTCGCAGGCCGACAACGTGATTCCGGGTTTTCCCAACGCCTCGGCGGGTGGCGTATTTTCCAACGGCACGGGCGAACGGTCGGAGCTGCGGCGGCTGCTGGGCTACTATAGCCAACTGTCGCTGGCCTACGGCGACTACTTGTTTGTGGACGTGACGGGCCGCATCGACCAATCGTCGACGCTGCCCACGTCGAAGAACTCCTACTTCTTTCCTTCGGCTACCATCGGGTTTGTGTTTACCGATGCGTTTAAGCTGAACTCCGACGTGCTTTCCTACGGCAAGATTCGCGGCAACATCGCCCGTGTGGGCCGCGACGCCGACCCGTATGCCCTGAACACGCCCTACCAAGTGGTATCGCAGGGCAACAACGTGGCCGCCGTCAACTTTCCTTTCATCGGCACCGCCGGCTTCCGCATCAGCCCCACCCTGGGCAACGAGCAGCTAAAGCCGGAATTTACCAAGTCCTACGAAGCGGGCCTTAACCTGGGATTTTTTCACAACCGGCTCACGCTGGACCTGACGGCGTATAAAACCATCAGCGACAACCAGATTGTGCCCATCACCACACCGGGGTCCACGGGGTTCACGCAGCGCTACGCCAACGTGGGCCGCCTCGACAACAAGGGCCTGGAGGCGCTGGTGACCATCACGCCGGTGCGCACCGACAATTTTCGTTGGGATGTGACGGCCAACTATTCCCTGAACCGCAACCTGGTGGTCTACATCACCGAGGGCGTGGAGCGCGCCCGCATCAACGGCCAGGGCTTCATCGGCAGCTTGCCGTTTATTGTGGCGGGCCAGCCCTACGGCGTCATCGTGGGGGGCCAGAAGGCCCGCTCGCCCGACGGCCAGTACATCATCGACGGGCGCACGGGCTTGTTCGTGGCCGACGTGCCGAACTCCATCATCGCCGACCCCAACATCCGGTGGCAGGGGGGCCTGACGAATACCTTTGCTTACCGCGGCATCAACTTGTCGTTTTTGATAGACACGCGCCAGGGCGGCGACATCCTTTCCTTCACCAATGGGGCCTACCGCAGCAACGGCGCGCTGGCCGAAACGGGCAACGACCGGGAATTGCCCCGCATCATTCCGGGCGTGATTCAGAACACCGACGGCACCTTCCGGCCCAACAACATCCAGGTGGACGCGCAGAGCTACTGGCAGTCGTTTGGCCAGCAAAGCAACCTGAACGTGTACGACGCCACGGTGTACCGCCTGCGCGAAGTGACGCTGGGCTACGCGCTGCCCAAGGCGCTGCTCACCAACCTGCCCTTCGGCCAGGTCAACTTTTCGCTCACCGGGCGCAACCTGTTTTACTACGCGCCCAACGCCAATTTCGACCCCGAGCTGAACACGCAGGGCGCGGGCAACATCCGCGGGCTGGACCTGCAAGGCCCGCCCAACGCGCGCACCTACGGGGCCAACATCCGCTTTACTTTCTAATCGGCTCCGGCCGGCTTGCTCATGAACTCATCGTTTTTACTTCGCTTCCTCCCGGCGGCGGCGCTCACCCTGGTGGTGGGCAGTTGCAACAAGGACTCTTTCCTGGATGTGAACAACAACCCCAATAACCCGTCGAGCGTGGCCCCGTCGGCGCTGCTGAACGGGGTGGAAGTCACCACCGGGTTTGCCGTGGGCAACGACCTGGGCCGGGTAACGGACCTGCTAATTCAGCACATGGCGGGCATTGCCAACCAGCCCCGGAGCTACGACACGTACCTGCTGCGCGGCAACTACGACAACCAGTGGAACAACGAACTCTACGGCGGCTCGTTGATAAACGCCCAGCAAATCATCAACGCCACCCAGCAAAGCAGCCCCTTGTACTCTGGCTACGCCAAAATTCTGAAGGCCTACAGCTTCGCCCTCACCACCGACCTGTGGGGCGACATTCCTTACTCGCAGGCCCTCCAGGGGAACCTGGCCGCCCCCAACTTGCAGCCACGCTTCGACCAGCAGAAAGACATCTACAAAGGCAACACAGCGCTGGGCATCCAGAGCCTGTTTGATTTGGTGCGCGAAGGCCTGGCCGACATCGACAAGGGCAGCGCCAGCCCCACTGCCAGCGCCCTCAAGCCCGGTACCGACGACTTGATCTACAAAGGCAGCAGCCCCGCCGCCCTTGCGAGGTGGAAGAAGTTTGGCAACACCTTGCTGCTGAAACTGGCCAACACCATCAGCAAAAAGGAACCGGCCCTGGCTGCCAGCGTCATCAACGAAGTGCTGGCTAAGGGCCCGGCGGCTTACATAACCGACAATGCCGACGATGCCGAGGTGCCCTTTGGTACCACCGTGGGCAACCAGAACCCCTTCTACGCCTACAACTACGTGAACCGGCCCGACGACCAGATGCTGAGCCAGCGCTTTCTCGACTCGCTCGCTCGGTTCAAGGACCCGCGCGTGGCGCAGTTTTTCACGGCCGTGCCCAGCACGGCCACGGGCACCCTTATAGCGCCGTACGGCAATTTTGCGGGCTACGACAACGGCGGCACGGCCCCCGCGCCCATCCGCGCCAACCGTTCGCGCTACGGCAACTACGTAGTGGGCGTCAGCGGCGAGGCCCCCGTGCGGCTGATTACCAACTTCCAGCGCGCCTTCATCTTGGCCGAAGCCGTGCTGACCCTGCCGGGCGTGACGGTACCCAACGAAACCGCCCAGTCGCTGTACCAGGCGGGCATCCGGGCTTCTATGGCCAAAGCCGGCATTTCCTCCACGGACATTGCGGCTTATTTCGCTGCCAATCCGCGGGTTGTGACCTTAACCGCGTCGAGCGCGGGTGGAGTTGAGCGCCAGCGCAACCAGATTATCACCCAGAAGTGGATAGCGTGGGCGGGCAACGGCTACGAGGCCTACAACGACTACCGGCGCACGGGCTACCCGCGCCTGGCCCTGGTGACCAACCCCAGCTCGGAAAGCCCGACTTCCATTCCGGCCCGGCTCTACTATCCGAACGTGGAGATTACCTCGAACGCGGCCAATATCCCCACGCCCCAGCCCCTGACCAATGAGAAGGTGTGGTGGGCCAACTACTAAGGCCGGCTTTTTCCCTTCCTACGCACTTCGATCCGTATCTTATGAAAAAGCAATTCGCCCAACTTTTTGTGCTCGGCCTGCTGGCACTGGGGGGCTTCTCCTGCAAAAAACAGTACGACGACAAAAGCCTCTCACCGCTCCAGGACAGCGTGACCGACATTCCGGTGACGGTGCCCAACCAGGAGTTTTTTGAACGCTTCCCCATCGTCACGGCCTCCGTCAGCAACACGACCGGCGGGGTCGTCGGGCCGTTCACCGTCGTGCTCCAGATTCCGGCCGACAAGGGCAAAATCAAGGAAATCACGCGCATCACGACCGGCACGTCCGGCCTGGCCAACATGCAGAGCCTGGACTCGCTGGCCTTCAACTACAGCCGGGCCACCAAGCGAACGGTGCCGATTGCGGGCAACGGCAGCAACCAGATCACTTTCACTTCCAGCCTGAGCCAGTACACCGCCTACCGCACCCGCGTGGGGGCCGCCAACGCCGGCCAGCCGGGCGTGGTGGCGCCCAGCGCGTCGTTCACCCCCCAAAACCCCAACCAACTGCCGTTCTACTTCCTCCTGACCCTGGAAGACGGCCGCCAGCTCCAGAGCACCGCCGTGCGGGTGCGGGTGGTGAACTGAGCACGGCCGCGGCGCCAGCAATGGAACAGAATGCCCCCGGCGCGCGGCCGGGGGCATTTTTTTTACGTGGCAAGGGCGATGGCCGGCCGGCGCCCCGTAATTTGCCGGGCCCCGCCACCCACGGACATCCCTGGCCATTGAAAAAACGCTTATTCTTTCTGTTGCTGGCGCTACCCCTGCTGCTGGGGCCCCGGCCGGCGCGGGCCTGGGGCTTTTTCGGGCACCGGCTGCTCAACCGGCTGGCCGTGTACACGCTGCCGCCGGCCATGATTGGCTTTTATAAGGCCCACATTGAATATTTGACGGTGAACGCCACCCGGCCCGACGCCCGGCGCACGGTGGTGCCCGGCGAGGCGGCCCGCCACTTCCTCGACGTGGACCGCTACGGCGACAGCGCCCTCACCACCCACGGCCGGGGCCTGCCCCGCCGCTACGAAGACGCCGTGGCCCGCCTCGGCGAAGACTCATTGCTGCGCCACGGCACCGTGCCCTGGACCATCGCCGCCATGAAAAACCAGCTCACCGCCGCCTTCCAGCGGCAGGACGCCGACGCCATCCTGCGCCTCTCGGCCGACCTCGGGCACTACGTGGCCGACGCCTGCGTGCCGCTGCACACCACCAAAAACTACAACGGCCAGCTCACCGGCCAGCGCGGCATCCACGCGCTGTGGGAGAGCCGCTTGCCCGAATTACTGGCCGCCGACTACGACCTGTTCACGGGCCCCGCGCCCTACCTGGACCACCCCGCCAATGCGGCGTGGGCGGCCGTGGCCAGGGCCCACGCGGCCGTCGATTCGGTGCTGGCGTTTGAAAAAACACTGACCGCGCAGTTCCCCGCCGACCGCAAGTACGGCTACGAGGCCCGCGGCAGCGCCACGGCGCGGGTGTACGCGCGCGACTTCAGCCGCGCCTACCACGCCCGGCTCGGCGGGCAGGTCGAGCGGCAACTGCGCTACGCCAGCCGCCTCATCGGCGCTTTCTGGTACACGTGCTGGGTCGATGCCGGGGCCCCCGACCTCAGCCAGTTGCCCCGCACCACCTCGGCCGTGGAGGCGCTGCGCCTGGCCCGCGAAGCGGCGGATGCCGTAGCGGCTCCCGCCGGGGCCGTGCCGGGCCATGAGGACTGAGCAGTGAGGACTGAGCAGTGAGCAGTGAGCAGTGAGCAGTGAGCATGAACAACGGGCAAATAGGCCGTCATGCTGAACGCAGTGAAGCATCTCTACTGCTCAACTATTCCAATCGTTCAACGGCGCAGTAGAGATGCTTCACTGCGTTCAGCATGACCGTTCTTTGGGTTCCTTACTCACTGTTAACTGCTCTCTACATAACTGCTCACTGTTAACTGCTCACTGCCTTCACAATTCCTCCGTGGCATCCAACGCATCCAGATCGACCACGGCGATGCCTTTTTCGTCCACATCGTAGGCGCGAAGAAAGCGGCGACGCCAGGCTATTTCGCTGTGGATGTAGGAGTAGCGGGCGTGAACATCCTGCGCGAAGGTGTCGTCGTAGCCTTTCAGCATGACGATGATTTCCACGTCGCGGGCTTCGTATTCGGCGGGGCTGAGGCCGTGCAGGGGACTGTCGGGGGTGAGGTCGTGGACCAGCGTCCAGGTGAGGGGCAGGAAGCTCACTTGGTCGCGCTCCAGGGGCACGGCGGCGTAGGAGAAGTTCTTGGTAACGGGGTCGGTGAACTTGACGATGACCTGCGCTGTCAGCTCAATCAGGATGTTGTCGCGCAGGTTGGCCACCCGAAACTGCAGGCAGGGCAGCCCCGAAGGCCGCCGGCTGATGATGGCCGCGCGGCTGAACCGGATGCGCGCCGTGGGCCGCGAAAACCGCCCATAGAGCAAGCCCGTGGCCAGGGCAAACGTGAGCACGCCCACCAGCGCCTCCAGGCTCGAGAGGGCCCCGGCGCCGTTGCTGCCGGGGTACACGTGCCCGTAGCCCACGCTGGTGAAGGTTTGAATGGAGAAGAACAGCGCGCTCAGGAAATCCTGCCACCAGCTGCCGGGAGCCGCCACGCCGGGCAGGTTTTCGAGGCCCAGCGCCACGTAGGCCAGGGCAAAGGCCGTGTTCAGCACCCCGAACAGCAGGCCCACTTCCCCAAAAAACCGGCTCCACGGCATCAGAATCAGCCGTTGGTAGGGGTCGTGGCGGGGCGGGCCGCCCCGCCGCCGCACATTAAAGGAACCGTCGTGGTTGATGGCCCGCTGGGTGCGGTGCGAAAACTTTTCGCCAATGCCGGGATCGAGCGAAGCCATGCGGGGAAGTGAAGCGCGGGAAAGGCGAAAAATACTGCGCCGGCGCTGGGGCCGCCGCTTCGGCGGCAAAGGTCGGCTTCGCGTAGAGGCCAAGCGGCCCCGGCCGTACTGGCTCACTCCTTAAATCCTCCTCCCATGCGCGGTGTTTACGCCATCCTGCTCCTCACCATCTCCAACCTGTTCATGACGTTTGCCTGGTACGGCCACCTGCACCTGTTCAAAAAAATGGCTTGGTTTGCCAAGCTGGGCCTGTTCGGCGTCATCCTGGTGAGCTGGGGACTGGCCTTGTTCGAGTACGTGTTTCAGGTGCCGGCCAACCGGCTGGGCTTCGAGGAGAACGGCGGGCCGTTCGGGCTGTTCCAGCTCAAAGTCATTCAGGAAGTCATCACCTTGGCCGTGTTCACGCTGTGCGCCGTGTTCGTCTTCAAGACCGACAAGCTGGGGTGGAACCACCTGGCCGGCTTCGCGCTGCTGGTGGCGGCGGTGTATGTTATTTTCAAGAAGTGGTGAGCCCGCGCGCCGGGCTGCCCGGTTATTATCGCGGGCCGGCGTCGCCGCCACAGCGCCGCCGGGGCCCCATCGTACCTTCGGCGCATCCGGCCGGCTTCGGCCCGGCTATTTGCATTATGTTATGATCAAAGCTATCCTGCGCAACGGCTTCCTGCTGGGGGCATTGGCGCTGCTGGCCGGCCCCGCGCACGCCCAGAAAGTGGGCCTGGTGCTGAGCGGCGGCGGCGCCAAGGGCCTCGCCCACGTGGGCGTGCTCAAGGAGCTGGAAAAGAACCACATCCCCATCGACTACATCGTGGGCACCAGCATGGGGGCCGTGGTGGGGGGCATGTACGCCGCGGGCTACTCGCCGGCCGAGATTGAGCAGATCGTGCTGAGCCCGCAGTTCCAGCACTGGACTTCGGGCAACGCCCTGGAGAGCAAGACGTTTAACTACGCCACGAGCGAGCCCTCGCCGTCGGCCCTGCGCCTGGGCGTGGCCCTCGACTCGACCTTTCAGGCGCGCGTCAGCTCGAACCTGGTGAACGACCTCGGCCTGAACCTGGCCCTGGCCAAGCTCATGGCCCCGGCCGGGGCCGAGGCGGGCTACGACTTCGACAAGCTGTTCGTGCCGTTCCGGTGCATGGCGTCGGAGGTGTTCACGCGGCAGGAAGTGGTGCAGCGCCAGGGCCTGCTGAGCGACGCGGTGCGCAACTCGGTGTCCTTCCCGCTGGCGTTCCGGCCCATCCGCAACCCCGACGGCAAGTACTACTACGACGGGGCCGTGTTCGACAACTTCCCCACGGCGGCCATGAAATCGGAGTTCGCGCCCGACGTCATCATCGGGGTGAACGTGGGCGACGTGGCCTTCAAAAATTACCCGTTCAAAAACGCCGACGCGCTGCTGGCCAGCACGGTGCTGTTCCTGGGCACGAGCGTGGCCGACACCGCCAGCGTGGGCCCGAACGGCATCTACATCCAGCCCAGCCTGGGGGCCCTCGGCCTGGGTGATTTCGACCAGGTGAAGGCCTTCATCGGCAAGGGCGACACGGCCACGCTGCTCAAAATGGCCCTCATCAAGCAGCGCGTCGCGCGCCGCCAGGATTCGACGGCGCTGCGGGCGCGGCGGCGGGCGTTTCAGGAAGGGGCCCCCGCGCCGCGCTTCCTCGAAGTGCAGGTACACGGGCTGCGCCCCGACCAGAACGCCTACGTGGCCAAGTTTTTCCAGCACAAGGGCCGCGAGTACAGCCTCGACGCCATCGAGGAGGGCTACTACCGGCTGGCGTCGGACGATTATTTCAAGAACATCTACCCGCGCATTCGCTACGACGCGGCGCGCAAGGGCTACATCTTCAGCCTCGACGCGCAGCGCAACAACAACGTGACGGCCGAGGTGGGCTTCGTGCTGAGCACCCGGCCCGTCGATAACTTGTACCTGGGGCTGGAGTACCGCTTCCTGCAGCGGCTGCTCTACACCACGTCGGCCGACGTGAGCCTGGGGCGCTTCTACAACGGGGCCCACGGCTCGTTCCGCGTCAGCGTGCCGGGCAACGTGCCGTTTTACGTGGAGCCGGGCGCCACCTACAACCAGTGGAACTACCAGAACACGGGGGGCCTGCTGGGGCGCAACGTGCTGAGCACCCAGGTGCGGCAGCAAGACACCAAAATTGGCTTCCAGGTGGGCGTGACGCCGAACTACCGCAGCCGCCTGCTGCTCGACGCGGGCCTGTTCACGACGCAGGACAACTACACGAACCGCTCGGAAATCAACAGCGCCGACGTGCTCGACAAAACCATCTTCCACGGCGGCACGGGGGCCCTGCGCCTCAACCGCAACACGCTGAACGAAAAGCAATATCCCACCGCCGGCCGTGCTTATTCTTACGAGCTGCGCGGCGTGACGGGGTCGTCGGCGTACACGCCGGGCTCCACGTCGATGCTGCTTGCCGACGAGCACCACCACGAGTGGCTCCAGTTCCGGGCCACGGTGGAGCGGTATTACGCGCTGAAGGGCGACCGCCGCGCCTGGGGCTACTTCGGCGAGCTGATGGCCAGCGGGCAGGGCACGTTCAGCAACTACCGAGCGTCGGTGGCCATCGCGCCGGTGTTCGCGCCGCTGCCCGACGCGCGCACGCTGTTCCTGGACAAGTACCGCTCGGGCCGCTACGGGGCCGTGGGCCTGC
>JAABUN010006531.1_pt1 | contig 13342 bp, 9 predicted proteins | sample 5559311 | NCBI WGS metagenome assembly JAABUN01 (sample SAMN10711877, study PRJNA513370) | rock metagenome | isolation source: Antarctica rocks | place: Antarctica: Victoria Land, Siegfried Peak sud | reverse complement strand
CGACCTGGCGATCATCCGGTCGATGGTCTCGAACTTCTCGGAGCACACCAACGCCAACTACTTCATGCACACCGGCAACGGCCTGCAGGGGCGTCCGAGCCACGGGTCGTGGGTCACCTACGGGCTGGGGAGCGAGAGCCAGGACCTGCCGGGTTTCGTCGTCCTCGACAGCGGCCTGATCCCCCCCGGCGGCCTCGACTGCTTCAACAGCGGCTTCCTCCCCGCGTCGTACCAGGGCTCCGTCTTCAAGTCCGGCGCCGCCTCCGTGGCGAATATCCAGCCCGGCGAAGCCACCACCGAAGCCCAGCGCAGGAAGCTGGCCTTGATGCGCAAGCTCGACCAGGGGGTCGTGGGCCGCATGGGCGAGCTCGACAGCCTGGAGTCGGCGATCGCCAATTACGAGCTGGCCTTCCGGATGCAGTCGGCGGTCCCGGACCTGTTGAGCCTCGCGAGCGAGTCGGCGGCGACGAAGGCCCTCTACGGGATGGACGAGGAGTACGCCCCCACCCGCCTCTTCGGCCGCCAGTGCCTCGTGGCCCGCCGCCTGGTCGAGCGCGGGGTCCGCTTCATCGAGCTCCTCCCCCCGAGCGTCGGCACCGACCGCTGGGACCAGCACAGCGACCTCAAGGCGGGCCACGAGAAGAACGCGCGTGCCGTCGACAAGCCGATCGCCGGCCTCCTGAAAGACCTGAAGGCCCGCGGCCTCCTCGATGAGACCCTCGTCGTCTGGGGCGGCGAGTTCGGCCGGACCCCCATGGCCCAGGGGACCGACGGCCGCGACCACAACCCCTTCGGCTTCAGCATCTGGATGGCCGGCGGCGGCATCAAGGGGGGCATCATCCACGGCGCCACCGACGACTACGGCTATCACGCCGTCGAGGACAAGATGGAAGTGCACGACCTCCACGCGACCATGCTCCACCTGCTGGGCATGGACCACAAGCGCCTCACCTACCGTTTCAGCGGCCGCGACATGCGCCTCACCGACGTCCACGGCGAGGTCGTCAAGGCGCTGCTGGCATGACGTTGCGACGATCAGGATTTAACAAAGTCCCAGCAGCGGGCGAGGCTCTTCTGAATCTGTGTCGTCGGAGTTCTTGTCCGCAATTCCTGACATTCGAATAAGACATTGCAATTCGGGCGCGGACTCATTGGAAAGGCGGCAGGCGGCGCGGAGGCTCTGACTATGGTTGCGGCTCCTTTCCGATGGCGTCTCTCCCTCCGATCGCTCATGGGCGTCATCGCACTCCTGGGCTTAATCTTCTTCGTTGCATTCACGTTTACGGGCGTGTTTCTGCTTCTCGTGATCCTGGCGGCATCGGCCCTGATTCTCCTGACATGGAGCAGGAAGGCACCAACGACCCTGTCCTTCCTGCTGCTGGTTGCATCGATCAGCTTATGGGCGTGGACTTCAGGATTTCCCGGACACGGCCGCCCGCGGACGGGCCCTACGATCGCCGCCCGGCTCTCGGGGCTTTCTGCGATGGTAGGTGCTGGGGAAAATGGCGTGCATTCGCTATGTTCGTGGCATAGTTGGAGTCGTACAGTCAGCCTCGAATTTGATCGGACGACGCCCCGCCACTATGCCCACGGTTTCGTCGCGAACTTGCTTGGTTTCACGATAGCTGTCTTGACGCACACCCATGCAGAATCTGATTACATTGTTTCGCCTTACATCGCCCTCGTACTTCCCTATTGGTTCCTCATCGAACTCTTCGGCCTCGCCTTCCTTCATATCTCGGGCATTTCCGGGCTCGTGAGCCCATATTGGCGGTTCTCCCGGTATTCGTACTGGCCGATGGCCATCGTCGCACTGACGTTCGCCATCCTCAACTTCATACCATCCGCATGGAGACCGGGGGCGATGATCATTGCGGACGATTTGAGCGGCTGGGCGAGGCTTATTCTTAACCCGTCTTCGTATCCAGAGATTTGTCTCCATTATGGTTTTCCGTTTATTTGCTATCGACGCGGGATCATCGGCGGGAAGACGGACCATTTTTTCTACGGCGCCTTGCTGGGATGGGAGCAACACAGGGCAATGGAGAATCTATGCATCGCCCTCACCGCGGCCATGATCGTCGGGATGACCGTCGAATGGATTCGAAAGCTCGGCAGAACCTGGCGCTCCAGCGTCTCGTAAGGTCCGCCCTGCGGACGGTCAACCGATGTCGCTATAGACGGGTCCGCATGGCCGAGCCTTCGACAGCCTTCGGCAAGATGACCTTCTCTGAAGCCCCACGCTCGTATGGCGTCGGGATTGGTCGTTGAGGGGAGAATCGATGGCGCATCTCAAGTTACCTCTACTCTTCGATCCCCAGCCCGAAGGGGGATTCACGGTGACCTCCCCCCTCCTGCCGGAATTGATCACGGAAGGCGACACCTTCGAAGACGCCATGGAGAACGTTCGTGATGCCCTGGCAGCCGTCATCGAGGCGTATCAGGAGACCGGGAGGTTACTACCGCCGAATCTGGTGATCTCCGACATGAAGGCCCCGGTGCGGGCGGAGATGGTCATTGCTGTCCCATGAGGTATCGCGAGGTCGCCAGGAAGCTGATCTCTCTCGGTTGTCGAGAGTTACCCCGGACCGGCGACGGATCGCACCGCAAGTGGCTCAACCCGGCGACGGATCGCATCACCGTCGTGCCTGACTGGGGGGGCGACGATCTGAAGGTGGGTACGATTCGAGGGGCCATACGCCAACTCGGGCTCTCCGGGGACGAGTTCAAGCAGGCTTGAGTCAATACCTCGGTCGTGCGGAGCGTGACTCAGGCGGACGACCGAGCGGACCGGACGATCTCTCGGACCTTCTCCGCGTCGGTGCGGACGATCGTGGCTTCCGACGAGGCGCCGACGCGACCGATGGCCACCTCGGGATTGTGGAACGTCATCTGACTCGCGGAGGTCGTGCTCGCGTGAGACCCGACGTGGACCTCGCGCACGGAGGTCGCGGCGATGAGCCGGGGGACGTCCTCCGCGGAGATTCCCCCGCCGGCCATGAGGACGATGCGGTCGCCCGCGAGCCGGACGAGGTCCGCGATCCGATCCCGGCCTTCCCAGGCCGACCGAGTTCCGCCGGAGGTCAGGATGCGGTCGACGCCCAGACCTATGAGGGTTTCGAGGGCCTCGCGAGGATCGCGCGTCATGTCGAAGGCATTGTGGAAGGTCGTGCTCATCGGGCGGGCGATCTCGATAAGCGCGGCGGTGCGCTCGCGATCGACAGTCCCGTCGGGGTGCAAGAGGCCGAGGACGACGCCGGAGGCGCCGAGGGTTTTCGCCACGCGGATGTCGTGGCGCATGGCCTCGTACTCGACGTCGAGGTAACAGAAGTCGCCCCCCCGAGGGCGAATGATCACGTGGATGGGCAAAGCGAGGCGGCACGCCGGCGCGATCGTGCCCGCGCTGGGGGTGGTGCCCCCTTCGCCCAGGTTGGCGCAGAGCTCGACCCGGTCGGCCCCGCCCTCGTGAGCCGCGACGGCCGACGGCACGTCCGAGACGCAGATTTCGACGGCGACGGGCATCCCCTCAACCCCCTTCCAATGCGCGGGCCTGCGCGCGATCACTCGCAAAGGCCAGGAGGAGACGGGGTTCCCCTGGACGACGTCCGGGGGCATAATTTGTGGGATTATTGTTGGAAATCACAGGACCCTGGGGTGGACGCGGGGAGGGGGACGTCCCAGGCCCATCTTCCCAGGTCGTCGGCCCGGTCGTAAGACCAGGTTTGCTCCTCAATGCCCACGGAGGCGACATGGCCGAAATGTGTCGAGGTCCGATACGCCGCCGCGAGTTCCTCCGGCTCGGGACGCTGGCGCTCGGGGGCATGAGCCTGGCGGATCTGCTGGCGGCGCGGGCCTCGGCGGGCGAAGCTGCGCGCGACGCCTCGGTCATCCTCTTCTGGATGTGGGGCGGGCCGAGCCAGCTCGAGACATACGACCTCAAGCCCGACGCCCCGAGCGAGTATCGCGGGCCGTTCCGGCCGGTCGCCACGAAGGTGCCCGGCCTCGATGTGTGTGAGCTCTTCCCGCTCCAGGCAGAGGTCGGCGACAAGGTCTCGCTCATCCGGTCGCTCCACCACACCATGTCGGCGCACAACGACGCGTCGATCGAGTTGCTGACGGGCAAGACCCCGGCCAAGCCCGACCCGACCTCGACCTCGCGCTCGGAGCATCCCGATTTCGGCATGTTCGCCAGCAAGCTGCTGGGCGGTCGGCCCGACGGCCTGCCGCGCTACGTGGGCATCCCCCGGCAACCGTTCATGACGCAGCCGACGTACCTGGGGATCAGCCACTCGGCCTTCGCCACGGGCGATCCTTCGAAGGAGGGGTATCGGCCCCCGAACCTCAGCCTCTCGGCCGGCGTCGACGGCCATCGCCTCGACGATCGCCGTGGGCTGCTCGCCCAGTTCGACCGGATGCGCCGCGAGGTGGACGACTCGGGGCTCCGGGAGGGCCTGGACGGGTTCCAATCCTCGGCGCTGCAGATGCTCACCAACCCACGGATCGCCGAGGCCTTCGACCTGACGAAGGAAGACCCACGGCTGCGGGACCGCTACGGGCGGCACCTCTGGGGCCAGAGCATGCTGCTCGCCCGCCGCCTGGCCGAGGCGGGCTCCAGCGTGATCACGGTCGATGCATTGGCCCCGACGCTCGCCGATCGGTACTTCAGCTGGGACGACCACATCAACACCCAGACGCGGTGGGACCTGGCCGACGCCATGCGCCATCGCGCCCCGTTCATGGATCAGGCCCTCTCGGCGTTGATCTCCGACGTGTACGCGCGGGGGCTCGACCGGAAGGTCCTGATCGTGGCGGCCGGCGAGTTCGGCCGGACCCCTCGCCTGACGCACGCCTCGGGCCTGATCGGCCGCGACCACTGGCCCGATGCGCAGGCCGCATTGGTCTCCGGCGGGGGGCTCCGCATGGGCCAGGTCGTGGGCGCCACCAACTCCCGGGGCGAATACCCGGCCGAGCGCCCCTTGTCTCCGCAGGATCTTCTCGCCACCATATACCGCCACCTGGGGATCGACACCCGCGCCGAGTTCCGCGACTTCGCGGGCCGTCCCTTCCCGATCCTCTCCGGAGGAGAGCCGATCCGGGAACTGATCTGAACAAGCAAACGAGACCGAAACGGGGCCCGACTTGGACGCCAGCCAGATCTATGCGAACGTGGATTTCGACAAGCCCGGCCGACAGCAGGGCCACCTGCTCGTCCCTTACTCGTATGACCTCGGCGGGTGGGCCAATCTGCCGATCCCGATCACCGTCCTGAACAACGGCCCCGGGCGCACGGCGCTCGTGATGGCGGGCAATCACGGCGATGAATATCCCGGCCAGGTCGCCATCCTCAAGCTGGCGCGCGAGCTGGAGCCCCGCCAGGTCCGGGGCCGCCTGATCCTGATCCCCGCGCTGAATATCCCGGCCTCGCGAGCGGCGACGCGGCTCTCTCCGCTCGACGGCAAGAACCTGAACCGCTCCTTCCCCGGCCGGGCCGACGGGACCGTCACCGAGATGGTCGCCCACTACCTGACCACCGTGCTCTTCCCACTGGCCGACATCGTCGTCGACATCCACACCGGCGGCCGGAGCGTCGACTTCGTCCCGTGTGCCCACATGCACCTGGTCCCCGATCTCGATCAGCGCCGGCAGATGCTCGAAGGGACGGTCGCCTGGAACAGCGACTTCGCGTTCCTGTACACCGACGTCGCCGGCGGCGGGCTCCTGCCGGTCGAGGCCGAACGCCAGGGCAAGATCGTCATCACGACCGAGATGGGGGGCGGCGAGCCGGTCCCCGCGAGCGTCCATCGCCTGACGCAGAGCGGCCTGCGCAACGTGCTGGTCCATTTCCGGATGCTCGAGGGCGAGGAGCAGACCCGCCAGAGCCTGGGCCTGCCGCCGACCCGATGGGTCAAGGCCCTGGACCGCGAAGACTATCGGTTCGCCCCCGAGTCGGGCATCTACGAGAATCTCGTCGACCTGGGCACGAGCGTCGGAGCGGGCCAGCCCGTCGGGCAGATCCACTTCATGGAACGCCCCGATCGCGAACCGGTCGCCGTGGTCGCCCCTCGCGGCGGCCTCCTGCTGGCGACCAGGGGCCCCTCGCGGGTCACGCAGGGCGACTGTGTCGCCTGCATCGCCCACGACGTGGATCCCTTCGTCCTGAAATGAGGACGGTCGAACCGGGAACCGAATTCCGCTACGCGATGATCTGGTGGATCGGCCTGCCGTAGTCGATCTCAAGCCGCTTCTGGCCGGGGACCTCCAGCCGGCGCGGGTCCAGGCCCAACTGGTGCAAGACCGTGGCGTGGATGTCGGTGACGTAGTGGCGATCTTCCACCGCGTGGAAGCCCAGCTCGTCGGTCGCCCCGTGCGCGATGCCCCCCTTGATCCCGCCGCCGGCCATCCAGACGGAGAAGCCGTAGGGGTGGTGATCGCGGCCATTGCCCCCCTGAGCCCCGGGCGTCCGGCCGAATTCGGTCGCCCAGACGACGAGGGTCTCGTCAAGCAGGCCGCGACGCTTCAGGTCTTTCAAGAGCCCGGCGATCGGCCGGTCTACCTGCTTGCAGAGCGCCGAGTGGCCGGCCTTGAGGTTGCCGTGGGCGTCCCAGGCCCCCGCGCCGCCGTTGCTGCCGTGGAAGATCTGCACGAACCGGGTGCCGCGTTCCACTAGCCGGCGCGCCGCCAGGCACTGCTCGCCGAAGGTCCTGGTCTCCGCCTGGTCCAGGCCGTAGAGGGCCTGCGTGGCGGGCCCTTCGGCGGAGAAGCGGAGCACGTCGGGGACGGCGGCCTGCATGCGGAAGGCGAGTTCGTACGACTTGATGCGGGCACGCAGGGCGGGGTCATCGGGGTAGGCCACGGACGAGAGCGTGTTCAGCCGCCCTAAAAGCTCGAATTCGCCCTGCTGCTCCTCGTGGTAGACGTCGGGCCCGGGCGTGGCGTAGGGGAGGGGGTTCTTGGGGTCGACGGCCAGCTCGACACCGTCGTGGTCGGGGCCGAGGTAGTGGGCCCCGTGTCCCCCGCGTCCGCCGCAGCAGTCGGCGATGGGCGTGCCTAGCACGACGAATTGCGGCAGGTCGTCGTTGAGCGAGCCGAGGCCGTAGTGGACCCACGAGCCGATGGTGGGGAAATTGCCCTCGAGCGCGTGGCGGCCGGTGTGGAACTGGAGCTGGGCGCCGTGGTTGTTGTCGGTGGTCCACATCGAGCGGACGACGGCGATGTCGTCGATGCAGTCGCCCAGGTGGGGCCACCAGTCGCTGACGGCGATCCCGCTCTCGCCACGCTTCTGGAAGCCCACCTGCATCGGGTAAATCTTGGGGTGGACGGTGTGCAGGCCGAGGACCACCTCGCGGAGATTCTTCTTGAGGTGAGGCGAATCGAGGACACCCTTGTACGGGGTCTCGACGAAGGTCTTGTCGGCGTATTGATTGAGCTCGGGCTTGGGGTCGAAGCTCTCCATGTGGCTGGTGCCGCCGACCATGAAGAGCCAGATGACGCTTTTGGCCCTGGGGGCGAAGTGGGGAGAGCCCTCCGGGGGCGCCCAGCCGGCCGAGGTGCCGGCACGGGCGACGCCGTCGCGGTAGAGCATCGAGGAGAGGACGAGCCCGGTGAAGCCCATGCCGCAGTCGGCCAGGAACGATCGTCGCGAGACTCCCCCGCAATGCAGGTGGCCCGATGCCCGGTTCGAGTTCATGGCGAGGGGCCCTCGACGTTAGCGGATGGTCACGAAGTCGTTGTGGTTGAGCAGCACGTGCACGACGTTCTCGCGGGCGCGGAGCCGCGGATCCGTGGCGGGCTTGACGGTGGACGACGGGCCGGAGGTAAACGGGGTCAACTTCGACGGGTCGGCGAACCGGGCCGCCTGGGCGACGATGTAACGAGCGCACTCGTCCGACTCGTCGGCCGTCGGGGGACGCGACAGGATGCGTTCGAACGCGGCGGCGACGAAGGCGCGATCGGCGGCCGGGCTTGGGTCACCTCCCACGACCTTCGAAAGCTCCGCGGCCAGCAGGCGAGATTGCTCGAAGGTCAGCGGGCTGTTCGCCATCGCCAGGGCCTGCTGCGGCACGACGCTCTCGACGCGGCGATAGCAGGCCGACGGGTTGGCGGAGTCGAACAGCTTCAGAAAGGTCACCTTCTTCTCTTTCGCGTGCCGGAAATAGAGGCTCCGACGCCGCGAGGTCTGATCCAGTCCCGGGTCGAGGTCGGGCCCTCCCAGGCTCGTGTCCAGCAGGCCCGTCACCCGGAGCAGGTTGTCGCGGACCAGCTCGGCCTCCATCCGGCGCGGGTTCATGCGCCAGAGGTACGTGTTGGCGGGATCGATACCGTGATTCGGGTCATCCGGACCCTCGCCCGACGACTGCATCTGATAGGCATGGCTCGTCACCATCCGTCGGTGCATCGCCTTCATGCTCCAACCCCCCTCCATGAGGTCGACGGCGAGCCAGTCCAGGAGCACCCGGTTCGTGGGGGCCCGCCCGTTCAGGCCGAAATCGAAGACCGTCTCGACGATCGGGGTGCCGAAGTGCCGGAGCCACATATGGTTGACGGCCACCCGGGCCGTCAGCGGGTTGTCCCGTCGGGTCATCCATCGTGCCAGGGCGAGCCGCCTGCCGGTGCTCGTCTCGGGATACACCGGGCCGATGGGCGCATAGCTCGGACTCTCCTGGGCGAGCGCCCCCCGGGCCGTCTCGAGCGCCTTGCGGGCCACATCGCGGGCCTTCTCCGCGGCCAGCACCGCCTGGATGGTCGCCTGCTCGCCCGGCTTCAGCTTCTGCTGGGCGTCGTCGAGGGCCCCCTGGGCGCGGAGCCGAGTCTCGTCCGCCTTCGCCACGGCCGTCCGACGCTCGGTGGCGCCGGCCTTCTGGGCCAGGGCGTCCGCGCCGGGTTCGGGCGGGGTCGCATACCTTGCGGAGTCGGCCGCGATCCGGGCGAGTAGCGACTCCCACTCCGCCCTCGACGTGGCGACAGCCTTCTCGGCCAGCGCGACATCGAAGGCCGCCTTCGCGTCTCCCGGAGGCTTGAGCGCGGCGTCCGACCTGGCCTTTGTCAGGAGGGTTTCCGCCTTCCGGATGTCCTCCCGAGCCTTGCCCAGCGCCTCTTCGCGGACGATGCGGCCCAGGCCGGGATGGGTGGACGACCTGGGGAGGGTCACCGGCTGGATGGGGATGTCAGCCTTGGAGAGGGCCTTCGGCAGGCCGGGGGTGAGCGGCTTGTCTTTCGCGGGCTGAGTCTCGTCGCCGCGGAGGAAGAGATAGGTCTTCGTGTCGGCGTCCGCGTCGAAGACGCGGACCACCCCGTCCTCCCCCACGTCGACCTGACCGGGGACACGGTCGGTCCGAATCTGGTGCGGCTCGAAGAAGGCGCGGAGCCGGTAGTAATCGGCGTGCTCGATCGGGTCGTATTTGTGGTCGTGGCAACGGGCGCAGTTGAAGGTCATCCCGAGGAAGGCCTTGGCCGTATGCTCGACGGTGCTGTCGAGCCAGCTGTTGCGGTTGAATTTGTACCAGTTCCTCACGAGGAAGCCGGTGGCGCGGAGCGCCTTGGGGTCGTCGGGCTCGGCCTCGTCGGCGGCGAGCATCTCGACGAGCATCCGGTCGTAGCCCTTGTCGGCGTTGAGCGACTCGACGATCCAGTCGCGCCAGCGCCAGATGTGGGGCTTGCTCTCGCGGACCTCTTTCTGAAATCCGTCCCAGTCGCTATAGCGCCAGACGTCCATCCAGTGCCGCCCCCAGCGCTCGCCATACTGCGGGCTATCGAGGAGGCGATCGACGACCTCTTCGTAGGCGTCCCGGGAGGGATCGGCGAGGAAAACGAGGCGCTCCTCGGGAGTGGGGGCCAGGCCGATCAGGTCGAGGTAGACCCGGCGGAGGAGCGTCCCCTTGTCGGCGTCGGGGCGAGGCCTGAGTCCGCGTGCCTCGTGCTCGGCGGCGAGGAAGGCGTCGATCGGGTTGCGGACCCATTCCGGGTCCTTGACGACGGGCACCACGGGCCGGACCGGCGCCTGGAAGGCCCAGTGCGAGTGGGGGTCGTCGGGTTCCTTCTCGTCGGGGGCCTGCGCCCCGGCGTCGATCCACGCCTTCAGCCGCGCGATCTCCTCGGCCGAGAGCGGCTCCCCTTCGCCCGCCGGGGGCATCCGCCAATCCTCGCCGCCGGTGACGGCGTCGATGAGCAGGCTCTCGGAGCTCTTGCCGGCGACGACGGCCGGGCCCCCGTCCCCCCCGGTCCGGATGTTCGCCGCGGTGTCGAGCCGCAGCCCCGCGTTCTTCTTCAGCGCCCCGTGGCAAGCGATGCACCGCCGACTCAAGAGCGGCTTGACGTCGCGCCGGTAATCCACCTCCCCCTCCTGGGCATCGAGCGGGCCGGGGAGCAGGAGAGAGGCCAGGAGGACGGCAAGGAGTGTCTTCATCGTGCGCGTCTCTCCGGCGGTCGGGGGAGTGCCCCTCGACCGTGGGGAGGCGGCCGAGCATGACAGACGGCGGGACCTCGGACCGTCCGTCGCAGGCCCTTCCTGGTGGATCGGCTCGCGCGGCCCGGTTTCTGGAAAACCACCCCGATGCTAAAGCGGGCGCCGCCCGCCGTCAAGCGGCAAGACGCGCCGATCGGCCAACCGCTTGTGAGGAGGAGCGGCCTCGGCTAAGGTCAAGAGGTGGGGCAGTTCGCGGAAATCGGTCGGGGCTCGATGAGGGCCCCCTCCGTCGGGTGCGACACCCTCCGGTCGATTTCCCATGAGAGCAGACGAGGGAACGGCAGCCTTCTTCGCAGGATAATCGGTATGTCCCACAAGGGGAAAGACGACGGTGGCCACGAAGCCGCGATCCGGGACGGGCAAGGGTCGCGTCCTCGGACGATCGCGCCAGGAGCTCCCGCCGCCCTCGTCATCCGGGAGGCGCTCGACCGGGGGCTCGGCCGGATCCGGGCGAACGAGCCCGGAGTGCGGCAAGGCGACGTCGAGGGCGTGCATCGCTTGCGCACGACGACGCGGCGGCTCCGGAGCGAGCTGCGTCTCTTCCGCGGCCTCGTGGACGCCGACTGGGCCGGGCGGCTGGGGATCGAGCTCGAGTGGCTGGCGCAAGGGCTGGGGGGCGTCCGGGACCTCGACGTCCTGCGGGACCGGCTCCACGCCACGTCGGGCGATCTCGCCGACGCGCTCGCGGAACTCTTCGCCACGCTGCAAGGGCGCCGCGACGCCGCGGGCCGATCGCTCCAGGACATGCTTCACGACGAGCGGTATCGGCGAGTCACGATCGCCCTGTCCGGGGCCCTGGAACAGCCCGATTCGATCCTGACCGACCGGGCGGAGGAGCCGTGTCGGTCGGCGTTGCCGCCGCGCGTGGCCGACGCCTGGCGATCGCTCAGGAAGGCCGCGCGCCGGCTCGACGCCACGGCCCCCGACGAGGACTTCCACCGGGTGCGCAAGCTCGCCAAGCGAGCCCTCCACGCGGCCGAGGTCGTCACCGGCCTCCTCAAGCCGGGAACCGCGAAGGAGGCCGATCGGTTCATGCGACGCCTCACGCGGGTCAAGGACGTGCTCGGCGAGCATCAGGATGCCGTCGTCGCGTGCGGGGCGATCGGCCAGATCGCCGCGGAACGACCGGGCGACGGCCCCTTCAATCTCGCCGCGGGGCGCCTGTTCGAGCGCCAGGCGCGGGCCTCGCACGAGGCACGTCACCTCTTCTTCCAGGTCTGGGACCGGCTCGACCGCAAGTCCGTCCGCTCCTGGCTGAAGAGTTGAGGGGATCGACAGGGGCGTCCCTCGGCGCGCGGGGCGACGTCCTTGCCGGAGGCCCTCGTCCATGATTCAATACGGACCAGTCCGCTTGTTCCCCTCGGCTTCATGAGGCCTTTCATGATAAATCCCCTGGTGCTCCGCCCTCTCTGCGGATTCCTGATCGCCAGCACGGCCGCCGCGGCGGTTGCGGAGGACAAGCGTGGGGACTTCATCAAAGCCGCGCTGGGACGCGAGATCATCGGCCCGCGGCAGACGCTGGCGGACACCTCGGATTACGTCGAGTCGCACGTCCCTCGCATGCCCGAGGTGAAGACCCTGGCCGAGTGGGAGCAGATCGCCGGTCGGATGCGCGCCGACGCCCTGGAGCGGGTCATCTATCGCGGCGAGGCGGCCGCCTGGCGCGACGCGAAGGGCGGGGTCGAGTGGCTGGAGACGATCGAGGCAGGCCCCGGATACCGCATCAAGAAGCTCCGCTATGAGGCCCTGCCCGGGCTCTGGATTCCGGCGCTGCTCTACGAGCCCGAGACGATGGCCGGCAAGGTCCCGGTCGTCCTCAACGTCAACGGCCACGACGCCAAGGGCAAGGCGGCGGACTACAAGCAGATTCGCTGCATCAACCAGGCCAGGCGTGGGATGCTCGCGTTGAGCCCGGAGTGGTTCGGCATGGGCCAGCTCGCGTCCGACTCCAACCGCCACGACCAGATCAACCAGATCGATCTCTGCGGCGCGGGGGGGATCGCCACGCATTACCTCGCCCTGACGCGAGGGCTCGACGTCCTGCTCGGGCTGGAGCACGCCGATCCCGAGCGGGTGGCCGTCACGGGGCTCTCGGGGGGCGGCTGGCAGACCATCTTCGTCAGCGCCTTCGACACCCGGGTCAAGCTGACCGACCCGGTCGCCGGCTATTCGAGCTTCCTCACCCGCGTCCGGCACTCCTCCGACCTGGGAGACGCGGAGCAGACGCCGAGCGACCTGGCGACGGTGACCGATTACGCCCCGATGACGGCGATGATGGCCCCGAGGCCCACCCTGCTGACCTTCAACGCCAAGGACAATTGCTGCTTCGCCGCCGACCACGCCCTACCCCCCTTGCTGGATGCGGCCCGGCCGATCTTCAAGCTGTACGAGAAGGAGGCGAACCTCCGCGCGCACATCAACCACGACCCCGGCACGCACAACTACGAGCTCGACAACCGCCAGGCGTTGTACCGGATGCTCGGTGACCACTTCTTCGAGGGCCAGGCGGGGTACGACCCCAAGGAGATCCCCTCCGAATCCGAGGTCAAGACCCGCGACCAGCTCGACGTGCCGCTCCCCGCCGACAACGCCACCCTGCATAGCCTCGCCGTCGGCTTGAGCAAGGGGCTCCCCCGCTCGCCCGTGTTACCCAAGGAGAAGGGCGCGGCCGAGGCATGGCGCGGCGAGCGTCGGGAGAAGCTCCGCGAGGTCGTCCGCGCCAGGCGCTACGACGTCCAGGCCGCGGAGACGGCGAGCGAGGAGAAGGAGGGCGTCAAGGCCACGTCCTGGCGGCTCAAGGTGGGCGAGTGGTCCGTCCCGGTCGTCGAGCTCGCCGCGGCAAGCCCGAAAGCCACAGTCCTGCTCGTCGCCGACGCGGGC
>JAABUN010006530.1_pt1 | contig 13343 bp, 12 predicted proteins | sample 5559311 | NCBI WGS metagenome assembly JAABUN01 (sample SAMN10711877, study PRJNA513370) | rock metagenome | isolation source: Antarctica rocks | place: Antarctica: Victoria Land, Siegfried Peak sud | reverse complement strand
GTAGTGAAGAAGTCCCCCGACGCCAGGGCATCGGAGCCGATGACCGACCGGATTCCGTTGATGATCTCCGGACGCCCCTGCACGTGGTGATAGATCGAGGACGGGCTGACCGAAAGCCGCTTCGCGAGCCCCGGGAGCGTGAAGTCCCCGAACTCGTCGACCAGCTCGAGCGCCGCCCGATAGATCTTCTCCGGCGACAGAATCGCCTGGCGTGGCCGCCCCATGTTTCCCCCGATGTTTGGCGGCTCCGCCGCACTGCCGTTTTGGTGCCAATCGGCACCCGTCGTCGTCGTCCTAGAACATGATCACGCTGCGGGCACGCTCGCCCCGCCGCATCGCGTCGAACGCCTCATTGACCTCATCGAGGCTAATGCGATCCGAGATGAGCTGGTCGACGGGCAACCGACCTGCAAGGTACAGCTCCGCCAGGCGTGGGAAATCCCGTCCCGGCACCGTCGACCCGTAGTTCGAGCCGATGAGCGACTTGCCGCTCTCCGCGAGCGCCAGCGCGTCGATGGACACCGGGTTGTCTTCGGGCGGCAGGCCCACGATGACGGCCTTGCCACCGGCCGCGATGAGCGACGGGAGGGACTCGATGGTTTGCACCCGACCGATCGCCTCGAAGGCGTAGGCCGCCCCACCGCTCGTCAGGTCGCGGATCTCCTCCGCAAGCCCATCAGAGGGCATCAGCGTGTGGGTTGCGCCGAACTCTCGCGCCGCCGCGAGCTTCTCCTCGGTGAGATCGACCGCGACAATGGGGTTCGCGCCGACCAGGCGCAACGCCATGATGATCGAGAGCCCCACGCCGCCCGTCCCCACGACGACGGCGGAGGTGCCCGCCTCCACCCCGGCGTCGTTCACGACGGCGCCGAAGCCCGTGGCGACGGAGCAGCCGATGAGGCTGGCGACGTCGAACGGGACCTCGGACGGGATGCGGATGGCGCCGGCCTCGGGGACGACGGCGTACTCGCTCATGGATCCGACGGTCAGGTACGGGAACACCCGGTCGCCGTCGAGAGAGAGCGGCGTACTGCCGTCGGGCAGCAGGCACTCCTCCGACCGGCTACCCGTGCACACGTAGGACTTCCCCGAGAGGCACGCGGTGCAGCGCCGGCAGGGGTAGAACCAGGAGAGGATGACGTGGTCTCCCACTTCGACGTCGGTGACGCCTTCGCCGATCGCCTCGACGGTACCGGCGCCTTCGTGGCCCATCACGGTGGGCGAGGGCAGCGTCCAGTCGCCGTCGAGCACGTGGCGGTCGGATCCGCAGACGCCCGAGGCGCCCATGCGGACGAGCACGGTTCCGGGCCCTGGGCCGGCGACCTCGACCGTCGTCAGCTCGAGGTTCTGTGAGCCGCTGCGATGCACAGCGGCGCGTGAGGAGCGGCTCATGCCCGCTCCTCAACCTTCTCGGTGGGAGCGTAGCCGCCGACACCGCGGCGGACGTAGAGGACGCGGGCGAGCACGTAGTAGACCACCGCGCCGACGATCGCGGAAGGGAAGGAGGCCGTGATGTAGCCGAAGATCGGCTGCGCGGTGAGGGTGACCGGGTTGTAGATCACCAGGTAGAAGATGGCTCCGGCGGCGACGGCACCGAGCCCGGCAAGATTGATGCCGCCGTGGAAGTGGTAGGCGCTGTCACCCCGGTGCCGGTACAGGTCCTCGAGCTCCACGCGCTGGCGGCGCAGGAGGAAGTAGTCGGCGATGATCGCACCGCACATCGGGGCGAGGAAGGCGCCGCTGAGGGTCACGAACGTCATGAACCGCTGGTACATGAACCCAGGGAAGAAGGCGAGGATGGCCGGCAGGACAAAGAACGCGGCGCACAGCCAGGCCCACCGTACCCGGGAGAGCAGGTTGCCACTGGCCTGACGAATGGCGAGCACTGTCGAGTAGACGATGGACGACGTGCTGGTGATGTTTGCGAAGGCGATGAACAGCAGGATGAAGGCGCCGAGAACCGGCCCGCCGAAGGGCAGCATCCACACCGTCGGGTCGGAGTCGCCGAGCGTGAGGGCCGCGGCCATGCCGACGATCTGCGCGATCAGGGTGGCTCCGAGCAGCCCGCCGTAGGACGGCCAGAGGGCGGCCTTCGGGGTCTTGGTCAACCGGGCGAGGGATCCCATCACCGGATACCAGGACACTCCGACGCCGACATTGAACTCGACGGCGAGGGCGAAGTTGAGGCGGTCATCCTCGAACGGGGCGAGCGGTGCCGCCGTGAACAGGGTGTCCCAGGAGGTGTTGAGAACGAGGAAGACCATGAGGAAGATGGTCACGACGATCAGGCCCGGGGCGATGAACTTGTTGAACCGGCCGATGGTGACCGGCCCGCGGGAGAGTATCCACCAGGAGACGGCGATGGCGACGAGGGCGAAGCCCGTCACCATGAGGCTCTCCGGCCCGAAGCCTGTGCTGAAGGCCGAGTTCGAGACCTGCGTGACGGCCCTGCCGACCATGATCGCCAGCAGCGAGGACCAGCCCATCTCGGTGACCAGGATGACGGTGAAAACCAGGATGCCCACACCCACGAGGCCGAAGACCGGCCGGAGCATCGTGTATTGCTCGACGCCGTAGCGCTGGCTGGCGACGACGCTCGCCAGAATCATGAAACCCAGCCCGATCGCGTTGCCGATGACCATCGCGGCGATGCCCTGCTGGAAGCCGACGAGCAGCGCCGTCGACCCGCCGACGAGGAACGCCCAGGTGGCGATCGCGAGGCTGATGTTGACGCCCGTGAAGTCGGCTCCGCCCCAGATCCGTTCGGAGCGGAGCAGGGGCAGCGAGCCGAGCGATCCGGCGGTCCCGCCGGCGGCGTCGCCCGTGCGACGCGTGCGCTCGTTGCTCACAGCGCAAGCACCAGGAAGCCGAGCAGGGTGATCCCGAGGGTCACCAGGCCGTACATTCCGAGGTCTCGTCCCGAGAGCGCAGCCCGGGAGGGGTCGGCCTGCTCGTGCGTCGAGATCTCGCCGAGCCGCCGCTGGAGATCGGCCGCTGGTGTTGCTTCTGCTGAGTCCATGGATGCCATCTCCGATAATCGAATGTCGTTCGGTTTGGATACATCGTTGTGCCTATCATGGGGACTGTCAATGGATCGGACCGCACGAATTTCGCGCTCGAAGCTCTGCGCTCATGGCCGCTCGGAAAGGAGTACCGGTGCCGGGTTTGGCTGTGCTGCAGGCAGCAGGCGTGGTCGACGCCGTGGAGGAGAACCTTCGCCGACTCGACGCCTTCGCCGCCCGCGCTGCCGAACAGGGCGCGGAGATCCTCGTGAGCCCCGAACTCTTCGCCACCGGCTACGCGCCCGCTCTGGTGGCCGGGTCCGACGGGCCGGGCATTCGGGCCGAGCTCGCGGGCATCGCCAGGCGGCACGGCCTAGCGCTGATCGGTTCGACGGTCGACGACACCCCGGACGGTCGGTACATCAGCGCCTCGCTGTTCGATGGGCAGGGCACGGAGCTGACCCGCTACCGGAAGTCGCACCTCTTCGGGGCCGAGGAACAGGCCGTCTTCTCCCCCGGCAACGACCTCCCCGAGTTGGTCCCCCTCCTGGGCCTGACCGTGGCGCTCGGCATCTGCTACGACATCGAGTTCCCGGAATTTGCGCGCAGCGCTGCCCAGCGGGGCGCTGACCTGCTCCTCATCCCCACGGCGGTACCCGCAACGGGCAACGTCGGTGATCGGGCACCGGAGCACACCTACAACGCCGACCGCATCTCGACCCTCCTCGTACCCGCCAGGGCCCTCGAGAACGGTGTCTACATCGCGTACGCGAACCACACCGCCCCTGACTTCACCGGGTTGAGCAGCATCACCAGCCCGTATGGCACGTTCCTCGGGCTCGCGGGGTATGGCGAGGAACTAATTGTCGCCGACGTCGAGCAGGCGGAGGTGCGCCGAGCCCGCGAGCTCAACACCTACCTCACCTGCAGGCGGCCGGCTCTCTTCACGTGAGCTGAACGGCCAACCGCACCGATGCGAGGCCGGACCCGAGGAAGGGCGGGACAAGCATCCCGCCCTTCCTCGCACTCAGCCCTACTGCTTGAGGGCGCTTCCATCCGCGCCCAGGTAGTCCCGCCAGGACCGCTTGGGCGTCCAGCCGAGCATCCGCTGGGCCTTTGCGCTCGAGATGCCCGAGGCATCGGGGCGGCTCAGCTCGCGGAGCTCGATCTGGTCCCCGTAGTACTTCGAGAGGATCTCGGCGAAATCATGACCCCCCACGTTGTCGGGCGAGGCGATGTAGAAGACCTCGTGCCCTGGCAGATCCGATTCCGTCGCCAGCACGATGGCATCCGCCAGATCGTAGGCGTCGATGTAGCTCCACAAATTGGGGCTCAGCACGGAGCTGTCCCGAATCTGCGGGCCGAGATTGACCTCGTAGTTGCCCTCGAACTGGACCCAGCTGGGGCGGATCGAAATGCACTGGATGTCCGACCGCCGGATGGCCGCCTCCATCAGTTGCTCGCCGAAGTGCTTGGACAGCGCATACGGATCCTGCGGGTGGATGGGGTGCTCCTCGTCCACGGGGGCGTAGTCCGGGAGGAAATCACGCTCCGGGAAGAAGAAGCCGGGAACCGTCTCGCTCGAGATGTACACGAACCGCTTGACCCCGAAACGGATGGCCGCCTCGAGGACATTGAAGGTCGCCATGAGATTGGTCTGGAACACGACGTGGGGCGGGTTGCCTGTCGGCTCCGGGATCGCGGCGACATGAACGACGGCGTCCGCTCCCCGCACGACGGCGTAGGCCTCACCCGCGTCCGTCAGGTCGGCCATCGTGTACTTCGGGGTTCCCGCAGGCTTCCGTTCGAAGCCCGGGCGGGTCAGATCAGTGGTCATGACCTCGTGCCCGGCGTCGATCATCGCCTGTGTTGCGGCGCGACCGACCTTTCCGTGGGCGCCGGTGATGAGGACTTTCATGGTGTCTCCTTGGGTTGATGTACGTGTACCGAGATATCCGGTGACGGGAATGAGGGTGCCGTAGCGCTGGTCAGGTGCGTTTCTTGCGCCACATGTTCAGTGCGACGGCCGCGACGATGATCACGCCACTGAAAACCTGCTGCCAGTAGGGGGAGATGCCGAGCAGGATCAGAGCGTTCTGGATGAGCAGGAGGAGCGTTGTTCCCAGCGCAGTGCCCAGGATGCCGCCGACGCCCCCGAAGAGACTCGCACCGCCGATGACGGCGGCGCCGATCGCGACCAGTTCGTACCCGCTGCCCGCGGCCGGTTGACCTACGCTCAACCGTGCTGTCTCGATGATCCCCGACACGGCGGCAAGCGTCGACGCGATGACGAAGACCGCCACTTTGATGCGTCGGACGCGGATGCCGGAAAGCTTGGCGGCCTCCTCGTTCGAGCCGACGAAGTACACGTGACGTCCGAACGTCGTGCGGGAGAGCACGATGTGGGCGGTGACCGCCACGAATGCTGCGACGTAGATCGGGATGGGGATGCCGAGGAACTGTCCCTGCCCGAGGAAGAGGAAGGCCTCCGGGAATCCACTGATCGTCGACCCGCCCGTGATGCCCAGGGCGAGACCCCTGGCCACGGCGAGCATGCCGAGAGTCACGACGAATGACGGTAGGCCGCCGAAGGCGTTGATGATCCCGTTCACGTAGCCGACCGCTACCCCGGCAAGAAGCGCGAGGAGAACCGAGACGGCGGGGTTGAGGCCGATGGTCACCATGAACTGACCGGTGAGCACGCTCACCAGCGCCACGACCGAGCCGACGGAGAGATCGATGCCGCCGATCAGAATGACAAATGTCATCCCGACGCTGATGATGAGGCCGAGTCCGATCTGGCGACCGACGACGGTGAGGTTGCCCGGAGTGAAGAAGTACGGGGAGGCGAAGGAGAGGGCGATGACGAGCAGGATGACGACGGCTGCGAGAGAGAATTCCCGTGCTCCGACGATCCTCATCGACTGGTCGCGCACGCGGTTCACGAAGGTGGGACGGCTGGATTGCCCCTCCGCGCCGACGTCGACTGTCTGGGTGTTCACGTTGTCTCCCTTGATGGTCATGGCACGTCTTCCTGTACTCCGGTGGCCATCGACATGACCTTCTTCTCGTTCGCTTCGGCTGCCCCGAGCTCGCCCACTCCATGTCCTTCGCGCATCACCACGATGCGATCAGCTATCCCGAGCACCTCGGTCAGCTCGGAAGACACGATGAGCACTGCGACGCCCTCCTCTGCGATTGAGCGCATGAGGGCGTAGATTTCCGCCTTGGCGCCTACATCGACCCCGCGCGTCGGTTCATCAAGGATGAGGAGTCTGGGGCGGCGGGCGAGCCAGCGCGCAAGCACGACCTTCTGCTGATTCCCGCCGCTCAGAGTCCCCGCACCGACCTCAACGGCTGATTGACGCAGTCCGAGCTTCTTCGCGTAGTCCCGCGCCATGCTTCGGTCCCGCGACCTGGACACCATGAACAGACGGCTGATGCTCGCGAGCGAGGCGGACGACATGTTCTCGCGGACTGGAAGACCGAGAAAGAGCCCTTGCGCCTTTCGGTCTTCCGGGACGAATCCGATGCCCGCCGCCATGGCTTCTCCTGGTGTCCGAAGAGCACAGGGCTTGCCGTTGATCAGAATTTCTCCTCCTGAACGACGTCGGGCACCGAAGATGGTCATGACCGCATGGCTGCGGCCAGCGCCGATGAGACCGGCAAGCGCGACTATTTCACCCGGGTGCACCGAAAAGCTCACGTCGTGGAGAAGCGCGCCTGCACTCAGATTCCGTACCTCGAGCGTAGGGACGGTCGAGCGGTCGATCGCCGTGGCGCGCACCCCGTAGAGGTCGTCCAGCTCCCTCCCGACCATCATTCGCACCACGTCGCCCGGAGTCGAGGCTGCCGCGTCGAGCACGCCGACCACGGAGCCGTCACGCATGACGGTAATCCGATCGGACACCTCGAAGATCTCGCGCATCCGGTGGGACACGTAGATAACGCTCACGCCCTGCTCGCGAAGACGCCGCACGAGATTGATGAGGGTGTCCACCTCCTCCTCGGTGAGCGACGACGTCGGTTCGTCCATGACCACCAGTCGCGCCTTGATCAGGAGGGCCTTGGCGATCTCCACCATCTGTCGGTGGGCGATGTTGAGGTTGCCGACGATCGCTCGCGGCGAGAAGGACGTGATGCCGAGGTCCGCGAGGAGCTTCGCGGCGCCATGATCCATGGCACGGAAGTCGACGGTTCCGAAGCGGGTCTTCGGTTCGCGCCCCACGTAGATGTTCTCCGCAACGCTCAGATCATTTGCGAGGTTGAGTTCCTGGTAGATGACGGCGATCCCGTGGCTCTGCGAGTCGCGCGGCGTCTGGATGGCGGCGGTCTCGCCCGCGACCCGGATGGTCCCTTCATCCGCGCGGACAGCGCCAGCAAGGACCTTCAACAGAGTGCTCTTGCCCGCACCGTTCTCGCCGACGAGGGCCATGACCTCGCCGGGGTCGACACTGAGTGCCACGTCGCTGAGTGCGGTGACGCCCGGATACCTCTTCGTGATGCCGTGCATCGAGACGAGGGGGTGTTGCGCCATGGGAGTTCCTTCCTGGTTGGATCACCGAACGGCGGGTGGTACCTCCGGTATGCGAAAGCCCACCCGCCTTTCACCGCCGCGGTTGCGACGCGACGATCAGTGATCAGTGGTGAGGAATTTCTCGAGCGTGTCGGGTGTGACAGTCTCCACTCCCGTGTCAACGGTGAAGCCCTCTTTGAGGTCGGACGTCTCCTCATGGAAGGCCTTGAGTATCTCCAGCGCCTGACCCGTCATCCCGAACGGCTTTTGCGCGATGAGGGCGTCCACGCATCCGCCCTGCATACCCTCGACGCCCTGGGGCACGACATCGAAGCCCACCGCCTTGACCTCCCCGCACTTGTTACCGGACTTGAGGGCACCTGCGATGCCTGGGAGATCCGCACCGCCGATACCGATGAACCCGGTCAGGTCCGGGTTCGCCTGCAGTATCGTCTCCGCAGCGGTCTGAGCCGTTGCGACCGACTCGCCTGATTCCTCCGTGGCGACGATCTCGATGTCCGGGTAGTTCTCGAGAGCCTTCGTGACACCCTCGAGACGCTGATTCAAATTCACAGCGCTGAGGCTTCCGATGATGACCGCGACCTTGCCCTGCTCACCGATCGCCGATGCCACTGCTTCCCCGGCCTGCTCCCCGGCGGCGACGTTGTCCGTGCCGATGTAGCCGAGCACATCGCTGTCCGGGACCGGTCCGTCCCAGGCGATGACCGGAATACCCATCTCCGTTGCCCTCCTGATGTTGTCCTTCACGCTCGCGGGGTCGTTCGGTGAGATGGCGATGCCCGCGGGGTTGGTCGCGAGCACCGAATCGAAGATGGCGACCTGCGCCGCTGCATCGTCGGCGTCCGGTCCGAGGAACTGCGCTTCGACGCCGAGCTCCCCGGCCTTGGCCTCCATGCCCTTGCGCGCGTCCACCCAGTACGGGTTGTTGAGCGACTTCGGCAGGAAGACATACACGGGCGCATCGCCGGAACCCCCTTGGGCACCAGCCGTCGTCCCACCACCGCTGCCGCATGCGGTGAGACTCAGAGCGGCCGACGCGAAGATTGCGATGGTCATTGGAATTTTGCGCATTACTACTCCTTTGTAATTACTGCTCAATGGGATGGATGAAAGGCTGGACGGAGAAGCTGTCGGATCTGTCGACGCCACTTCTTCGCCGCAGAATGGCGACCGCTTCCGCCAGGGTGGCTTCGTCGCCGACATTGCCCGCGAAGACGATGTAGGGGAGGCCGGCGAGCGCGGTGTGACCTCCGCCTTCGTGGAGCCAGACCGACACGATGCCGGGAAAGAGCTGCCCGGCGACCATCGCACGGCGTATGCCGAGTCCTTCCGTCGCGACGTCGCTGGAGGTGATACCACCTTTCGCAAGCACCCATGCCAGCGGGACGGACTCGACGCAGCGGGCTACTAGTGCTGAGAGGGCTGCGGAAACTTTCCGGGCTATGACGAGACTGGAGTCTCCGGAGTCACCGGTGACCACGATGCGGCTGGTCACGAGCATCGTGTCGCTGAGGCTCAAGGCGCTCAGCAGTTGCCCTGCGCAACGCTCCACCTCAGGGCCGCTGGTCCGGGGGTCGAGGAACCGCTCCACGTCGAGCTCGATGACCCTCAAGTCGGTGGTCCGTTGAATGAGGTGCTCGACCTGCCTGCTTGTCAGCTCGACATGCGAACCGACGACGATCAGACCCCTCCCACTCCGGGGACCCTGTGGAAAGACCTCGTCATGGGTCAGCGGCCCCCGGTCGGTGAGCCCCAGACGCGCCGCCACGAAGGATGGGCCGGTCCGGCCCAGCACGCGGTGTCCCTGCCGCTCTGCGGCAATGAGACCGAGCACGACGACATCGAAGTCGACCTCGTCCAATGCGTTGACGACTATCGGCGCGCCGTCGACCGTCGCAAGGATGATGTCGCGGACGCGGTCGGCTCCGCCCTCGCGGATATCAGCCAGGTTGACGCTTGTCACATCAGAGGATCGGACAGCACCGTCGGTCTTCTCCTCGATGTATTCGCGGAGGTTGGAGTTGTGAAATCCGAAGGTGGAATCGTTGGCGTAGCTCGTCTGTCCGACGGGGACCAGCGAACCATCGACGTCCGCGTAATGGACGTCGTCGGCCGTGACCCGGCCCGCAGCGAAGTAGGCAGGTGCCATGAGCAGAGCGTCATAGGGTGCGGCTTCCTCCCGTGCGACGGCGGCGAGGGCGTCCGTTTCGACGGGATAGTGCCCTCGAAGCGTCGAATCACCCCGAGCTATCAGGGTCAGGGACTCATTCCGCTCCCGGGCGACGTGCGCCACCGACTTGGCGATGGAGGTGACGATCTCGATCGCCTCGGCCTCAGCGCGCCCGCGCGTGTTCGTCAGGACGAAGAAGCCGGCGGTCGGCTGGCTGAAGGCCCACCGCAAGTCATCGAGTGACCAGGCGGTGAGGACCGGAATGCCGTGCACGGACTGGGTGCCGGTGGGATCGTCGTCGAGCACGATGACGCGGTTCGATGATCGGTCGAGAGCGGAGCGGATCGCCTCTCGCGAGTTCCCGAGCCGGGTGTCGTGCTGAGGGGCTCCTGCCGCAAGTGCAGTGAGCGTTGTGCTCGAGAGCTGCTCGGTCCTGCGGTTCATACCGGAAGACCGTGGGCTCGCTCCGCGAGGTATTCCACACCCATGCGGGGACTGGCGAGCACCGTGGTGCCCGTCGTCTCGGCCAGGATCCCGGCCAGGCGTGACATCGATGCCTGCGCCAGCACGATGATGTCCACGGTCTTCGCAAGGTCGAGTGCCTGCGTGGAGATCATCGCATCATGCGTCTCGCGATCCCCGGCCATGAGAACGTCGAAGGCGCCCTCGCACAGGCGCTTCTCGATCTCGATCCGGCGATTCAGCCCATTCGCCTTCGCCTGGATGAGGTCCGACGTCGGACCGAGCGTCGTCGGCACTGTCGCGAGCACCCCGATCCGAGCTCCCTCCGATGCGGCACGGAGAGCCATGGCATCGTCGATCTTTATGACGGGGACGCCGACCGCGCGGGCCGCCACATCGAGGGCGGGCCCGAGCGATGAGCAAGCCGAGAAAATGAGGTCGGCACCGGCCGCCTCGGCAGCCCGTGCCAGATGCGTCATGCGCTCCTCGCTCTTCGGCGAGATGCCCTGCTCCCGCACGACCGTAGCGAGTACATCTGAATCGACGAAGTGGAGGATCTCCGCGCCGGGAATGAGTTCACCGATCAGATCGGTGATCACGGGTTCGACCGATACGAAAACGAAACTGGTATGAAGGATCGCGATCTTCTGCGGCATGGTGTCTCCCTTGACATGAGATGCTCGACATCTGATGTCTTATTATTAGGGGCCTCCTCGCCGGTGTCAAGAGAAGGACGACGTCGACTTGTCCGGCCCTTCACGAAGGAGGCCAGAACCGTCAGATCGGTACCGCACCGGGTTGCTGGAAGGGGCCGGAGCCGTCACCCAATTCGATCGGGAGGTCTCCACGCACAGCGGGGCATCGCCGTCGTTCAGACGTCAGTGTCACCTGGACGCACGAGCAGCCACCCTCGATATCCCGCCAGGATGGAGCCGCGGGGAGGGTTTCCCTTGGGGGCTGGTCCGCGTCACTCAGGACCGGGCGTCGGCGCGAGGACTCTGATGACCGCCGAGTCATCGCGCGCGCTCAATCCCTGAGTCTGTCCGAGCAGGAACAGCTGCTCGGCTGCGGCCGCGACGGGAGCTGCAAGTCCGACGGCGCGGGTTGCCTTACCGACGATACCCATGTCCTTGACGAAGATGTCGAGCCTGCTCAGGACGTCAGCGCCGTCGTCGTCGTAGGCCTGGAGCATGCGCGGTCCTCGGTTGGAGAGCATGAAGGACCCTGCAGCACCAGCCTCGAGGGCAGCGAGTGTCGAGTGCGGGTCCAGCCCGAGTTTCCCGGCGAGCGCGAGAGCCTCGGCCGCTGCGGCTATGTGGATGCCGCAGAGGAGCTGATTCACCGTCTTGAGCGCTTGGCCGGCACCAGGGTGATCCCCCACCACGGTGATCGTTGTTGCGAGAGCTTCCAGTACGGGGGTCACCTTTGCTCTTACCTGAGGTTCCGCCCCCACCACGATGAGGAGGTCACCGGCACCGGCACGGAGCGGCCCTCCGGACAACGGCGCGTCCACGAGAGCCACACCGTACTCAGCGAGCCCCTCGACTGTCGCGGGAATGGCGTCCGTACCGACCGTACTGGTTAGGACGACGACGGACCCTTTGATGAGGGAAGTGGCGATGCCGTCTTCCCCGAACAGCAGCCTCGTGAGTTGGTCGTTGTCGCGGACTGCGATAAGAACGACGTGAGCCGCTGACACGGCGTCGCGGGCAGAGCTGCAGTCGACGACTCCTTCGTCGGCCCCCAGTCTGCGGCGACTGCTGTCCGGATCGAAGCCCCGCACCGCGAATTGTGTTGCCAGGCGCGTGGCCATCGGGAGCCCCATGGCGCCCAGGCCCAGAACTGCCACGACAGGTGAAGAAACGCCTTGAGAGTCGTCCATGACTGAGTCCTTAGTGGCCGCTATCCGTTACGTCGGGCATCTGACATCTTACACATCGGATAGAGTACGGGCCTGCGAAGATTCGGAATCGAATCACCGCGGGAAGCGACTCGGACAGTGAGGACATTGCTATGGCTCGCCAGTCATTGGTCAGTATGATTTCCGACGATCTCCTGGACCGGATCATCGCTGGTGAGTTCCCTCCGGACGCTGTCCTACCGGGGGAACTGGAACTGACAGCGCAACATGACGTCAGCAGGTTGACCGTCCGCGAGGCGATGAAGACGCTGGTGGCCCAGAGCGTCGTCCGCATAGAGCGGGGGCGGGGGACTTTCGTGAACCCGATCAGCCGGTGGGCTTCGATGGACATGGTCCTCCGAGCCGCGCAGGAGGCAGGCGACAACGCGGACGCGTCAGTGCAACTCATCGAAGTGCGCCGCATGCTCGAGACGGGCGCCGCGGAGCTGGCCGCGACGCGTATCACCGAAGGGGAGCTCGATGGCCTCCGCCAACATGTGGCAGCCATGCGTCAAGCCCACCGTAAGGCGGATCTCCGCCTTTTCGTCGAATCAGATCTCGCGTTCCACAACATCATCTTGCACGCGTCCGGCAACGTCTTCCTCGCGGTGATGTTCGAGCCGCTCTCGCGGGTACTCGCGGCACGACGAGCAGAAACGTCGCGTGTCCCCGAGATACAAGTCAACGCCATCCGGGAACACGAGGGAATTGTCACCGCACTCGCTTCAGGGAGCCCCGAGACAGCCCGCCTCGCCATGGACAGCCATATGTCGCAGACCATGCGGGACCTTGAGATCTACGTGCTGAAACGCCACAGGTGACACGCGGTGGCGAGGGGTGTCCATGCGCCTAGGAAAGGGCACAACTTCCAGGGCTGCGACCCCACGCCGGGTGCGTCGACTGCGGTGCAACGCTGAAGCATTGGGGCGGATGCTCCAGCAGGGTCGCATGCTGCACGGGATGAGGCAGCGGCAATTGGCCGATCAGCTCGGCATCGGCCAGAAGTGGGTGTGGGAGATGGAGCAGGGCAAGCCCGGTCTCCTCACTGAACGGCTCTTCGACATGCTGCGTGCTACCGGAGTCCGCCTTACGCAGAAGTCGACGATCCGAAGGAACCATCAGGGTCTCCAACGGAACGCGCTGGCGATGGGTGAGTTGCGCGTCGAACTGTACGGGCATCTGGTCGGCTGGTTGTCAGGCACGAATTGGCGCTCATTCGACTTCCGCACGGACCGTTCATTCGTCGAACATTTCGAATTCGGTAGCACCATT
>JAABUN010006529.1_pt1 | contig 13352 bp, 12 predicted proteins | sample 5559311 | NCBI WGS metagenome assembly JAABUN01 (sample SAMN10711877, study PRJNA513370) | rock metagenome | isolation source: Antarctica rocks | place: Antarctica: Victoria Land, Siegfried Peak sud | reverse complement strand
CCGGGACCGTCAGCCCCGACCAAGATTTCGTTATCTTGCGGGCCGTGCAGAGTCCGCTCGTCGCCTGGATCTGGGTCGGAGCCGGGATTCTGGTGCTAGGGACGATCTACTCGCTGCTGCCCCCGGCTAGGGCGCTCGGTGCGCGTGAAACCGCGCCGGAGGCGGCGACCGTATGAACGCCGGAGTCCGGCGGCTGCTGGTCGTGGTCGGCATGGTCGGGGTGCTGGCAGCGCTTTTTACTTTTGGCATCCTCCGCGACCCGACCCGGCGCGACGACATTCCCTCGGCGCTGCTGGACAAACCAACGCCGAACTTTTCGATGCCTCTTTTTGACCGTTACCACCCCACTTATGGCACAACGTTTAGTTCTGCGGACAACCAGGGGCAACCGATGGTCATCAACTTTTGGGCTTGGTGGTGCGTCCCGTGCCGCGACGAAGCCCCGATGCTCGAGGCCAGTTGGGAAGAGTACCAAAATCAGGTTCTTTTTGTCGGCATTCATACACTGCCACGCGGCAACCTGAAAGCAGCTAGCGACTTCCTCACGGAATTCAATTTAACCTTCCCAAATGGACGCGACGAGAGCAACCGTATCAATATCGACTATGGGCTTTTCGGCTTGCCGGAAACATTTTTCATTCGTGCCGACGGCACGCTGAGCTACCGCCACTCCGGACCGCTAACGCAAGAGGTGTTAGACGAGCAAGTTCAGGCTCTGCTCAACAAATCATGAAACGTGTTTTACTCTTCTTGAGTTTTTTCGCCGTTTGGAGTTTTGCTAGCGCGCAAATGCAACTCGAGAGCGAAGTCTTCAACATTGCGGGCGAATTGCGATGTCCAGTTTGTCGTTCCGAGTCGGCGGCAGATTCAAGCTCTGAAACCAGCATCGAATTCCGCGACATCATCCGTGAACAGCTCCAAGACGGTCGGGACAGAGCACAGATCATTAGCTATTTTCAGCGCACCTACGGCGACTGGATTTTGCTCGACCCCCCACGCCGCGGCGTCTACTTGTGGGTCTGGGGACTACCGGTCGGGGCCGCTGTGTTCGGGCTGGGGCTGCTGGTTTACTTTCTGGTTCGTTGGCGTAAAAACGCCGCCGTCGCCAACGAAGCCAGCCCGGAAGATGTGGAGCGTGTACGCCGTGAACTGGGCAGCTCATGACCCTCGTTTTTGTTACCGTTTTAGCGACGCTGCTCTTCATCTATATGGCGGTTCCCCTGCTGCTGCCGGGGCAGAGCGACGCTTTGCCCGATCAGCGCGACCCGGTTACACAAGACCTCGAGGAGGAGCGTGACGCGCTTCTACGCGCCATCCGTGAACTCGAGGCCCGTACCGACCTGCCCGTAGCACGCCGCGACGCCTTGCGCGGACGCTACGAAGCCAAAGCTGCTAAAATCCTGCGCGCCCTCGACGAGCGCCACGAGCAGGTTCCACCCGTGCGCGCCTACCGGTCTCAGGCCCGGACGAAACGGCTCGGTTTGCCGCTTGCGGCGCTTACGCTGCTGGGCGCGGGTTTGGGCGGGGCAGCGTGGTTCGCCTACAGCACCCCACCCGAGGTCGTCGCCGCCGACGGGAGCGCGCCGACGCTTTCAGGCCGGGAGATCGCCACCCGGGAGCGCGCCGCCGAACGCAACCCGTCCCAGGAAACCCTGCTCGCTCTAGCGGACGGGTACTGGCAGGTCGCAAATGGCGAGCGCGCCAAGGCGGTCTATCAGCACGTGGTGAGCGAGGTGACCCCGGTCCCCGCTGTCGCCTATCAGCGGCTCGGTTTTCTGGCCCTACAAGAAGATGTCGGGGAGGCGCTGCGCTACTTGGAGCTGGCCCGAAACGCCGACCCCGAAGACCTCCAGACCCTCTACTTTTTAGGTGAAGTCTACTACGCCAATCAGGACATGACCGCCGCCGCCGAAGCGTGGGAAAGCTATCTGGCGGCTCCGGGTGGGGCCGGTGACGCAGAGGTTCAGGGGCGGCTGGCGCTCGCCCGAACCTACGCCCCGCTGCTCGAGGCCGCCGAGCAAAACCCCTCCGAGGCCAATTTGCTGGCCCTGGCAAACAGCTACTGGACCGCTCAGGAGCGGGGCCGCGCCGTCGAACTCTACTTTCAGGTGCTCAGCGAAAACGATCCGAACAACCCGGTTGCGCTCAGCCGCGTTGGACAGCAGCTTTTCTTCGGGGGCCGCAACGACGACGCTATCGCCGTCTTGGGCCGCGCCCGCGAGGTCGCGCCCAACGACCTGCCGACGCTGCTCTTTTTGGGTAACGCGCACTTTAGCTTGGGACAGTACCGGCAGGCTATCGACACCTGGCAAGCGTATATCCGCTCGGCAGGAGGTCCCGACCGGGCGGGCCGTGTCCCGAGCCTGATCGCCGACGCCCGGGAGCGCCTCCGCACCGGCGCGCCGCCCCCCGCTGACGCCGCGCCCGATCCTGACGCGCCGCCGGAGACCGCCGGGCAAAGCGCACCGGTCAACGTCCCGTAGATGGACGAGCGCCGGGATACACGACTCGAGCGCCGCACCCTCATCACCTGGCTCTGGCGGCTGCCGGTCTTGGCAGCGGCGGCGGGCATCGGTTGGGGCGTGTGGGAGGCGTATCACGTGCATTTCGACAAGGTTGAGCCGGGCGCGCCCGACTTTATCCCGGTGACGCCCCAACGCGCCGCTACCCTGCTCGAGCTCGAGCCGCTCTGGAGCACAGCGCCGTTTACCCTCGACAACACCGGCACACCGGCACTGGCGCTGCACATTCCGGAGGCGGTAGCGGGCGGAGTCAGCGTAAACGGGCAACACTACCTCGCCTTCAGCCGCGTCTGCACGCATCTGGGGTGTCCGGTCAACCTGAACAGCAATCTAGAAACCCTCGCCGTGGCCTTTAACTACCGTAGCGAACACCCGGCGCTAGCGTGCCCATGCCATTTAAGCGTGTTCTCACCCCTCGAGGCCGGAAAAGCGGTCAGCGGCCCCGCCCGCGAACCGTTACCGCGGGTACAACTCGAGAGGCGGGGTGACGCGCTATTTGCGGTGGGGCTCGAGCGACCTCGCAGCTAAGTTGAATTGAGAAAGTAGAATTCAGCAGTCAGAATTCAGTAGTCAGCAGCTTGCCAGTATAAAAATTCAAGTTGTTCGGTCTGGGCTCGTTCGAGCTGGCTTGCGGGGCAAAGACGTTCACGACGAAGCTACCGCTCAGAACGTCCAAGAAGCCGACTGCTCACGACGATGGTAAGGATAAATAACGCGAGAATACCGAGGCTTCCCCAGAGCATCTCCAGCGACCCTCGAGTTCACCCGGTTTGCCCGCGCGGTCGTCATACGTCGTGTAAACCTGCGGCGCAGCTTGCCCCTCGAAGACGACGCGCGCCGGTCTCTCCGCCGTAACGGTAAAGCGTTTCGACTGCATCAGCAAGTCCGGATGCGTGAGCATTACGACGTGCTCACCCCTGTCAAGCTCGAGGACAAGTTCGCCGTCTGCGTCGGTACGGCCCTGATGTTGCCCGTCCAGAAAAACTGTACTCTCGGCGGCAGCTTGCACTGTCACCGTAGTCGTCTTGGCTGCTTTCGGTTTTGTCATCAGCGCGACCTCTTGCGTCCTCGTTTGCCGGGAAACCTGCGTCGTCACGCCACTGTAGCAGGTGACTTGAACGTCTTTAAGCGGTACCCACTTTGTAGGGGTTCACAGCCTTCTCCAAAGGTGCTACCATCAGCTTGCGCCTGCACTTTGGAATAGCGTGCGATTTTGCGTAAGCGCCTAACAACCGAAATGTAAACGCAAGATCTTCTTAAGATTCACAAGCTCTTTGGAGCAGGAGGTTTAGATGAGTAACCAAAGTTTATCCGAGCGTCGCCGCCAAGCGGTCTCCCCCGCCGCCTACTCGACCCATCCGATCTATCCGGTCAAAGGTGAGGGCGCGTACGTCTGGGACGCCGACGGTACCAAATATCTCGACTGGTCGGTAGGGATTGCAGTAATGAACGTCGGTCATTCGCATCCCAAAGTCGTCGAAGCCGTCAAAAAGCAGACCGAGACGTTTCAGCACCTCTGTTTTGCAGTCGGGATGCACGAGAGCTATATCAAGCTCGCCGAAAAACTCAATGAGATCGCCCCCGGCCCGTCGGAAAAACGGACCTTTTTGGTCAATTCGGGTGCCGAAGCCGTAGAAAACGCTGTCAAGATCGCCCGCGTCGCTACCGGGCGGCAGGGCATCGTAGCGTTTACGCACGCGTTTCACGGACGTACCCATATGGCCCTGTCGCTGACCGCCAAGGCGAACCCGTACAAAGCCGGTTTTGCGCCGCGCGCCGCTGAAATCTACCGGGCGCAATATCCGTACTGTTACCGCTGCCCGTATGGGGGGCCGAAAGACGGCGGCTGCTGTCAGGCCGACCTCACGCAGCTCCGCGAGATGGTCAAAACGACCATCGGCGAGGGCGAAGTGGCGGCCTTTCTGATCGAACCCGTCGCCGGTGAAGGCGGCTTTATCCCGGCACCCGGCGCATTTTTGCGCGCCCTGCACGCCTACGCTAAAGAGATCGGCGCGCTGCTGATCGACGACGAGGTGCAAGCGGGAATCGGACGCACCGGCGCGTGGTGGGCCGCTGAGCATCACGGCCTCGAGCCCGACCTGATTACGTCGGCAAAGGCTCTCTCGTCGGGCTTTCCGCTCTCAGCGGTGATCGGCAAAGCTGAGGTGATGGACAAGATCGCGCCGGGACAGCTCGGCAGCACCTTCGGCGGCAACCCGGTCAGCTGCGCGGCGGCGCTCGCAACCTTGGAGGTCATCGAAGAAGAAGGGCTTTTGGAGCGTGCCCGGCAGATCGGCGCGGCGGCAACCGAGAAACTGGAAGCGTTACAACGCGAGTTTTCCCAGATCGGCGACGTGCGCGGTCTCGGCGCGATGGTCGGTGTCGAATTTATCAGTGGCCCCGATAAGACGCCGAACCCCGACGCGGCGCAGGCCGTTTTGGAGCACGCCCGCGCGAACGGCCTGCTGCTCCTGACCACCGGCACCTACGGCAACGTCATCCGGCTGCTACCGCCGATTCGGATGTCGGACGCGGAGCTGAGTGAAGGGTTGGAGAAGCTGGAGGCGGCGATTCGGGCGGTTCTGGAGCCCGTCGCAGTCAGCGCGTAGTTTATAAATTTTTCGAGCAGCCGGGCTTAAAATCCCGGCTGCTTTTTTACTGGCCGTACGCCCCGACGAACGTCTTGAACGCTGCCGAGCACACCTGAGCACCCCCCGTTCGACCAGCACACCCGCCAGCGTCGCAGTCATCGCCTTGACGCACGAGCCGATGTGATACTTGTCGTTGACCGTTACGGGCGTGTCGTTACCGCGTTTGCGAACGCCCACGGCACCGGCGGCGCGGGCTTCGCTACCGACGACCACAGCCGCAGCCAGCGAAGGCACGTCGGTACCCTCGAGCAGCGGCGTTAACATCTCTCTAAGGTCTTCCATAAAGTTATCTTAGAACACATCAAGTTTATCTTGAAACACAGCAGCCAAAAAAAGCTCCCGGACTTACCGGAAGCTTTACAACCTTGACAACTGTAAAAACGCTAAAACGCAGGCGCAACCGTATCGGTATGAAGCTCACGCTCCTCTATCCCGACTCCGTGAAAGTGCGGCATCACCAGCTCGCCAAAACGCCGCGCCTCCTCGACGTGCGGATACCCCGACAAGATAAAGGTGCCGATACCCATCTCCTGATAGCTTTTAAGCTTGTCGGCGACCTGTTGCGGGTCGCCGACGATAGCGACGCCGACGCCGCTGCGCGCCAACCCGATACCGGCCCAGAGGTGCGGCTCGACCATCAGGTCGTCTTTAAGGCCCAACTCGATCTGGCGGTTTTGCCCGACCGAATCGACATGTTTGTACGAGTTCAAGAATGTTTGCCGGACTTCGGGGTCAATACGTGAGATGATGCGCTCGGCGGCGGCCCACGCCTCGTCTTCGGTTTCGCGGACGACCACGTGGACGCGGAGGCCGTAGCGGAGCTTACGACCGTACTCAGCCTCGAGCCCCTTCATCTGCGCGAGATTTTGCTCCAGCGTGGCCTGCGGCCCGCCCCACATCAGGTACACGTCGGCGAATTCGGCGGCGATACGCTGCGCGCGTTCGCTCGCGCCGCCGAAATATAGCGGGACGTTTTCCGAAGGTTTGGGCTCGAGCACCGCGCCGTCTACCTTGTACACGTCGCCGTCATACGAAACCGGCGTCTCGCGCCAGAGCTTACGGAGCAGCAGCATAAATTCGCGGGTGCGCTCGTAGCGTTTGCCGTGCGGTTCAAAATCGCCGTACATCGCGTTTTCAGCCGGTGACGAGCCGGTGACGACGTTGATACGGACCCGGCCCGGAAAAAAGTTCGCGGCGGTAGCGACCATCTTGGCGTACATCGAGGGGTGGTACATCCCGGGACGCACCGCCAGCAAAAGACCTGCGCCGCGTGTACGGGCGAGCGCCGCGACCCCGGCAGTCCACGTCTCGAGTTCGTGGTGATAATTCGTCGCGGTCAAAAGACTCGAAAACCCCGCTTCGTGTGCCGTCTCGATCATGCTCGCTAGATACTCCAGGGTCGGTTTGCGGGGGGGCAGCGTCTTCGTCCCTACAAACTCACCGTCGCGCGAGAGCTGGCAAAACCACAGAAAGTCGGGGGTAAACATAGAGTCCTCCAAGAACTAAGCGTTTGTCGCTTAAGCTCGAGTCTACACCTTTATAGAGTAATCAAGTACACAAGTCCCACAACATGCCCCGAAAGCGGGCGGACGACTTCGCTTTACGCCCGGTTAAACGGCCAAGTGTGCGTGGGTGACGATATAAGATAAAGAATGTACTCTCAAAAAAGCAGGGAAAAAGGCGAGGGCGATGCGGCTTTGGGGCAAAATTCAAGGGGTACATCGCTAAAAAAGTACACAGGCTCGAGCATGTATTTCTGTATGGTGAAAACGTTTTACGAAATCATTCAGCTCGCCGGTTGCGCCACGAATTCGGCGGGATTCGAGTTCAGCATGTCGCGTACCGAGGTGGTGTCGAGAACCCGAAGCGTAACCTGTTTGACCTCCAACATCACCGCGCGCACCTCACAGGTCGCCTCGTCCGCGCACTCTTCGCAGCGCCGGTAATAGCGTTTCGACGCGCACGGCAGTGGGGCCAGCGCCCCCTCGAAGATGCGAATCACGTGGCCTAGATAGATGTCCTCGGGGGGCCGCGCAAGCCAGTAGCCACCGCCGCGCCCCTTTTTACTCTGCAACACGCCATTATTTTTGAGCTCCAACAAGATGAGCTCTAAAAACTTGCGAGAAATCCCTTCGGATTCGGCAATTCTGGTAATCAGCACTGGCCCGGACTCGTACGCTTTGGCGAGAAAGACAAGCGCCTTGAGCGCGTACTTGGCCTTTTGCGTGAGCGTAATCATTGCACTCAGCCTAGCAAATTGCTAGCCTGAAGCGGTAGTTTGAGCTTTAGAGATACGAACCGCGCGGCACTTCCCAACCCTCAGACCCCTGTACCAATGCCGGGCGTTTAGCTTTTTAGAGGAGAGCATGACCAAGATCGAAGGTAAAACACCCTGGCTGACGCTGCACGTACCGCGTCCGTTACAGAGCGAAACACCGCTGGCGCTGCTTCGCACGTCACGCGTAACCGACAAGGCGCACCTTTATGTGCGGAACAATCAGGATTTAGACGGTTCGATGACGCTGAGGCGGGGCGCGGAAGACTGGCAGGTCACGCTTCCCGGACCGCGGGGGACGAACGCGCTGACCCTGCCCGACCTGCGCGCCTACCCACAGCACGAGACCGAGATGGTGCTCCAGTGCTCAGGTAATTCGCGTGGACGCTTCAGCGGCGTCAGCCCGGTAAGCGGCTCGAGGTGGCAAGACGGCGCGGTCGCCAACGTGGTGTTCAGCGGCGCGCGGCTCGGCGACGTTTTGAATCTGGTTCCGGATCAGCTCGAGCTGCCTTACTTGACGGTGAGGGGGGCCGGAACGCCCCACGAAGATGATATGCACCCGTTCGAGCGCAGCGTCTTGCTCGAGGAGGTGTTAGATACCGCGCTGCTGGCGCTGACCCTCAACGGCGAACCGCTCCCGGCCCTTCACGGCGGCCCTGTACGGCTCGTGTTACCGGGTTTTTACGGCGTCAACAATATCAAATGGCTTACGCGCCTCAGCCTCGACGCCGAACCGACCGACAACCCCTACCAGACCGAAAAGTACCGCTTGCCGAGAACGCCCCTTCAACCCGGTGAGGTGTTTGAGGCGACCCCCCAAAACAGCGTTCCAAGCTGGCGGATGAAACTCAAAAGCCTGCTCTGGCAACCCTTGGTGGGCGAGACGTTACGGGCGGGGCCGGTAGCGTTGGGTGGCGTCGCCTGGAGCGACGGTCGGAGCCGCGTGGCGCAGGTGGCGGTGTCTTGTGACGGCGGCGAAACCTGGCAAGATGCGGCGCTGGACACGCCCGAAAGCCCCTACGCCTGGACGGCGTGGTCGCTGACGCTGCCCTTTACCCCCGGTGAACACGAAGTCTGGGTGCGGACTACCGACGACGCGGGGAACGCGCAACCCCTCGGGCAGAATACAGGCTGGAACCCGGCAGGCTACGAGTGGAGCAGCGCCGAACGGGTGCGTCTAAGCGTTCACTGACGTTCGGCGCGTCTACACATGTCTTTTTTGACCCTCCAAAAACCCGACCGGGCACGTCTGGAACGTTTCGTCAGGGCGCAGCGCACGCTGCCCGTGACCTATCCCGTCCAAAGTAACAACCTTACGCCGACACCGGGTTTTAGGCATACGAAGGTGCTCGATCCCCTCGGCAGTGGGCGAGAGGTCTTTGAAAGGGCGGTTGCAGGGCTGCAAACATGGGCAGTTTATCCAGCCTGGATGACGCTCTATCCGCACCACGCCCCCATCCGCGAGGGTGAAGTGGTGGTGCTCGTCGCGGGTATTGCGCCTGCCTGGACGTTGAGCGCAGTGCGAATTGTCACGGTTTTTCAGACGCCTAGGCAGTTTAGTTTTACGCTCGGGACCCTGCCGCAACACGCGGTTACAGGGGCGGAGCGTTTCAGCGTCGTGTGGGCCGACGACGACAGCGTGTGGTACGGGCTCGAGGCGGTCTCGAGACCCCGGCATCCCCTCACCAAACTCGGCGCGCCGGTTTTACGACTCGTGCAGGCGCGTTTTGCTGTGGATTCGGTGCGGTCGCTGCGGGATTTTATCCGTGACGCCCCAGCTGGACGCTCCTCACAGACACCGCTTTAACCCTTGACCTTTACCCCTTAACTACGATATTGACCAACCGCCCCGGTACGACGATCTCCCGCACGACCTGTTTGCCCTCCAGGTGCCGCACCACGTTCGGTTCGGCTTTGGCAGCGGCGAGCACCGCGTCTTTGTCGGCGTCTTTGGGGACCGTCACCTCACCGCGGCGTTTGCCGCTCACCTGCACGGCAATCGTGAGCATATCTTGCTCCAAGGCCGCCGCGTCGAACTCCGGCCATGCCTGCTGATGCACCGAACCTGCGAACCCGCGCCGCTCCCATAATTCATCGGCGATGTGCGGCGCAATCGGAGCCAGCAACAGCAAGAGCTTCCGGACGCCCTCCTCCCACACCGTGGTCTCTACCATCGCCCCCGATTTAAGCTTACCCATCACGTTGGTCAGCGTCATCAGCTCGGCAATCGCGGTGTTGAACTGAAAGTTCGGGATGTCCTCGCCGACCTCTTTGACAGCGTGATGCACGGCGCGGCGCAGGTCTTTTTGCGCGGCTTCGTCGGCACCCCCGTCTTTTTCAGGTCGGTCCAAAACCAGCGTCCAAACCCGGTTCAGAAACCGCGCGATACCCTCGATACCGGTGCTGCTCCACGGTCCCCCCGCTTCCCACGGCCCGATAAACATTAAGTACGCCCGCACGGTGTCCGCGCCGTACTCGCTCACCAAGTTGTCCGGGTTGATGACGTTGCCCCTAGACTTGGACATCTTTTCATTGTCTTCGCCCAAGATCATCCCCTGGTTACGGAGCCGCTCGAACGGTTCGTCACTGTCTATAAAGCCTAAGTCGCGGATGACCTTGGTAAAAAAGCGGGCGTACAGGAGGTGCAAAATGGCGTGCTCGACGCCGCCCGTGTACTGCTCGACGGGTGTCCACTTCGCCGCCAGCTCTTTGTCCAGGGGCGCGTTGTCGCCATGAGGTGACAAAAAGCGGAACCAGTACCACGACGAATCGACAAAGGTGTCCATCGTATCGGTCTCGCGGGTGGCGGGGCCGCCGCACTGCGGGCAAGAGGCGTGTAAAAATCCTTCGTGATGCTTGAGCGGCGACTCGCCCGTCGGCATAAACGCCACATTTTCAGGCAAGACGACGGGCAGATTTTCCTCTTTCTCAGCCACCATACCGCAGGCGTCACAGTACAGAACCGGAATTGGTGTGCCCCAGTAACGCTGCCTCGAGATCAGCCAGTCGCGGAGCCGGTAGGTGACGGTACCCTCGCCCAAACCCTCGGTTTCGAGCCACGCCGTCACCTCTTGGATGCCCTCCGGCGTCCCTTTACCTGTCGGCGTCCCGTCGAAGGGACCGGAGTTGACCATAAACCCGTCGCCCGTGTACGCCTCGGTCATGCTCCGGTCGGTGGGTACGGTTTCCGCCACCTCAGAGATGACCGGCAAGACCTCGAGTCCAAACTTGCGTGCAAACGCAAAATCGCGCTCGTCGTGCGCCGGAACCGCCATAATCGCGCCCGTGCCGTAGCCCATCATCACGTAATCGGCGACCCAGATAGGTACCTTCGCCCCGTTTACCGGATTGACCGCGTACGCCCCGGTAAACTCGCCGGTCTTCTCTTTGTCGGTAGACCCCCGTTCGATCTCGCTCAGGTGTGAGGCCGCCTTGACGTAGCCGTCTACCGCATCTTTACGCTCCGGCGTGGTCAGTTTTTCAACCAGCGGATGTTCGGGAGCCAGCACCATAAACGTGACGCCCCAGAGCGTGTCCGGGCGGGTCGTAAAGATGACGAAATCGCCCTGCTCGCTGCTAAACGTAACCGTCGCGCCCTCACTACGACCGATCCAGTTCGTCTGCATGACCTTGACCTTTTCAGGCCAGTCGAGGCGGGAAAAGTCGAGCAGTTCGTCGGCGTAGTCGGTAATCTTAAAGTGCCACTGCGGCATCAGGCGGCGCTCAATCAGCGCGCCCGAACGGTCGCCACGTCCGTTGACGACCTGCTCGTTTGCCAGCACCGTCTGATCGACCGGGTCCCAGTTGACGAACGACTCTTTGCGGTAGGCGAGTCCACGTTCAAACATTTTCAGGAAGAAAAACTGATTCCACCGGTAAAACTCGGGGTCACAGGTGACGATCTTTTTCGACCAATCGAACGACGCGCCCATCTGCCTGAACTGCTCCTCCATACGGGCGATACGCTCGTAGGTCAGGGTGGCCGGGTGAACGCTTTTACCCTCTCTCGCCGCCTTGACCGCCGCATTCTCAGCGGGCAAACCAAAGGCGTCGAAACCCATCGGAAAGAGCACGTTGAGGCCGTGCATCCGCTGAAAGCGGGCGTAGGCGTCGGGCAGTGCGAAAGCGTACCAGTGCCCGATATGCAGGTCGCCCGACGGGTACGGGTACATGGTCAGGTAGTAAAACGGCTCCTTGTCGCTCGTCAAATCGGTATCGAAATGTCCAGCGTCGGCCCAAGCCCTCTGCCATTTGGGTTCGATCTCGTGCGGGTTATAGCGTTCGGAGCGGTAAGGGGTTGCGGTACCGGATTCGGCGCTGGTTTTGGTGTCGGGTTCGGTGGTCATGATGCCTCCACTATAAAACGGGTACTGCAAAGAAAAACCCTAACCGGCAGGCTAGGGCGACGGGGTAGTAAACGGATATGTTTACAGCCTCGGCCCACCTAGAAGTAGCAGATTGGATATTTGCGTGGTCATATGCGTATGGTAGTCATCTGAGGGGCAAAAGTCAATCATATCTTGGCTAGCTTAGTTTTGAGTCGTTCGGCTAAAACGTCCCAACTTACAACGTTTAGGTGGGGGGAAAAATGTGTAAGCTTACATAACCAGAAAATTTCAATGACTCAGGTGGGCTACTTTTATGTTTTTTGGTTAAGACGCTGCATCGAAAGTTGATCTTGAACAAGGTGTTGCCAGATTCTTCTAGTACGATTTTTGTCTTCTTGGGACCATTTTGCAGCCCCAATGACCAAAGCAGCATTTGTATAGACCAACCCCGCTTTTTCGTCTTCATACGATCTATTGTAGGAGCAAGTGTACTCATAAAGGTTGTGAAGAATCGCCAAAGGAATATCTACAGTTACCGAAGAAGATAGATTGTCGTTTATATACAAGTATAGGTCAGTCTTCAGATCGTTTCTGACATGAACAGAGGCTGCAAGATGCACAAACGGTTCTAACCCCAAAACTCCGGCAAGACCTTCGGTCTCATAAGAGGCTCCGTTGAGGTCAACCACTCCAAACACTAACTGGCCTCCAGTCCGAAACTTACAATAAAGTCTCAAAGGGTTCAACTCATTTACGGTTGACGGGTATTTGAAGTCAAATACATAGGCGTCTTGCGTGAAGCTTTGTTTGGGGAAAGCGACATAGGCATGAATTTCAAGATCGCGTATGTTCTGAAGTAGTCGAACACCTAACGTATAGGTTGCTTCAGCTATTTCCAACAAATTGTGCTGTAAAGGTTGCTCCATGAATGCCACCATGCTGGCAAAGTCACTTGGTGCAGAAGCCGAAAAATGTGCGCCACCTTGATTGACAGCAAAAGACCTTATCAACTCACGAGAGGTATAAGGTCTACCATCAAAGTACAGTGCTGGCGAATCCAAGAATTCATCAATAGTCAAGAGGTCGTCAAATGCATTTGGTTCCATGTTCAGGTCTAAAGGAACCCAGATTGCAATCGTATCTTCTGGTGCAGCTTGGTGGTCTAGGGGAGTAAAACCAACATTTAACGGTATCCCAAGACCCTTAGACACAGCCAGAAGCAAAGGCTCATTATTGCGGCTTTTCTCAGTCAGCAAAAGTCTTAGCTGTCCATACAAAGGTAGAAAATGATGCAACTTCCCTTGACCTACTAAGTCTATACAGTCACGCATTACAAGAAGAGATTGCGTCAACTCGTTGATACGCATACCAGGCGGCTTGGATACCATCTGGTTTCTACCGCTTGACTGACCCTTACGTTTCGCTTTACTTTTTTTCGCCATTGTTCAGTAAATGGTCTGCGAAACAACAAGCCAGAAGACAGATAAGTAGACTCGGGTAATGAGAGCAGCACAACTAAGGAAGAGGCCGAGACACTTCAAGAACTTTACGGGGTTAAGTACCGAGCAGTTTGAGA
>JAABUN010006528.1_pt1 | contig 13353 bp, 18 predicted proteins | sample 5559311 | NCBI WGS metagenome assembly JAABUN01 (sample SAMN10711877, study PRJNA513370) | rock metagenome | isolation source: Antarctica rocks | place: Antarctica: Victoria Land, Siegfried Peak sud | reverse complement strand
AAGCCTACATCAAAATTCAGATAATTCTTTACAGTACCTCTGTAACCGAGATCAGCGTTAAAGCCATTGGCATCTTTAAGATTAGGATCAATCTTAGAAGTTATTCCAAAGCCTGTTATTTGTGAGTAATCTATAGGGCGATACGCCTGGCTGATATTAGCATAGATGTTAGTGTTTGAAGATGTCTTATATTCTGAACCTATACCAAACAAGGGAATACTTCTTTTTCTGTTCTCATCGGTAATAATTTTATTTCCACCATCTTCTTTATATCCTTTGCCTGTGCTTCTGAGATATTCGAGGCGGAAGCCTGGAGTGATTGTAAGACTGTTACTTACCCTAAATATATTTTCTATAAAGGGGGCAACATTTGTTGTAGTAAAATCTAAATCATACTCATAATCACCGCTGATGGATAAATTAAAATCAGTTCCGGTAGTTCCTTCGCCCCCGCCTTGTTGTTTAAACCACGCATAAGAATACCTTAAACCGGCAGCTAATGTATTTTCTGTTTTACCTAATTTATAGTTCTGAAGCAACCTTAGCTCAGTACTTGTATTGTGCATATTTTCATTTTCCACTTCACGGTTTACATACTCGTGTGATGAAGGATCAACTTCATCTAAGGCTCCGGCACCTCCATCTTCATTGCGCCACACCAATGCACGGTTACTAAATAAAAGAGAAGACTTTATACTTAATCTTGTCTCAGGCGAAATAGTATAATTCGCATAAGCTGTAACAATATTCCATGGACTTTTTAACCAATTCCGGCCTCTGAGAGATGTACCTGGATTAACCGCAAACATGCTATCTGTAAGACCGCCGGGCATCTTTATTCTGTTGCGAAGCAACGAATACTCTATACCTGCATTAAACTTATCAGAAGCATTGTATTGAACTTTTGCAAAAGCTGACAATTGTTTTTGATTACTGTTCGGTCTCCATCCATCCATTGTTCTGTATTGAGCGAAACCGTAGTAACTAATTTTATGAATATTTCCTGCAATTGAATTGAACGTGTTGAATAAACCAAAGCTGCCCGCTGACTGTGACGTGTACAATTCAAAAGGTTTGTTTTTAGGCGCTTCATTCAAAACATAATTAACCATTCCACCAAACTGTGGCCCGAATTGCAATGAAGCTGCTCCTCTTACCATTTCAATCCGGCTTACAGCTTCCATTGGGGGAATATAGTACGCCTCATTATATCCAAATGCATCAGCGCTGATGTTATAACCGTTCTGCCGGGTATTCATTTCAATGCTTTGTGTTGGATTTAGGCCACGGGTTGCAATACCGTTTGCTGTGAAACCGGAAGTTTCTGTTTCTACAATATTTAATCCTGGTATCCGCCCTAAAATTTGTCGTGTGTTATTGATCGCTTTATTAGCGTCTAAACTATCCACTAAAATAACTTCATTCTTTTTTCCGGCATATACAATACCATCTTTCACCTCCGGCATGTGGCCCGTGCCCCTCACAGTCTTTATTCCGGTTACAGTAACTTCTTGTAAAATAAAAGCTTTAGATGTGTCTTTGTTTTGTTGTGCTAATAATGATAACGGTAATATAATTGCTACCCAGAATAATTTTCCTTTCATTGATCTGTTTTGCGGCAAAGGTGGTTACAGGAACCTTTACTGATTTATCAAATAAGGAAAATTGATTTACGAAAAAATAAATTTAAAGCGCCTTTCTTGACGACTGAAAAAGTTTTTTTCTAAAATTAAAACTTACAAGAGTATATAGAAGCCAGCAAAACAATACGATACAATTTAAATATCTTATGAGAGTACTAATTCAAAAGAAAGTATCAGCCGGAAAACTTCCCCTTGCCTGTTATTTTAATTAGTAATGGAACAACCGTTGAAATATTAGTAAGTGCCGAAGAAATTACTCAACGTACAACATTACAACAGTTAAAAGAACTGGTGCAATCAAAAATTGAATAACTAAATTTTCAACAATTGAATTATTAAAGAGCAGTGATTATAGTTTTTCAATTTCTTTGACCACTATCTTTCTGCGCTTTTACCTGATCTACAACCGGATTGCAAAATGGGCAAGCGGCGATAAATAGTTTCATTTTGCGTTTGTTCATAGATAATTGTTTTATGTAGCATAAAGGTATTTGTGTACGTGGAGGGTATGCCAAATTTATTTCGGGCTTTTCACATTATTTTTTGACTGACCTTCAATAATGCCTACATCCATTTCATTGTTTAGAAGTGCTTTTTCTAGCTGTTCGGTATTGCCGCTTGTAAGCGTTACTACAACATTATTAAACTTCTGTCGAAAGGAAGCTAATATCGGCGGGTTAACATATTGAGCAACTGTTGTGCTTGCGCCTACTCTTAACTTACCACTATGTTTTTTTGAAAGGTCATTTATGTCGAACTCCATGTTCCTATACATTAACAGCAGCGTTTCCGTATTTACAAAAGTGTTTCCCTGCCGCTGTAAGACAAATTTTATTTCCATTTCTCTCAAACAGTTGTAGTTTGAAATGACTTTCCAGTTGATGGATGTGCTTGGTAACCGCTGGCTGAGTTACGTATAATTCTTCCGCAGCTTTGGTAAAACTTAAGCGGTTAGCAACTGAGTGAAAAACCTGGAGACGGAAGTCAAACATGTTGTGAATGGATAGTTATGAAAGATGCAGTTACCTGCTTTTCTTTTTCAATTCTTCATAAACAGATTTATACACAGGAGTAGGAACATTTACTTGCTGACTAAGCATTACAACATATCCCGTCAACGAATCTAATTCCGTTTTATTTCCATTTTGAAAGTCGGAGTGCATCGAGGAAGTAGCTTCGTAAGGAAAAGATTGCATTTTTGAAAATGTCAGGTCAACAATATTGTCAGGAAGCCTTATCCCTTTGGTATCTGTTACCTGTTTTAATTCATTCAGAAGTTTAATTACAACCTGCTTATTCTCTTCGTCAGCTAAAACAGCGCCTATCGTTTTATTGGCATAAGATGTTATGGTTGCCATGGTTGAAATAAAGAAAAACTTTTCCCAGACAGTCTGCTCAATGTTGTCATCTAACTGTGCGTTAATGCCATCCACTTTCAGTATTTTCTCTATGGTTTCAAGTTGGCTCCTCTCAGAGTGGGTCGAACCAAAATAAAGTGCATTGATGTTACCGGTTTTTGTTATCACACCCGGCTTAGTTAGCCTTGATACAACATAAACACATCCTTCCAAAACATTTGCATTTGGAATAATTTGTATTATCCGCTCCCTGCTGTCTACTCCGTTTAATAAAGGAAGAATTATAGTATCGTAGTGAATACACGACTTGTATTTCTGTAAGCTTTCTTCAAGGCTATAAGACTTGGTGCAACAAATAAGCAAATCTACCTGACCAATTTCAGAAGCATTATCACTAACCAATGCCGGATGAACAATCGTTTCACCTTCACCCGTAATTAATTTCAACCCATTTTCTTTAATAGCGTTTGCATTCGCTCCTCTTGCAATAAAAATAATGTCCACGTCATTAGAGTTTTGATGATAAGCTGCAAGCTTGCCGCCAAAATAACCACCAACACCGCCTACTCCAAGTACAGCTACTTTAAATTTTCTATTCGTTTCTTCCATAACTGGTGTTCTTTAAAGTTTTAAACAACCGATTCATTTATTTATTCCAGCTAACAGGTAAAGTTAGTGCTACCGGCAACTATAGTTTCAAATCAAAACATCGTTCCCTTATTCATCTCTTCTTTAATTCGCTTTTCATATCCAAAAGTTCTTTTTCAAAAGCAGAAGTCAGTACTGGTTTCAATTTTGCAGCCTTTCTATCATAACTCATGCAAATCTATCATGCTCATGCAAACAATTATGAAAGCAAACTTTGATTTAACCGGTAAAGTAGCATTGGTCACAGGTGCGGGGAGAGGCATTGGAAGAATTCTTGCCGATGGATTAGCGAATGCCGGTGCTGACGTAGTATTGGTTGCCCGTACAGAGGATGAGGTAAAAAAAGCTGCTGAAGAAATTACAAACGCAACAGCAGAAAAGCATTTGGCGTGGCAGGTGATGTTACAAGCAGTGTATCAATTGCGGAAACGGTACAAAAGGCAATAGACGCCTTTGGGCATATTGAAATTTTGATCAACAATTTGTAGTCTGAAATAACTTTCCAATTCATGTATGTGTTAGGCAACTGCAGATTGGGATATGTAATATCCTTTCGCAGCTTTAGTAAAGCTAAGGCGGGTGCTATTGTATAAAAACCGGGATTTGTTTTATAAACTGTGCTAGCCAAGCTTGAAAAAATGATGCATTTTGACGAAGGATCTTTTAATTAATTGCGATTCAGATGCTTCAGCTTGAAAATTTTGACAAAGGAGTACAAGGTGCTTCTCCCTTTGTTCGCAGCAATATAAAATTTACATTTGCCACTTTTAATCCGCATTATGATAAAAAATTGGACAAAAGAGGAAATATCTGAAATATACCATCAGCCGCTGCTCGATTTGATTTACGAGGCAGCAGGCATTCACAGGGAAAATAATGATTACAGCGAGGTTCAAATCAGTTCGCTCATTTCGATTAAGACCGGAGGCTGTCCCGAGGATTGTGCTTATTGTCCGCAGGCTGCCCGTTATCATACTGATGTAAATGTACATGCCCTGATGCAGGTGGAGCAAGTGCAGGAGGCTGCACAGAAAGCAAAAGACGCAGGATCTTCAAGATTGTGTATGGGTGCTGCCTGGCGCGAAGTACGAAACAACCGCGATTTTGACCGGGTGCTTGAAATGGTCAAGGCTGTTAACGAAATGGACATGGAAGTATGCTGCACGTTGGGCATGCTTAATTATGAACAAGCTCAAAAACTGAAAGATGCAGGCCTGTTTGCTTACAATCATAACCTCGACACATCTGAAGAGAATTATAAAAACATCATCACCACAAGAACTTATGGCGACCGGCTGAAAACATTGGAAAATGTTCGTAAAGCCAAGCTGACGGTATGTTCAGGGGGTATCATTGGTTTGGGAGAAACGGCAGAAGACCGTATTGGAATGCTCCATGTTCTCTCTAATCTACCTCAACATCCCGAGTCGGTTCCTATCAATGCGCTGGTTGCTGTTAAAGGAACTCCGATGGAAGATCAACAACGGGTTTCCGTGTGGGAAATGGTTCGCATGATTGCTACCACCCGTATCATTATGCCTAAGACTGTGGTTCGTTTATCGGCAGGAAGACTGGAAATGAGTTTACCGGAGCAAGCCTTGTGTTTCATGGCTGGAGCAAATTCGATCTTTGCAGGAGATAAGTTACTAACTACTCCCAATCCCTCCTTTAATGATGACATGGCAATGTTTGAGATCCTGGGGTTGAAACCCCGAAAAGCATTTAAAGGAACTGCACGTGAAGCAGTTATTTCCGCCCAAACTATTCATTAAGTTTTCATGACTGAATCCATTACCTCAATCAATGATGTGCTGCAGGAAATTCTTAATAAAAGAAAAGAGGAATACTTGTACCGGTCGTTGCAGTTGAATGATGAGCTTATTGATTTTTGCTCTAATGATTATTTGGGTTTTGCCCGATCCGGGAAAATAAAAGAAAGGGTAAAAGAAGTTTCAAAGGTAGACTGCTATTTGTCCGGCTCAACAGGCTCCCGCTCCATCTCGGAAAATACATTGTTTTGCAGAAGAACTTGAGAAGCAATTAGCCCTGTTTCATAACACAGAAGCAGCGCTGCTTTTCAATTCGGGGTATGATGCGAATGTGGGATTATTTTCGAGCATCGCAAAAAAGAGCGACACCATTATTTGTGATGAACTCATTCATGCAAGCATCAATGACGGATGCAGGTTGAGTTATGCTAACCGGTTTCGTTTTGCGCATAATGATGTGGATGACCTGGAGAAGAAGTTGAAGGAGGCAAAGGGAAATATTTTTGTTGCCGTTGAATCACTTTATTCAATGGATGGAGACATTGCCCCTTTGCAGGAAATATCGAAGGTTTGCAAAAAGTACAAGGCCAACGTAATAGTGGATGAAGCGCATGCAACAGGGGTTTTTGGAAACAAGGGAAGAGGGTTGGTAAATCATTTTGGTTTGGAAAGAGATGTTTTTGCCCGTATACATACTTTCGGAAAAGCAATTGGCTGCCAGGGAGCAATCGTATCGGGCAGCGAAGTATTGAGAAATTATTTAATCAATTTTGCCCGCTCATTTATTTTTACAACGGCTTTATCTGTTCATTCATTTATTACAATAAAATGCGCTTACGAACAATTAGCAGCAGATGATTTTAATAATTCACCGCTTCATCAACTTATTGAACTTTTTAGAAAAGGTTTTCGTAGTAACGGCGATGTTTTTTTGATTGACAGCATCAGTCCTATTCAAAGCGTGGTGGTTCCGGGAAATGAAAGAGTGCGGCATGTTTCGAAGAAGTTGCAGAAAAAAGGATTTGATGTCCGTGCTATAATAAGCCCGTCGGTTGCGGCAGGAAAAGAGCGCTTACGCATCAGTTTGCATCTTCACAATACAATAGAGCAGGTTGAAACCCTTCTGCAAACTTTGAAAGAAATTTTGTCCGCATGAAAACGTTTGTTGTAGCAGGAATCGGGACTGGTATTGGAAAAACATTTGTTTCAGCGATTTTAGTTGAAGCAATGGAAGCTGATTATTGGAAGCCTGTGCAGGCCGGCGATCTTGAAAATTCCGATACAAATGCTGTTCGCGAGTTGGTTAGCAACTCAAAATCTTTTTTTCATCCTGAAGCATTTCGTTTATCACACCCAATGTCGCCACATGCGGCGGCGGAAACTGATGGGGTTGAAATTGAGGCAACAAAGCTTTTTCTTCCGAAAACAAAAAACAACCTTATTGTTGAACTTGCCGGTGGGATTATGGTGCCACTTAATTCAAAAGAACTCAATATTGATTTGATAAAAAAATGGGATGCACCTGTGATTTTGGTTTGTCAGAATTACCTGGGAAGCATCAATCACACTTTATTATCCATATCGGCTTTAAAAAACAACGGAATAAAATTATCAGGAATAATTTTTAACGGTGAACCAAATGATTCAACTGAGAATTTCATTCTTGAATACACAAAAACAAATTGCATAGCCCGGATACTTCAGGAAACTGAAATAAATAAACAGGTTGTGAAACAATATGCTGAGGAGTTACAAGAAAAATTAAAAAACTATTGAAAAAACATGTCACTTTCTTCCCGCGACTTACAGGTTATCTGGCATCCCTATACACAAATGCAATTGACGGAAGAGCCGATTGCGATTGTTAAAGGAGAGGGAGTTTACCTGACCGATGAAAATGGTAAAAAATACATAGACGCTGTATCCTCCTGGTGGGTAAACATTCATGGACATTCCCATCCATATATTGCTGAAAAAGTTTCAGAGCAATTAAGAAAATTAGAGCATGTAATTTTTGCCGGCTTCACCCATGAAGCTGCAGTAGAACTTGCTGAGCGATTATTGAGAATTCTTCCGCCTAATCAATCAAAAATATTTTATTCAGATAACGGCTCCACTGCTGTTGAAGTTGCTGTGAAAATGGCAATTCAGTATTGGCATAACCAGGGAAAAAAGAAAAATAAAATCATAGCCTTCGAACATAGTTATCATGGTGACACTTTTGGCGCAATGTCGATAAGTGCGAGAGGGGCATTTACACAACCTTTTTCATCTTTACTTTTTGATACTATTCACATACCTTTTCCTTCAAAAGGTAAAGAGGATCAAACTATTTCAGATATTAAGACAGAAATTTTAAAAAATAAATCAGAAATAGCGGCATTTATTTTTGAACCGCTTGTGCTTGGCGCAGGTGGGATGCGGATGTATGAGGCAGCAGTTCTGGATGAATTAATTAAGATTTGCAAGGACAATGAGATTCTGATCATCGCCGATGAAGTGATGACCGGCTTCGGAAGAACGGGAAAGCTTTTTGCCTCTGAATATTTAATGCAGCAGCCGGATATAATGTGTTTATCAAAAGGAATAACCGGGGGCACAATGGCATTGGGGGTAACTTCATGCAAAGAAGAAATCTACAATGCTTTCCTTTCAAATGACAGAGCGAAGACTTTTTTCCACGGGCACTCTTACACTGCCAATCCTGTTGCCTGTTCCGCAGCTATTGCCAGTCTTGAGTTGCTGTTAACAGAAGATTGTCAAAACAACATATTTAGAATATCACAACAACACAGAAGCTTTGCTGAAAAAATCTGTGGCATGACTTCAATTAAAAATGTGCGAAGCACAGGAACCATTCTTGCTTTTGATTTTGAAACCTCAGATAAAACTTCTTACTTCAATTCGATTCGCGATGAACTGTATAATTTTTTTCTTGGAGAAGGGATCATTTTAAGGCCTCTTGGCAATACACTTTATGTAATGCCTCCTTATTGCATAAGCGATAAGGATTTACAATATATCTATCAAACGATTGAAAAACGAGCAGGACTTTTCGAAAGCGGATCTGACGTTTAAAGTTTTATTTAGCCTTTAAAAACTTAGATGTTGTTATTAAGTGGTACAGACTCTACATTTTTCGATCATTTGCATTTTCGCTAAATTCTATCAGACTTTGCCTTCTTGTATCAACCTTTAAAGTGAAAACATCTGGTCTTGAATAATGTCCCGAAGGGTCAAAGTTGTGCCGTTCTTTTATCACTTCGTTTAAATCAATGGTAGCTGTTAATAAAACTTCCTGGTTTATAACAGGTTCAATCACCCAGCTTCCATCTGGCGCAGCCATACAAGATCCTCCATTCCCTAAATAATCTGGTGCATTGGCAACGATCTTTTCATGATGAGGAATAGCACTATTAATATCTTCCTTACGCATCAGGCCTGAAGCAGCAATAACATAGGAACGCGATTCTTTTGCTATAAAACGTGTAATGTCTCCTGTATTTCTAACACTTCCCGGCCATATAGAAATATGTAAATTTTCTCCTTGGGCATATAATGTAGTTCTGGCAAGAGGCAGCCAGTTTTCCCAGCAATTTAAACCTCCTACTGTAAACGCTCCTAAAGAATGAACAGTTAAGCCTTTACCATCGCCGTTAGACCAAACCAGTCTTTCTTCATAAGTTGGCACCAGCTTTCTGTGTACAGAGCATATGGTTCCAGACTGGTCAATATAAACAAGGCTGCAATACAAGCTATGATTGCCACGGTCTGCCGGTCTTTCAATACAACCCAGGTACACAGCAGTCTTGTTTCTGAATGCAGCATCACAAATAGTTTGCAGGTCACCTTTATTGATTTGTACTGATTGATTAAAATAATGAGCAAAAATTTCTTTTTGAACATCCGAATTAAAACGGGCACCATCAGTCAATTCTACCCAAAAAGGATAACCAGGAAGTAAGCCTTCTCCAAAAACAACCAGTTCACAACCTTTTATGCCCGCTTCATCTATCTGCGCTATAACTTTCAAACTGGTTTCCTGCTTATTTAGCCAAACAGGGGCAATTTGAGAGATAGCTATTTTAAGCTCCGTTTCTTTCATTTTTTACGATTGATAATATTATTCATGCTATAGTGCATCAAACATTGCTGCAAGCAATAATATTGACTGGATCAAATATGCAGATCTTATATTGCAGCGATATAAGTTGAAATAATTAATGTACAATTTAGTTGATAAATTGCCAGATATCCAGCAAGAATAATAAAGATGAAAAAATTAACTGTTGTTGTTGCGTCTAAAAACCCGGTAAAAATTAATGCTGCTATCGGCGGATTGAAGTCTATGGTTCCTGAGCTTAAGTTGATAGCAGAACCTGTTGTTGTACCATCAGGTGTAGCAGACCAACCATTATCGGATGAGGAAACTCTAACAGGTGCTATTAACCGGGTTGAAAATGCATATATCGCATATCCCCAGGCCGACTTGTGGATTGGCATTGAAGGTGGAACTACAACGATTGACCAGCAAATTAGCTGCATTTGCATGGGTGGTGGTTAAATCAAAGAACTTGTCTGGAAAGGCACGTTCGGGCACCTTCTTCCTGCCTCATGCTGTAAAGGAATTAATAGAAAAAGGAATGGAATTAGGGACAGCAGATGATATAGTTTTTGGTCATACAAATTCAAAACAGCAAGGAGGTGCTGTTGGATTACTAACTGGTAATGTGGTTAACCGAAAACAGCTTTATGAACAGGCAGTAGTGCTTGCACTTATACCCTTTAAGAATAAAGAATTATACAACAAGTAAATGGATCCCTTTATATGTAAAAAATGGTACACAACGAATACTTAGAATGTTGGTATAAATGAGACACCGAAGCTGGATCACCAGGCTTTGGCAAGCAGCGGGCGAAGTCCATCTCCATTTATTATCCTCCAAACTTAAATCCTAATAAATACTCCGAATTAAATGTTAGTTTGGATTTAGGATAAGCCTGTATGGTAAGAGCCGCTTGTACTTTTTGCATGTTTTTGGTTCAATGTTAGTTGAAGAGTTATGCAGCGAAATACAAACGTTGGCTATTTTATTTCTCCATCCTCACATCGGTAAAATAAAGCCTGAATTTACCGTCTTTAGTTTTATGATCCTTCGCAATCTTTATACCTGCAAAATCCTGGTAGTCTTCCCAGGTTGTAATCAATGACGGTTCAGCAGAGGCTTTTTTATGAAAAGCCCATTCCTTTACAGTATTAGAATTATCAGTATATAAATCATACATGTCGCCAGGCGTAAAACCGTCTTTATCATTATATTTTACAGTATACTTATGATACTTTTGGCCGGACAAGGGAGCTGTCGCAGTATCATTTTTTGAAAATGTATAGCCGTTATCCCACTTTAAATGAAGTGGGAAAAGTAACCAGTATTCATCATTGGTAAATTTTGAGTTGAGTTGCTTTAACTCCGCTGTACTTGTATCATATCTTTTAAAGCTGGTGCTTTTTCCTTTATCGGTTGATGTGATCATGTTTGTTGCCCTTTCCCACTTCCAGTGCCGGGCAGTATGTGCAGTGTCTCTCTGAACATTGAAAGTAAATTCAACTGTTTTTATTTTATCAAAATCCTTACTTCCATACGTTTTAGCTATCGCTAATGCCTTACTACTCTTATTTTGAGCCGAGGGAGAGCAGGAGATTTGAATTGAAATGATACAGATAAATAAAATAATAATTCTCATACCTGATATTTTACAGTTAAAAAGGTTTCAATTTACATTAAAAATACAGACCAATGAAAGATAATGAACAATACTACTTATTAAAGGTTTAACGTTGGAGAAGAAAACTTTTCTGAAAAACTTTGACTCCCTTAGCCTCTCATTCACAACCTTTAGTTATTGCTTTACGTAATTAATCAAAATTGAAATATGAACACATTCTATGCTTTCATCTTTGCAACGGCAATGCTTGTGGGTCTGACTTCGTGTGCACAAAACAGCAAAGTAAAGTATCAGGCTCCAAAAAAAGACCTGTCAAAACTTAGCCAGGCAACTTTTGCCGCCGGTTGCTTTTGGTGTGTGGAATCGGTGTTTGAAAGCGTAAAAGGAGTAGAGGAAGCAGTATCAGGGTATTCAGGCGGGCAAACAGAAAACCCTACATACGAAGAAGTAGGTTCTCATAAAACCGGGCATGCTGAAACCGTAAATGTTTATTATGACCCTGCTGTTGTTTCTTATGCCACTTTATTAAAGGTTTATTTCGGTTCAGAAGATCCAACCCAGGTAAATGGGCAGGGCCCTGACATTGGAACGCCTTATCGCTCTATCATTTTTTACCGCAACGAACAGGAAAAGCAGCAGGCATTGGCTTATAAAAGTGAGTTACAAAAAAAATACAATAAGCCTATTGCCGCTGAAGTTATCCCTTTCCAAAAGTTTTGGAAGGCTGAAGATTATCATCAAAATTATATTCAACACAACCCGGGAGTTGCTTACGTGCAGCATGAATCTCTTCCCAGGATAAGGAGGTTTCAAAAACAGTTTCCTGAGTTGATTAAAACAGGTTATCAATATTAGCAGCATTCAGTTGAACAAATATTAACAGGTAAAATATAAATCCAACAAAATGAAGAAGACATTATTATTAGTAACTATGGATTTTTGCAACCATGTTTGCTTTTTCGCAAAAAGCACCTTCTCATCAACAATGGGATAGATTGCTGAAAAAATATGTAAATAGAAATGGTTTGGTGAATTATAAAGGCTTTAAAAGTGATGAAGCCGAACTGAATGCTTATTTGAAAACCTTAAGTGATAATCCGCCTCAGGGCAGTTGGGGTGAAAATGAACAAAAAGCCTACTGGATCAATGCTTACAATGCCTATACCGTTTCCCTAATCCTTCAGCATTACCCGGTTAAAAGCATCAAAGATATGCCGGTAAAATTTATAAAATCAATACACCCTTGGATATTAAGTTCATAAATATTGGCGGTCAAAAATACGATTTGAATAATATTGAACATGGTAAGCTGAGAAGAGGGTTTAATGACCCACGCATTCACTTTGCCCTTGTTGAGGTTTGTTTTCTACTAAGGTTTGTACCAACCCTTTTTTTAGCCCCTGCGGACTATAGTTTATTTTTTATTTATTGGAAGTATAATTGCTTTGCTCAATTTTCGAAAGGAGTTTTACATTACCTTCTGTAAAGACTTTGTCATAATTAAAAGTAGCAAGAGCGCTATCCGGCACCTCATAGTTTTCATAATCCTGGAAAACAACTCCATCTACCCTTTCTCTTTTTATTGCCTTTCTAAATCTTGGTCCTCCACTTGAATAAGATAAATAATCCATCGTGTGACTTTGCTGGTTAATCCAATAACAGAATTCGTCCCCGTGGTCTTTTCCGCCACCTTCCGATTGAAATGAAACCCCTATTTTATCATACTTTTTATTTTCAATAGTTGTTTCGCCGAGGTATTTTAGGATGACAGCCGGTTCAGATAACTTATATGGCAATAAAGCAAAATAGGCAATAGCGTTCAATCCTTCCTTGTATTTATCGGTGTCTTTCTGACTTAAATCCTGCTTTTTTCCGTTTACTTGCCTGGTAAAAGAATCATTTGTAAGTATATCATGAATTTCGTTATTTAAAGAATCTTTTGAAGTTCTTTCATATAGGAAAGTACCTCCATTTTGTTTTAGGTGTACCCTGAATTGCCGGAAGTCAAAAGAAACATCCATGTCCCTGTAATTTTTACCACCATGTTCTTCAATACACTGTTCAACGATATGAGTAACTTTTTCATCGCGAGGTCCTTTATGACTACAGGAAATGGCAATAAGCATTGAAGCAGCAATCGAACTTATTTTGAACATATTGGTCTTGATTTAAGGGAATATCGGCTATAATTAAAAAGAAGTTCAATAT
>JAABUN010006527.1_pt1 | contig 13354 bp, 10 predicted proteins | sample 5559311 | NCBI WGS metagenome assembly JAABUN01 (sample SAMN10711877, study PRJNA513370) | rock metagenome | isolation source: Antarctica rocks | place: Antarctica: Victoria Land, Siegfried Peak sud | reverse complement strand
ATGATCATCGGTGGGTTTTACGCCCCCTCTTCGGAACAACAACTGCAACCCTTCGGGCCGCCCGGCCCGAGGGGTTGTACCGTTTCCGCGGTGCCGGCCGGACCGGGCGGTCATGATTCGCCCCCCGGGTCGTCTTATCTACCGGACCGCCGCCGCCCGGCCGGCCGATGCTGTCGTGACACCCGCCCCGCCCCCCACCCGGAGCCGCCTGGCCATGACGAGTCCCCGCTTCCGCCCGGCCGTCCACCTGCTCGAAGACCGGACGACGCCGGCCGCCGACCCGCTCACGTCCCTGACCCAGTCCGATGGGGGGGCGGTCGCCGTCAACGGCGGCACCGTCGGCCCCGCCTCGACCGAGTACGGGTTCACCGCCGACAACGTCGATTTGTCGCCGGCCAAAGTGACGGCCGCCGCCCAACAGGCCGGCCACGCCCGGTCGATCCTTCAAGGGCTGGCGAAGAAGCACGGGGAGTTCAACGTCTTCACCGTCGCGTACCTGAAGACGTACCTGCCGACCCTGTCCCGCGAGAGCGTGCAGGCGGCGGCGACGCTGGCCCTGTACCAGAACGAACTCGAGACCGCGGCCGGCGGCCGGACGCCGTTCGCCGACCGGGTCAGCGCCCAGCGGTTCGCGGCCGAGACGAACGCCGTGTTCGCCGCCCAACTGGCGACCCAGCTCGGCGGCACGGCGGCCGCCCCGGTCGTCCCGCCGACGGCCCCCGGCGGGCCGGCCCCGCGGATCGCCCTGTTCACCCCGCCGGCGGCCCCGCCCGCGCCCCTGGCCCCGGCCGCGTTCGACACGACGACGGAGAACGGCCTGGTCAAGAACCTGGCCCGGTTCGTCAGCGACGACAACACCGACCCGGTCAAGGCGTTCACCGACCCGCGGTTCGTCGACCGGGGCGATGGCCTGCGGTCGTATGACCTCGTCGAGGGGACCGGCACCCCGACCCCGGCCGGCGGGACCGTCCTGGCCTTCTACACCGGGTTCCTGACCGACGGCAAAATCTTCGACCAGACGAACGCCCGGGAGGGGCCGCGGTCGTTCAACCTGGCGCAGACGATCCGCGGGTTCCAGGAGGGGCTGGTCGGCCTCAAGCCGGGCGGCATCCGGCGGCTGGACATCCCGGCCGCCCTCGCCTACGGCAACAACCCGCAGCCGGGCATTCCGCTCGGCTCCCGGCTGGTGTTCGAGGTCAAGCTGGTCAACCCGGTCGGCCAGGTCGACACGGGGGCCGGTAGCACCGGTGCGACGACCGGGTCGGTCCCGTCGGGTAACGTCGCCGGGACGAACGGAACCACGACCGGCGGTACGGGGACGGGGACCGGGGTCAGCACCGGCAACACCGGCACCGCGGGGGCCGGGACGGTCTCGGGGAGCAGCGGGACGACCGGCGGCAACGGCAGCACCGCCGGGACGGGTACCACGGCCGGGACCGGTACCACGGCCGGGACCGGGAGTAGCACTCCGGCGGGCACGACAATCGCCAACGCGGGCAATACCCCCGGCACGGCCGGCACCGGCGGCATCGGCACCACCAGGACGTAACGCCCCCTGAAAGCCCCCCGATGAGCATCGGGGGGCTTTCGTGCTACGGCTCCTACTTCAACTCTTTGATCCGGACGTTCCGGAACTCGACCGGGTCGCTGTGCCCGGCGAACCCGACGTGGCCGCTCGGCAGGTTCAGCCCAGCGTGCGGCTTGCCGCCGCGCATGAACTCGGTCGCCTTCGACACGTCGCCGGCCGTGATCCGGGTGCCGTTCAGCTCCACTTCGATCATCGGCCCCTTCGCCGTGACGGCCATGACGTTCCACTCCCCCGTCGGCCGGGCGTACCCGCGGGCGGCCGGGAACACGCCGTAGACCGACCCGTTCGCCTGCCGCGGGTCGATCTTGGTGTAGGCCTTGGCGGTGTCGTCGAGTACCTGGACTTCGCACATGCCGGTCACCGACGGGTCGCCGGTGCCGGGGTAGCGGATGGCCAGGCCGTTGTTCCCGGCCGGCGGCGTCTTGTACTCAGTCACGAACGTGAAGTCGGTGAACGTCTTGTCGGTGTACAGGTTGCCGCCCCGCTTCGGCCGGCAAACGATGGCCCCGTCCTTGACCTGGTAGTCGGCCGTCGCCCCGGCCCAGCCGGCCAGGCTCTTGCCGTCGAACAGCGGGGTGAAGCCGTCGGTCATCTTGGCCAACAGCATCGCATTCGCCTCGGCCGCCGGGATGTCGCGGACGAAGATGTTCCGCCAGCGGATTTCGCCGCCGTGCGTCTGCAGGATGACCGGGGCGGCCTTCAGGAGCGGGACCACCGTGGCGTGCGGCGACTTCTGCTGACCTTTTCCCTTCACTTTGGGCGGCACGTCGGGGTAGTAGTAGTTGTCGAGCCGCTTGTGGTCGACGACCAGCTTGTCGTTCAGGTAGACGGTGGTCCGCTCGCCGACCTGGAGGATGCGGAAGTGGTTCCACTCGCCGAGCGGTTTGTCGGCCAGCACGAGTGGGTCTTTGCCGCCGGTCGTGAGCGCGTTGTTCCACAGCCCGCCGCTGCCCTTGTCGGCCCCCAGCGGAAACTTGGCCTTGTCGGTGAAGTCCCAGATTTGCACCTGCGGCACGCCCCGCAGGTAGATGCCGCTGTCGGCCTTCGGGACGGTCCGGTACTCGATCCGCAGTTCGATGTCGCCGAGGTCCGCGTCGGTGGCCAGGTACGCCCCCTTGCCGTCGTTGACGAGTTCCCCGTTCTCGACGGTCCAGTGCTTGAGGGCGTCGGCCGTCCAGGCGGCGATCTTCTCGGCCTTGGCGTGGGCGTCGAGCTTCATCAGCCTGGCGGGGTCGGCCCCGGCGTCGTGGACGGCGTACCCGTGCCAGCCGGCCGTGTCTTTGCCGTTGAACAAGGCCCGAAACCCGGCCGGCGGGTCGGCGGCCGCGGACAGGGCCGGGGCGGCCAGGAGGAGTAAGGCGGGGAGGAGGTGGCGCATGCGGAGGGATTCCCGGAGGGTGGGGAGGGGAGCGAGGCGGGGGGCAAGCCCCGGTTGGCGATGATACGCCGGCGGCCGGTCCGGTGCCAGCGCCCCGCGGCCGGCGTACAACGACGGTGGCCCCGATTCCCCTCCCCCGCCCGCCCGGAGTTCCCCCGTGAAGCTCACTTTGGCCGCCCTCCTGACACTCACGCTCGCCCTGGGGGCGACGGCCGCCGGCCCGGACCAGCGGGTGTACGAACTGCGGACGTACACCGCCGCCCCCGGCAAGTTCGACGCCCTGGCCGCCCGCATGAAGGCCCACTCGATTCAGTACCTGAAGGCCCACGCCATCACCCCGCACGGCTTCTTCACCCCGGTCGACAACAAGGCCGGCGAGATGATCCTGGTCGTGTCGCACGAGTCCGAGGCGGCCCGCAAGGCGAACTGGGAGGCGTTCCGGGCCGACCCGGCGTACACCCAGATTCAGAGGGACACCGACAAGGACGGCAAGCTGATCGCCAAGCAGTCCACGCTCGTCCTCACGACGACCGACTACTCGCCGGACATCAGCCAGTTGAAGGCCGGCGACGCCGACCGCATCTTCGAGCTGCGCACCTACACGGCGACGGCCGGCAACCTGGACCGGCTGAACGCTCGGTTCCGCGACCACACGGTCAAGCTGTTCGAGAAGTACGGCATGACCAACGTCGTCTACTGGAACGTGGCCAAGGGCGAGAAGGACGCGGACAAGATGCTGGTGTACCTGCTGGCCCACCCGAGCGAGGCGGCCATGAAGAAGGCGTTCAACGAGTTCCGCGTCGACCCGGCGTGGACGAGCGCCATGAAGGCGTCGGAGCAGGCCGGCGGCGGGCCGCTGACTGAGGCCAAAGGCGGCGTCGTGTCGAAGGTGCTGAAGGCGACGGACTTCTCGCCGATGAAGTAAAAGCGGCCCCGAAAGCCCACTGACGACCGTCGGTGGGTCCGGCCCCAACCCAACCCCTGACACGACCAATCACCCCAAGCGCTCGAACGGCCAGACGACCACGTCCACGCCCCGCGAATAATGCAACACCGGCGCGTTCCCGCCGACCGACAGCCCGTGCGGCCGTAGCAACTCCCCCGCGTCAACCGACCCCTCCGCTCGTTGCAGTGGCCACGGGGCGTGATGCACCTCCCCCCGGTACAGCCGCCCGTCGGCCGAGCGGGCGTACAGGCAATACCGCTCCACGAGGAAGGCTTCGAGCGACCCCGGCCGCGCCTCGAATGGCTCGGCCGCCGGCCGGTACGCCGCCTCGAATCCGACGGCCGGGGCCGGCCCGACCCGGTCCGACCGGAACCGAAACCCGTCCGCCCCTGCCGAGAAGTTGATCCGCGCCCGCCAGTACGGTAGGTAGAAGAACCGCCGGGCCGCCCACACCGCCAGGGCGTTGGCCGCGTCCAGGCTCAGGAACCACACGCCCGGCTTGCCGTCGCGCTCGACGTAAAGCCGCAGGTTGAGTTCCGGGAACGCCGACACCCCCGGCAGGTCCGGGAACGGCCGGCGCATCAGTCCGACGATGCGGAACGGCACGACGCCGACCCACGCCGTGCCGTCGTACTCTTCGAGGTTCAGGCCGTCGGGGACGAGCTTGCGGAGGTCGGCCGCAGGGACCGGCCAGTGGGCGAACAGCAGGTCCCGCCAACTCTGCCGCAGCGTCCAGCGGCCGGCCGGGAGCGGCCAGGGGCGGTGATCGAGGCGCGTCATTGAAGGGTGCATTGGCCGGTTCCCCCGTAACCATCGCCCGTGGTCCGCTCACTCCTTGAGCGGTGTTACCGATCGGAGGCCGGCCGTTTGCGGGGGAAGATCGTTCACGGAGTGAGCGGACTGCGGCCAGGAACCGCGCTCCACGATACGTCTCGTGTGAAGTCGCCACATCGGCTCATCCAGGCGGCTTGTACGGGAACGTGGCCCACAGGAACACGCCCACCGCACTGCACACGACCAGCCCCAACGCCCCGCCGAGGGCTGCACCCTCGCCGGTCGGCTGGCCCACCCCGTGGGACACGGCCGCCCCCAGACCGGCCCCGACCGCGGTCCCCAACATCGCACGTCCTACGAGGGAGCCGCAGCCCCGGACCGCCGGCTCGTGCGGAACCTCCGCATCACAGGGCGACGCCGGATCGAACACCCCGCCACCTCCGGCTTACTTCCCCGCCAACTGGCACTGCACCGCGTCGTACACCCGTACCGTCCCGTCCCGGCCGCCGGTCACCAGCCGGCCGTCCCGGCCGAACCGGGCCGCGTGGACCGGGCCTCGGATCCGGGCGAAAGCCCCCACTTGGGTCCGGGCGTCGGCGTCCCACAGCCGGGCGACGCCGTCCTCGCCGGCCGTGGCGAACAGCTTGCCGCAGGGGGAAAAGACGGCCGCCCACGCCCCCCCAGGCTGGCGGATCGGGTCGCCGACCATGTTGCCGTCGGCCGCGTTCCAGACGGCCGCGGTCCGGTCCGCGCTCCAACTCGCCGTCACGATCCGGGTGCCGTCCTCGCAGTAGCTCAGTCCGTAGATCGGGGCCTGGTGGGCGGCCACCCGGTACCGCGGCGTGCCCCCCCGGACGTACCGGACGACCAGACTCCCGTCCGCCCCGCCGCTCGCCAGTTGTTTGCCGTCCGGGCTGAACGCGACCGCGTTCACGGTACTCTTCTGGTCGTACTGGGAGACCATCTTCTCGTCCGCCAGGTCGAACACCCACACCGCCCCGGCCCGGTCGCCGTAGGCGATGAGTTGGCCGTCCGGGCTGAGGGACGCCGACCGGATCGACACCTGCGCCTGCACGAACTTCCGCTCGACCCCGGCGGCCACGTCCCACACGCCGATGGTGCTGTCGTCGCTGGCCGACACCAGAGTCCGGCCGTCCGGGCTGAACTCGACCGCCCGGACCGGGCCGCGGTGGGCCGGGTTCTGGTCGTCGCGTTTGGGGTGCAGGTCCATCTTGGTCCCGGCGGCCAGGTTCCAGAGGGTCACGCCGCCGTTCTCGATCCCGGTGGCGACCATCTGGCCGTCGGGCGACAAGGCCACGGCCAGCACCCCCCCGGCCTGGTTCGGGAAGGACTGGACCGGCTCCGGCCCGGCGTCGGCCGCGGCCCCGCCGGCAGCCAACAGGCGGGCCGAATCGACCCGCCCCGGCATCAGGAGCGCCGCCCCCCCGCCGCCGGCCACCAGCCCGACCGCGAACACGACGGCCAGGGTGGCGGCCGTCCGCACGCAAAACTGCCGCTTCCCCCGGCCGCCGCGGGTGACCGTCTCCGCCCCGCACCCGGTGGCCCGGACCGGAGCCTCCAGCGGCGACAGGTTCTGGAGCGTCGCCAGCTTGAACGCCAGCGCCTCGGCCACCTCGTGCGCGGTCTGGAACCGGTCGGCCGGGTCTTTCGCCAGCAGCCGGTCGATGAGGTTTTCGAGCCAGACCGGCACGTCCGGGTTCAGTGCGCCGAGCGACGGGTGGGCCTCGTCGGCGACCCGCCGCAAGACCGCCAGGGGGGTCCGGCCCTCGAACGGCGGCTTGCCGGCCAGCGACTCGAACAGGACCGACCCGAGGCTGAACAGGTCGGCCCGGGCGTCGATGTCGTCGCCGCGGGCCTGCTCCGGGGCCATGTACAAGGGCGACCCGGCGACGAACCCGGTCGAGGTCAGTTTCAGGTCTTCCGCGGCGCGGGCCAGGCCGAAGTCGGTCAGCTTGGCCTTGTCGGTGCCTTCCTCAAGGAGGATGTTGCCCGGCTTGATGTCCCGGTGGATCAGCCCGGTGGCGTGGGCCGCGCTCAGCCCCGCGGCCGCCTGCATCCCGAGCCGCACCGCGTCGTGGACGGTCAGCTTGTGGACCCGCCGCAGCCGCTGTTCGAGCGACTCGCCGACGACCAGTTGCATGACCAGGAACGGCAGGCCCGACTTCTCGTCCTCGTTCACCTGGTAGACGGCCACGATGTTGTCGTGGGGCACGGCGGCGGCCGCCCGGGCCTCCCGGCAGAACCGCTGGCGGGCCACGTCGTTGTTGGCCAGTTGCGGGTCGATGACCTTGATGGCCACGTCCCGGTGCAGCCACGGGTCGAACCCCTGCAGCACCACCCCCATGCCGCCACGGCCGATGACCCGGCGGATGTCGAACGCCCCGAGCCGGCCGACCATGTCCGGCGTGTCCGACGACTGGAGGAAGGACAGGTCCACGTCCGGCCGGGGGGACGGCTCGTCGGCGGCGTAGGCGGCGGTGTCCGCCCGCTCGGCGGCCGCCAGCGCCGCGTAGTACGCCGACCCCTTCGGCGGGTCGAGGGCGTCGATGTGCATGACGACCGCGGGGGTGACCGTGCTGCCGGCCGTGGCCAGCCTCTCGATGCGTTCCTGGCACCCCGGGCAGCCGCCGACGTGGTCGGTCAGGGCGTCGTCCGGGGCGACCGGGTCGGCGATCAGGCCGTTCAGCGCCGCCTCGCTCGGGCAGGTGCGGCCGGTGTGGGTCGGGGGGGTCTGGGTCGGCATAGCGTCACGGTACTTTCCGGGGCCGCGCGGGCGGCCGATTTACCACGCCTCGGCTTCGGCCTGCAGGCGCTGGACTTCTTCGCGGAGCCGGGCCAGTACCCGGCTCTTGGCCACGTACACGGCCCCGGCCGTCATCTCCAGTTCGCCGGCCACTTCGGCCGCCGGCCGGCCGTCGACCGCCGTCCCCCAGAACGCCGTCCAGGTGTTGGCGTGGAACTCGTGCTTGACCCGCTCCATCGCCTTGGCGCTCAACCGCCGCTGGTACTCGATGTCCCAGTCGGCGTCCGGCGGGCCGTCGTCGCGGGCCGGCAGGTTGTCCAGCCGGTCGTAGGCGGACGAGTCCCCGACCCCACGCGGCCGGTTCTTCTGGGCGGTCAGGAAGTTGTAAATCTTGTTCCGGGTGACGGTGTACAGCCAGCCGCGGAACGTCCCGCGGGCCGGGTCGTAGACCATCTTGCCCGCGTTGCGGGCGACGCTCCGCATGACCTCCTGCATCAGGTCGGCCGCGTCGGCGTCCTGCAGGCCGCGCTTGCGGGCGAGCCCGTACACGACCGGGCCGTAGAGTCGGACGAACTCCCCCCACGCCTGGGCGTCCGACCCGTCTTTGAGACGGGCCAGCAGGGTGACCCGGGTGAGCGGCGGTTCCGCCATACGGGGGCACGTCCTGTCGCCGAGAGATACCGTCGAGAGCGGCCGCCGCTTACAGGCCGGCGGGGGGAGCATCGCCCCCGCCGGGTCATTATGGTTCGTGGAGGGGAAGGGAACAGGCCGGCCCGCCCACGCCCGGGGTGGGAACCGCAGGTTCTACCCCCCGACCCGCTCGACGACCTCCGCCTTCGGGAACCGCACCTTCGGCTTCGTCGCCGTCGCGTCGTCGGCCGAGCGATACCCGGCCGGGGCGATGACGGCCGCCGTGTACCCCCGGCCGGCCAGCCCCAACACCTGGTCGTAGCCGGCCGGGACGAACCCCTCCATCGGACACGCGTCGACCCCGACCATCGCCGCCGCGGCGAGGAACTGGCCCAAGGCCAGGTACACCTGGCACCGCATCCAGGCGTCGATTTCGGCCTGCGGCTTGCCCGACAGCGACTTGGCCATCATGTCCCGGTATCCGGCGAGGGCGTCCGGCGGGGCGTGGCGGACCTCGGCGGTGCGAGCGATCAAGCGGTCGGCGTCGGCCGGGTTCATCCCGAGCTTCAGGGCGAACACGACCAGGTGCGAGCAGTCGGCCACCTGCCGCTGCCCCCACGAGTGGGCGACGAGTTGATCCTTGACGGCCGGGTCGGTGACGACGACGAACCGCCACGGCTGGAGGCCGTAACTCGACGGGGCGAGCACCAGGGCGTCCTCGAGTACGTCCCAGGTGTCGGCCGGGATGCGCCGGGCCGGGTCGAACTTCTTGGTCGCGTATCGCCATTCGAGTTGGCGGCGGACATCGGCAGGCAACGCGGGCATGGGCGGCTCCAGTAAGGTGCGGGGGGCCGCGGGGATACAGTACCGGGGCGGGGAGCTTACGCCGGCGTGGGTTCCGTAAGAGCCGCGCCCGTCAGGAAGCGGCCGGCTGCCGAGCGAGGCCACGACGTTGTTCATGCGTGAGAGTCCTCGCCGGGACCGCCCACAGCCGTTGACCTTGTGGCCTCGCTCGGCAAGTTGCCGCTTCCTGACGGGCGCGGCTCTGACGATTCCTCCACCCCGGAACCCCACCATGCTCCTCCGCCCGCTCCGCGTCCCCCTGATCGCCGCCGCCGTCCCGGCCGGCGTGTGGCTCGCCGGCTGGGCGATGAACCGCTCCGAGGTCGGGGCCGAACACCTGTTCAAAGTGAACATGGCGTTCCAACTGACCACGTTCGCCGCCCTCGTCGTCGTCATCGTCTGGTTCTACCTCGCCAGCGGCGTCGGCCGGCGGTGGAAGCTCGGCGTCGGGCTGACAGCGCTAGCGGCCGTCGGCGTGGCCTTCGCGGCCGTCCGCCGGGTCGAGTTCGACGGCCAGATGCGGCCGCTGTTCACCTACCGCTGGGAGCCGACCGCCGACGAGCAACTCGCCGCGTTCCGGGAGTCATCGGCCCCGGCCGCCGACGGGGCCGACCTCACGGCCGGCCCGGCCGACAGCCCCGGCTACCGCGGCCCGGCCGGCGACGGCATCACCCCCGGCGCGACCATCCCCGACGCCTACCAGGTCGTGTGGAAGCACCCGTGCGGCGGCGGCCACGCGGGAATTGCCGTCGCCGGCAATGGTGTGGTGACCCTCGAGCAGCGGGACGCGGACGAGGCCGTCGTCTGCTACGACCGGGCGACCGGGGCCGAGCGGTGGGCGTTCGCCTACCCGGCCCGGTTTACGACCCTCGAAAACCTCGGCGGCGGCGGCCCGCGTACCACGCCCCTCGTCGTCGGCGGCGACGTGGTCACCCTCGGGGCGGTCGGCGACCTGGTCGGGGTCGACGGCCGGACCGGGCGAAAGCAGTGGGCCGTGAATATCCTCGCCGACGCCGGGGCCGTCGCCCCGCAGTGGGCCTTGAGTGGGTCGCCCCTGGCCGTCGGCGACCTCGTCGTCGTCAACCCCGGCGGCGACCAGGGCCGGGCCGTCGCCGCCTACGACCGCCGGACCGGGGCGCGGGCGTGGGCCGCCGGCAGTCACCCGGCCGCGTACGCCTCGCCGCTGCTCGCCACCCTCAGCGGGGTCCGGCAAGTCGTCGTGTTCGACGCCGACGGCCTCGGCGGCCACGACGCCACGACCGGGGCCGAACTCTGGCGGTTCCCGTGGAAGACCGACATGGCCATGAACTCGGCGCAGCCCGTCGCCATGGGCCCGGACCGGCTGTTCGTCTCCAGCGAGAAATCCCAGGGCGGGGCCGTCGTCGCGGTGACCAAAACCGGCTCGGAGTGGAGCGCGGCCGAGGTCTGGAAGTCGCGGGCGCTCTCCGCCCGGTTCGCCTCGCCCGTGTTCGCCGCCGGCCACCTATTCGGCCTGGCCGACGGCCGGATGGTCTGCGTCGACGCGGCGACGGGCAAGCGCGTCTGGGCCGACGGCAGCTACGGCAACGGCCAAATCCTCGCGGCCGGCGACCGCCTGGCAGTGACATGCGAGAACGGCGACGTGGCCGTGGTCGCGGCCGACCCGAGCGGGCACCGGGAACTCGGCCGGACCAAAAAGGTGTTCGACACGCGGACGTGGAATGTACCGGCCCTGGCCGGCGGGGGGCTATTCGCGCGGAACCACCGGGAGATCGCGGCACTCGGCGAGCGGGGGGCGTTAGCCCCCTGAGTCCGCACCCGCCGGCGAGCGGCAAATGGGTATTCGACTCAGGGGGCTAACGCCCCCCGCTCGCCGAACGCCGCCGACCCGCCCCCCGATCGCGTGCTATGGTGCCAACAGCCCGAAACATTCCGCACGCATTCGGCCGCGGGGCACACCTTTCCCGCCCGGCCCGGGGGCCACGCATGAAGCAGATTTACTCGACCGGCACCTTGTCGAATCTCGCCCCCCAGACCGTCCGGGCGGCGTCCGCCGGCGCGGGGTCGGCGGGCATCGACGCGGCCCTCGCCCTCTCGAACTACGCCGCCCCCCGCCCCGACGCCGGCCCGCCGCCGGTCCGGCTGGCGCTGTTTAACTCCCCGGCCGGCCGGCTGCTGACGCACGTCACCCCGACGCCGGCGGGGGATTACTTCGCCCACACCATCCTCGACGTGCCGGCCACCGCCGACGCCCAGCTCGCCATCCAGACGTGGGGCAGCCCGCTCTGGCAGACGCGCTCCCCGGATTCGAGCGCTGATCTCCCGGACCTGCCGCACCTGCCAGTCGCCGACGTGCTGGACGACGCTGCCCTCCAAGCCTGGCTCGCCGCCCCCGCCCGCCGCGACTTGCTCGAGTTCGTCCTGACGGCCTTGCTCGGCACCCCGGCCGACACCCGCATCGTCGTCGCCGCCCCGGCCGCCGACGTGGCTACGGCCGTCTACGCCGTCACCCGCGTCCTGCCGCCAAGCCTGCTCGACACGTTCAGCTTTTCGACGTATGAAGCCGACCCGGCCGCCTGCCCGGCCCGGCTGGTCGGCCACGACCCCGGCCCCGACGACCTGCCCGAAGCGTGCTACCACGGCTCGGCCGTCGGGTGCAACCCGGCCACCGGACGCAAGTCGGACCTCGCCACCGACGTGCCGTTCGCGGCGTTCGCCGTCGCCAAGCTCGCGGCCGGCGACTTCACCCCGCTCGACGAGGTGAAGACCACCTGGGAGCGGTTCGGCCTGAACGACGCCCGGCAGTTCGACCTGGTCTACCGCCTGAGCCGCGGCACCGGCGTCTTGACGCAGCGCGAGGCCTCGCAGGCGCTGTCGTACCCGCCGCTGGCCGCGTGGGTGTCGGCCCGCGCGGATGCCTTGCAACAGTTCCTCGAATGGGCCTTGGACGACCGGGCGTTCGCCGCCACGTCGTTCCCCCGCGCGGTGCAAACCCTGCGGCAGAAGCCCGAAGTCACGGCCCGCCTCGCCCAGACCGTCCGCGACGCCGGGACCAAGGCGTTGAAGGCCGGCGACCTGGCCCGGGCGGCGAACGCCCTGGAAGTCATCCTGCCGACCGTCGCCCCGACCAAGGCCAACGCCGTCTGGGGCGAACTGCTCGCCCAACTCACCGACCCGGCGGCCCTCGGCTGGCCGGCCCGGCAGTATCTGCTCCCCCGGTTCGTGCGGTTCAAGCAGCAGCAGGGGGCGACCGGCGTCGACGCGGCCCTCCAGAAGTGGCTCGCCGCCGGGCCGGACCAGTTCGCCGACGTGCTGGCCCTCGACCTGCCGCGGGCGTACCATTTGGCCGCCGCCCGCGCGGCGATCGGCCCCGCTGGCCCCGCCCCGGACGTAACGCGGATTCTCGCTCGGCACCCGGCCCTGGTGCTGACGCTGTTGCAACCGGCCGACGGGACCGACCCGGGCAAGCTGTTCGCGGCCCTGCTGGCCGAAGCCCCCTCGCAGCCGTGGTTCGAGCAGGTGTTGGCCAACGCGGCCGACTACCCGGCCGGGGTGCTGAACCAGTTCTTCGAGGCGAGCCTGGCCGCCGGCATGATCGACGCCGACCGGGTCGTCCGCACCCAGGGGCCGCGACTGCTGCAGTTGTTCGCCGGCCAGACGGGTCTCGACAAGCTCGGCACGCAGTTCCTCGCCGCCCCGCCGGCCGACCTGCTCCACAACGCCGGCGTCCTCAACTTCCTGGCCGCGTTGCAGAGCGAACCGCAGGTCACCGAGACGCTGGCTGGCCGGATCGCGGCCGTCCGAGCCATCAAAGCGTACCTCGATGCACCGACGTTCACCGCCCCCGACCTGGCCGCGACGGCCGCGGCCCTGGCCGTCACCCCGCCGGCCGTCCCGCCGACGGCCAAGGCCGAACTGTTCGACGCCGTCGCCGCCGCGCTGGTGGGCCGGGCCGACGGGGCCGGGCTGCAGACCGACCTCGAAATGGCCCTGGTCCACCTCGGCCCGGTCCTGGCCGTCGACTCGACCGACCTGTACGAGAACCTGCTCCGCGACCTGCGGACCCGGACCGACTTCGGCCGGCACCCGAACCTGGTCCCGACGTTCCTGGCCGTGGCCTTGGGGGCGACGAAGTCCCCCGAACTCGCCGGCAAGCTCGACGGGCTTGACGGCCACGCCTTCGCCGTCGCGTCCGACGCCGCCCGCCGCGGCGGCCGCCGGTTGCTAGCCGGCGTCACCCGGCAGGCCCAGGACTGGCCGCGGGCGGCGCGGACGCAGTGGGGCTTCCTGGTGGCGGCCGTCGAGCCGCGCGGCGTCGGGGAGTTCTTCCGCGACGCGGGGCTGGTGCTGGCCGGGGGCGTCGCCGCGAGCGCGGCGTGGGGGATGTGGCTGCTGGTGCGGTAATCTTTCAGAGCCGCGCCCGTGAGGAAGCGGCCGCTTGCTGGGCGAGGG
>JAABUN010006526.1_pt1 | contig 13355 bp, 9 predicted proteins | sample 5559311 | NCBI WGS metagenome assembly JAABUN01 (sample SAMN10711877, study PRJNA513370) | rock metagenome | isolation source: Antarctica rocks | place: Antarctica: Victoria Land, Siegfried Peak sud | reverse complement strand
CATAACAAGAGCCGGTCGCTCACGCTCGCGGTTCGTTCTCCCTCCGCATTTGACCACTACCAAAAATCATTATGCAATCTTCGCTTCTTCCGCCGCATCACCAATGGTTCAAAGCCGCGCGCTACGGCCTGTTTCTGCACTGGGGGCCATATTCCCCGCTCGGTCGCGGCGAACAGGTCTTGTTCCGCGACCATCTCGACCCGCGCGAGTATGAAACTGCCGCCTGCGCCTGGAATCCGCAAGGCTTCGATGCGCGCGAATGGGCGAAATTGGCTGTCGAAAGCGGCTTTCGCTATGCGGTTTTGACGGCGCGCCATCACGACGGCTACTGTTTGTGGGATTCGGCCCAAACCGATTATTCGAGCGCCGAACAAGCGCCCAAACGCGATTTTATCGCCGAATATGTCGAGGCGTTTCGAGAAGCGGGGCTGCGCGTCGGAATTTATTATTCGATCCTCGACTGGCGCATCCCGGCCTACTGGGAAGGCCCAAAGCACGACCCCGCAGGCTGGGCCAAAATGCGCGATTACGTTCACGCGCAGGTCGAGGAACTGCTTTCCAACTACGGGAAAATCGACGTGATGTGGTTCGACGGCGTGTGGCCGCGCAACGCGCAGGCGTGGGACACGCCGCGCCTCGTGACGCGAATGCGCGAGTTGCAGCCGGAAATTCTCATCAACAATCGCCTCGATGCCATTGACCCCGAAGAAGGCGAGCAGGACTGGCAAAAAGGCGCCGTCGAAAACGCCGGTGATTCCAAGGAAATGGGCGATTTCGGCACGCCCGAACAGCACATCAAGGCGGAAAAGCGCCCCTGGGAAGCGTGTCTGGTGTCGGGTTGGCGCTTGTGGGGCTACACCGGTGGCGAGCATTGGAAAGGCGCCGACACGCTGCTCGACCATTTGTGCGAAACGACAGCCAAAGGCGGCAATTTGCTGCTCAACGTCGGGCCGGACGGCGAAGGCGTGATTCCCGCGCCTTTTGCCAATGCTGCGCGCGAAGTCGGAAAATGGCTCGAAACCCACGGCGAAGCGATTTTCGACACCCAACTCAACCCCCATCGCGGTCGCTACGCGGGCACCGACATCGTCGAATTCGTGACGCGCGGCTTTCAAACCGCGCGCGACAACGTGCTGTATTGCCTGTTTCGCTTCTGGGACGGAAGCGGCGAGTTTCGCCTCGCCGGAATCGAAAATCGCTTACTCAAAGCCGAGTTGCTCACGACGGGCGAAACGCTGCCTTTCGAGCAAAGCGACGACGAAATTCTGGGCCGCCCGATTCTCGTGCGCGGCTTGCCGAAAACTTCGCCCTCGCGGCTTTTTCCGGTTCTCAAACTCACTTTTGAAGGCGAAGTCAGGCCAATGGAGCTTTTCCAGCAGCGTTTGTGGTGCGGCGATCCGCGCCGCATGACCGCCTGGGCCAAATTGCGCGGCGATGGTTTCGCGGCGTTCAACTCAAATCATGAATAAAATCAAGATCCCACTCACCGCATTGTTCATTGCGGCAACTCTGACGCGATGGGCTTTCGAAGTTCGCGCCCAGGTTCCAGCCGTTCAACCGTTCCCCATGAAAAATGTCCCCGCCACCGCCACGGCGCCCGATCCTCTCGCCGTCTTTTACTCGCGTTTGACGCCGCAGGGCCGCGCTCAATTGGGCGTGTCGCGCGAAAAACTGGCTGCCACCGGCCACGAAATCGCGCGCGTTTTTTTGGCGCCGCTGGCCAAAAACGGGCCGCTTTCTGCCGACAAAATCAACAGCGAAACTGCCACCGCCGAACGCATCGACAAAAATCGCGCTCTTGCCGACCGATTGATGAAGCACCAAGTCGAACTGCTCGGCGGCTACGAAGTGCAGGATTTGGGCACGCCCATCGACTGGTTTCGCGCGCCCAAAGAGGATTGGCAGTGGCCCACCCATCTTTCGCGCCATTATTATTTGCTGCCGCTGGCTTATGCTTATCGCACCAGCGGCGACGCGAAATACGCCGATGAAGCGGTGAGTTGGCTGCTGGATTGGATCGAAAAGTTTCCGCTTGAAGTGCCATCTCTGTCGAATTCGCGCAACAGTTGGAGTTTGCGCTATGCCGACAACAAAAACCCGCAGACGCAGGAGGGTAACTTCAAAGGCTATGTCGATGGGCCGTGGACATCGCTCTCGGCTCAAAAGCGCGTGGAAACCTGGACGCAGTTGCTGCAACTCATCTACGACGCGCCGGTTCTCAACAATCGCAACGCCGCCATCATCCTCAACTCCCTCACCGGCGATCACCGTCAGTTGATGCTCGATTTTCCGCGCCAGATGAACCAGTTTCAAGCCGTGTCGGAGGGCTTGATTTACAGCGGTCTCTTCTACCCGGAGTTCGTGGGCAGCCGCGAAGCCGAACTCGCAGGCTGGAAGCGATTGCAGCAGCACGCCGAGCGCGAAATCTATCCCGACGGAGCGATGGCGGAAGTTTCGCCCAACTACGGCCTGGGCATGGTCGGGCGCTTGAACGGTTTGGTCGAAGATGGCCGGTCTTTCAACCGCGCGATTCCGCCCGTGCTGACCTCGCGCCTGAGCGTCGCCAAGCACTACTTCGCCCTGATCGCCGATCCCTTGGGCCGTTCGCCGCGCATTGCCAAGGGCGGTCACAGCATGCTCAATAGCCTGAGCAACCTCAATCGCGTGGCGCCCGATCCCGAAGTGGCTTTTGTGGCTTCCGGCGGCAAAGCAGGCCGTATGCCGTCCTTGAATCAAAACTTTGCCTGGGTTGGTCATCAGGTCTTCCGTTCCGACTGGACTCCCAGCGCGACGTGGCTGTTTTTTGAACCTGGCCCGCGCGGCACTGGCCATCACGACGTCTCGCAGCTGGGCGTGCAGCTCATCTCCAACGGCGAAATGCTGCTGACCGATCCTGGCTACTATTCCTACGCGGGCGACATCTATTCCGCGTATTTCAAGACCACCGCCGCGCACAACGCCGCCCTGGTGGATGGCCAGGGGCAGATTTCCTACGCTGTCGGCAGCCGTGCCGAAGCCAACACCAAGCCCAGCGATTACGGCTGGAAAAACACGCCCGAAGAGGCCCAGGCGCAGGGCGTTTACTCTTATGGGTTTGGCGAAGGCGGCAAAATCAAAGTGCTGCATCGCCGCAAAGTGGAGTGGCTGCCCGCTCAAAACAGCTTCGAAATCACCGACACTTTCGAAAATCAAGACGGCGCAAACGCAGAACACGACATCGCGCTGATCTGGCAGCTGGCGCCGAAAACCGAAACCCAAATCGGCGCGGCCACCGTTGCCGTCGAACGCCCCAAAGCGCGCATGAAAATGGAGTTCGCGGGCGCGCCCAACCTCAAAATCGAACAGTTCATCGGGCAGGATAAGCCCTTCGTCGCCGGTTGGTTTTCGGAAGACTACGGCGACCTCGAAGCCGCGCCGACGCTGCGGGTTTCGACACGCGCCGCTTTGCCGCTCACCCTGATTACTAAATTGCTCGTCGAGAAAAAGTAGCGTTGCGGCGCCTTGTTTACGGCGCTCGCAAAAGCTGAAACAAGCGGCTGGTGAGGTTCGGTATTCGCTAAGAAAGAGGAGCTAATGGAACTACTTCTGCTGGGAACTGCCGCCGCCGAAGGGTGGCCCGCGCCTTTTTGCGTTTGTCCGCATTGTGAGGCAGCGCGGCGGCGCGGCGGCGCCAATCTGCGCGCTCGTTCGGGCGCTCTGCTGGACGACGATTTCAAAATCGACTACGCCGCCGATGTCGTGATGCAAATGCAGCGAAGTGGTCGCTCGCTGGCGGGTTTGCACACGCTGGTGTTTTCGCATCAGCACTCCGACCACATCATCGCCTGTGAACTGCGCTGGCTGGCGCCGCCGTTTAGCCAGACGCCGCCCGCAAAGCCGATCCAGGTTTACGGCAACGCGCAGGTGATGGCTCTTTTACACCAGGAGTTAGCCGAAGCGCCCCAAACGGCGCGCTATCTCGAACTGCACCAATTGGAGCCGTTCCAGGCGGTCACCACGCGCGATGGCGACGAAATCCTGCCCTTACCGGCGGATCACGTCGTCGGCGCGCTGCTGCTTCGCATTACGCGAGGCGGAAAAACGCTCTTTTATGGCCACGATTCGGGACTTTATCCGCCCGCTACGCTCGATGCTCTGGGCGATGGGCCACCGCTCGATATCTTGTTGCTCGATTGCACCAGCGGTGGCCAGAACTCAGGAAATCGGGGCCATATGGACATCTCCGGCATCATCGCCATGACCGAGGAGTTGCGCCGCCGCGAGGCCGTCACCGACGCTACGCGCGTGGTGGCGACGCACTTTTCTCACAACGGCGCTGTATTGCACGAAGAACTCACCGAGATGCTGCGCCCCCACGGTATCGAAGTCGCCTACGACGGCATGACGGTGCGCGTCTGATGAGAAAAGTGACGGATGCACCTTCAACCAGACACGCTTTAGTGAAAATCTTTTCGAACTCTCATGCAATCCCTCAACATCGTTTTTACCGGCGAAAATCAGCTCGAAGTGCGCCGCGAAGAAGTGCCGCCGCTGCAAAACGGCGAGATCCTCGTCGAAGGCAGCCAAAGCCTGATTTCGACCGGCACGGAGTGCATCTGTCTGGCGCGCAATTTCGCGCCGGACACGCACTGGGATCGTTGGGTCAAATACCCGTTTTATCCCGGCTATTCGCACACCGGGCGCGTCGTCGAAGTCGCGCCTGACGTTTCGGGCCTCAAAATCGGCGACCGCGTCGCGGCGCGCGTCGGGCATCGCCAACGCTTCAACGTGCGCGCCGACTTGGTTTTGCCGCTGCGCGACGACGTTTCCGACCAAGCGGCGGCGTGGTTCGCACTCGCCTCCATCGTGCAAAACGGGATTCGGCGCGCGCAGTTGGAACTGGGCGACTCCGTCGTGATTATCGGTCTGGGACTGCTCGGCCAACTGGCGACGCAATACGCGCGACTCAGCGGCGCGCGCGAAGTGATCGCCATCGACACGCCGGCGTCGATGGCGCGCCTGGAAATGGCGAAATCCCACGGCGCGACGCAGATTCTGGCGATGAGCGCCGGGGAAGCCAAAGACGCGGTGCGCGAGATCACCAGAGGCCGTTTGGCGGACGTGGTTTTCGATGTCACCGGCCATCCGGCGGTTTTTCCCGCCGCGCTGGGACTGGCGCGCCGTTTTGGGAAACTGCTGCTGCTCGGCGACGCCGGACGGCCTTCGCAGCAGTGTTTGACGAGTGATGTGATGACGCGCGGCGTGCGAATCATCGGCGCCCACGACAACGACGCGCCGCCCGACGCGAGCGATTATCACTTCTGGACGCGCAACAACATGAGCCAACTCTTTTTCGATTACGTCGCGCGCGGTCAAATGCGCGTCGATGACCTGATTTCCCACCGCTTTTCGCCCGCCGACGCTGAAATTGCCTATCGACTGCTTTTGCAAGACCGCGCCGCAGCGATGGGCGTCATTTTCGATTGGTCGCAGCTCCAATAAACGCTTTATGAATCCACTTTCCACCCACGGTCGCCAGGTTCACCTCGATTTTCACACTTCGCCCCACATTCCCGGCGTCGCCTCCGATTTCGACGCCGAGGCTTTCGCCCAAACCTTCGCCGACGCGCGCGTCAATTCGGTGACGGTTTTCGCCAAATGCCATCACGGGATGTGCTATTATCCGACCCAGACCGGCACGACTCACCCGCATTTGAATCAGCGCGATTTGCTCGGCGAGCAGATCGAAGCGCTCCATTCGCGGGGCATTCGCGCGCCGATTTACACCACTATTGTCTGGGAAGAGGACGCCGCCGCGCGTTTCCCGGCCTGGCGCCAATTCACCAAAAATGGCACTTTCGCGGGCGATGCGCTCGCCACCGACCTCAAAACGCCCCAGCCCGGCAAGTGGAAATGGCTCAACTTTTTGCATCCCGATTATCAGGATTATTTCGAGGCGCACCTGCGCGAACTCGCCGCGCGCTACGGAAGTGAAATCGACGGTTTTTTCTTCGATATTTTGATGCTCCATCCCAGCGCGGAGTGGAGCGAAAGCGGCCTCGCATTCCGGCGCCAGCAGGGTTTGATGGACGCGCCGCACGCGGTGTTCCAAAGCCGCGCCCAGCAGGTTTTTACCGCCAAATTCGCCGCACTCGTGCGCGATTTGGTGCCCAATGCCACGCATTTTTTCAATTCCGGCGTGCATTTTTACGGCGATTCGCGTTTTGGCGTGCGGGCGCGCCAGGATTCCTATTCGCACTTCGAAGTCGAGAGTTTGCCAAGCGGATTCTGGGGCTACGACCACTTTCCGCGCAGTGCGAGATTGGTGATGGATTGGGGCAAAGAGTGGCTCTCGATGACGGGCCGTTTTCAAAAACAGTGGGGCGATTTCGGCGGCATCAAGCCACAGGCGGCGCTGGAATACGAGTGTTTCCGCGCGCAGGCATTGGGCGGCGCCAATTCGGTCGGCGACCAGTTACCGCCGCGCGGGGTTTTGGACGCCGCGGCCTACAAGTTGATTGGCGCGGTCTATTCGCAACTCGAAGCCGCCGAGCCTTTTTACGCGGGCAGTGTGGCGATTCCACAGGTCGGCATCGTGTGCCCCAACGTTGCGGGCGAAGAGGAGGCGCCCAGCGGCAAAAGCGAGGAAGGCGCGGTGCGAATGTGCGAGGAAGCGCACTACGACTGCGTGATGCTCGATGATGCCAGCGATTTGTCGGGTTTGGAACTGGTGATTTTGCCCGATTCGGTGCAAATTACGACCGCGCTTCAGGCGAAACTCAGCGGATTCTACGCAAATGGCGGGAAATTACTGATTTCATATCGCGCCGGATTCGATGCGCGCGGCGAGTGGGCGCTGGATTTTCTGCCGCTTGACTTTGCGGGCGAAGCCGAGAAATGGCCGACGTTTTGGCGCGCAAAAGCCGAGTTTGAAGCGAATCTCTCGCTTTCCGACCGCGTGCATTACGCGCGCGGCTTCAACGTGGTGCCGGAGGGCCTGGAAATTTTGGTCGAACGCGTTTTGCCCTATTTTCAGCGCACCGACGCCCGGTTTTGCTCGCATTTTCAGACGCCGCCGCAAGCCGAAACCGACGCTTTCCCCGCTGTTGTGGCGGGTGAGCGTTTCGTTTATTTCGCCGACCCGATTTTCCGGGAATACCGACAGACCGGAAATCTCGCCGCGCGCGACGGCTGGCGCGCGGCGATGCAGCGCTTGGTCGGCGCCGCGCCTTTTGGCGAAGGATTGCCAACGACCATCACGGTTTATCCGCGTCGGCGCGGCGATGATTTGCTGCTGACTTTGCTGCATTACATCCCGGTTCGCAAAGCGCTCGACATCGACGTTATCGAAGAGCGCTCCTCGTTTGGCGGCGAAACGCTGCGTGTGCCCGCAAATGCCCGCAACGCGCGCGTTTTCGGCGGCGATGAACTCCAAACAGACGAAATGGGCTTGGCTTTGCCCAATGTAAAGGGCCGTTTGCTGCTGGACGTGCCGAACTACTTCGCCGCTTGAGACGGGCGGAACGCTGAGATGCAGCCTAAAAAGTGCATCGCCCATGCGTTGCTCTCAATCGCTTTTCAGGCGCAGAACCGTGACCGAATGCGCCGGAAAAACGCGGGTGAAGGTGGGGCCGTCGGTTTTCATTTTTGCTCCGCAGGGAGCGATTTTGCGCGGCTCGACCAGCGAATTTTCCGCCAGCGGATCGCTGCCGCTCAACACGGTGGCCGTGCCGTGCAACCCGCGCGCTTTGAGGCCGCCCAGCGCGACCCTCGTTTCCAGTGCTTGCGGCGCGGTATTGACGATTTTGAGGATGATTTCTCCAGTTTTTTCGTCGCGCCCGGCCACGCCGTAGAGGTTTTTGGGCGTGGTCTGGGTCGCGGTGCGGATTAACTGGCCGTCCAAGTAGCATTTCACGGTGTCGCCCGCGACTTCGACCTTGATGTCATACCAGCGGCCCGTTTCGATGCTGCCGTTGACGCCGGGCGCCGCGCCTTCGCTCATTTCGATGCCGTGGCGGGAGTTGCCCCAGCCGCCGAGATTGAGCCAGTTGCGGCGCTCGCTGGAATCGCCAAACGAGATCAAAAAACCCTCGGCGCCGCTGATTTTGCGCGCGCGGAGCGAAAGCGTGGTATCGCTCCACGTCGGCTCGCCAAAGAGGGCGCGGGCCGGGGTTTGATCCCCGCTTTGACGCAGCGCGCCGTCCACGATCTGCCAATTCCCGCTTTGCAGGTTCCAGCCCGTCGTGCCGTTGGCGAAATTCGATTGATAAAGCGTCTTTTTGCCCTGCGTTACCACGAGATCTTTGAATTCCGCCTGCGTGTTCCAGGTTCCGACGCCGATTTGTCCGCGAATGGTGTTTTGCGCTTGCACTTGCTCGATTTGAAGCGGCAGAACCTGGTCGGCGCGATTGGGCGCGAACAGGGTTTGCACATAATACGAGGGCGTGCCATAAAAGCGCGACTGGTCGAAGTTGATGGCGTTGGGGTGCCATCTGTCCCAGCTTTCGCGCATCAAAAGTGGCGCGTAGGAGGACATTTCGACCACGTCGCTGTTGCGCTCCAAACCGGTGAGAAACGCCGCTTCGCCCAGCGCCGCCTGCAAATTGCCGAAACCGGACTGCTGCGTCACCGCGTATTCGCCGAAATAGACTTTGGGGCCGCGGCGGTCGTAACTGTCGTAGCGGGTGGACATTCGCTGGAAATTGGACGGATTGCTATAAGAGTGCGAGTCGATGAGGTCGAGCGGGCGATTGAGTTGGGTGCCCTGCCAGTCGCAGGCGACCAATTTCACATCGGGATATTGCGCTTTGATGGCATCGTGAAACAGTTCATAGCGCGCCTGATAATCTGGCCCGCCGTTCTCGTTGCCGATCTCCATCAGCTTGAGGCCAAACGGCGCCCGGTGCCCGTTTTTGGCGCGTTGCGCTCCCCATTTGGTGGTTTTGGCGTCGCCGTTGGCGTATTCGATGGCATCGAGCGCGTCCTGCACATACGGCCCCATCTTTTCGAGCGGAACCGCCTGATTGCCGCCGCCGCCATTGATGTGGCTCATGCCGCAGTTGATGACGAAAAGCGGCTCGGCGCGCAGATCCTCGCACATCTGCAAATATTCGAGATAGCCGAGGCCGTTGGTGAGGGTATAGCCCCAATACGAATGATTTTGAGGCCGCGCCGCGACATCGCCAATCGAATCTTTCCAACGCGGATAGTCGGTCAAATCGTAGCCTTCGACGAAACAACCGCCGGGAAAGCGCACGAACGCCGGCTTCATCGCGGCGATGGCACCCATCAAATCGGGACGCAAGCCGTTAGCGCGATTTTTCCAGGTTTGGCGCGGAAAAAGCGAGACCATATCGAGCCACATCGTGCCGGGCTGCGTCGCCGCGACGACCAAACGCGCTTTGGTGTCGGTCGCGCGCGCCTTGAGCGCGAGATCGAATTTGTTCCAACTCTGGCCGACGTTTTTCACCGTTCCCGACGCCAGAACCTGACCGTTTTGGCTTTCCAGCGTGACTTGAAGCGGCCCGACGCCCTTCAGAGCGCGCGCATAGAGCGAAAAATCGTAGATTTTGCCGCGTTCGACATTCAAACCGCCATTGGTCGCTTTGTCGAAATTGGCACGCCAGGCGGCGCGCCGAATCGGATCGCGGCGCGCGGCTGGGTCTTGCGGCACGCCGCGAAATCCATCGCTGGCAATGCCAACTCGCCCGCCGCCGCGCATGACCTGAAGGCGCAAACTGGTGGGATTGCGCGGGTTGAGCGGCTGGCTTTTGTCCAAACTCCACTTCCCGCGCGCCTCGCCGCTGTGGAAAACGCTCCATCCCAGGGCGTCATTGGCCTCGCGCGCCGCTTCTTCTGCGCCCAGCAGGGCGCGGCGCGGCGCGTCGTGAAACAAAATATCGGCGTCTTCAAAGGAGCGATTTTGCAGCATTTCGGCGTAAATGCCGCCATCACCGGCGCGATTGATCTCCTCGAAAAAAATCCCGTAAAGCAGCGGGCTGACCGGCTTGCCGATGCCAGCGGCATCGACGGAAATCGTCGCTACAGGCGCGGCGCAAGCGAAATTCGCTGTCAGCAACGCGCCGAGTAAACAGCAGGAAAAGAGGGTTTTGGGTGTCATTGGAGTGATTTAGATTGGAATGTAGGGAAGTGTTTATCGCATTTCCAGCCGGTAGAGTTTAAATTTCTTTCCTCAACCGACCCGGCAACACCGGAAAGCCGGAAAGCGCGACCTGCCTCAACACGGTTTTCCACTGTCGGTGCCGCTCCATTCGCGTGGATTTGCCAAACTTTAGGCTATGAATGTGTTGATTGTCGAGGATTCACCGGCGATTGCGCGGGCGCTGCGCGACGCGACGCAGGAAGCGGGTTATGCGCCGCACGTCGAGATCGACGGGCGCGCCGCGTTTTCTCGCGCCCAGGCGGAAAGTTTCGACCTGATTTTGCTCGATTGGATGCTGCCTTCGATGAGCGGCATCGAAGTGTGTCGCGGTCTGCGTGAAAAGGGCGTCAAATCGCTGATTTTGCTCATCACCGCGCGCGATACGCTCGAAGACAAAATCGCCGGACTCGACGCGGGCGCCGATGATTTTCTCAATAAACCGTTTCAAATCGGCGAACTTTTGGCGCGAATGCGCGCTTTGCTGCGCCGCATCGGGCAGGGCAGCGGGCAGCCGGTGCTTCACGTCGCTGATTTGAGTCTCGATCCGGCCACGCGCCAGGCCAAACGCGCCGAAAAAACCATCGCGCTGTCGGCGACCGAATACTCGTTGCTCGAATACCTGATGCGCCACAGCGGGCACACGCTGACGCGCTCGCAGATCCTCGAACACGTCTGGCAATACGATTTCGGCGGCTCGGACAACGTTTTGGACTGCTATATCTCCTATTTGCGCCAGAAAATCGACAAAAACGCCGCCACCAAACTGATTCACACCGCGCGCGGCATCGGTTTTCGGCTGGGAGTGGAGTAAGCATCGCCCGCAACTCCGGCGCCCTGTTGCCGCGCGTTTTCGCCTCGTTTCGTGGGCGCCTGACGCTGATTTTCGCCGCTTCCATCGCGCTTTTCATGGCGTTTTTGAGCGCGGGCGTGGTGTTTTATTCGGGCCGGCTCGAAGGCGCGCAACTGGCGCGGACGCTGGAAAATCACGCCGCAAAGTATCGCCGCGACCTGCGCGACGAACGCCATCAACCGCGCACGGGTGCCGAGTGGCAGGCGTTTCTGGCGCGCGAAAGCCGCGCGCTACGCGAAAACCGCGCGCTACGCCAAAACCGCGCGTTGCGTGATGTTCCGCTGTCGATGATCGTGTTCGACCGCTCGCAAAAGATCATCGTGCGTTCGCGCGGCAATGGCCTGGCGTGGCCGTCGGGCGGCGACTGGCTGGTTGAAACCGTTCCGACCAAGGCTCATACCCTGATTCTGGCGGTGCGCTGGCACTCGCCCCAGCGCGAAATCCGCGAACTGGCCTCCCGACTCGCGCTGATCGGTCTGGGCGTGGTGGCGGCGACAGCGCTGGGCGCGTGGCTGCTGGTGGGACGCGTTCTCTCGCCCATCGAGCGGCTTTCCGGTCAGGCGCAGCTCGCCCAGAGCGAGGATTTGCGGGTGCATTTGCAGGCGCCCTCGCGCGATGTCGAAGTGGTCGGCCTCGTTGCCACGCTCAACGCGCTTTTGGAGCGCATCGCGTCCGCTTCGGAAAGCCGGGGCCGCTTTTACGCCGCCGCCTCGCACGAACTCCGCACTCCGATTCAAGGTCTGTCGGCGCTGCTCGAAGTCGGTTTGTCGCGCCCGCGCGACCCGCATCAGTGGCAGGAAATCGCGGCGCAGGCGCTGGGCGAAAGCCGCAGGTTGGGCGCGCTGACGCAGGATTTGTTGGCGCTCAATCAGCTCGAAAACCAGAGCGTGGCCGCGCCAAAGGGCGAAATCGACGCCGCCGATGTCATCGAACGCATCGCGGCGCAGTTGCAAGCGCCGATTGCCGCCAAAAATCTGCAAATTCGCCTCGATTTACCCGCTGAGGCCGAGATTCTGGCGCCGTGGCATCATCTGGAAATGCTGTTTCGCAACCTCATCGAAAACGCCGTCAAATATGCGCCCGCACGCGGCGAAGTGCGGGTTCTCCTGCGCCGCGAAGCGAGTCATACGCATTTCTCGGTGTGGAACCGCGCCGAACTGCCGCCCGATTTCGACCCTCAAAAGCTCTTCGAGCCGTTTTTTCGCCTCGACGCCGCGCGCGCCTCGCCGGTTGGTGGCAACGGATTGGGGCTTTCCATCGTGGCTTCGCTGTGCCGCGCCAACGGCTGGACGGCCCAACTCAAAGCCGAAAACCACGGTCTGCTCGTCGCGGTCGAGATGCCCGACGCCGACGCTTAAAAAGCGCGGCAACAACTCCCCATCTCTGCCCATATTTCCACGCCGGAGCCACTTTGTTCTGGCTCCGTGAATTAAGTCCGATGAATCCTTCCCCTTTACCCGCTGAGGCCCAGGCCGAGCAAGCGCCCGAACCGCGCTGGACGGCGCTTTTTGCGCTGATTTCGGTCGGGCTGCTCAACTTCGTTTTGCCCCGGTCGCTGTTGTTTGGCCCGAAATGGCTGCTCATCGCCGTGGTCGCGCTTTTGACGCTGCCCACGGTGTGGACGCACCGCGCCGGGCACCACAACTGGAACCAGTTTTTCGGTTATCTGGCGACGGGCTTGGAAACTCTGGCGCTGGTCGCTTCGGTGACGCTTTTGGTGGCGGGATTGCCGTCGGGCCAGGAAAAAGCGCCCGAACTTTTGCGGGCGGGCACTTTTTTGTGGGTTTCCAACGTGCTGATTTTCGCGCTCTGGTATTGGCGCCTCGATGCCGGAGGCCCGCACCGGCGCGATGCGCGCGCCGGACATCGGCGCGGCGATTTTCTGTTTCCCCAGATGACGCTGGGCGAAGACGACGCCAATTTCGACCCAAGCTGGTCGCCACTTTTCGTGGATTACCTGTTTCTCTCCTTCAATAGTTCGACCGCGCTTTCGCCGACCGATGCGCCGGTTTTGTCGCGCGCCGCCAAGGTTTTGATGATGATTCAGTCGCTGATCGCGCTCACCATCCTCGCCGTGCTGATTAGCCGGGCGATCAACGTGCTTTGAGGTGAGTTTTCGCAGGGAAATCGGGCTTAAAAACGGCTTTGGCGCAGCGACGCGGCGCAAAATTTTACGGCATGGGCCAAAGACGTTCAGGAAGCACTGACAACCGGGATTTTGTGCCATCGACGCGGGGAAACGGCGGCTTTGATTGGGCTGCTTTTGTCGCGTTACGGGTTGCGAAGCTAAAATACGGAAAATGGTAGTGGTCAAACTGCGGAGGGACAACGAACCGCGAGCGTGAGCGACCGGCTGTGCTTGGA
>JAABUN010006518.1_pt1 | contig 13355 bp, 12 predicted proteins | sample 5559311 | NCBI WGS metagenome assembly JAABUN01 (sample SAMN10711877, study PRJNA513370) | rock metagenome | isolation source: Antarctica rocks | place: Antarctica: Victoria Land, Siegfried Peak sud | reverse complement strand
GCCGCGCCGCCAGGTTGATCGCGTTGGGGTCCGCGCTTCCGCCGGCGCCGCCGGCGCGGTGGACGGCGTCGGTGACGCGCGATCCCGCCGGCAGGCGGTAGACCCCTGGCTCCTCCACGGCGCCGGCGACGTGGACGACGACGTCGCCGTTGGAGGCCGGCGGGCCGCCGCTGCCGACCGGCTCGCTCGCGAGCTGCACGCCGCCGCCGCCATCGGCCGAGCCGGAGGGGGCGCGGACGGCCCGCACCCCGAGCAGGAGGACGACGACCCCGATCGCCGCGTAGACCGCGACCTGAAGGCGGCTCAACGAGCCGCCCCCGCGCTGAGTTGACCGGCGCTCGGGTGCATGCCGGGCATCCTTCCCGCCCGCTGCGCACGGGTGGCGCGCGCTCTGTGCCATTCCCCGCGCCGAAGCGCGTCAATTCCGGCGGCGCCGCTCGGACCCGGCCGGGCGCTCAGCGAGCGGTGAAGCCGGCGATCCCCATCGGCTCCTCCTCGACCACGTCGAGGCGGCTCACCCGAGCCCGCTCGGGGCCGTCGGAGCAGTAGGCGACCATCTCCTCGACCGGGCCCGCCGGCCCTTCGAAGACCGCCTCGACCGAGCCGTCGGCGCGGTTGCGAGCGGAGCCGCACACGCCGCGCTCGGCGGCCAGCCGCTTCAGCGACTCGCGGAAGAACACTCCCTGGACCTGGCCGTGGGCGAGCACCCGGCGGCGAATCGGCTCAGCGCCGCTCACGGCCGTCCACGCTCAGTAGGAGTCGTCGTCCTCGTCGTAGCCGACCACGGCGGCGCTCTGGCGGCCGAAGGTCTCCTCGACCGAGACGGCCGGCGACTGGACGGAGAGGATCGCCAGCTCATCGGGGCCCTCGTTGGCGATCGAGTGGTCGCTCGCCGGCGGGATCAACGCGAGGTCCCCGGGCTCCAGCCGCTCGGTGTCCCCGGTCGCCGAGAGGGTGCCCGTCCCGCGGACGACCACGTAGACCTGCTCGGCCTCCTCGTGGGAGTGAAGCTCCTGCGAGACGCCGGCGGGCACCTCGACCCAGGTGACGGTCATGTGCCGCGAGCCGAGCTCTCCTGCATCCATGAGGATGTGGGAGCTGAGCCGGTGGAAGTCCTTGACTGCGGCGTCGCCGAGGCGCCTGACGAGCATCGGGGGTGTTCTAGCAGACCCTCATCCACCCCCGTGCCGCGGTCGGCGTCGCCTCAGCGCACGACGAGGTTGACGAGCTTCCCCGGCACGACGATCTCCTTGACCACCTCGCGGCCGTCGAGGTGCGATCGCACGCGCTCGCTCTCGAGGGCCAGCCGCAGGAGCTCCTCGCGCTCGGCTGCCGGATCTGCGTCGATCCGGTCCCGCAGCTTGCCGTTGACCTGGACGATCAGAGTCACCCGATCGGCGGCGAGCAACGCCGGGTCGGCCTCCGGCCATGGGTGCTCCCAGACCCGGCCGCCCTCCAGCATCTCCCAGGCCTCCGCGCCGAGGTGCGGGGCGAAGGGGAAGATCAGCGAGGCGGCGGTCGCGGTGGCGAAGCGGACCGCCAGGGCGCCCTCGGGCTCCCCGTAGAGCCCCTCCTTGAGCCGGTAGGCGTCGTTGACGAGCTCCATCACCGCGGCGATCACCGTGTTGAACTGGAACCCTCGCTCGAAGTCCCGCGTTGCCTTGTCGATCGCCCAGTGCGCCTTCTGCACGAGCTCCCGCGCAGCTCCCGAGGCTGCGCGCTGCCAGCCGGAGTCACCTGCCTCAGCCGATGGCTGCTCGCCGCGCGCTGCCCGCTGCTCCTCCGCCAGCCGCCACAGCCGCCCGAGGAACCGGTGGACCCCCTCGACCCCCTCGTCGACCCAGTCGCCGCCCCGGTCCGGCGGCCCCATGAAGCAGACGTAGGTGCGGGCGGTGTCGGCCCCGTAGCGCTCGACGTATTCGGAGGGGCTGATCACGTTGCCCTTCGACTTCGACATCTTCGCGCCGTCGCGAGTGATCATCCCCTGCGCGAACAGGTTGGCGAACGGCTCCTGGACGCCGAGCAGCCCGGCGTCCGCCAGAGCCTTCGTGAAGAAGCGCGCGTACATGAGGTGGAGGATCGCGTGCTCGACGCCGCCGATGTACTGGTCGACCGCCATCCAGTGATCGGCGATCTCGCGCTCGAACGGCCGCTCGGCGTTTCTCGGGTCGAGGTAGCGCAGGAAGTACCAGGAGGAGTCGACGAAGGTGTCCATGGTGTCCGTCTCACGGCGCGCCGGACCACCGCAGGAGGGGCACGCCGTGGCCACCCAGTCCTCGGCGGCGGCCAGCGGCGACTTCCCCTTCGGGCGGTAGTCCTCGACCTCGGGCAGCTCGACCGGGAGCTGATCGTCCGGCACGGCGACGATCCCGCATCCCCCGCAGTGGACGACCGGAATCGGGCAGCCCCAGTAGCGCTGGCGCGAGAGCAGCCAGTCCCGCAGGCGGTAGTTGACGGCGGGGGAACCGCGTCCCTCTCGCTCCAGCCGCTCGATGATCCGCTGCTTGGCCGCGGCCACGCTGAGGCCGTCGAGCTCGCCGGAGTTGACGAGCCGGACGTCCTCCGACTGCGCGACGAACGCCTCCTCGGGCGGCGCCTCGCCGCCGTCCGCGGGCTCGACGACCCGGCGGATCTCGAGCCCGAACTTGCGGGCGAACTCGAAGTCGCGCTCGTCGTGGGCGGGCACCGCCATGATCGCGCCGGTGCCGTACTCCATCAGCACGTAGTCGGAGACGAAGACCGGGATCTCATCGCCGTTGACCGGATTCGTGACCGTGCGCTCGAGCCGCACGCCGGTCTTCTCCCGATCCTCGGCGCCGCGCTCGGTGCTCGAGCCGCGCATCGACTCCGCGACGTACTCCCGCACCGCCTCGACGTTCGAGGTGCCCTCGATCAGCCGCTCGAGGTCGGGGTGCTCGGGCGCGAGGACGAAGAAGGTCGCGCCGAACAGGGTGTCGGGGCGGGTCGTGAAGACGGGGAAGTCGAGGCCCGCCTCAGCGCAGGAGAAGATCGCCTCCGCGCCCTCGGAGCGCCCGATCCAGTTGCGCTGCATCGTGATGACGTGCTCGGGCCAGGACTCAAGCAGGTCGAAGCCCTCGAGCAGACGATCGGCGTAGTCGGTGATCCGGAAGTACCACTGCTCGAGGCGGCGCGGAACGACGAGGGTTCCGCAGCGCTCGCAGTGCCCGTCGATCACCTGCTCGTTGGCCAGCACGGTCTGATCCTGCGGGCACCACTGCACGGGGGCGTCGGTGCGGTAGGCGAGCCCCTGCTCGAGCAGGCGCAGGAACAGCCACTGCGTCCAGCGGTAGTACTCGGGGCTGTGGGAGGAGATCTCGCGAGTCCAGTCGATCGAGATTCCCCAGTCGCGGAACTGGCGCCGGAACTCCTCGATCGACGCCTCGGTGGAGTCGCGGGGATGCTCGCCGGTGCGGATCGCGTGATTCTCGGCGGGAAGCCCGAAGGCGTCGTAGCCCATCGGGTGGATCACCTCGAAGCCGTTCCGGCGGCGAAAGTGCGCGATCGCGTCGCCGATGGCGTAGTTCTTCAGATGCCCGACGTGCGGCTCCCCGGAGGGATAGGGCAGCATCTCGAGCACGTAGGCCTTCGGCTCGGCGCCGTCGAAGCCCGGGTCCCCCGGGTTGGGGACCTCCCAGGTGCGCTCAGCCGCCCAGAGCTCCTGCCACCGGTGCTCGATCGCGCGCGGCTCGTAGCGGCGAGGCTCGTCGGGGACGCTCATCGACCCGGAGTCTAAGAGGGCTGGGAGGCACGGCTCGGAGCGCGCGGTCGCGCGCATTCAGCGCTCAACCTTTGGCATTCAGCTCCAGCTCGATGCCGAGGAAGCGGCCGACGTCCGCCATCTCCGCCCCCAGCGCCCTCGCTGAGGGCGCTCGGCCGAAGCGCTCGATTCGCAGCTTGCGACTACGCGCCGACCCCTCGAGCCTCCAGGTGCCGGAGGCGGATCCGCGCGCGAGCACAACTGGACGGATCACCCCGCCTCCGGGCAGGACGTGGCGGTCGTTCGCGGCGGCTACGAGCGGCTCGCGGCTGCGCCATCCGAGCATCGAGGTGTCGTAGGCGGCCAGCAGGAGAGCGGGCGGCGCGGGCGGGGGCGAGTGCTCCAGCGTGCCCGGAAGGGCGAGCAGCTCGCCGGCGGACTCGAGCTGGCCGGCGGACTCGAAGGCGCGGCGGGCGGTGCCCAGGGGTAGGCCGGACCAGCGAGCAAGGTCTTCCGGCGCCGCGGGGCCGTAGCCGGCGAGGTAGCGACGGGCCAGGATGGTGAGCGCCTCATCCACCTCCACCTCCTCGGGTGGATCGGCTGCGCGAAAGCGCCCGTCGGCGAGCCCGATCACGTGCCCCGAGGCCGCCGCCCATGCCATCACCACGTTCACCGAGCGCTCGCCGAGCGAGGCGTGGCCGCGGCGGGTGAGCTCGGCGAGCACCCCGGCACGCGTGAGCGGCCGATCGCCCAGCAGCTCGACCATGTCGCCGAGCATCGAGCGGGCGAGGTCGAGATTGCCGCGCTTGCCCATCAGGCCGTCGAAGTAGCGCCGATTGCGAGGGCCCGTGAGGGCGTGGAGCCATGGCAGGTCGTCAGCCGCGAGCAGGTGCGCAGTGCCACGGACCGTCCAGGTGCGCACGAGCGGAGCCGCTGCGATCTCCTCGCGGTTGAGGCCCGGGGCCCGCGAGCGCAGCGCCAGGGCGGCCGCGCGGGGGTCCTGCGCCTGGATTCCCACGACCGCCCGCGCCGCCGTGGTCGCGTCGGCGGCCGCCGTCTCGGGAGTCAGTCGCTGCGCCGCCAGGCGACGGCGGCCGAGCTCCGCCTTCGCGATGGCGCCACTCACGACCGAAGCGTCCCGAGTCCGGCTCAGACGGTCGCGAGCGGCTGCTGCGGGCCGGCAGGCAGCTCGATCTCGATGGAATCCCCGGCTCTCACGGGGCCACCTTCGACCACGGTCGCCATGACTCCCGCGAGGCGGATCAGCCCACCCCCCTCGTCGCGGTCCAGGGTGGCCGCCATCAACCCCGGCTGGACGCCATCGAGCTGCCGGCAAGGGTTGCGGAGGCCGCTCAGCGCGACGACGGCACCGGCGCCGAGGCGGAGCCGGGTCCCGGTCGGGAGCGCGAGCAGGGCGACGCCGCGCGTGGTCACGTTCTCGCCCATGTCTCCGGGCGCGACATCGAAGCCCTCTCCTCGCAGCCGCTCGTAGAGCGCGATCCCGATCAGGTGCACTTGGCGGAGGTTGGGAAGGGCGGGATCGGCCCGCTTGCGCGACAGGTGCTGAACGCGCTCGCCCAGGTGAGCGTCCCCCTCGACGCCGAGCCCCCGGAGGAGGCGGATGCTCTCCTGCCGCGGCTTGGCCGGGCCGTGCTTCGGGCTGCGACCGACGCCGACGACGCGCGGCTGCGAATCGTTCCGGGAAAGGTCGCTCACGAGGCTCGACGCTACCCGTCCCGACCTGCTTCCGGCGCCGAGCGCGGTGCGTATATTCAGACGAGGCAGGCTTCGTACGGAGAAGGAGACATCATGTCCCGACTGATCAGGCTCGATCGCACGGGTCACACGACGCTCGGCGAATGGAGCGAGACGGACCGCGACGGCTACGAGCGCGCCGCGGCGGCCTTCGCCCGCGAGCGCGAGGCGGGGATGATCGCGAGCGCGACGCGCCTTGACGGAACGGCGGAGGTCGTGCGGGAGCTTCCGCTCGATGCCGAGCTCGTCGTCATGCGCCGCCAGATCGCGGGCGGCTGATCCTGGGTGAGGAAGCGCACTTCGGTTCTGGGCCGGAGGCGCCGCCGGTCCTCGCTGCACAACCCGAGCGGCTCGCGGAGGTCGCCTCGGTCCCCTGGCGGCGACGCCCCGACGCCCGCTCGCTGAGCCGCCGCGGACGCCTCTGGACGACCTGGACCGTGGCGATTTCGGCCCCGTTCTTCGCCGTCGCCGCTCTGCTCGTGGCGCTCGAGCCGCTCCTCTTCCCGGTCTCGATCTGGAGCATCGCCCATGGCGTCGCGATCCCGGCCCTCTACGCCCGCCGCGGGGCTCGCTCCGTGGTGCCGCTGGGAGGCGCGCGCTCCTCAGCCGGGAGTTCCGCGACCGGCCCCGAGCGGGTCGCCCTCGGGCTCCTCGGGGACCTCGTCGATCACGAGGCGCGCGACCTGGTCGCCCGCACGGGGCTGCTGCTCGAGCGCGGGGAGCTGGGCGTCTGGCTGCTCGGAGAGCGCGGCGCGATGCTGATCCGCTCGGGCGGGCGGCGCACCTTCTGCTGGTGCGTGCGGATCGGCGACGCGGCGGAGCTTCCCGCCGCTGACCGCGTCTCGCACCTGTTGCTGGCCCTGCGCGAGGACGAGCGAGGCTTCGCGACCGTTGCGAACATGGACTTCTCGGGCGCCACGTGGCGCCTGCGCCGGCGGCTCGAGCAGCGCTCGCGGCCGGCCCTGGCGGCGGCCGTCGCCGCTTCCCGCCGGCTTGAGCCAGGCGGCTCATGAGCGCCTCGCCGCGGCCCATCCCGCTGCGCCCCTTGCTCGCGGCGCTCGTCCTGCTCGCCGCAATCGGCGTCGCTCTATCCCCGTCGAAGGCGGCGGCGGCGCTCCCCGGCACGGTTCCGGCGCTGAGCTGGGGCATCCCGAACGCGGACAAGGAGCGCGAGGCCGATTTCCTCGCCGCCTCGGGATCGCGCTGGGTCCGCCTCCACGTGCAGTGGCGGGACGTCCAGCCGCGGCGCGGGTTCTACGACCCTTACTGGCTGCGCCAGTACGGCCACGCGATCCGCCTCGCCCACCAGGCCGGCCAGAGGGTGCTGGTGATGACCTACAACGCGCCGGCCTGGGCCTCCGGCTCCCCGGCGAGGAACGTCCCGCGGCACGCTCGCACGTTCGGCGACTACATCGGCGGGCTCGCGCGACGGTTGGGACCCGGCGTCGACGCCTACGAGATCTGGAACGAGCAGAACACGCGCCGGTTCTGGAGCACGGGGTCCGATCCCGCCGCCTACGCCAAGCTCCTGCGCATCGCCTACCCCGCGGTCAAGCGCGCGAACCCGAACGCGCAGGTCGTCTTCGGGGGGCTTTCGACGAACGACTACGGCTACCTCGAGGGCGCCTATGCGGCCGGGGCCAAGGGCAGCTTCGACGTCATGGCGACCCACCCCTACCCGTACTGCGGCGCCACTTCTCCCCGCGCGACCAGGACCGCCGCCAACGGGCGGATGAGCCGTGACTCCTTCCTCGCCTATCGCGAGGTCCGGGCGACGATGCTCGCCCACGACGACCCGCGGCCGATCTGGATGACCGAGCTCGGCTGGACGACCTCCTCGCGGCGCTGCGACCCCTCGGCCGGCTTCTACCAGGGAGGCGTGAGCGAGGGCGAGCAGGCGCGCTACCTGACCACGGCCTTCGAGCTGCTCGAGCGCGACCCCTACGTGCAGGTGGCGATGTGGTACGCGCTGCGCAACCATCCCGGACTCGGCGACCGCGACACGGCGGAGGCTCGCTACGGGCTGCTCCGCTCGGACTTCCGCCCCCGCCCCAGCTTCTGCGCCTTCCGCCGCTACGCGCATCCCTCAGCGCTGCCGGACCTCTGCCCGCTCCTCGTCCCTCTGGGCTGAGGGGAGGGGGCTTCAGCGGAGGGGGGCCGGACCCCCTTCGCCATCAGCGCAGCAACTGGGAGAACGCGCCCGCGCGGGCGAAGAGCTTGTAGAGGCGAAAGCCGGACGCGTAGCTGGGAGCGCAGCTCCGCTCGAAGAGCGCGTATGCCTCGTCGTCGGGAAGGTCGGGCGTGGGGCCGGTTGAACCCGCCTGGTTGAGCTGGTTGTAGATGTCGTCGATCGTCGCCTGCTTCTGCTCCTCGGTGCCCTCGTTCCAATCGCTGCACTGCGCGAGAGCGGCGACCGACCCTGCGCGAACCTGCCCCACGCCGAACTTGTCCTGCCCCACGCCAACCGCCTCTTCGGCCGCGCCGGAGCCGCCTTCCTCGGAGCCGCCGGCGCCGAGCGCGACGACAGCGGTCACCGCGACGACCATCGCCACCAGGCCGACGGCGAGCAGCTTCTTCATCCGATCAGCGTCGTCGCGCGACGGTGCTCAGCGAATGGAAGCGGGCGCGGACGTCGTCGCTCTGGCTGCGCAGGTACTCCCGCGCGGTGCGATCAGCCTCCTGACGCTGCCTGCTGGCCGCCGCCGTGCCGGGCTCGGGCGGGGGCACGAACCAATCGCACCCGGGAGCACCCTCGCCGCAGATCACCAGCATCCCGATCTTCGTGCCGTAGCCGGCGGGCGTGCCGATGCCCATCGAGTAGGTCGGATCGGACTTGCTGCACTCCTCAGGCAAGCGCCCGAACATGTTCTCGCCGGGAACCGGTCCGAGCGGAGGATCTGCGGTGAGGCTGCCGCGGGTGCCGTCCGGGCCGACGTTGCCCGGCCAGCAGTTGCCCTCGGTCGGCGCCTCATCCCACCAGAAGTCGACGCCGTTCCTGACCCCCGGGTCGTCGAAGCTGCTCGGGTTGCCGAACTTGCCGACCGCGACGGAAGGCTTGAAGCCCTTCGGAGCCCGGCCCATCACGTTGCCGGTGTACTCGTCCTGGCAGGAGGTCGGGTAGTCCGGGTTGCCGAGACCGAGCGGGCATGCGCCGGCCGCGCTCGGATCCTCGGGCGAGCCGCGCTCCACTCCCGAGGGGACTGAGACCAGCATCGTCCCCCGACGCCAGTTGTCGAAGATGTGGTTGTCGTGGACGGTGCTCTTGTTCACGCCGGGCCAGAAGATGCCGACGCCGATCGGAAGCCCCACCGTGTTCTCGAACGGCGGGTTCTTGCTGTAGGAGTTGAGGTTGTTCGAGTAGATGTTGTTGTGGTCGACCTCGATGCTGTCCGGGGGATAGCCGGGGTGCCCGGATGCGGAGATCGAGTCCGTGACCACGCCGGTCGTGTTCGCGTAGATCTCGTTGTGCGTGATCCGCACCGCGTTGCCCTGCGAGCCGGAGTAGGCGAGGGCGCTGCTGCGCATGTCGCAGTGCTTGACCACGGTGTTGATCCGCGGCGCGTCGGGGTAGAACGCCTTGTCCTCTACGCCCTTGCCCGTCTCGGGCGCGGCGCCCGGATACAGGGCGGCATCTCCGGCCCCGTAGGAGTCGCAGTTCTTGTAGAGGCCGTGGTCGGAGGTGAAGGTCAGGTTGCCGTACTCGGCCGACCAGTACATCTTGGTCTTGTCGAGCAGGTAGCCGTCGGCTTCCTCGATGTAGATGCCGTGCTCGGTCGAGCTCTTCGTCAGGAAGTTGCGCGCGACGAAGCCGTCCGCGCGATCGACCCGCAGGACGACGTCCTTGGCGTAGCTGCACTCGGGCTGGAAGTCACACCCGTTCGCCTGGCCGGGCTTCGCCCCCGCGCCCTTGTGGGTGTAGTTCTTGCCGGCGTCCATGATCACGTCGGTCGGCTTGACGCCCGAGCCCTCGAGCTGAAGGTTGCAGCGGACGCACTTGCCGAGGTCCGGGATCCCTTCGCGCTCAGCCCGCGGCGGGGAGGGCGGCGGCTTCTTCGGGACCTTGCGACCCTGGACGTAGATCAGGTTCTGGTCGTTGGGGCAGGTCACCTGGTAGCGGTAGCTGGGTGCCATTCCGCCGTTGCCGTTGTCCTGGATGAAGTCGGCGCACTTGGGATCGTTCGTCGGCGCCCGACGCGAGGGCTTCTCGCGGTAGTGCCCCGGCATCACGACCACCCGGTCGTTGTTGCCCGAGTCGAAGATCGCCTCCTGGATGCGGCGGTAGTCGCAGTCACTCGCCAGCGCCCGGTTCTTTCGCAGAAGCCGGCGGCCCTGCGCCTTGCTCAGGTGCTCCTTCGGCTGACTTGGCCGAATCCGGAAGCCGTGGGCGTGAGCGCCGCGGACCGAGCGGCGCAGAAGCCTCATCGACGTGCCGCCGCGGCGGCCCTCGCAGACCACTCGCACCTGGCCGGGGCCCTTGCCCGTGACCGCAGAGCGAAGCGAACGGGCGGCGGGGACCTTGCCGCCGGCAGCGGGGGTGACCGCCTTGTCGGGGCGGGGGTCGGGCCAGTAGGAGGGCCGCTCGAGGTGAGCGAGAGCGGCAGCCGGCAACGCCAGCGAGGCGACGAGAACGAGCCAGAACGAAAGCCTGGCCGCGGGACCCCTGCGGGACCGACCCATGAACCTCACCTGTGCACCCTCCACTCGAAGAATTTGCGTCTGCCCCCTGGGCGCCGCCGACGGCAGCGCTCGCGCCCTCCATGCGAGCCTAGCATCCCGGATGGACCCGGGCAGCAGTCCTCAGAGCTCGACGTGGGAGCCCATGACCACCGTCCGGTCCACCGGCAACCCGAAGTACTCGGCCGGGTTGCTGGCCGTGCGTGAGATCGCGAGGAAGAGCTTCTTGCGCCAGGTGCGCATCCCGGCCTTCCTCGTGCGCAGGATCGTGATCCTGGAGAGGAAGTAGGAGGCACCGGCCGGATCGATGGCGCACTCGAGGTCAGCGTCCGAGGCGAGCTGCAGGGCTTCGGGGACGTTGGGCTCGTCGGCGAAGCCGAAGCGGGCCGTGAGATGGGTGATCCCGTCGTCGCCGAAGCCGAGATCGTCGACGACCAGGCGGTCGCGCGCCGGGACATGAGGCACGCGCATCGTCTGGATCGAGAGGATGACGACGCTCTCGTGCAGCGCGTGGTTGTGCTCGAAGTTGGCGCGCAGCGCGAGCGGCGTGGTGTCGATGTTGTGGTTGAGGAAGACGGCAGTCCCCGGCACCCGGGGCGGCGGCGGCTCTACGGCATGAAGCCAGTCGACGAAGTCCTGCAGCGGCCCCTCCTGAGCGGTGCGATTCGCGGTGACGATCTCCCGCCCGCGCTGCCAGGTGCTCAGGATCGCGAACACCGCCAGGGCGATCGACAGCGGGAACCAACCGCCGTGTAGGACCTTTGGCAGGTTGGCGCCGAAGAACGCGAGATCGACGAAGAGGAACGCTCCCGCTCCCGCGATCACCATCCAGAGCGGCTTCCCCCAGATCATCCGGACGACGAAGAAGAAGAGGATCGTGTCGATCGCCAGCGTCCCGGTGACGGCGATCCCGTAGGCCGACGCCAGGGCGGCTGAGGAGCCGAACCCGATGACGAGCGCCGCCACGGCGACGAGCAGCCCGCGATTGATCGCGGGGGAGAACACCTGCCCGACCTCCTCGTCGGAGGTGTGGCGGATCGTCAAGCGAGGCAGGAAGCCGAGCTGAACGGCCTGACGGGTGACCGAGAACGCGCCCGAGATCACCGCCTGCGAGGCGATCACGGTGGCGAAGGTGGCCAGGATCACCATCGGGATGCGACTCCACTCGGGGATCAGCAGGAAGAAGGGGTTGTCGATTGCCTCGGGGGACTCGACGATGAGCGATCCCTGGCCGAGGTAGGCGAGCGTGAGAGCCGGAAAGACCAGGAAGAACCAGGCCCGGCGGATCGGCGCGCGGCCGAAGTGCCCCATGTCGGCGTAGAGCGCCTCGGCGCCCGTCACGGCCAGGACGACGGAGCCGAGGGCGATGAACGCGATCCCGAAGTTGTCGGCGAAGAAGGCGACTCCGTAGCTCGGCGATAGCGCCTCGAGGATTCGAGGATCGCCAATCACCTGAGCGAGCCCCGTAACGGCGAGGATCGCGAACCAGAGCGCCATCACCGGGCCGAACAGGCGGCCGACGGTCCCGGTGCCGAACCGCTGGATCGAGAACAGACCCACGAGGACGGCGAGGGTGATCGGGACGACGAGCGACTCGAGGCTCGGCGCGGCGATCTCGAGGCCCTCGACGGCCGACAGCACCGAGATCGCAGGGGTGATCATCCCGTCGCCGTAGAAGAGCGAGGCGCCGAAGAGGCCGAGCGCGACGAGCGCCACCTTCGTGATCCGCCCCTTCACCTGCACGCCTTGGACGAGGGCGATCAGCGCCATGATGCCGCCCTCTCCCTCGTTGTCGGCGCGCATGATGAAGGTGAGGTACTTGAGCGAGACGATGATCGTGATCGCCCAGAAGATCAGGGAGATCACCCCGAAGACGCTCGCCTCGCTCGGGACGACGGCGCCGCCGTCGACGTGGAAGACCGTCTGCATGGCGTAGAGGGGGCTCGTGCCGATGTCGCCGAAGACGACGCCGAGGGCGCCGAGGGTGAGCGCGCCGATCCCGGCTTCGCGGTGGGCCGCGTGCTTCGTCCCGTCATGCCGCCCGGGCGGGCGGGATCGGACACGCGCCGGCGCGCCTTCCGACCCGTCCCCGGCCCCGCTCCCGGCGGACGCAACGGGTGCGCCATCGCCGTGGGGGGTGGTCGAAGCTTCTACGGACGGCGTCTCCGGCACGGCGACGGGGAGCCTAGGGACCGGCTTCGGCGGGAGGAGCAGGAACTGGAAGCCCGATGGCTCACTGGCGGCCGGCGGCCGGGATCAGCTCGGCCATCGGCCTGCCGCGGCGGGAAACCAGGAACCGGCTCGCCGGCGGCAGAGCGCTGGAGGAACCGCGCAGGGTGCTTGCCGAACTCTTCGGCACCCACCCGTAGAGCGCGGGGGGCTTCTTCATGGAGCTGAGGGGATTCGAACCCCTGACCTACCGGCTGCCAGCCGGTCGCTCTGGCCATCTGAGCTACAGCCCCAGGAAACTCGTAATCCGTCGCGGAGTTTATCGCGGCCTTCTGACCATTTCGTGCCGGCGAGCCTCAGATGGATGGCCTTGCGCTGATTCACGAGTGCGATGGGCAACAAGAAGCATCGTTCGAGCTCGGCGCAGTAGGCAGCAACAGCATCGATCTCAGCGTCCGTATAGGTGCTGCGGACAAACCCTGCGGGCGTGTGGCGGCTCGATTCCAGCTTCACCACGAGCGCATCTCCGAGCTTTCGCGCCCACTTACATTGAATGCGCAGGAGATGCCCGGCGAGGTCGAAAACCAAGTCGTAGCGAGTGTGCTCGATCTGAGGCTTGAGAACGACAGTGCGCAACTTGGTTGCCTCCGCGGAGATCACAGCCTCCGCAATGCTGCCTTTCAGATTCGAGTTCAACTCCAACACGAACAGATGTTCGCAGGCCTATCCGACGGAAGATCTTGCAGGGATCCCATTGTTCATGGGGTATCCTTCCCTCTCAAGCGTCATCCGCTCGGGCGACGCCCGGACAGGAGCAAGAACCTCGATGGCCGACGAATACGGAACCGGAACCCCCACCGTCCCGGGCGCTCAGGCGCAGCTCGCGCGGCAGGCGTTCGTCACGAGCGTCTTCGGGTGGATGTTCCTCGGCCTGGCGCTGACCGCCGGGATCGCCGCCTACGTGGCGGCCAGCGGCGACATGCTCGACTGGTTCGGCGAGCACCAGCTCGCCTACTTCGGGATGTTGATCGCCGAGCTC
>JAABUN010006525.1_pt1 | contig 13357 bp, 12 predicted proteins | sample 5559311 | NCBI WGS metagenome assembly JAABUN01 (sample SAMN10711877, study PRJNA513370) | rock metagenome | isolation source: Antarctica rocks | place: Antarctica: Victoria Land, Siegfried Peak sud | reverse complement strand
CGCAGCGCGGGAGATTGCCTGGCAACTCGTTAAGTTCCGCATGGAGAATGGACTCACCCAGCAAGAGCTTGCCATCAGGGCGCAGACAAGCCACTCGCAAATCTCCCGCCTGGAGAGCGGTCAGCATCTCCCTAGTCTCGCCACGCTCGGCAAGATTGCCAACGCCCTCCAACTGCGCCTTTCCATCTCGTTCGAGCTTCGGGCCGAGTCCACCGAACGGCTGACCGCTGACTAACCGCTGCACCTGCATAGACAATGTGGGCACCACACAGAAAAAAGCGGCGGTGGCACTGCTCTGCCACCGCCGCATAACGATCATTGCACTAACACCCTTTCCCCACAGCAGGGGGGGCAGGGGGACCGCTCCCAACCGCTTACGTGATGTGCGCCCCCTTGATGTTGACGTAGATCGCGTAGATCGATTGACTGGCCGCGATCATCAGCCGGTTCCGCTTCGGCCCGCCGAAGACGAAGTTCGCTGTCGTCTCCGGCAGCTTGATGTGTCCGATCCGCTCGCCCTCCTGCGTGAAGCAGTGGACGCCGTCCCAGCCGTAGCCGACCCACCCCGACGAGGCCCAGATATTGCCGTCGGTGTCGGCGCGCACGGCGTCCGGCCCCACCTTCTTGCCGTTGATCAGCATGTCGGTGAAGACCTTGCCATTCGCCAGCTTCACGCCATCGACCACATCGAAGACCTTGATGTCGCCCGCGCCCGCGCCGGTATCGACCACATACATCTTCTTGTAATCGTGCGAGAAGCAGAGCCCGTTCGGCGCGACTGGGTCGGCGGTGACACGCGCGACCGTGCCGGTCGTCGGGTCGATCCGGTAGACCGCGTTGGGATGGTAAGTCTCGCCGGGGTTCCCCTCATAGCCGCCGACCGGGCTGGTCCCGTATGGCGGGTCGGTGAACCAGATGCTGCCGTTCGGATGGACCACCGCGTCGTTCGGCGAGTTGAACGGCTTCCCCTCGTAGTTCGCGGCCAGGATCGAAACGGTGCCGTTGTGTTCGTAGCGCACCACCCGCCGATTGCCGTGCTGGCAGGAGATCTGCCGCCCCTCCCAATCGAAGGTGTTGCCGTTGCTGTTCCCCGAAGGGTTGCGGAAGGTGCTAACGTGGCCGTCCTCTTCCAGCCAGCGCATCTGCACATCGTTCGGGATGTCGCTCCAGAGCAGGTAGCGGCCGACCGCATTCCAGGCCGGTCCCTCCACCCACAGCCCACCGGTCCAGAGCCGCCTGATCGCGGAGTTCCCCTGGATATATTTGCCGAAGGCCGGGGTAACCGCCACCACGTCCGGGTCCGGGTAGTGGACCGGTGGCGCGTTCGGGCCATAATCGCGGTCCGGGCCGTCGGCGGTCTCGGCCGCGTCAACGGCTGTCTCGAACTTGAAATCGCGCGGCGGTTCTTTCGCCTCCGCCGCTCGCGGCAGCAGCGCCAGCGCGCCCGCTGTCACCGCGACCCCTTTCAGCAGGCCGCGCCGTCCGATCGTTTGTCCCTGTCGCTCGGCATCCTCAAGCGTCATCGTCCTCCTCCTCCAATCAATCCCGCTAGCCGGCGGGGCGCAAGCAAGGTGTCGGTGTCGATACGCCGTACGCCCCATGACGAAGACTCCCGCGCGCGTCGCCGCCACCTCCCTCCCCTTCCCTGGCTGCGCGCGTACGCCCACTACCGGTCGGGCCCACCGACCGCCAGCGCCACGATTCGCGCGATCCACCCCATCCCGCGATCGCGACCGCACAGCATACGAAGATAGAACTATCATAAAGATGAATTGTCCGATGTCAAGTCGGTTGGGTTGTCTTATAGCTATAGGCAGTTATGATCCTTGAACTCATGATCTTGCTCGCTGAATTGATTCGCACGTTTGAATTTTGTGATCAGGCGTAGGTTGTAGCTACCGACGAAAAAGAGCAACAGGATGTTGGTATCTACCAGAATGCCCCGAGGGCGGTACTCGTGTATAAGTCGCGCGAGATCAGCGCTCATTCGGCGCGGATTTTGACCGCGAGTGCCTCACCCGGATAACCATCGACGCGGACCTGGAAATAGACACGCTCCGTCAGGTTGCCGGGGAGACCTAACCGGGCGAGTGCATTATTCGTCTTGCGGTCATATCCGAAGGTGATCAACCAGTCGCCGTTATCTACCCGTTCTACTTCCTCGAAGTGCAAGTTCGCTAAGTCCTCATCGCCCGAGAACGTGTCAACAAAGAAGTTGCGCGCTACCTTGACCGCGCCCTTGAGATCGATCGATTGTAAAGAAACCGCCCCTGTTTCCGTCCTCTGCTCCTGCTCAGCCATCGTATTCCCCATGCGCCAAGATGCAGCACCATCTTTGTACCATACGAATACCATCTCCCCGACGCAAATCTGCGTCGGGGAGATGGCACAAATACCGATGGTCGATGGCGAAAAGCCAGCGCCCCCACCGGGCGTATGTCAGCGCTGCTGGCGCAGAGGCCGTCACCTCTGGCAGTCCTGAACGTGGCAATCCTGAACGTGGCAGTCCTGAACGTGGCAGTCCTGAACGCAATGAAGGTGGCCATAGCCTACTCTCCCGCGTTCGCCCGCGCCCCGACCACGTTCGGCACCGTCTCCGCGCCCGCGCGCCGCCCGCGCCACGCCTGCCGCAGCCAGTCGCCCGGTCGCCGCTCATCGTGACGCTGTTCCCGTTCGCGCTTCTCGCGCAGCATATCATTGAGGATCACCGAGATCGCCCCCGCGATCGGCACCGCCAGCAGCGCCCCCGCGATGCCACGGAACTCGCTCCCCGCCAGGATCGCCAGGATTACCGTCAGCGGCGAGAGGCCCACCGCCCCCTTCATAATCCGCGGCACTAGCACCGCATTCTCCAGTAGTTGCAGGACCGAGACGAACGCGACCACCCCCAACGCCAGCTTCCAATCGACCGACAGCGCGATCAGCACCGCCGGGACCGCCCCCAGGACCGGCCCCACATTCGGGATCGCCTCGGTCAGCCCCGCGATCACCCCCAACACCAGCCAGAACGGCAGCCCCATCGCCCCGTAGGTGATCGTCGCCAGCCCACCGACTATCCCCATCAGCAGCAATTGGCCCCGGATCCACGCGCCCATCTTGATCTCCACCTCGTGCCAGAGGTGCAAGACCCGCGTCCGTTGCCCCGGCGCGAAAAGGCTGCTCACCGCCCGCTTGATCAGGGTCTTCTCGGTGATCCAGTAGAAGGCGATCAGGAAAAGGGTGAACAACGTCACCAGCCCGCCACCGATCCCCGACACCACACCTAAGGCCAGATTAGTCGGCACCGGCATCCCGCCGCCCGCCCCCTGTGCCGCGTCGATCGCCTCGAAGGCGCGCATCGCGGCGTTGCGGATCAGGGCGTTATCATTCGTTAAGAGTTGCCCGCGCCAGTCCTCCAGTAGCGTCGGCACCGCACGCACGAAGCGCGTGCCCTCGCCGATCACCGGCGGTATAAGCAAGTAGAAGAACAAACTCAGCCCGGCGATGATCCCGAGGTAGACCAGCAGGATCGCCAGCCCGCGCGGCAGGCGGAACCGCCGCGTCAGCAGTTCGATCGGCCCGGTGATCGCCGTCGCCAGCAGGATACCGACGATCAGCGTGATGACGACAATCTGCACCTTATAGAGGAAATACGCCGCGAACAGCGTCAGCAGGAAGGTGGCCGGGGTCAGCCCACGACGTGGGTGCTCGTCCGTCTCGACCGATACCACCGGCACCGCCGCCGTCGCCTGCCCTGGCGTATCACCCCCGCCCCGCGCCATCCCTGGCACCGGGATCGTCGGCACCTGCTCGGACATTTGCGTCGCGTTGGCCTGTGCGCGCAGCCGTGACTCCGGCAGTTGCGCTTGCGGCTGGCCGTCATGCGGTGGGGAATTACTCATCGGGGATACTCCTCTGGCGTGCTTATCGTCACCATCGCAGACAGCGCTTCGTTGCGGATGCCCACCCGAAAACGCAGGATGTATACCACAACCAGGGTCCACCACCCCGACAGACCAGCCCGCCTACCCCCTGCTATACTTGGGTTACGAATTGCGACCGCAGAGGAGGGACCGATGGCGAGCCAGCCTCAGCCGTATGCCACCCCGGCAGAGTATCTGACGCTCGAACGCCGCGCCGAAACCAGGAGCGAATATCACGACGGCGAGATCGTCGCGATGGCCGGTGCGAGTCGCGAACATAACCTGATCGTCTTCGCTGCGGTGCGGGAAATCTCGGCGCAGTTGCGCGGGAAGCCGTGCGAAGGGTATCCCAGCGACATGCGCGTCTGGATTCCTTCGCACCACGTCTACACCTATCCCGACATCGTCGTTGTCTGCGGCGAACCGGAGTTTCAGGACAGCGCGGTGGACACCTTGCTCAACCCCTCGCTGATCGTCGAGGTCCTTTCGCCGTCGACCGCCGCCTACGATCAAGGGCAGAAGTTCGGCATGTACCGCAGCCTGCCGTCCCTGCGCGAATACCTCCTGATCGCCCAGGATGAACCCCGACTCGTCCTCTACCGCCGCGACCCGGATAATCGCTGGTTCATCGGCGACGCCCACGGCCTCGATGCCACGCTCGACCTCACCACCGGCGGCGTCACCCTCGCCCTGCATGACCTCTACGAGCGGATCACCTTCGTTCCGCTGCCGATCCCCGACCGCTAGCGCCGCCCGCCCCACGCACCAAAAAGCAGATCGCCCGCGTCACAAACAGCCACGCTCCCTGACACGTATATATTGATGGGTGTCGGCAAATGGCGGCCAGACGCACCGCGCCGCCCGCGCGCACGGCACCGCGACAAGGGCGTGTCACCGACCAGCCCGGTCGCCAACGGCGCAAACGCCTCTGGCCGAGCGTAAATCAGCAGCAGCCAGCCAACGCGGAGGGCCATGCCCCCTTCCGCGATCGTATAACGCAGCGGCAGCGACGCGGCTCAGCGCGGAGATCGAGGGGGAGAAGCGGTGGATCAGACGACGCGACAGCAATGGCAGGACTGGGTCACCCGCGAGATCGGCGGCAGCGCGGCCCGCATCAGGGCGGCGACCGACGCCGCCATCGCCGCCATCGCCCGCGGCGAATCGTCGGAAGAGGCCGCCGCCGCCGCCCGCGCGACCACGATCACGGTGAGCGCCGATAGCGCGCTGGCGCAGCACGCCGATAGCGCGCCATCGGTGAGGGCCGCAGACAGCCTACCAGCGGCCCCCGCCGACACCGACGCCGCCGCCCGCCGTGAATTGCTGGACCGCGTCCGGGCGCGGCGCGCCAGCGTCAGCGCCTTCGTGCAAGATCAGCGGCCGCGCGGCGCACGCCTGACTACCGCCAGCATGGCCTGTAGCGGGCTCGTCACCGCCCTCACCGCCGGTCCCGCGTTCGGTGGGCCGAAATTCACCCAGATCGCCCAGCAGACTTTCAACCTCCCGAGCGAGGCGTTCGTCTGGCGCTTCCTCTGCTTCGCCGCCGTCCTCGCCTCGGTCGCAGCCGGGGTCACCACCAATATGTACAAGACGCAAGACCTCGGCGCACGGCTCGTCAAGGCCGAGGCCAGCCAGGGTGTCCTCGAAGGGGTCGAAGTCCTCCTCGAATTCGGCCAGGTGCCGGTCGCCGACGCCATCAAGCTCTACCAGCAGGCCATCGCCGAGATCCCGTTCATCCCGGATCAGGCTGCCACCGCACGGTGAGCTTCACCGCAGAGACACAGAGACACAGCGGGCCGCAGAGAGGGAAAACGTTCTCGCTCGCGCTGTGATCCGACGCGCCCATCTATCTTCTAGGAGCGACTGAACACCGGCGGAAACCAGGTCCCCAATCTGCCCAACGGCGGGATGCAGCGCGCCGACCCGATCACCTACCGCGCCAACGTCGGCACGGTCCCCGGCCAGACGAGCGACGCCAACCTCGCCGATCCGAACGGCAATGGCTCCCGCCTCTACCTCATCCAGGTCCTCTACGCCGCCTTCAACGCCCAGTTCGGCGTCGATCGCGTCCCGTAACGGACCACCACAGATCACCCATCAGCACGCAGGCCCCGGCATGATGCCGGGGCCTGCGCCATGCCTTCATACGTCATTGCTCCCGCCCTCTCCCCCGTATTCGCCCCTCTCTTGCCTCTCCCGTCCCTTCTCTGTACACTCTGTGCGCTCTGTGGTTAAAACCCCGTCTCTCTCGTCCCCTTCTCCGCCGCTCTGCGTTCAATCCCGTTCTTCCCCAGCCCCCTCTGCACCTCTGCGGTGAATAGTTCCCCCATTCGTCACTCGTCATTCGTCACTTGTCACTCACTTGACGCCCCTCCCCCCCACCGCGTAGACTAGTACGTACGCATCTCGCGCCCGCACGGAGAGGAGCCCCCATGCTGCGTCGGAATAGCCCCGCCCCCGAGATCACCGTTCTCGACAGCGGCGGCGGGGATGGCCTGACATTCGCTGGGGCTTGCGAAGCCCTCGCCGTATCGTCCGGCGAACTGACCGCCCTGCGCGAAGCGGGCCTCGTCGCCTGCCTGCGTCGCAAAGGTCGCCAGATCTACCCGCGCGCCGCACTCGACCTCTCCCGCATCCTCCTGGGCCTCGGCGAGGAGCGCGATTGGGATACCCACACCCTCTGCTGGTACGCCGACCTCGTCTTCGCCGCCGAAGTCGGGCGCACGATCCTGCTCCCCTCCCTCTCGCTCGGTGGCGACACCCGCGAGGGGCATGGCGCGCTCGATCCGCCCGGCTCCTGGCTCGAAACCGGCCACGTCGCGGCGGTGTTGCGCGATCTCGGCCCCGATGGCCTCGACCACGAAGAGGTCGATGCGCTGATCCTCGGCACCCTCCGCAGCCTGATCGCCATCGCCCTCGGCCCGGACGGCCACTGGCCCGACGCCGCCGCGCTGCGTGGCTCGGCCCTCTTCCCGATCGTCGATTGGTTCGAGCGTGGCCGCACCCCGATCCTCGGGCAGGCCGGGGCCATCGCCCGCGACGCCCCGCAGGCGTTCATGGCCCTCGTCCTCGCCTTCACCACGATCGCGCCGCCCCTCTCCAAGGAGTTGGGGCAACTGGTGCGCGTCACCCACGCCAAGCTGAAAGGCGGGCTGCTCGCCGTCGGCGAGTCGATCATCCCCGCCAGCGAGCAGGCGATGATCGGCAACGAGACGCTGGTGGCGGTCGACAAGGTCTACGCCGCCAAGGCGACCGAGATCCACTCGCCGCCCGCCGCCTGGGATTTCCAGGTCGGCGTCGTCACCGCGCAGAAGCGGACCGTCGCGCTGCAAATGAAGTTGCCGAGCGAACTGCCGCAGCAGACGATCGACAATATCATCGACCTCATCCGCCCCTTCCTGGGCGCGTATGGCGCGCGGGTCGTCCACCTCCTCTACGAGATCGCCAACGACCCGCCGTACTGGCGAAATCCGCTGATCACCGTCGAGACGAACGATATCCTCGACCGCCTCGGCCTCACGCGCGACAAACGCGGCGTCCACTACTCCCGCAACCGCGAGACGCTGCGTAACGTCCTCAACACCGCGCACGGCCTCGAAATCGTCGGCGAATACACGACCTGGGAGGGGGGCGTCAAGGTCCGTAAGGCGATGCGGAAAACCGTCCTCTCGCTGATCGGCGCGACATTCGACGACGGCGAGAACAGCGGCCTCTCGACCGAGGAGCTTTTTCAGCGCGGCCTGCCCAAGACGATGCAGGTTCGCCTCAACTTCTATGAAGGGGTGCGCCGCCCGGACGGTCGCCTCGGCAACCAGTACGTCCTGATGCCACGCATCGTGGAGCCGAAAAAGCTCTCCAAAGCCAGCCATTCCGCCACCCACGAACTGCTGCGCTCATACCTGCTCTTCCGGTATCGCCAGACCCGGATGAAGAGCCACACCCTCACCGTCACCCGGCAAACCGCGATGGAGAAGGCGAACATCACCAACAAGAACCCGCGTCAGGCGACCCTGACCCTCCGCAAAGCATTGGATAAACTCGTCGCCAACGGCACGATCGAGGGCTATTCCGCCTCCCTCCCCGCCAAGCCGCACGAAACGTTCGAAGCGATCCTCTCCCCCACCGCCGTCCACAACCTCCCCGCCACCGGGGAGGACGAGTAGCAGCGGCAAAAATAGGATGATATCGCTACACAAAATTGCTTTTCTCTGCAATAACACCGTGTTATCCTGGCAGCACAATATTGTTAGCAGGAAAGGCAAGTGTGCAGTGAAAGCCTCTGAAGCCAATCTTCGTTCGATTCTCGAAGGTAATAAGCAATTTCTTGTCCCGCTTTTTCAGCGTACCTACAGTTGGGATAAGAAAGAATGGGATACCCTCTGGGGCGACCTGGAGGAGCTGAACGAAGAAGCACATCAGCGAAATCATTTCATCGGCTCTGCTGTGACTATTCCTCAAAATTCTGCGGCGAGTGGAGTAGCAAAATTTCTACTGATTGATGGGCAGCAACGGCTAACGACAATCCTCATCATACTTGCGCTACTACGTGATCGTGCAAAAGAATTACCTGATAATAGCCTTGGGGACGAAATTAACGACTCCTTCTTGGCTAACCGTTACAAGAAGGGGAGTGATCATTGGAAGCTTCTACCAACTCAGACTGATCGTGAAGCTTACACTCAAATAATGGATGGCGAACCTATCACCCAACAGACGCAAATCGGTAAGGCTGCGGCCTATTTTTCGAAACGTTTATCAGAGAAAAATGCTCCCGATTTAGAAGCATTACAGACTATCGTCACGAGCAAGCTTACGCTTGTAGATATCAAGCTTGACCGCGATGAAGATCCTTATCTTATCTTCGAGAGTCTCAATGCTAAGGGGCGACCGCTCACTCAGGCCGATCTCATCCGCAACTATTTCTTTATGAAGATCCCAGATGAACAGCAGCAGGAGCGATTTTACGCGCTGTTTTGGCAACCGATGCAAGACAGCCTGGGTGCCGCCTTACCAGAGGCAATTCGCCACTTTCTCATGCGGAATGGCACAACGATTAAGCAAGGCGACACGTATCTTGCGCTGAAAGAAGAAGTTGAAGAGAAATCGCCGGCAGCGACAGGTGACTATTTGCAGGAACTTGCCTGTTTCGCGGGCTACTATGCCAAACTGTTATACCCTGATCAAGAAACGCAGCACGATTTACGAACGCGACTAAAGCACTTAAATCGCCTCGAAGTCACCGTGGCTTACCCATTTTTGCTTAACGTCTATGATGATTACGCGCAAAATAAAATAACCGCTGCCAATTTTGCTACTATTCTTGAGTTGCTAGAAAACTTCATCCTACGCCGTGCGGTCTGTAATGTGCCACGCGGTGGGCTCAACAGGATCTTCCCACTGCTTTATGTGCAAGCATCGCAAACAGAGTCGCTTGTAGCAGGAGTACGCGATAATCTCGCCACAAAAAATTATCCAGATGACGCTGATTTCCGCGAGGCTTTCACGTCCTCCATCATGTACGGGAATGGCGCTCGCTATGTTCGCACCAAGCTCATCTTAGAGCGGCTGGAAACCGCAACAGGGAACAAAGAGATGGTGCCTTTCGCAAACCTAAGTGTCGAGCATGTCATGCCGCAAACGCTGACGCCGTGGTGGAAAGACCATCTTGGCGCGGACTATGAGCAATTACATGCACTCTGGCTCCACACTATTGGGAACCTCACCCTCACGGGATACAATTCAGAACTCTCCAACAGCGACTTTTCGCAGAAGCGTTCGTTATTCGCCGAAAGCCACATCGGATTAAACGATTGGTTCCAGCAGACAGACAAATGGAATGACGAAGCGATCCGTATTCGGGCCGAAGCACTCGCGGAGCGAGCCCTGGCAATCTGGCCGTTCTTTGGCAAAACACAACTTCCCTTAAGAGGCTCGATATCGGGGATTACCGGCAAGACGCCAGTTCGCCTTGTCATCCTCGACCAGATTTTCCCCGTGACTACCTGGCGCGATGTCCTCCAGCACACATTGCAAATGATCAGCAATCACGACGAAGATAACTTCCTGGCAATCGCGGAAAAATTCCCCAAGTATATTTCGCGAGACAAGAACGATCTACGAACAACGCGACAGCTCACCAATGGCTTCTTCATCGAGACGAATATGTCGGCACTTTCCGTCGATCGACTTTGCCGTCAAGTTGCCGAGCTTGCCGAGCTATCAGTTGAAGATTGGCGCGTCGAAACAATCTGACTAAGCAACCACAAGTATGTGCCGACACGGTATTTACGTCCTTCTGGCCCCCGTCCCACCGCGTCACCCCTCCCCTGAAGAGGGAGGGGCCGGGTCCTCACACCCACCTCAACCAACAACCACTGCTCCGCACCAAGTCACCCCTCCCCGCGTCGGGGAGGGGCCGGGGGAGCGGTCCCATCCTCACCTCCCACAACAAGAACGAGGGTGGGGACAAGCCCACCCTCGTTGCAGTGTCGTTATTGGATTGTCCTGATCTGCATCGCACGCGAGATCGTGGGGTTGTCGCTCCGCACCGTCTCTCGCGGCTGGCGGTCATTCCCCTCTCACGTCCGTGGGGCAAGCCCCCCGGTATACGGAGCGGATCTGCCTGAATCAGGCACCCGCGAGGACAAGGCGTTGGCCTACGGCATCAGTCTGGTGCGGCGGCATAGCTCCACCCTCCCTTCTGTTGCGTCCCTCACGACGAGGTCATGTATGACAACTCGTCTTACGTACAGTATACCATAGGTGGGGGGATTTGCAAGGCGGAGTAGCCAGTAGCCAGTGGGTTTGTTACGAGACAGTGCCTTATCGCAAGCGCAGCATTGAAACGAGCAACTGGCAACTGAACACTGGCTACGCGCTACTCGCCCACTATCGCGGCGGATGCGGCGGCCACCCCTCCGTGGGCGACTCCGGGGCGGACGCGCCGGAGGCACCGTCGGAGGCGAACGGTACGTAGAGGACGTTGAGGGCGACATTGGCGACGATCACCGAGCCGGTCGAGGCCGGGTCGATCAGCGCCTCGATCACGAACGACTGCGGCCCCGCTTGCGGCACCCGGAAGACCCAGGTAGGGGCCAACGATTGCTCTAACGCCGTCGCCGGGATCGTCCCGATCACCCCGTAGAGGGGATGACTCGCGCCGCCATTGACCATCCGCACGCGGGTGCTCGCCATCGCGTTCGTCGCGCCCGAGGCGTAGAAGACCGCCGCGCCGGTCACATAGGCGTATCCCGGCGCGGGTGCGGCGAGCGGCACCGTCTGTAAGATCTGCGGCGTCGCGGTGAGGGTGAACGGGCCGACCGTCGAGGCGGCGCTGATCCGCGACAGGGTATTTGCCGGGAAGCCGCCGACCGTCGCCGCATTCGCCACCGCCGGGTTGCCGCCCAGCCCCGCCGTGCGCGCCAGGAATGAGGCCATCTCCTCGCGCGTGACCAACCCCTTCGGGTCGTAGAGCCGCGCGCTGGCATTGTTCGGATCGGGCAACCCGGTGGTGATGCCCGCATCGCCGAGCGCCTGGATATTGCCGCGATGGACCTCGCCCGCACCCGCCAGATCGCTGAATGTCGGCCCTGCCACCACCACCGAGAGCGGCAACAGCGTCCCCAGCGCGACCACGAGCGCCAGCGGCAACAGGCGGCGACGGGTCGCCGCACGCCGGTTCACGCGCCGTTGCTGCCGCACCTCGGCCCGCAATAGGGTCAGTTCAGCCAGGATCTCGCGCAACGTCGGCTCGGCCATGCCGTCCCCCTGTCGCTAGGTCGGTCAACACCCCACCAGGCAGCCGCCACCTCCTGCCACCTGCGCGTCCAGCGCCGCACCACACGCCGCGGCAACGTTGCCTCGGCGCGTGCCTCCACCTATAAGAAAGAGAACGAAGAACCGGCCCAGACGTTGCATCGTTCCCCGCTTTCGTGCATTTTCGATCGAGACGACCAGCATCCCAGACCATCCGACCGCGTTGCCCGTTTCCCGACGCCATCGGCTTGACGGCGCGGAGAGGGCGTATTGCCTACGCCCCTACGTCCTGATAGGCGGGCAACCTTTGGCGAACGCCGCGCCACCCCAAATACCAGGGACGCCACAAAGATAGGCCAAACGTCACCGCATCCCCTCGCCGCCGGGGCGTTTACCGCCCGCCGTCGCTGGTGGTCGCTGGTGGTCGCTGTAGGGGCGTATTGCCTACGCCCTCTCTGCATCGTCAACCCTCAGGTGCAGACATCCGCCACCGACCTATCGCACCCTATCGCACCCTATCTACGCCCGCGCATCTTTACAAGCGCGAATTGCCCCGCAAATCCTCAATCCCCGGCCACCGGCACCGGCTCGCGCCACGCGGCACCTTGCGGCAGCGCGCGTCCCTCCTCAGCCGGGGCGCTCGCCCGCGCATCGGCCTCCGTCTCGCGGCACAGCGTCGCCGCGAAGCCGCGCCCGGAGCCGCAGAGGAGGATAGTGAGGATGATCCCGTAGATCGGCAGGTGGCCCAGGACATCCTGCACCCCCAGGAACGGGACCGCCAGATTGAACGGCACCCACGCCGCCAGGATCGCCAGGCGCGGCCAGTAACCCGCGACCAACAATGCGCCCAGCGCCGCCTCCGCCAGCCCCGCCGCGATCACGAAGTTCGCGTCGCTCAAGGCCAGCGGGGTCGTGGCCGTCACGTTGAACGGGTGCTCGCTCAGGAACGCCAACGACAGGTTCCGATCCCAGAGCTTCTCGGTGAACCCGGTGATCAGCGTCGCCAGTCCGAACGACGCCCGCAGGATCGGCACCGCGTAGGGGAGCAGCGCCACCGCCGGTTTCCCCGGCCCGCGCAGCACCCGCTGGGTCGTCCTCGGCCCGCGCCCGGCGATGAAGAGGAACCCCGCGATCCCGAAGAAGTAGGTATGCTCCAGCACCAGCAGCGGCCCGAAATAGACCATCCCCAGCAGCCCGACGAGGGCCAGCCCCGCCGCCGCCGGGCGCGTCAGCGCCCCGACCGCGATCCCGCCGACCAGACTGAACGCCACCACGATCTCCAGCAGCGCCAGCGATCCACCCGCCAGGGTATAGGGCAGCGCCATATTCGGCACGAACAGTTGCCGCTCCACCCCGCGCACGAAGAGGATCGCGGCGGTATGCAGCGCCAGGACGGCAGAGATCCACGGATAGACATCGGCGGGGCGCGGCATCCCGATCGCGAGGCGGTCGAGGAGCGGCCCGGTCAGCACCCGCGCCCGCGCCGCGAGTTGCCAGCGCGCCGCCACCACCTCGAAGAGCCAGCCGCCCACCACCGTCGCGATGATCGCCCCGAACGCCAGCAGCGTCAGGCCGCTGAACACCTCCGCCCGGTCGAGCCCGCGATTCGCGTCCGGGACGAACCAGCGCACATGCGCGCTCGCCGTAGGGGTGGTCATCACTATACCGATCACGGCCAGCGCCAACGCCCGCATCAGCGAGCG
>JAABUN010006524.1_pt1 | contig 13358 bp, 9 predicted proteins | sample 5559311 | NCBI WGS metagenome assembly JAABUN01 (sample SAMN10711877, study PRJNA513370) | rock metagenome | isolation source: Antarctica rocks | place: Antarctica: Victoria Land, Siegfried Peak sud | reverse complement strand
CGTGCGGGTGCATGAGCGCACGGTTGGCAAGCTGATGGCGCGGTTGCGCTTCTCGCGGGTGTCGGTGCGGCCACGGCATCCGAAGCAGGATGTGGCGGCTGAGGAAGCCGCGTAATCAGGAACGATTTTGCCTATACCACAGGCGGACCGTCGGCGCGCATGGTCCTGGACGGACCTGGGTTCATCGTGATGCAAGGCTCCCTGTCGCGCAGCGTGGACCTCCCCGGTCTCCCCGACTCCAGCCGACATAGACGTTCGGCTGCACGCCAAGCGGGCATACTTGTTCCGAGCGGAAAGCCGGAGTTGGAGCAATTTACCGCCGACTTTCCCACGACTAGCCCCTCAGCCGCAGGTGAGATGGTTTATGGCTCGTCGTGCGCTGGACCGCGTGCATGGCGCCACGTCGGGACCGGCTTGTTATACAAGGACTGGCTCTCGAAGCAGACAGGAAATTAACATGCCTGATGCCCTCGCCACCATCCAGCGTCAGATTCAATGGAACCGCCTGATTTCCGTCGTCGAGGAACAGGCGCAGACCATGATCCGCACCGCCTTCAGCACCACGGTGCGGGAAGCCGGCGACCTCTCGGCCGGCATCTTCGATCTGCAGGGCCGCATGTTGGCGCAGGCCGTCACCGGCACGCCGGGCCACGTCAATTCCATGATGGAATCCGTCGGCCACTTCCTGGCGAAATTCCCCGCGGCCTTGATGCAGCCCGGCGACCACTACATCACCAACGACCCCTGGCTCGGCACCGGCCACCTGCACGACCTCACCGTCGTGACGCCGGCCTTCCGCCAGGGCCACATCGTCGGGCTGTTCGCCAACACCGCGCACATCATCGACATCGGCGGCCTCGGCATGGGCCCCGAGGGCCGCAGCGTGTTCGAGGAAGGCCTCTACATCCCCATCGTGAAGTGCTTCGACCGCGGCACTCCCAACGAGACCTTCTTCGACTTCATCCGCGCCGGTTCCCGCACTCCGGTGGAACTGGAGGGCGACATCTACAGCCTGTGCGCATGCAACGACGCGGGCGCGAAGCGGCTGGTGGAGATGCTGAACGAGTTCGGCATGGACAGCCTGGACCCGCTGGCGGAATACATCTTCTGCAGCAGCCTGCACGCCACGCTGGACGAGATCGGAAAAATACCCGCCGGCACCTACCACGCGCGGATCAAGTCCGACGGCTACGAAGCCGAGGTCACGCTGGCCGCCGCGATAACCGTGCACGCCGACCGCATCGTGGTCGACTACGCCGGCACCTCCGGCCTGTCGGGGCGCGGGATCAACGTCCCGCCGGCCTATTGCCGCGCGTATTCCTGCTTCGGGATCAAGTGCGTCGTCGCCCCCGACATCCCGAACAACTGGGCCTCGCTCTCGCCCTTCCACATCGTGATCCCCGAGGGCTGCATCCTCAACGCGCCTCGCCCCTATCCGGTCAGCGTGCGGCACGTGATCGGGCAATTGCTGCCGGACCTGATGATGGGCTGCCTGCACCAGGCGGTGCCGTCGCGGGTCAACGCGGAAGGCTCGTCGGCGCTGTGGAACCCGCCGTTGCGTGGCGGCGCGCAGGTCTCCGGCCCGCAGGCGGAGGTCGAGGATTTCGAGATCATCACCTTCAACTCCGGCGGCACCGGCGCGCGGCCTGGGAAGGACGGGCTGGACGGCATCGCCTTCCCGTCGGGCGTCCGCACCATGCCGGTGGAGGCGACCGAGAACGTCGCCCCCGTGATCTTCTGGCGGAAGGAATTGCGGCCCGACAGCGCCGGCGCGGGGCGCACGCGCGGCGGCTTCGGGCAGGTCATGGAAATCGGCACGAAGGGCGAGGCGGAGTTCGCGGTGAACGCCATCTTCGACCGTGTGGCGAACGCGCCGAAGGGCCGTGACGGCGGTGGCGACGGCGCGCATGGCTGGGTCGGGCTGAACGATCCGAACGGCACGCCGCTGCGCACGAAGGGGTTCCAGACCGTCCCGAAGGGCCGGCGGCTGCTGTTGAAGCTGCCGGGCGGCGGCGGCATGGGCGACCCCAGGGCACGCGACCCCGACCTGGTGCGACAAGACATCGCCGACGGGCTGGTCAGCGCCGAGGCGGCCCGCACCGCCTACGGCATCGACTGACGGGGACCGCCCCTCAGCGGCGGATGCTTTCCACCATTGCCGCGTAGACCAGGTCCTTGAAGATCATCCGCGTCCGCCCGCGGTTGCTCGGCCCCTGCGCCATCAAGATGGCGACCAGCCCCTCGGCGCGGTCGATGGTGAACGAGGTGCCCCAGGCGCCTGCCCACATCGCGTCGCCCGCGCTGCCCGGCGTCGTGCCCATGCCATCCTGCGACCGCACCGCAAAGCCGAGGCCGAACCCATAGCCCGGCCCGGTCGAGGCCGTGGGCGATCCCGCCATGCCCAACGTGTGGTTCGACAGCATGAAGTTCACCACTGGTGCCGCCAGGTACCGCCGGCCTTCGTGCACACCGTTGCTGGCGATCATCTGCGCGAAGCGGAGGTAGTCCGCGGCGGTCGAGACCAACCCCGCGCCGCCCTTCAGGTACGAGGTCTCGCGCTCGTCCTGCAGGATGCGGTAGCTGCGCCACATGGATTGCTTCAACGGATCGGAGTCCGGCGCCTCGGCAATCCGCGTCCGCTTGTCCGGCGGCACGAACCACTGGGTGTCGCGCACCCCCAGCGGGGTCAGCAGCCGCTCCTCCAGGAATCGGTCGAGCCGCTTGCCCGAGACGCGCTCCACCACCAGCCCCAGCACGTCGACGCCGATGGAGTAGAAGAACGTCGTGCCCGGCTGGAACGCCAGCGGGATGGTGCCGAGCCGGCGCAGCATCTCGTCACCGGTGATCGCTGCGTCGCGGGCCTCGATGTTGCCCTCGTCGTACAGCTCGCGGATGCGCGGCGAGGGCGAGGCGGCGGAGTACACGAAGCCCGCCGTGTGGCGCAGCAGGTCGTGCACGGTGGGCGCGCGCGTCGGCGCCACCTGCTCGGTCTGGCCGTCCCGCGTCACTTCCACCTTCAGGTCGCGGAGTTCGGGCAGATGGGTGGCGATCGGGTCGTCGAGCTTCATCCGGCCTTCCTCGACCAGCATCATCGCCAGGGTCGAGGTGAGCGGCTTGGTCATCGAGGCCTGCAGGAAGATGGCGTCGCGCGGCATCGGCCTGGTGCGCGCGGCATCCTGTTGGCCATGCGCCTCGAAGTGCACCACCTCGCCCTGGCGGGCGATCAGCGTGACGGCGCCGGGGAAGGATCCCCGCTCCGCCTCAGCCTGCATGACCGGGCCGATGCGCGCCAGCCGCTCACGCGAGAAGCCCCGCACCAGCGCCGCCGCGGCCGGGCGTGGCGGCAGGGCACGGTTGGGGGCGGCGGTGCCGGTCTGGGCGGCTACAGGCGACGCCACGCCTGCCAGTCCCGCAACAGCACCGGCAAGCGCGGCCCGGCGCCCGTAAGGGATGATGTTCATGGTGTTGACGTCCATCCCTCGCCGGCAAGGTTCACCGCCGTGCCGATCCGGCAGGGATGCTGCCCCGGCCCTGGGCAGGCGGCAATGGCTCAATTGGCGCGCGGCGCCAACGCGCGGCATCATCGGTCACCACGCCAGAACCACCGGGACAGATCCGACATGCCCCTCCGCTGCGACCTCATCATCCGCGACGCCACCCTCATCGACGGCACCGGCGCGCCCCGCACCACCGGCGACCTCGGCGTCACCGGCGACCGCATCGCCGCCATCGGCGACCTGTCCGCCGCCACCGCCGACCGCGAGGTCATCGCCACCGGCCTTGCCCTCGCCCCCGGCTTCATCGACGCCCACACCCACGACGACCGCGCCGTGCTCTGCGGTCCCGAATGCCTGCGCTGCAAGTCCAGCCAGGGCGTCACCACCGTCGTCGTCGGCAATTGCGGCGTCAGCCTGGCGCCGACCCGAATGAGCAGGCGCCCCGTCCCGCCGCTCGACCTGCTCGGCGACGAAAGCTGGTTCACCTACGGCAGCTTCGCCGAATACGCTGAGGCACTCCGCCGCGCCCCGCCCGCCGTCAACACCTACGCCCTGGTCGGCCACATGTCGCTCCGCGCCGGCGCCATGGGCGATGACCTCAACCGCGCCGCCACCGACCGCGAGTGCGAGGCCATGCGCGCCCGCGCGGCGGAAGCACTGTCCGAAGGCGCTTCCGGCTTCTCCACCGGCCTCTACTACAAGCCCAACATGCACGCGACGACGGACGAGGTCATCGCCGTCGGCGAGGCGTTGCGCGCCGCCGGCGGCATCTACGTGACGCACATGCGCGACGAGGCCGACCGCGTCTGCGCCTCCATCGAGGAGACGCTGAAGATCGGCAAGCGCCTCGGCGTGCCGGTCTGGATCAGCCATCACAAGTGTTCGCTGCCGGAGAATTACGGCCGCAGCGTGCAGACCCTCGCGCTGATCGAGGCCGCCGCCGCGATGCAGGAAGTGGCGTTCGACATGTACCCCTACCCCGCGGGATCGACCGTGCTGATGCCGGACCGGCTGCGCGACGACCTCCGCGTCATCGTCACCTGGTCCGCCCCGCACCCGGAATTCGCGGGCAAGGACCTGGCCGACATCGCCCGCGGCTGGAACACCGACCTCCGCGCCGCCGCCGAGCGCCTGTCGCCCGCCGGCGCCATCACCTTCCAGATGGACGAGGAGGACGTGCGCCGCATCATGGCCCACCCCATCAGCGTCATCGGCTCCGACGGCATCCCGCACGACACGCACCCGCACCCCCGCCTGTGGGGAACCTTCCCGCGCGTGCTCGGCCTGTATTCGCGGCAGCTCGGCCTGCTCAGCCTGGAGACCGCCATCCACAAGATGACCGGCCGCACCGCCGCGATCTTCGGCATGGAGGACCGCGGCGTGCTGCGCCCCGGCGCCTACGCCGACCTCGTGCTGTTCGACCCGCACCGCGTCATCGACCGCGCCACCTTCGAGGAACCCACGCTGCCCTCAGACGGCATCGAGCAGGTCTGGACCAACGGCGTGCCGACCTTCGTGGCCGCCACCGGCATGACCGGCGAACGCCCCGGCCGCCTCATCCGCCGGCACCGCGCCTGATGCCGACCGCCGCGGAACAACTCGTAGGCTTCCTCGCCGCGCAGGGCATCGACCGCGCCTTCTGCGTTCCCGGCGAAAGCTACATCGCGCTGCTCGATGCGCTGCACGCCCACCCCCGCATCGACCTCGTCACCGCCCACTCCGAGGGCGGCGCCGGCTTCATGGCGGTGGCCGACGCAAAGCTCACCGGCCGCCCCGGCGTGGTGCTGGTCTCGCGCGGCCCCGGCGCCTGCAACGCGTCCATTGCGGTCCACACCGCCGAGCAGGACGCGGTGCCGTTAATTCTACTCGTCGGCCAAGTGGAACGCCGCGACCTCCGCCGCCGCGCCTTCCAGGAGATCGACTACACCGTCATGTTCAACGGCATCGCCAAATGGGTGGGCGAGGCGACCGACCCGGACCAAGTGCCGGAACTCATCGCTCGCGCCTACGCCATGGCAACAGGCGGCGTCCCCGGCCCGGTCGTGCTGTCGCTGCCGGAAGATGTGCTGGCGATGCCCTGCACGGCCCCCATGCTCCCCGCCACGATCGCCCGCCCGGCACCCCCCGCGCCCGCCGACACCGCCCGCCTCGCGGCCCTGCTGCGCGCCGCCGAACGGCCGATCCTGCTCGCCGGCCACGCATTCGAGGCGCCAGGCGGGCGGGACGCGCTGCTGGCCTTCGCCGAGGCGTGGAACCTGCCCGTCGCCGTTTCCTTCCGCCGCCAGGACCTGTTCCCGAACGGCCACGCGCTCTACGCCGGCGACCTCGGCCTGCGGAACCCGGACGCGCAACGCACCGCTTTCGCCGAGGCCGATCTGATCCTGGCCCTCGGCACCCGCCTCACCGACCTCACCACCCAGGGCTGGACCTGGCCCGCGCCAGGGCAGCGCCTCGTGCACGTCTGCGCCGAGCCGCGCTTCCTCGGCTGGCAATTCCCGGCGGAACTGGCGCTGGCCGCCGATGCGCGCGCGGTGATCGCCGCCCTGGCGCCCGAAGCCGCCACCGCCCCGGCCGCGCGAGGCGCCTGGAACGCCCGGCTCCGCGCCCTCCACCTCGCGGATTGCGAAGTCGTGCCACGCACCACGCCCGACGGCATCGCCTTCGCCGGCGTGGCGAAGCTGGTGGAGCGCGCCCTCGCGCCGGACGCCATCCTCACGCTGGACGCCGGCACCTTCGGCGCGCCGTTCTACCGCAAGGTCCAGTGGCACCCGCCGCAGCGGCTGCTGGCGCCCGTCTCCGGCGCCATGGGCTTCGGCGTGCCGGCCGCCGTCGCCGCCGCGCTGCGCTTCCCAGGGCGCCAGGTGGTCTGCGCCGTGGGCGACGGCGGCGTGCTGATGACCGGGGCCGAGCTGGCCGTCGCGGTGGCCCGCGGCGCGAGCATCAAGCTGCTGCTGTCGGACAATGGCAGCTACGCCAGCATCCGCATCCACCAGGAGCGCACGCATCCCGGCCGGGTCTCCGGCACCACGCTGGAGAACCCGGACTTCCTAGCCTGGTGCCGGGCATTCCGGGTGCCGGTGCTGGCGGTGGACACCGACGCCGACCTGCCTGCGCTGGAGGCCGCGTTTCGGGCGCCGGGGCCGTTGGCGGCGGTGGTCCGCACCTCGTTGGAGGCGGTGCTGCCGCGCAGGTAACGCAAGCAAGGCGGGGGAGAGAACTCCCCCGATCCCCCTCCTTTTTCTGGTTGTCAGCAGGAGGCGGAGGTCGTGGCATTGCCAGGCCGGCATCCGAGGCCTAACTCCAGGCCCGGAGAAAAATGCGCCATGGACATGCCGATCATCGAGAACCCGATCTCGGACGACCCCCACGCCGAAATCCGCGAGGAGGTCCGCAAGCTCTGCACCCGCTTCCCCGGCGAATACTGGCGCAAGCTCGACGCCGCGCGCGGCTACCCAACCGAGTTCGTGAACGCGCTGACGGAATCCGGCTACCTCGCCGCGCTGATCCCCGAGGAATACGGCGGCGCCGGCCTGCCGCTGTCCGCCGCCGCGGCGATCCTGGAGGAAATCCACCACTCGGGTTCCAACGCCGCCGCCTGCCACGCCCAGATGTACATCATGGGCAGCATCCTGAAGCACGGCTCGGACGCGCAGAAGCAGGAGTACCTGCCGAAGATCGCCACCGGCGCGCTGCGGCTGCAGGCCTTCGGCGTGACCGAACCGACCAGCGGCACCGACACCACCGCGCTGCGGACCTTCGCCCGCCGCGAGGGCGACAAGTACATCGTCAACGGCCAGAAGATCTGGACCAGCCGCGCCGAGCACTCCGACCTCATGCTGCTGCTGGCCCGCACCACGCCGAAGGACCAAGTGGCGAAGCGCACCGACGGGCTTTCGACCTTCATCGTCGACATGAAGGCGGCGTTGGGGAACGGCCTGACGATCCGGCCGATCCGCACGATGATGAACCACAATTCCTGCGAGGTCTTCTTCGACAACATGGAGGTTCCGGCGGCCAACCTGGTCGGCCAGGAGGGCCGCGGCTTCCGCTACATCCTCGACGGCATGAACGCCGAGCGGCTGCTGATCGCTTCGGAATCGGTCGGCGACGCCAAGTGGTTCATCGAGAAGGCGGTGGCCTATTCGAAGGAACGCGTGCTGTTCGGCCGGCCGATCGGGCAGAACCAGGGCGTGCAATTCCCGATCGCCAGGGCCTATGCGCAGATGCGCGGGGCGGAGGCGCTGCTGCGCCAGGGCTTAGCGAAGTTCGAAGCCGGGCTATCCTGCGGCGAGGAGGCCAACATGGGCAAGATGCTCTGCGCCGACGCCGCCTGGGCGGCCGGCGAGGCCTGCATCCAAACCTTCGGTGGCTTCGGCTTTGCCGAGGAATACGATATCGAGCGCAAGTACCGCGAGGCGCGGTTGTATCAGGTGGCGCCGATCAGTACGAACATGATTCTGTCCTACGTGGGCGAACACGTGCTGGGCATGCCGCGGAGCTACTGAGTTGAGCGTCGCAAATATTCCTGTAGCGATCGCCTACGATTTCGACGGTACGCTTGCGCCTGGAAACGTGCAGGAACACGTCTTCTTGCCGAAGCTTGGCATTGATCCGAAGGTGTTTTGGGATCGGTCGAACGAGCTTGCAAAGGAGCAGCATGGCGATCCAATTCCGACTTACATGTATCAGATGCTGCACGAGGCAAATCACGCGCGTATATCGATGCGGAAGGTTGATTGGGAAGAGCATGGCCGAGGCATAAGTTTGTTTCCTGGCGTTGCGTCTTGGTTCGACAGGATTAATGCGGCCGGTGTCAGCCGTGGCATTGATGTCCACCACTACGTAATATCATCTGGCTTGCACGAAACGGTTGACGGCACCATCATTCAGAAGTACTTCAAAGCAGTTTTTGCTTCGGCGTTTCTTTATGACGGCTCAGGTGTGGCAGACGGTAAAGCTGTTGCCGTAAATTACACGACGAGGATTCAATATTTATTTCGTATTAACAAAAACGCGATGGATTTATCCGACGATAAAGCAGTGAATGCTTTTCAAGTTTTTGAAAAACGCGCAATACCATTCCCAAATATCGTATTTATTGGTGATGGAGATACCGATATACCGTATTTTAGGCTTATAAAGAAACAAGGTGGCCATTCGATTGCTGTATATCCTGCGGGTGATCCGATCAGAGCGGAGCGCGGTCTGAGACTAATTGCTGACGGTCGCGTGCATTGCGCCGTTCTTGCTGATTACACCGAAAGTGGCGACCTTGAGCGACGCGTGGTTGCAATCTTCGATCTAGTGGCAAAACGCGCGATCATCACCGCGCCTGTGTCGGTTGCAACATTATGAGCCAAGCTCTTCCGCTTGCTGGCTTGGTCGTCGTCTCCATGGAGCAGGCCGTCGCCGCGCCCTACTGCGCCAGCCGCCTCGCCGACGCCGGCGCCCGCGTCATCAAGATCGAGCGCGCCGAGGGTGACTTCGCCCGTGCCTACGACGCGCTGGCGAACGGCGAGAGCACCTATTTCGTCTGGCTCAACCGCGGCAAGGAAAGCCTCTGCCTCGACATCAAGACGCCCGACGACAAGGCGCTGCTGGAACGCCTGCTGGCGCGGGCCGACGTGTTCATCCAGAACCTCGCACCCGGCGCCATGGCCCGCGCCGGCTTCGGCAGCGCCGCCTTGCGCGCGAAGCATCCGCGCCTCATCACCGTCGATATCTCCGGCTACGGCGAGGATGGCGAATACGCATCCATGAAGGCCTACGACCTGCTGGTGCAGGCGGAATCCGGCCTGGCCCACGTCACCGGCCGCGCCGAGGGACCCGGCCGCGTCGGCGTCTCTTGCTGCGACATCGCCTGCGGCATGAACGCCCACGCCGCGGTGCTGGAGGCGCTGATCGAGCGAGGCATCACCGGCCAGGGCAAGGGCATCGCCGTCAGCCTGTTCGACGGCATGGCCGACTGGATGACCGTGCCGCTGCTGCAATACGAGGGCAGCGGCCGCGACCCCCCGCGGATCGGCCTCGCGCACCCCTCCATCTGCCCCTATGGCGCGTTCGCCACGCAGGACGGCGCGCTGGTGCTGATCTCCATCCAGAACGAACGCGAATGGGCGTCCTTCAGCGCCGGCTTCCTCGACGAGCCGGACCTGCCCGGCCGCCCCGGCTTCCGCGGCAACAACGAGCGCGTGGCGAACCGGCCGATGGTCGATGCCCACATCGCCCGGATGTTCGCCTCGCTGCCGCGCGAGGACTGCGCGGCCAAGCTGAAGCGCGCCAACATCGCCTATGGCTTCGTGAACGACTGCGAAGGACTGCAACGCCACCCGGCGCTGCGCCGCGTGACGGTATCGACGCCATCCGGCCCGGTGGCGATCGGCGCGCCGCCGGCCCGGTTCGCCGACGGCCCCCGCAGGCTCGGCCCGGTGCCGGCGCTGGGCAAGCATTCCTCGGCGATCCGGACGGAGTTCGCCGGCTAGCCGTCGCTGCCAGGGGCATCGTCCCGCAACGTTCCGCTGAGAGGTGGATTGCCTTCGAGGGCGGAGCGCGGCCTGGTTGCATCGTCGTCGGCCGGGCACCTCGTTCCCCAGGGCGGCCAGCGTTCCGGGGGAGGATCCCCAGGGTCCTCGGCGGACGCGCCCGCCGCTCATCCCTTGGCACGGCACTTGCTATCTCTACCCCATGAGCCATGCCATGATGCGTCCATGACCCCCCCTCCCACCCCCGCCGAAGACCGCGGCGGCCCGGCCCAGCCGCTGCTCCTGCTGGACGGCCTGAAGAAGCACTTCCCCATCCGCGGCGGCCTGTTCGGCGGCACCGTGGCGCGGGTCCGTGCGGTCGACGGCATTTCCTTCGCCGTGTCGAAGAACCAGACGCTCGGTATCGTCGGCGAAAGCGGCTGCGGCAAGTCCACCACCGCCCGCCTGCTGATGCGGCTGCTGGAACCCGATGCCGGCAGCATGGTGTTCGACGGCGAGGCGGTCGGCCAGCACGTCGCCACCGGCGGCCTCACGCTGCGCGAGTACCGCCGCCAGGTGCAGATGGTGTTCCAGGACAGCTACGCCTCGCTCAACCCCCGCCTGCCGGTCGAGGACACCATCGCCTTCGCCCCCCGGGTCCACGGCCTCGGCGCGCGGCAGGCCGGCGAGCGCGCCCGCGACCTGCTGGCCGCGGTCGGCCTGGCGCCGGCGCTGTATGCCCGGCGCTATCCGCACGAGTTGTCCGGCGGCCAGCGCCAGCGCATCAACATCGCCCGCGCCCTGGCGCTGCACCCGCGGCTGGTGCTGCTGGACGAACCCGTCTCGGCGCTGGACAAATCCGTGGAGGCGCAGGTGCTAAACCTGCTGCTGGACCTCAAGGACAAGTTCGGCCTGACCTACGTGTTCATCAGCCACGACCTCAACGTGGTGCAGTACGTCAGCGACCGGGTGCTGGTGATGTACCTCGGCCAGGTGGTGGAGCAAGGCCCGGTGGATGCCATCTACGACCGCCCGGCGCATCCCTATACCCAGGCGCTGCTGGCCAGCCGGCCGTCCATGGACCCCTCGAAGCGCCGCACCGAACCACCGCTGACCGGCGATCCGCCCAACCCGATCAACCCGCCCTCGGGCTGCCGCTTCCGCACCCGCTGCCCGCACGCCGAGGCGGTCTGCGCGGCGCACCCGCCGCTCGCCGCCGACCTCGGCGGCGGGCACGAGGCCGCCTGCCACATGGCGCTGCCCGGCAGCGGCCACTCGCGGGCCGGGCGGCTCGCGGCATGAGCGCGGCGGCCCAGGAGCGCCCCGCCGCCGCCACGCCCCTGGTGCGGGTGCGCGACCTGTCGGTGCGCTTCGTCTCGCGCGACGCCACGGTGCACGCGGTGAACGGCGTCGACCTCGACCTCGCGGCCGGCGAGGTGCTGTGCATCCTCGGCGAATCCGGTTCCGGCAAATCGGTGACGCTGCGGGCGCTGATGCGGCTGCTGCCGCGGACCGCGCGGGTGGCGGGCAGCATCGCCATCGGCGGCCGCGACGTGCAGGCGATGTCCGAACGCGAGCTGCAGGGCTTCCGCGGCGGCGACATCGCAATGATCTTCCAGGAGCCGATGACCGCGCTCGACCCGGTCTTCACCATCGGCCGGCAGATCGCCGAGACGGTGCAGCGGCACGAGCACGCCTCGCGCGCCGCCGCCAACGCCCGAGCGCTGGAATTGCTGGAACTGGTGCAGGTCCCGTCGGCCCGGCGCCGGCTGGAAGCCTATCCGCACGAGCTCTCCGGCGGCCTCCGCCAGCGGGCGATGATCGCGGTCGCGCTGGCCTGCCGGCCGAAGCTGCTGCTGGCCGACGAACCCACCACCGCGCTCGACGCAACAGTGCAGATCCAGGTGCTGCTGCTGCTGCGATCCTTGCAGGAGCAGCTTGGCATGGGGGTGATCTTCGTGACCCACGACCTCGGCGTCGCCGGCGAGATCGCCGACCGGGTGGCGGTGATGTACGCCGGCTTGGTGGTTGAGGAAGGCCCGGTCGTCGCCCTGATGGGCGGCCCGCTCCACCCCTATCCGCGCGGCCTGCTTGGCGCCACCGTGCATGGCGGGATGCGCGGGCAGCGCCTCACCACCATCCCCGGCGCCCCGCCCGGACTGGAGACGCTGCCGACCGGCTGCGCCTTCGCGCCGCGCTGCGCCGAGGCGGAGGCCGCCTGCCTCGACGGCGTGCCGGCGCCGCGCCGCCCGGTGCCCGGACGGCTGGCGCGGTGCATCCACGTGGCGGGGTGAACCAGGCTGGACGCCACGACACCGGACCTGTATTGCTGAGGCCGCAACAAGTTCGGCTGGCCTCCCTCCTTGCCACGCGGCAGTCTTGGGGAATGTTGAACGGGAAGCATCGCCTGCTGGGCTGGTAGCGATGGCGCGTCGCTGTCGGATGCCAGTGTCCGTCCATGATGGTTCTTTCCGGTAATACCCGTACCGCGACGTTGTTGTTCTTCGTGCCGCCGGCGACATGGCGCGAAGTCCGATCTGGAGCAACGCCCGCCGATGGCAGAAGCCCCGATGCCGCCCCCTGCCACTAGGCTGCGGCACCTGCTGGCGGGCGCGCTGTCGCTGGCCTTCGTCTTCCGCTTCCAGCTCGCCAACGGCCTCACCCTGCTGGCGGGCGACCGCTACGACGCGGTGATCGAACTCGCCATCCTGGAGCACTGGCGCAACGTGCTGCACGGGCTGGAGCCCTGGGCGCGCACGCTGTACTTCCATCCGGTGCCGGCGACGCTCGGCTACAATGACGGCTACCTGCTGTTCGGGCTGCTGCAAACGATCTTCCGCGGCGCCGGCGCCGACCCCTTCCTCGGCGGCGAGCTGGTGAACCTGACGGCGCGGGCGATCGGCTTCGCCGCCATGCTGGCGGTCGGGCGGCGGGTGCTGCGGCTGCCGCTGCCCTGGGCGCTGCTCGGGGCCGTGCTGTTCACGATCGGCAACAGCCTGTTCATCCGCGCCAGCCACGCGCAGCTCCTGACGATCGGCTTCGTCCCGGTCCTGGTCCTGCTGCTGCACGCCACGCTGGCGGCCCTGGCGGCGGGCCGCCGCGGCGCGCTGCTGGGCTGGGGCGCCGCCCTCTGCGCCTGGCAGGCCGCCAGCCTGATGACCGGCTTCTACATGGTCTGGTACACCTGCTTCCTCGGCGGCGCGGTGCTGCTGGCGTGGCTCGCGGTCGCCGGGGCGGCGGTGCGGCGCCCGTGGTTCGCGGCGCTGCGGGCGCAGTGGCTTCCCCTGCTGGCGCTGGGGGTCCTCGCCCTGGCGGTCAACCTGCCCTTCGTCGTGGTCTACCTGCCGAAGGCGGCGGAAACCGGCATGCACCCCTGGCGGGACGTGGTGCTGCACGCGCC
>JAABUN010006523.1_pt1 | contig 13362 bp, 7 predicted proteins | sample 5559311 | NCBI WGS metagenome assembly JAABUN01 (sample SAMN10711877, study PRJNA513370) | rock metagenome | isolation source: Antarctica rocks | place: Antarctica: Victoria Land, Siegfried Peak sud | reverse complement strand
GTGGTGTTGCTGCTGGGACCGCCCGGGCATGCCCCGGTATGGCGCTGGATCGCCTTCGGGCTGCTGGTCGCGCTGGCCGGGGTGAGTAGCCTGCGCCGCGACCGGGGGGACCGGATGTTGTTCAGCGCGCTGGTCGTCGGCGCCGCCGTCGACGTGCTGCTGTTCGCGTTCTCCGGCACCAGCCTGCTGACGGTGGCCTGAGTTCCCGGCTCACCGATCGTTGTCCGGCCGGGACCGGCGCAATCGCGCATCCGGACACCTTCCTGGTGATGGAGACGATGCCGGTGCCGGCATCGGTCTGTGCGGTACCCGAGCCGGCGGCGCTGCATTCCTCGACCTGACCGGGGCATGGCGCGCAGTGCTGACGCAGCGATCCGGTACGGACGACAACATCAGCGTTTCGATGCTTCGCCGAGGTTGTGACGCGTTGGGGAGCTGGGTGCGCCGTCACTGGCGATGCTTCGACGGCATGGTGACGAATGGGCAGGGCGCTGGACGGGGCAGCGACGAGGGCGACCGGCGAATGCCAAGAGCATCTGTCCTGCGTCAAGTTGTTGGCAGGCGCCGGTCGAGAGAGACGTTTGACGGCCGACCAGGTGAGCGGCCGTGTCGAACGCGCGGTAATGCCGAATTGAGTGCGCAGGGTTAGCCCTTGGGGCGGCGAGCCTGATTCACCTCGCGTGCAACTGCCCACCCGTCCGCGACCGGACCCAAGTGACCGAGCTTGTCGGGGCTGGTCACCGCGCGGATCGTCTGGATCCGCCCGCCGAACACATCGAGTGTCAATGTGCCGGCCACCCTGCCGTCCCGATCACGAAGGATCGCGCCAGGCTGGCCGTTCACCTCGCGTTGCTCCATTCTCGCGTCGATCTTGGCGAGCACCGGGACAGTCGAGGCGAGCACGCGGGCCACGTTGTCCGCGCCGATCACGCCCTTGGCCAACGCAGGCGCCTTGCCTCCACCATCCCCCACCATCTGGACATCCGCAGCAAGCAGCTCCCTCACCCTCTCGACGTCGCCATCGCGGACCGCGTCGAAGAAGCGCGCCGCCAGCTCCTCGCGCTCTCGGCGGTCCGCCGCGAACCGAGGGCGCCCGTCGTCCATGTGGCGCCGCGCCCGGACCGCGAGCTGGCGGCAGGCCGCCTCGGATCGACCGACGGCCGATGCGATCGCGGGAAAGCCGAACGAACACGTCCCGCAGTACGAATACCGCCCGTTCGAGCGGGCTGAGCCGCTCGAGCAGCAACAGCGCCGCCATCGACAACGAGTCGGCCAACTCGGCCGAACGCGCCGGATCCTCATAGGGGTCGGTGAGTAGTGGTTCGGGGAGCCACGGCCCGACGTAGGATTCCCGCCGTACACGTGCCGATCGCAGTACATCGATCGAGATCCGGGTGACCACGGCCGAGAGGAACGCCTTGGCAGACGTGGGTGTCGTCGGGGAGGACTCGTAGCGCAGCCAGGTCTCCTGGACCGCGTCCTCCGCCTCGGCCACGCTGCCGAGGATCCGGTAGGCGATCGCGAACAGGAGCGGCCGCAGCTCCTGGAACTCCTCGCCCCGCGTCATGCAAGTTCTTCCTTGAAACCCTCTCGCCACGACGGATAACGCAGTTCCCAGCCGAGCTCCCGCTTGGCCTTGGCGTTGGAGAAGCCACGTCCCTCGGTCATTACGCCTGCCGCCATCTCGCCGGCCAGCAGCCGGGCCAGCCATGCGGGTACCCGCCGCGGCGGTTTGGCTCCGACGCACTCCGCGAGATAAGGCAGCCACTCGTTGACCGGTGCCGGCTCGTCGTCGACGATGTTGAACAGGCCCTTCGCTTTCTGTTCCACGGCCAGGACGGTAGCCCTTGCAGCGTCGTCGACATGCACCCACGAGACGTAGCCGGTGCCACCCGCGACGAGCGGGATCAACCGCTTCCGCACGAGCTGGATTTGCTCGTCGTGCGCTCCAGGCCCGTAGAACGCGCCGTAGCGCAGGACCGCGCCGCCAGCCCTGACCACCGCGTCCTCGAGGTGGTTGATCGCCGTCGTCCCCTCCAACACCTCCAGCGGGTCCTCCTCGGTTTTGACCCATCCGCCCTGGCGGTTGCCGTTCATGCTGGCGTGGCCCTGCGCGACGACGTGAGAGACACCCGTTGCCTCGGCCGCGGCCAGCAGATTGTCGATCCCCTCGCTGCGGAGCCGGTTGGTGGCAGCGAAGAAACGCTCGGGCTTCCTCGGGTTGGGCTTGCCGGCGTGCGCCACGGACAGTGCCGTCATCTGATTCACGATCGCGTCCGGCTGGGCCGCGGCCACCGCCTCGCCGACCGCAGCCGCGTCCAAGCCGTCCATCACGATGCCCTCGGCGCCCAGCTGCTCCAGCAGCCCCAACTTGCCCGCGCTCGTCGTCGTCGCGGAGACCTGGTGCCCACGGGCCACCAATTGCGGCACCAGACGCCGCCCGATGACCCCAGTCCCGCCTGCCACGAACACTCGCATAACGTCACGCTCCTCATCCGGTACTGGCTCTCGTCACCGAGACGAGACAGCCCGGCAGCCTGTGACATGCAAACGGCTCCACGGAAGTTGCCGCGTCTGAACATCATCGGACTGAACGGGAAACGCACTATCTGCCGTTTACCGCGCCTCGGTGTCCGGACCAGGGTCGGCGTATGCGGCGCTAGGCGTGCGATCGAGACGTAACCTGCGGACCCTGCCAGAAAGTCTGACGCACTGGACATCTGGCGCATCGAACACACGTTCGATAGAATGTTCGGGTGATCAGCACACCGAGCGGGCGGGCCGAGCGCCCTGCTGACGGCGGGACTGCCAGGTCCCGCTCCCTGGTGATCTGGTGTCCGGACTGGCCGGCGGTGGCTGCGGCCCGGCAGGCCCGCGTGCCGGCGACCGGACCGGTGGCGGTCTTTCATGCCAATCGGGTCCAAGCATGTACTGCCGCTGCACGGGCCGAAGGCATCAGGGTCGGTATGCGTCGACGGGATGCGCAGTCCCGATGTCCCGAGTTGCTGGTGCTACCGATGGATCACGATGTGGCCGGCCGGCTGTTCGAACCGGTGGTGGCAGCAGTGGAGGCGGTGGCGCCCGGTGTCGAAGTGCTGCGGCCGGGGATGATCGGCTGTCCGGTCCGTGGCCCGCGTCGGTACTTCGGCAGCGAGAATGCCGCCGCCGAGAAGATCGTCGACGTCGTCGAGGCTTTGGATGTCGAGGCAAGGATCGGCATCGCGGACGTGCTGGCAGTGGCGGTGCTGGCCGCCCGGCAGCAGCGGATCGTGCCGGTGGGTGGGGACCGCGAATTCTGCGCCGGTCTGCCCATCGTCGAGTTGGCCAGGGAACCGGCGATCGCCCCACCGGAGCGGGCTGATCTGGTCGACCTGCTGATCCGGCTGGGCATCACCACGGTCGGTGCCTTCGCCGCGCTGCCGGAAGAACGGGTCGCCACCCGGTTCGGCACCGACTCGCTGGTCGCCCACCGGCTGGCCAATGGGCGAGCCGAGCGGGGAGTATCCCGGCGACACATCCCGCAGGAGCTGGCCATCGAACAACTCTGCGACCCGCCACTGGATCGCGTCGATACCGCTGCTTTTCTCGGCCGGGCACTGGCCGAGCGGTTCCACTCCCGGCTCGCCGACGCCGGGCTGGCCTGCACCAGGCTGTCAATCACCGCTCGCACCACCCGCGGCAACACCCTCAGCCGGATCTGGCGGGCGGCCCGGCCGTTGTCCCCGGCCGCCACCGCCGACCGGCTGCGCTGGCAACTGGACGGCTGGCTCACCGCCGGCCGCAGGTACCGCACCGCAACAGGGCCGGGGACCGCCGCGGACGACTCCGACGGTTCCTCCGACAGGGCCTCCGACAGTGCCAGCGACAGGGCATCCGACCCGGCCGGCGATCATCACGGGCCAGGAGCCATCCTCTCCTTGACGCTGACACCGGTGGAGGCCGTCGACGCCGGCCGGGTGCAGTACGGGCTGTGGGGATCCGACGGCGAGGACGATCACCGGGCCGGCTGGGCCTTCGCCAGGGTGCAGGGATTGCTCGGACCGGAATCGGTGTTGTCGCCGGTACTCGCCGGCGGCAGATCACCGGCCGACCGCATCACCATGGTCTGCTGGGGGGACGAGCGAACACCCGCCCGCGACCCCTCCGCGCCGTGGCCCGGCGCCTTGCCGGCTCCGTCACCGACCAGGCTCGTCGATCCTGCTGCGCTCGGCCAGCGTCCCGTCGAACTGGTCGATCAGGGCGGCGCGGCGGTGCGGGTGACGGCCCGTGGGGTGCTCAGCTCGGTGCCGGCGCGCTTCGGCTCCCATCGGGTCACCGGTTGGGCGGGTCCTTGGCTGATCGACGAACGTTGGTGGGAGCCACATGCTCCGCCCGAGGAACTGGTGACGGCGGCGCCGCGGTTCTCGGCCCGGATGCAGATCCTCTGCGATCCGGGGCCGGCGATGCTGCTCAGGTATCTGCCGGAGACCGGTGAGTCCGGCGCCACCGGGTGGTGGCAGGTCGAGGGGGTGTACGACTGATGGGCTGGTCCAACCCGAACGTGCCGTGGTCGGAGCTGGAACGGGCGCTGTCCGGACGCCCGCCGCTGCCCGGGCGCGGTCCGGACGCCGGTGGTGCAACTGCCGCCGATCTCCAGCGCCCACATCCCGATCTGCTCGGTCCGGTATCCGCGCATCGCCGGGACTTCCGGAAACCGGTGGAGCCGGCCGGGTGGACGCCCGGCCGGACCGGCGGGCGCGTTCCGTATGCCGAGTTGCACGCGCACTCGGCGTTCAGCTTTCTGGACGGGTCATCCAGCCCTGAGCAACTCGTCGCCGAAGCGGTACGGCTGGGTCTGGACGGTCTTGCCCTCACCGATCACGATGGCTTCTACGGGGTGGTCAGGTTCGCCGAGGCGGCGGCCGGCACCGGGCTCAGAACCCTCTACGGGTCCGAACTCTCGATCGGTCTGACGGAGCCGCAGCTCGGCGTCCCCGACCCGGTGGGTGAGCATCTGCTGATCCTGGCCCGGGGGCAGGAAGGCTACCGGCGACTGTCCAGGCAGATCAGCAGGGCACACCTGAACGGAGGGGAGAAGGGGCGCCCCCGTTACGATCTCGACGCCCTGGCGAACGCCGGCGGCGATCATTGGCTGATCCTCACCGGGTGCCGCAAGGGCAGCGTCCGACGCGCGCTGGCCGCGAACGGCCTGGACGGTGCCCGGCAGGCGGTGCGGCACTTGATGGATCGGTTCGGCGCCGGCAACGTGGTGGTCGAGTTGACCAGCTCCACCGCGCCCACCGACGACGAGGACAACGACCTGCTGGCCGTGCTGGCGGCCGAGCTGCAGCTTCCGCTGATCGCCACCACCGGTGCGCACTACGCGGCACCGATCGCGAACCGGCTGGGAACGGCGATGGCTGCCGTCCGATCCCGTCGTAGCCTGGACGAGGCCGACCCTTACCTGCCCGCCGGTCCGGGCGCGCACCTGCGATCCGGATCTGAGATGTCGGCGTTGTTCGCCCGTCATCCCGGTGCCGTTCCCACTGCCGCGGCGATCGGTGAGCAGTGTGCCTTCGACCTGACGTTGATCGCACCCAACCTGCCGCCCTACGACGTGCCATCGGGAGAGGACGAGAACAGCCATCTGCGCACTCTCACCCTGGCCGGCGCCGAGCGTCGTTACGGGCCGAGGGCGAACGCCCCCAAGGCATACCAGCAGATCGACAAGGAACTGCGGATCATCGCCGACCTCGACTTCCCCGGGTACTTCCTGATCGTGAACGACATCGTGAAGTTCTGCCACGACAACGACATCCTCTGTCAGGGAAGAGGGAGCGCCGCCAACTCGGCCGTCTGCTATGCGCTCGGCATCACCGCGGTGGATGCGGTGCGCTACCAGTTGCTCTTCGAACGATTCCTGGCGCCGGAGCGTGACGGGCCACCCGACATCGACGTCGACATCGAGTCCGACCGCCGGGAGGAGGTGATCCAGTACGTGTACGGCAAGTACGGCCGCGATCACGCGGCGCAGGTGGCCAACGTCAACACCTTCCGGCCACGGATGGCGGTGCGGGACATGGCCAAGGCGATGGGGCACTCAGCCGGCCAGCAGGATGCCTATTCGAAACAGCTCGACGGCTGGACACCCCTTGCCGGCCAACAACTCCAGGACTGCGAGCATCCGATCCCGGCGCCGGTGCTCGACCTCGCCGAGCAGCTGCAGGACTTCCCACGACACCTGTCCATCCATTCCGGCGGAATGGTGATCTGTGACCGGCCGGTGGCCGAGGTGTGCCCGGTGGAGTGGGCAAGAATGGAGAACCGATCGGTGCTGCAGTGGGACAAGGACGACTGCGCCGCCATCGGGCTGGTCAAGTTCGACCTGTTGGGCCTTGGCATGCTGTCCGCGCTGCACTACGCGGTGGACCTGGTGCGCGAGCGGGAGGGTATTGAGATCGACTTCGCCGCACTGGATCTGGAGGAGCCGGCGGTGTACGAGATGTTGCAGCGCGCCGACTCGGTAGGGGTTTTCCAGGTGGAGTCCCGGGCGCAGATGGCCACCCTGCCGCGACTCAAACCGCGCAAGTTCTACGACCTGGTGGTGGAGGTGGCGCTGATCCGGCCCGGACCCATCCAGGGTGGTTCGGTGCACCCGTACATCCGCCGCCGCAACGAGTTGGAACCTGTCACCTACGACCATCCGGTGATGGAGCGGTCGCTGGCCAAGACGCTCGGCATCCCGCTGTTCCAGGAGCAGTTGATGGAGCTGGCCGTCGATGTCGCAGGGTTCGACGCCGGCGAGGCCGACCAGCTGCGCAGAGCGATGGGCGCCAAGCGGTCCACCGCGAAGATGGAGAACCTCAAACAGCGTTTGTACGAAGGGATGTCGCGGCTACATGGCATCACCGGCGAGGTTGCCGACCGCATCTACGAACGGCTGCTGGCGTTCGCGAACTTCGGTTTCGCCGAGTCGCACGCGCTCAGCTTCGCCGCGCTGGTCTTCTATTCGTCATGGCTCAAGCTGCACCACCCCGCTGCGTTCTGCGCTGCGTTGTTGCGTGCCCAGCCGATGGGCTTCTACTCACCGCAGTCGCTGGTGGCCGACGCGCGGCGGCACGGCGTCACCGTCCTGCGGCCGGACATCAATGCCTCCAACTACTGTGCTGATCTCGAAGACCGTGCCGACCTGGAAGACCGTGCCGATCTCGAACACTGTGCCGATCTCGAACACTGTGCCGATCTCGAACACTGTGCCGATCTCGAACACTGTGCCGAACCGGAATCCATCACGGGTCCGGCATCGGCAGTGACACGTAATGACCCCTCGATCCCGGATTCCGGGCTGCAGCGGCCGGCTGAGCCATCCAGGGGACTGAACGTGTCTCCGCCCCTGCATGCGATGGCGGTCCGGATCGGCCTGGACGAGGTGCGCACCATCGGCGACGAACTCGCGCGGAAGATCGTCACCGTGCGGCCTGCGGGCGGTTACCTCAGCATCGACCATCTCACCCGGCTGGTCACCCTCACCTCGGCGCAGGCGGAGGCGCTGGCCACCGCGGGTGCGCTGGACTCGCTCGCCAGTGCCGCCGGAACCCGGCCGAACCCCACGACAGGCTCCGGCGGCACGGCAGATCCGGACAGCATCGTTGGTGCCCGCACCACCCAGCCCCGAAGCAGGGGAGAACTGCGCCGGCAGGCACTGTGGGCGGCCGGCGCCGCGGCGGGCGAGCGGGACGGCACGCTGCCTGGCACCGTCGTTGGCCTGCACGCCCCCACGCTGCCGGGGATGAGCGACATCGAACTCACCGTGGCGGACATCTGGGCCACCGGCATCTCGCCAGACTGCTATCCGACCGAGTACTCCCGGGACCGGCTTGCCCAGCTCGGCGTGCGGACGGCGACCGACCTGTTCGACGTCGAACACGGCACACGGGTGCTGGTCGCCGGGATGGTGACGCACCGGCAGCGCCCGGCAACGGCGTCCGGGGTGGTGTTCATCAACCTGGAGGACGAAACTGGGATGCTCAACATCATCTGTTCGAACGCGTTGTGGAATCGTCACCGCCGGGTCGCCAGAGGATCGCCATCCCTGCTGATCCGCGGGCTGGTGGAACGGGAAGGTGGCGCCATCTCGGTGCTGGCCGACCGGATCGCCGCCATCGACCTGATCGTCGCCACACCGTCGAGGGACTTCCGGTGAGCCGCTGCCGACAGACCGGCGCGGCAACATGGCTCGCCTCGGAACCGCTCGGTCCGCTCCTCAGCGCTGCACTCGTTCCTCCCTCCGCGCCTGCGATGCTCCCTCGCTGTCGGCTCGCGCAGCCTGGAAGGATCAGTGCCATGAGCGAGGTACACGAAGCGGCGACGGTTTCGCTGATCATGGCCGACTATGCGGTGGCCGACCAGCTCGGCAAGCTGCAGATGATCGGGGGTGGCCTGCAGATCATCGGTCGCGATCACAGCACCGGCGCGACAGCGGCCTTCGCGATCGTGGTCTCCCTCGGGTTTCCGGCCGAGGTGTTCAACGAGCAGTACGCGTTCGAGGTGATCCTGGAGGACGTGATGGGCAGCCCGGTGAGCCTCGGCGACGACGTCACCGGCGACGGTGGGGTGATGCGGTTCGGCCAGAGTCAGCAGGTCGAGGAGCCCACCTTCCCCGGTGCCGGGGTGCCGCGTCGATCGCTGCCGGCCCGCACCCAGGTGGTCATCCACTTCAACAACGGGCTGCCGCTGCCGGCCGGCCAGGTCCTGCGCTGGCGGGTCCGTATCGACGGTGAAACCAAGCCGGACTGGGTGCTGCCGTTCTTCGTGGCACCCCCCGCCGCCCTGCCGGTCATCGGATGAGCTCGCGCCTGCGGCTCGCCACCTGGAACGTGAACTCCATCCGGGCCAGGGTGGACAGGGTGGTGGACTTCGTGCGGCGCAGCGACGTGGACGTGCTGGCGATGCAGGAGACCAAGGTCCGGAACGACACATTTCCGGTGGATGCCTTTGCGCCCCTCGGCTATCGGGTCGCCCATAACGGGCTGAACCAGTGGAACGGGGTGGCCGTGCTGTCCAGGGTCGGCCTGGACGAGGTCAGCGTCGGCTTCCCGCAGATGCCGATGTTCGGCGAACCGCCGGTGGCGGAGGCGCGTGCGGTGTCGGCAGTCTGCGCAGGCGTCCGGGTGTGCAGCGTGTACATCCCGAACGGCCGGTACATCAGCCATCCACACTTCTGCTACAAGCTGGCGTGGCTGGATGCGCTACGGGACTACGGCGCCGCCGAGCTGGCGGCGGATCCCGGACTGCAGATGGCCTTCTGCGGCGACTACAACATCGCCCCGACCGATGCGGACGTCTGGTCGCCGGCATTTTTCGAGGGCAAGACGCACGTCACGCCCCAGGAGCGGGCGGCCTTCCGCGCCTTGGTCGACGCCGGATTCACTGACGTCGCAAGGCCTTTCACCTCGGAGCCGCGGACCTTCACCTACTGGGACTACACCCAGTTGAGGTTCCAGAAGAAGCAGGGCATGCGCATCGATTTCGTTCTCGGCTCACCGCGGCTGGCAGCCAGGACCCGTGGTGCCACCATCGACGTGGAAGAACGCAAGGGCACGGGCGCCTCGGATCATGCGCCCGTCATCGTCGACTTCGAGGGATGAACCGATGAAGATCCTCATTCTGCAGCACGCACCGCACGACGGTCCGCAGCTACTCGGCGAGTGGCTGACCGAGGCCGGCGCCGAGCTGGAGGTCCTGCGCCTGGATGAAGGTCATCCGGTGCCGGATTCGCTGGACGGCGTGGACGCACTGATCTGTCTGGGCGGGCCGATGTCCGCCTGGGACGATCGGGACGCGCCCTGGCTGCCTGCCACCAGAGCGTTGCTCGCGGCGGCGGTGCAGGCGGGTACACCGACGCTGGGCATCTGTCTGGGCGCTCAGCTGCTGGCGCTGGCAACCGGTGGCGCCGTCGAACCCGGCGCCGACGGGCCGGAGACCGGTGCCTATCTGACCGCCAAACGCGATGCCGCGGAACGGGACCCACTGTTCGGGCAGATGCCGATGACGCCGGACGTGATGCAGTCTCACGGTGACGTGATCACCGAACTTCCGCCGGATGCCGCGCTGCTGATGGCCGGCACCGGCTACCCGCATCAGGCGTTCAGGGTCGGCGCGGCCGCCTGGGGCATCCAGTTCCACATCGAAACCACGGCTGACACGGTCAGGGCCTGGGCCGCGGACAAGCACATCGACGGCCGGCTCGGGCCGCAGCTCGATGAGGCGGAGCAGAACATGGCTGTGGTGTGGCGGGACTTCGCCCACCGTTTCGTGCAGCTCAGGCCCCGGCTGCCGATCAGCGCTGCGTGACCGGCCGGCATGATCCGCGTCGGACGACGAGACCGGACATCCGGCGCCAGTGGTCAGGGCGCCCGTTCGGGCGTCCCGGCATGAGTGGGGGCGGTGAGCACGCCGGCATGAGCAGACCCGCGGTCAGGGCGACCGTTCGCTTCGGCATTCCGGACACCGAACGGGTCCGCGCCGACCTGGCGGCGGCCGGCCTGCAGGCCGCCGACGGGACCGCGGCCCAGGGTGCCGAGCAGGTGCTCGGGGCGCTCTCCAGGGCCGGCCGACCGGAAATGGCGGTGCAGGCCCTCGGCCGGTTGCTGACCGCCGCCGGGCCCGCCGAATGCGGGCGGATCACCGATGCGTTGCGGACCGAGAAGGGGTTGCGGGCCAGACTGATCGCGGTACTCGGCGGGTCCACCGCGCTCGTCGATCACCTGGCCGCCCACCCGGACTCCTGGCCGATGCTGCGGAACGAACCGCTGGCGGTGGCGCTGGTCGATCCGCTGGACACCCGTCGAACGCTGGCCGCCGCCATCGGTCTTGATGCCGACGAACCGCGCTGCACCGGCACCGATGGCGCCAGAGCTGCGGTCAGCGGCGGGGCCGCCGTCATCGCACTGCGCCGCGCCTATCGCGACCGGCTGATGCTGATCGCCGCCCATGATCTTGCCCCGGGCGTCGATGCCACCCTGGATGTGGTCCCGCTGCCCTCGGTCTGCCGGGCACTGTCCGATCTGGCCGACGCCACCCTGCAGGCTGTCCTCTCAGTGGCGGCCGCTGCGTTGCCGGCGTCGGCTACGCCGTGCCGGCTGTCGGTGATCGCGATGGGGAAGACAGGGGCCCGCGAACTCAACTACCTGTCCGACGTCGATGTGATTTTCGCCGCCGATCATCCGGCGCCGTCGAACCTCGAGGTGACTGGGCAGGATCGGCCGGAGGCCGGGATGCTGCGCACCGCAACGGTTCTCGCATCGACGCTGATGCGGATCTGTCAGCAGGTGGCCTGGGAGGTGGACGCCAACCTCCGTCCAGAGGGAGCGGCCGGCGCTTTGGTCCGCACGCCGGACAGCCACCGGGCCTACTACCGGCGGTGGGCGCAGACCTGGGAGTTCCAGGCGCTGCTGAAGGCCAGACCCGCGGCCGGTGACCCGGAGATCGGCCGGGCGTTCCTGGAGATCGTCCGGCCGTCGGTGTGGTCGGCGGCCGGCCGCGAGTCGTTCGTCGAGGACGTGCAGGCGATGCGTCGACGAGTGGAGCAGAACATTCCCGAGGCGCATCGGTACCGCGAGCTGAAACTCGGTGCCGGTGGGTTGCGGGACGTCGAGTTCGCCGTCCAGCTGCTGCAACTGGTGCACGGCCGAGGCGACGAGACACTGCGGGTCGCCGGGACGCTGTCGGCGATCCGGCAGCTGATCCGCGGGGGATACATCGGGCGTGTCGATGGTGCGGAGATGGCCGCGGCCTACACCTTCCTGCGCCGCGCGGAGCACCGGCTGCAGCTGCAACGGCTGCGGCGCACACACCTGCTGCCGGACAACGACGCGGACCTGGAATGGCTGGCGCGCTGCGACGGATACGGTGCGGCCGGCGCGGAGTCGGCGGCCAAGGTGTTCACCTCCGAATGGACGCGACACGCCGCCACCGTTCGCCGGCTGCACGAGAAGCTGTTCTACCGACCGCTGCTGAACGCGGTGGCTGCCGTCGGCGGCGATCTGCGGCTGACCACCGCGGCGGCCGCGGAACGGCTTGCGGCGCTGGGCTTCTCGCCGCAGTCCGCACTCGGCCACCTGTCGGCGCTCACATCAGGGATGAGCCGCAAGGCGGCCATCCAGCGAACCCTGCTGCCGGTTCTGCTGGACACCTTCGCCCGCTGCCCGGATCCGGATGCCGGGCTGCTGGCCTATCGGCAGGTGTCCGATGCGCTGGCGGACACCCCGTGGTTCCTGCGCTTGCTGCGGGACGAGGGCACCGTTGCTCTCCGGCTGGCCGGACTGTTGGGGGAGTCCAGGTTGGTCGGCGACCTGCTGCTGCGGGCACCGGAAGTGTTGCGACTGCTGGGCGACGACGCTGCGCTGGTGGGCGTGGATCCCCAGGTGGTCGCCGGCGCACTGCTGGCTCGCAGCAGCCGGGCCGGCAACGCCCAAGATGCAGCCGATGCCGCCCGGTCTGCCCGCCGGCACGAGATGTTGCGGCTGGCCTGCGGCGATCTTTTGGGACTGTTGGAGACCGCGCAGCTGACGACGGGATTGACCAGGATCGCCGAAGCCACCGTTCAGGCCGCCTTCCTGGCGGCATGGCGGCAGGTCCAGACCGACCGCGGGCCGATCGACGGCCGGATGGCGGTCATCGGGATGGGGCGCATCGGCGGTGCCGAGCTGGGCTACGGCTCGGACGCCGACGTCATGTACGTCGCCGAACCGGACGCCGGCGCCGATGCCGGTGCGGTGATCGCCGGATGCGCCGCGGTGGCCGAGTTGGTGGGCCGGATGCTGGGCCGGCCGAGCCCGGACCCGGCACTGAGCCTGGACGCCGACTTGCGGCCGGAAGGCCGCAATGGACCCCTGGTGCGAACCCTCGATTCCTACCGCTCCTACTGGGAGCGGTTCGCCGCCGTCTGGGAGCGGCAGGCTCTGCTGCGAGCCCGCCCGATCGCCGGTGACCCGGAACTCGGTGCCGACTTCATCGCGGCCGCCGATCCGGTGCGGTATCCGCGGGGCGGGCTGGTGGCCGCGGACGTGACCGAGATCCGCCGGATCAAGGCGCGGGTGGACACCGAACGGATGCCCAAGGGCGCCGATCCGACCACGCACACCAAGCTGGGGCTCGGCGGCCTGGCGGACATCGAGTGGACGGTCCAGCTGTTACAGCTGCAGCACGGATTCCGGGTTCCCGGTCTGCGGACCACCAGCACGCTGCCGGCGATGACCGCGGCGGCCGACGCCGGCTTGATCACCGGCACGGACGGCGGAACGCTGGCCGAAGGCTGGAAGTCGGCCAGCAGTGCCCGCAACGCCATCATGCTGGTGCGCGGAAAGCCGGAGGATCAGCTGC
>JAABUN010006522.1_pt1 | contig 13365 bp, 11 predicted proteins | sample 5559311 | NCBI WGS metagenome assembly JAABUN01 (sample SAMN10711877, study PRJNA513370) | rock metagenome | isolation source: Antarctica rocks | place: Antarctica: Victoria Land, Siegfried Peak sud | reverse complement strand
GAGCGCGTCCAGCTCAACAGCGTCGCGCGGTCCTCGTCGCGGATGTGCACTTGGCCAGTAGACAGCGACATGACTGATCATCCCGCAACCCCCACCACAAGTAAAGGAACTAACGACGCGCGACACTCGCGACGCCCTCGAACTGCTTCTCCCCTGAAGATCGGCGATGCGTAGGGTTGGCGTCGTGCCCCATCCGATCGAGCCGCAGTTCCTCGCACTCCCGCTCCGGGAGGTCGCCGCAGCGGCGCTCCAGGCAGCGCAGGACGCCGGCGCCTCCCACGCGGACGTACGGATCGAGCGGCTGCGCGGCCAGAGCCTTTCGCTGCGCAATGCACGGCTCGAACGGCTCAACGACGACGTCACCGTCGGTGTCGCGGTCCGCGTCGTGCACGACGGGACCTGGGGCTTCGCCGGCAGTCCTGACGTCACCGTTGACGAGGCCGTCCGGCTCGCCCGCCAGGCCGTCGACGTCGCGCGCACCTCACGCCCGCTCAACGCCGAGCCGGTCGAGCTCGCCGACGAACCGGTGCACGCCGACGTCACGTACGTCTCGGCGTACGAGCACGACCCGTTCGCCGAGGAACCGGCGGACAAGGTCGCCCTGCTTGCGGACTGGAGTGGCCGGCTGCTCGGCTCGGACGCCGTGGACCACGTCGACGCGAGCCTGGAGCAGGTGCTGGAGAACAAGTTCTACGCCGACACCGTCGGCACATCGACCACCCAGCAGCGGGTCCGGGTGCAGCCGCGGCTGACCGCGACCCGCGTCGCGCCGGGTGGCGGCTTCGAGACGATGCGCACCAACGCGCCCCCGGCCGGTCGTGGCTGGGAGTACCTCACCGGGGACACCTGGGACTGGGATGGTGAGCTGGCGCAGATCCCGGAGCTGCTGCGGGAGAAGGCGGGCGCCCGCTCGGTCGAGCCGGGCCGCTACGACCTCGTCCTGGACCCGACGAACCTGTGGCTGACCATCCACGAGTCGATCGGACATGCCACCGAGCTGGACCGTGCCCTCGGCTACGAGGCGGCCTACGCCGGCACGTCGTTCGCCACCCTGGACCAGCTCGGCTCACTGCGCTACGGCAGCGAGGTCATGCAGGTGACCGGCGACCGCACGACGCCGCACGGCCTGTCCACCATCGGCTACGACGACGAAGGGGTACAGACCCAGAGCTGGAACCTGGTGCGTGACGGGGTGCTCGTCGGCTACCAGCTCGACCGGCGGATGGCCCGCCAGAACGCCGCGGCCCTCGGGGTCGAGCGGTCCAACGGCTGTGCGTACGCCGACTCGCCCGTCCGGGTGCCGGTGCAGCGCATGGCCAACGTGTCGCTGCAGCCGGCCAGCGACGGCCCGTCGGCGCAGGACCTGATCGCCCGGGTGGACAAGGGAATCTACGTCGTCGGGGACAAGAGCTGGTCGATCGACATGCAGCGCTACAACTTCCAGTTCACCGGACAGCGCTTCTACGAGATCCGCTTCGGCCGCCTCGTCGGTCAGCTGCGCGACGTCGCCTATCAGGCGAGGACAACGCAGTTCTGGGGGTCGCTCGAGGCGGTCGGCGGCCCGCAGACCTACCTGCTCGGCGGCGCTCTCAACTGCGGGAAGGCCCAGCCCGGCCAGGCCGCAGCCGTCTCGCACGGCTGCCCGGTGTCGCTGTTCCGCGGCATCAGCATCCTCAACACCGCCCACGAAGCCGGCCGATGAGCGGCGCCGACGTCGTCGAACGGGCGCTCGCCCTTTCGCAGGCCGACGACTGCATCGTGATCCTGCGGCAGAGCAGCAGCGCCAATCTGCGCTGGGCCAACAACACCCTGACCACCAACGGCGCGACGCGCGACCGGTCCATCTCCGTCATCAGCGTGGTGGGTGAGTCCGTTGGGGTGCGCAGCGCGACGGCCGTGGACGATCTGAAAGCGCTGGTACGCGCGAGCGAGCAGGCCGCCCGCGAGGCCTCCGCCGCAGAGGACTACGGACCGCTCGTCGAAGGCATCGTCGACGAGGAGTTCCCACTGCCCGCCGACGAGGCGTCCCCGGCGGTGTTCGCGACCGTCGCCCGCGAGCTCGGGGACTCCTTCGCCGCTGCCCGCGCAGAGGGACGAAACCTGTTCGGCTACGCGTCACACGACGTCACGACGACGTGGCTCGGTTCCTCGACCGGCATGCGCCGCAGGCACACTCAGCCGACCGGCTATCTGGAGGTCACCGGCAAGAGCGCCGGCGGCTCGACCTGGGTCGGACAGCACACCCGTGACTGGTCCGATCTGCAGGTGCCGGTCCTGCACGACGAGGTACGCCGCCGGCTCGCCTGGGGTGCCCGCCAGATCGAGCTGCCGCCCGGGCGCTACCAGACGCTGTTGCCACCGAGTGCGGTGGCGGACCTGGTCGCCTACGCCTACTGGACGTCGGCCGGCCGGGATGCGGCCGAGGGTCGAACCGTCTTCAGCCGCCCGGGCGGCGGCACCCGCGTCGGCGAGCGGATCGGTCCGCCCGGCCTGCGGTTGTCCAGCGACCCGTACGAGCCGGAACTGAGCGCCACGCCCTTCGCCGTGGCCGGTGCGTCGTCCTCGTCGTCGAGTGTCTTCGACAACGGCCTGCCGCTGGACGCGACGGACTGGGTGCGCGACGGATCGCTCACGGCGCTGGTCGAGACCCGGGCCTCGGCGCGAAAGACCGGCAGCGCGGTCACGCCCTACATCGACAACCTCACCCTCGACGGAGGCGGCACGGCTACCACCGACGAGATGGTCGCCTCAACCGTCGGCCGCGGCCTGCTGCTGACCTGCCTGTGGTACATCCGCGAGGTCGACCCCGAGACGTTGCTACTCACCGGGCTGACCCGCGACGGCGTCTTTCTCGTCGAGGACGGCGAGGTGGTCGGCGCCGTCAACAACTTCCGGTGGAACGAGAGCCCCGTCGCTCTGCTGGGCCGGCTCGCCGAGGTCGGCAGCAGCCGGCCGTGCCTGCCGCGCGAGTGGAGTGACTACTTCACCTGGGCGCGGATGCCGACCCTGCGGGTGCCCGACTTCAACATGTCGTCGGTCAGCCAGGCGTCGTAGCGGATCTGCGGGGCCTCGGCCTTGACAGCGCCCGCGCAGCGCGGCTCAATAGGGCCGTTCTCCGGCATTCGATGGGGGAGCAGGATCAAGGGAGGGCAGCGGTGCCATCGGTGCGCCGACCCTCCTGGAGGACAGCCCGACCGCATTTCCGGTCGGGCTGTCCGCTGTCGTGTGACGGCCGCCCGGGGCCACCATGTGAGGCGGGACGCGATGAGTGCTCTGCACCTTCGGGGTCCACTGCTGGTCGGACCGCACGAGGTGGCGGACTCGGCCTGGGTCGTGGACGGCCGGGTGACCTTCTCGCGCCCGGCGGGGATCCGCGAGATCAGCACGATCGAGGGGTGGGTGCTCCCGGGGCTGGTTGACGCGCACTGCCACATCGGCCTCGGACCGGACGGCGCAGTCGACGACGCCACCAGCGAGGCGCAGGCGCGGACGGACCGCGACGCCGGCGCGCTGCTGCTGCGCGACGCCGGGTCCGCGGCCGACACCCGGTGGGTCGACGACCGCGACGACCTGCCCGTGCTCATCCGCGCGGGGCGGCACATCGCCCGCAGCCGCCGCTACATCCGCAACTACGCCGAGGAGGTCGAGCCGGACGACCTGCCCGCGGCGGTGACCAGGCAGGCCGCGCGCGGCGACGGCTGGGTGAAGCTCGTCGGTGACTGGATCGACCGGGAGACCGGGGACCTCGGCCCGTGCTGGCCGCGAGCGGCACTGGTGGCGGCGATCGCGGCGGCGCACGACGCCGGGGCGCGGGTGACCGCGCACTGCTTCGGCGAGGATGGTCTGAGCGATCTCATGGCGGCCGGGATCGACGGTATCGAACACGCGACCGGGCTCACGTCCGACACCGTCGGAAGCGCTGCCGAGCGGGGCATCGCCGTCGTACCGACTCTGGTCAACATCGCGACGTTCCCCGAGATCGCGGCCGGCGCGGAGCAGAAGTTCCCGCGCTACGCCACCCACCTGCGGGCGCTGCACGCGCGCCGCTACCAGACGGTGCGAGAGGCGTACGAGGCCGGCGTCCCGATCTACGCCGGGACCGACGCCGGCGGCGCGCTCGCCCACGGACTGGTCGCAGAGGAGGTGCTGCAGCTGGAGCGGGCCGGGCTGCCGGCCCTGGCGGCCCTGTCCGCCGCCACGTGGGGGGCCCGTGCCTGGCTAGGGCGGGACGGGCTGGTCGAGGGGGCACCGGCCGACCTGGTCGTCTACCCGGACGACCCCCGGGCCGATCTGTCCATCCTGCGCGCGCCGGCGCACGTCATGCTGCGGGGGATCGTCCACAGCCGCCCGTAGAACCGGCGTTGTCCACGGGCCGTCAGCAGTGCTTCCCAGTTTCGGCCATGACGCAGCCGTTACGTCCCGGCGTCCTTCATCGCGCCCCAGCCGTGCCAGCGCTCGACCGTGATCCAACCGCTGACCCGCGCCCGATCCCGTACGCGGTAGGGCTCGCCGCGGTAGTGCAGGGACAGCCGGTCGATGTCAGCCAGGTCTGTGTCGTCCTGCAGGTCGACCATGCGGCCCTGGGCGCTGACATGGGTGTACCAGTCGCCCGCCGCCACGATGGTCAGGCTGACCCGCGGATCGGCCCGCAGGTAGTCCAGCCGCTTTCGGCTCTCGTCCATGTTGACGAGGATCCGGCCGTCGTCCTCGAGCAGGTACCAGGTCGCCACGGTGACCGGCTGGCCGTCCGGCCGCAGGGTGGCGATGACAGCGGGGTTCGGCGCTGCCAGCAGGTCGAGGACGTGCTGCGGGAAGGCGGCGTCGGTCATGGGACTCCCTCGCGTGGACCGGGACCGGGTGGTCTGGAAGGCTCGATACTGCCTGACCCCGGGCGATCGCCGCGGTGGGCATCGCCCGAGCCGTGTTGGGAAGGGACCGCACCATGCCAGAGAAGACCACCACCGGTGCGTACGTCGATCCGACCGGGGAGTTCAGCCGCGACCAGCGCTACCTCGCGACCCGCATCACCGCCGACGGGCGCGACGGGTTTCCGGTCGAGTCCGGGCGGTACCGGTTGGTGGTCAGCCGCGCCTGCCCGTGGGCGAACCGGTCCATCATCGTCCGGCGGCTGCTCGGCCTCGAGGACGCCCTCTCGATGGGCATCACCGGCCCCACCCACGACGAGCGCAGCTGGACCTTCGACCTCGACCCTGGCGGTCGTGACCCGGTCCTCGGCATCGAGCGGTTGCAGCAGGCCTTCTTCGCCCGGAACCCGGACTACGACAAAGGCATCACGGTCCCGGCGATCGTCGACATCCCGACCGGGCAGGTGGTGACCAACGACTACCCGCAGATCACCCTCGACCTGTCGACGCAGTGGACCGCCCACCACCGGGACGGAGCACCCGAGCTCTACCCGGAGGCGCGCCGGGACGAGATCGACGAGATCGCCCAGCTGGTCTTCCAAGACGTGAACAACGGCGTCTACCGGTGCGGCTTCGCCGGGACGCAGGCTGCGTACGAGCGGGCCTACGGCCGGTTGTTCGACCGGCTCGACTGGCTGTCGAACCGGCTCGAGAGTCAGCGATACCTGGTCGGCGACACGATCACCGAGGCCGACGTCCGGCTGTTCACCACGCTCGCCCGCTTCGACGCCGTCTACCACGGCCACTTCAAGTGCAACCGGCACAAGCTCAGCGAGCTGCCGGTGCTGTGGGCCTACGCGCGTGACCTGTTCCAGACGCCCGGCTTCGGTGACACGACCGACTTCGACCACATCAAGCGGCACTACTACGAGGTGCACCGCGACATCAACCCGACCGGCATCGTGCCGACCGGCCCGGAGCTGTCCAGCTGGGTCACCCCGCACGGACGCGAGGTCCTCGGCGGCCGACCCTTCGGCGACGGCACGCCGCCGCCCCCGCCCAGGCCGGACGAGACCGTTCCAGCCGTCGGCGACCGCTACCAGCCCGAGCCGGGGTGACCGCGCCCCCCTCGCCGGACCCGGAGGACCTCCCCGCCCTGACCGCCGTCCTGCGTCAGCTCGCGGCCGCCGTCGATGCGCAACGGCTCGTGGCGATGACGAACAGCCTGGAGACGCCATGGGTGTCCCCGGCCGCCGACAGCGCGCGTGACCGCTGGGCTGAGGCTGACGGTCGGGCCCGGACCGGAGCAGACGAGCTCCGGACGGTGGCTGATCACCTCGATGCCCTTGCGACGTCGGGTCACGATGTCCCGATGACCTGGCCCGCTCAGCGTCCGCACGGCGACCCAGGACCAAGTGCTCCGGAGGGTGTGGTCATCGTGATGCCGGAGTGGACCGCCGCACTGGCGCAGATGTGGCAGGCAGGCGCCACGACGATCGCAGATGGCCTGTCACATGTCAGACAGACCGCCTCGGCCTTGACGTCGGGCCCGCCGGTCAGCGCGATCCTGGAGCGGGCCCTGGGTCCACGGAGCAACACGGCGCTGGCGGCCGAGCACTACCGGGAGGCTGCGGGGATCGCCGCTGCTGAGGCGACCGGACAGCTCTGAGATTCCTTCCGTCACGAACCGCAACCTGTGGGCTCCCACCGGCGCGTCGGACACTGGCGGAACCGTTCCAGACTGGCCGACTTCCCGTTTGCGGTTGTCCACAGCCGTCCCGCTTGCGTCGCGTGGACGCCTTGTGGTCGGGTGTCGGTCGGGCCCGTGCCCAGTACCCGATCGAGCATCCGTAGTCCCATCGACCCCAGGAGCGCCCATGCCCATCCCCACCGAGAACGTCGGCTCGCTGCCACGACCGATGAAGCTGCAGGAGGCGATCGCGGCCTACGACAAGGGCGAGATCACCAAGGAGCAGCTCACCGCCGAGCAGGACGCGGCAGCCAAGGACTCCGTCGAGCGGATGGAGGCCACCGGAACGCCGATCGTCTCGGACGGCGAGCAGCGGGCGTCGAGCTTCGCGACGTACCCGCTCGCCGACACTCTCGCCGGCACCGGTCTCGCCGACAACCTCGCCGGGGACGGTCAGTTCTTCGCCATCTTCGACGACGGCCACCACCGGCAGTTGCCGCGCCTGACCGGCGGACCGTTCCGCTACAAGACCTACGCGGCGGACCTGTTCGAGCAGTCCAAGCCCTACGCCACCAAGCCGATGAAGCAGGCCGTCATCGCGCCGTCGATGCTCTACCTGCTCTACCCGCTCAAGGAGGAGCTCGAGGGATACAGCCGCGAGCAGTTTCTCGACGACCTGTGCGACGAGGCGGAGAAGGACATCCGCAAGGCCTTCGCCGCCGGCGCCGAGCGAGTGTCGATCGACTTCACCGAGGGGCGCCTCGCGAACAAGCGGGACGCGCGCAACCCCTGGACCGGCGAGAACCTGCTGCAGACTTTCATCGACCTCAACAACCGGGTCATCGACCGCTTCACCCCCGAGGAGCGCAAGAACATCGGCATCCACACCTGCCCTGGCGGGGACTGCGACTCGGTGCACAGCGCGGACGTCGACTACGCCGAGCTTCTGCCGTCGATGTTCCAGATGAACGCCGGCTACTTCCTCATCCAGCTGGCCAGCGAGGCCGACAAGGAGCGGGTCTACAAGCTGATCGGTGAGAACATCCGGGCCGACGCGGACGGCGTCAAGCAGGTGGCGTTCATCGGCGTCATCGACCCGCTCAACCCGACGGTCGAGACCGCTGAGCAGGTGGCTCAGGATTTGGTCACCGCCGCAAAGCACATCCCGACCGACCAGCTCGGCGCGACCGACGACTGCGGCTTCAGCCCCTTCAGCATCGACGTCAAGCCCAAGCACGGCTCGCCGGACTTCGCGCGCGACATCGCCTTTCAGAAGATCACCGCCCGCGAACAGGGCGTTCAGCTCGCCTCGGAACAGCTCGGGGTTTAGGCACTTCGGCGAGAACTCCGTTCGACAGACGTGCGGGCGGCTAACACAGTCCTGCCGCCCGCACGTCTTCGAGGAGTGCGACTGATGGTCGAGCAACGCGAACCCGTTCCGGTGTCCGTGCTGCGGTGCTCCCGGCCGGTCAGGCCGCGGGCTTGCTCGGCCGGCCGGTCGACCGGGCAATGACGCTCGCCGAGGTCATGACCGCCGCGCCGGTGGAGAGCCGGCTGGAGCCGATGGCGGTAGGTCAATACCTGTAGCGCCGGCTTGTACGGGCTGCTGCTGCGCCGAGGGGTAGGGCTGCGCCATGAGGTATGAGCCCCAGCGTCCTGGCACACAAGGGGTCCGCGGCCGCTGCGGCGTCGGCACCACGCGGTTGTCGAGGACGTCCCGGACCCGGTCGACGGTCGCGTCCAGCCGGGCGATCAGCCGGGACAGCGGGCTGTACCGGGTGTACGGATGGGGCCGGGTGGGGGCATGCAGCATCGCCTTGGTGAGGCGAACGCAGAGCTCTTGCTCGTCCTGGTCGGAAAGGTCGACGGTGAGTTCTTCGATCAGTTGGGCTTCGGCTTCGGTGGGCCTGGAGCCGACTTCGCACCGCCTCTGCGTACGCCTCGATGGCCACCCCCGCCAGGTGCACGTCGCCGGTGACGCGACGGTCCAGCAGGCACAACGCCTGCTGCAGCCGGTGGTCGAGCGCCCGCAGGGCCGCCACCCGCTTGCGCCCGTCCGGCAGGCGACGCTGGGCGGCCGTGTAGAGCACGCTGTCGGCAGCGCACAGGTGGGCAGAGCACCAGGCAACCGCTGCGTGGGAGCCGTGCTCGGGGTCTTCCAGCGCTGCCAGGGCCCGCTGATGCGGGTCGGCGGCGGCGGATGTCAGCTCGATGGCGTCCGTCACGTCAGCGGCATTCATGCGGCTCCCGACTTGTGCCGGCGCTCAGCGGCGGGGTGTCACCGAGCTTGCGGCGCTCATGACGTCGCAGTCTGCGCCTTCGCGTCCCACATGTCCACGACGACTGTGCGACGAAGCAGCGACGGCAGCCGGGTGGGCCGCGGGGCCTGATGACTCAGCCATGTGCAGCCCGATACGCCGCAACGACCGACGCGCGCAACTGCCCACGGTCGGACACCGTCAGCCCCTGCTCGACCGCCCACGAGCGCATCTCGCCGACGGTTGCCGACGCCGCCGCGAGCGGACCTGGCGAGACCAACGCGGCCAACCGCTGCGCCGACCGTCCATCGGCGACCCCCTCCGCGGCAGCCGCAGCCAGGAACCGGTAGGTCCACTCCTCGGCCAGGGGGCGGGTCTCGGCGAAGAAGACCGGCACCGTGGTCCAGCGCACCTGCACCTGAGCGAGCAGATCGGCGACCCAGCCGGGCCGGACGAACGGCAGGGTGAACAGCTTCGAATAGCGCTCCTCCCGCGTGGCCCACCGTCGCGAGCTCACCCAGCTGAGCGGCCAACCGGCCGTCGACCAGGCTGTGCGCCAGGTCCTCGAGCGACTTGCGCTCGACGACGGCCACCAGGTCGCCATCGCGCCGTACGCCGTAGTCACCACAGCGCAGCGCGCCCTTGACCGTCCTGGCCTGCTGCGAGGCGAAGCGGTAGCCGTACCGCTCCCGCGTGTCCACCAGGATCTCGAGCTCGGTCAACCCGCTGGCCCGCGCGGTCGGCGTGCGCACCCCAGGGCGGGCCTTCTTCGCCGTCCGGGCGCTCTGCCAGAAGATTGCCTCCCGGCCGCCCTTCAGCCGGGTGAAGACGAGCTGGCTGCGGTTCTCGCGACCGCGGTCAAGGACGAGATCGACCGCCGGCCCACGGGCGATGCAGCTCTTGACCGGCACCCGCTCGACGATCTCCGCGTCGTCCGGCCATTCCTCGGCGCGGTGGCAGTAGACCTTGGCGGTCCGCGGCCAGGTCTCCCTTGCCTTCAGCACCACCGGCCGACGGAGCGGGAGCCGCAGCAGGTACGGCAGGGCAGAGTCGGGGTCGGGGTTGCGGGCGATGACGAAGTCGTCCACGCGCTGAGCGTACGGCGGCCGGGCCCCTTCGCCTCGTAGGCTGAGGAACATGCCCGCCTACGACTACCGCTGCCGGACCTGCGACACCCGTTTCGAGGTGCGGCGAGGGGTGGATGAGCCGGAGGTGCCGGTGGACTGCCCGAGAGGACACGGCGCCACCTCCCGGATCTTCACGCCGGTGGCCGTCGGTGGTGCGGCGTCCGCCCCCGCCGCACCGGCAGCGTCCGGCGGCTGCTGCGGCGGCGGCTGCTGCGGCTGACCCAGCGAGCAAGCCGCTGGCCTAGGCCTGCACGATCCGCCGCAGCCCACTCGCCCGTAGCACCTGACGCTCGATCCCCGCCCGCACCGACTCCTCCGTCCCGATGACCCGCACGTGCTGCTGCGCCCGCGTAACAGCGGTGTAGAGCAACTCCCGGGTCAAGAGCGCGGATGCGGTGGGCGGGAGCACCACCGACACGGTCTTGTACTGACTCCCCTGGCTGCGGTGGATCGTCATGGCGTAGACGGTCTGCACCGCAGCGAGCGCGCCCGGGTGCCGCAGCACCGGCTCGCCGGCGCGCGCGAACGCCGCGACCAGCGTGCCGTCCGGACGCTTCACGACGACCCCCGTGTCACCGTTGTAGACCTTCGCCTCGTAGTCGTTCGCGGTCACCAGCAGCGGCTGCCCGGCGAAGAACCTGGTCGGGTCGAGCTGCTGCCCGAGTGCGGCCTCGACCCACTCGCGGGCCCGCCGGTCCCAGTCGCGGACCCCGGCCGAGCCGGTGCGGTGAGCGCACAGCAGCCGGTGCAGCTCCAGGCCCGCCAGCGCGCCCGAGATGTCGCCGTCCCGCGCAGGAACGGTCACCGCCTTCGCCGCCGATACGACGTCGTCGTGCAGACCGGCCAGGTCGTGGAACCCGACGAAGGACACCTCCGGCTTCCCGCTGGTGAGCACCGCCATCGCCCCGTCGGCGTCACCGTCCCGCACGGCGATGGCGAGGTTCGCGATCGTCTTGTTGAAACGCCGGCCGCGGCTGAGCCGGACCACGCCGTTGCGCAGCCGCTCACGTTCAGAGGTGGTCAGCGCCACCTCGTCCGGGTCGTCCCGCGCCTCGAGATCCGCGGCGATCAGCTTGTCGAGCCCGGCGTCCGGAGTCGCCGGCACCGGCCGCGCCACGAGATCGGCGAGCACCGCCCCGGCGTCAACCGACGCGAGCTGGTCGGGGTCACCGACGAGGACCAGCCGGGTGTCCGGCCGCAGCGCCTCCAGCAGCCGCGCCATCATCGTCAACGACACCATCGAGGTCTCGTCGACGACAACCACGTCGTACGGCAGGCGGTTGCACGCATCGTGCCGAAAGCGGGTCCGGCTGTCCGGTCGCCACCCGAGCAGGCGGTGCAGTGTCATGGCGGACAGGGCCACCCCCTGCTCGTTGACCTGCTCCTGCAGCCGCGCCGCCGCTTTTCCCGTCGGCGCCGCGAGCGCGATGCGCACGTCCGGTTGCTGCTCCTGGAGCAGCAGCAGTATCCGCGCCACCGTGTAGGTCTTGCCCGTCCCGGGACCTCCCGCGACGATGGTCGTCCAGCGGGTCACCGCCAGCGCAGCGGCGATGCGCTGGCGGTCCGGCGCGTCGCCGAACCGCGCCGCGAGGCCAGCGGCAAGCACCTTCGCGTCGTACGGCGGGTGCGTCCGCGCCCGGTCGTCGAGCACCTGGCGGATCGTCTGCTCCTGGCGCCAGTAGCGGTCGAGGTAGAGCAGCTCACCACGGTCGGTGTCGAGCAGCCGAAGTGGCCGCAGCGGTCCCGCCGCCGAGCCGGTGACCAGTGGGCTGCGGCGCAGTGCATCGACCACCTCATCGTGCTCCGGCCAGGGCAACGCCGCCACGTCGACGTCCTCGACGCGAACCTCGCAAAGCGCGCGCAGGTCGACGCACACGGCGCCGAGCCGGACGGCGCGCACCGCCATCGCGGCCGCCAGCAGCACCGGCTCGGCGCTCTCCCGAGCGAGCGAGCCGAGCCGCTGGGCGACGTGCATGTCGGCTGCGGCCAGCACACCGGCCTCGTTGAAGGCCTGCAGCAGCCCGGTGGCCCGGCCCACCAGCTGCACGTCCGTCACGGCGCGCCGGCCAGAAGCTCGGACAGCGCGACGACCAGCGCGGCCGGTGGCTTCCAGTCGAAGACGCCGCAGCCGACCGGCGTCGACGGCCCGACCATCCCGCGCACGAACAAGTACTGCACGCCGCCGAGGTGAAGCTCCGGCTCGTAGCCCGACTGCCGCCACCGGAGGTAGCGGTGCAGCGCAACGCAGTAGAGCAGCGCCTGCAGCGGGTAATGCGCACGCAACATCTCGGCCGCCATGGCCTCACGGGTGTAGTGCAACGCGGTGAGATCACCGCGCCCGAGCCGGTTGGTCTTGTAGTCGACGACGACGTACGCCGGACCGGCAACGCGCAGCACCGCATCGATGCTGCCGGACAGGTATCCACGCAGCGCGGGCGCGTCGAGGTCTGCGAGCAGGTCGGCGTAACCAACCAACGGGTCGTCGCTCGGCAGGTGGGTGCGCAGCAGATCCGCGGCCGCGCGCAGCAGCACCTCGACGCCCGTCGGCATGTCACCGCCGCCGAGCGGCAGCTCGAAGTCCAGCTCCGCGAGTCGATCAGCGGTCGCGATGTCGGCGAGCGTCCCGATGCCCAGCGGCGTACGCATCACCGGAATCAGGGCTGCAGCGAGCGCGGCCGGGTCCACCGGCGCGAGACGGCGCGTCACCGCCTCCTGGCACCGCAGCAGCAGCTCGGCCGCCAGCTCCGCTTCTGTGTCGACGTTCTCGAGCACCTCGTGCACCAGCGTGCCGAAGGCCGCACCGGCCGGCAGGTCGTTCATCGGCGATGCCGGCCCGTCGAGCCGGAGATCGTAGGCCGGGGGCTCGGCCGGCTCGTCGGTCTTCTGCGGCTGCTCGGGCTCGCTGCCGGAGGACGGGGTGTCGTGGGCTGCCGAGGTCAGGGCGGAGTAGGACGTACGCCGCCACGCGGTGTCGACGACGCGGTCGAACCGCGCCGCGCTCAGCGACTCCTCCGCACCTGTTGTCGGTGCCCAGTGGGCCGGGGCGACGGAGGTCACCGGCTCGACGGCGATGTCGTCCGGCCAGCCCCACGCGGTCAGGCGGCTCAGCGCCGCGGCGTCCTCCGGAACTGCGGCCCGACTCGCGGGCTCAGCGGCGTCGGGCGAGCGTCCCAACAGCAGCCGGTGCAGGGGTGAGACCGCGGCGTCCCGTGACGGCGCCCACCACGCGACGACCTGGCACCTGGCGCGGGTGCAGGCGACGTACAGCAGGCGCAGCTCCTCCCCGGCGTCCTCGGCGTCGGCGGCCTTCTGGTGCGCCGCCCCCCCCCGGCCCGCCCTTGCCCCCGACGTCGAGCACCCGGCTGCCGTCGCTGTCGTGCAGCCGCAGCGTGGCTGGATCGGACCACTTCGCGCCGTCCCAGCCG
>JAABUN010006521.1_pt1 | contig 13367 bp, 19 predicted proteins | sample 5559311 | NCBI WGS metagenome assembly JAABUN01 (sample SAMN10711877, study PRJNA513370) | rock metagenome | isolation source: Antarctica rocks | place: Antarctica: Victoria Land, Siegfried Peak sud | reverse complement strand
CGCGGGCTCGGCGGCTCGGTGCTCGCCGAGCCCCAGGACGCGCCGTGGGTGCGCTTCGCGGTGCTCGCCGACCCGGCCGGCGCGGCCTTCACCGCCAGCCAGTTCGTGCCGCCGGAGGCCTAGATAGTGATTTCACGGCCGGGCAGGCGTGGAGGGAGGGGACATACGAGCAGGGGTCGAAGTCGGCGGTGCTCTGTGGCGCCGTCGACCCAGGGGGCGACGACGCTAGCCAACCTCGACCTGCTGCTCATGACGGTGTTCTGCCCCGCCGCCGATCTCCTGCCCGAGCGGGCGAAGAACGCCCGCAGGAGGTTCGGCTACCGGGACTCCGTGGACGACGTGTAGCCGGCTCACTATCGTGCGCCTGATGCAGGCGAGCGGTGGCCAAGGAGTCGAGGTCCGCCGCGCAGGGCCACGGGACGCGCTGGCATTGATGGCGCTCCGGGCATCCTGGCGCGAGACGGCGGTCACTGAGACTTTCACCAGCGATTTCGTGGCGTGGTTCGAGCGCGAAGGCAGCCGCCGCTGGTGGTGGCTCGCGGAGGACCCGGCAGGCGTTGCCATTGGGATGGTCAATCTCAAGGTCTTCGAGAGGATGCCGGCGCCTGGCCGTAGTTCTGGTCGCTGGGGCTACTTGGCGAACTTGTTCGTGCACCCCGCGCACCGGGGCGAGGGCCTGGGGGCGCAGCTGGTGGCGTCGCTGCTTGCGGCCAGTCGCGAGGAAGGCCTCGTACGCGTCGTCCTCAGCCCGAGCGAACAGTCGGTGCCGCTCTATAGGCGAGCAGGCTTCCTGCCCGCAGACATGCTGCTCGTCTGGCAGCCGCCATTGGAGGACGTCGAGGAATAAGTGCCGCTCCAAGCGCGAGGAAGGGCGTTCTCCATGGCCGCCGGCGAGAGCGTAGGCGGCTAAGTTCGCCGTCATGCTGCTGCTCTGTGACTTTGATGGCACTGTCGTCGACCCCGACGCGGCTTTTCGGGACTGGGTGACTGTGCTCGCCGAGCGACACGGTCAGGACGTCAGCTTCATCGACTGGCTGCTTGAGAAGGACCGCTTGGGTGCTCGCCGCAGGTGGGAGCTGTACCCGCTGCTCCGTGAACGCTTGGGTCTGTCGGAGTCGGCTGAGGAATTCGCGGAAACCTTCATGCATGACTACGCGTCGCAGTTCCGCTGCCTCGAAGGCGTTTTTGCAGCGCTTGCCGATGTAAGACGCGAGGGTCACCGCATCGCCATCGTGACCAACGGCAGCCCCTGGCAGGCGCTAAAGGGTCGAGCCGCGGGCCTGTCCGAGATCGTGGATTCCTTTTGTATTTCATCGATCGAGGGCGTGTGGAAGCCGGACGCGAAGTTGTTGCAGATAGCTGCCGAACGGGCCGGCTGCCCTCTGGACGGCGCTTGGATGATTGGTGACCGATCGGCGGATGTTGAAGCCGCTGCAGCCGCGGGCATCCGCAGCATCAAGCTGCCCTGCGCTGACGACCGGGAGTCCGAGTGTGTTCCGACGGAAATGGCGAATTCCTTCCCGGAAGCCGTAGCGATCGCGCTGGACACTTGGCGTATCGATGGACCTAGGTCGGTCCCCCAAACCCCCCGGTGAGTGCCCGTTCCACGCTCGGGGCTACCGTCCGTCACATGACCCTCCGCGTCGGAGTGCTCTTTCCGGATTCCGATACGGCGGCTGTGGAACGGTTCAGAGCCCAATGGGACCCCATCGCCGCACACGTCCCAGCGCACGTCACGGTCGCCTTCCCCTTTGACGATGATAGAGACATCGATGATCTCGCCCGAGAGTTCAGGATCGCCATGACTGGAATGGCCGCCTTTACGGTCGAGCTTGAAACGCCGACAGCCTGGGAGGACGAGTACGTCTTTCTGCTGGCGACTCAAGGGGCGGCCGAGATCACGGCGCTTCACAACGCGCTCTACCAAGGGCCGCTGCTGGGGCAGCCGAGGCCGGCTCAGTTCACCCCTCACATGACGGTGGGCCGAACCGGCGAAGTCGTCCTTGCGGTGGCGGCAGCGCAAGCGGTGAAGCTGGCCATGCGCGGTCTCGTTCGTGCCATTTCGATCTACAGAGTTGAGCCGAAGGGACGTCGTGAGATCGAGGTCCACCTGCCGCTGGTGGATTGAACAGCGCAGAGGGGAGCCGGTACCTCTCAGATGAGACGCCTACACGCATGTAGCGCACCTGTAATGTGGCAGCGGCGCAACTGGCGAGGGTGGGCTACCACTAGGGAGCGCGCAGCAGGGAACATCGACCGCCTGGGTGTTCCTCCACACGGTGGAGGAACAAGTGAAGTTGCGTTACGGCACCAACCCGCACCAGGCCGCCCGGTTGGGCGGGCATGAGCGGCAGCTTCGGGTGCTGTCTGGCGAGCCGTCGTACATCAACCTGCTCGACGCGCTCAGTGCGTGGCCTCTGGCTCGCGAGGCCGCGGCGGCGACGAGGCGGCCTGCAGCTGCCTCCTTCAAGCACGTCTCGCCCGCGGGCGCGGCGGTCGCGGGAAGCGTTGATCAGGTCGCGCAGAGCGCCTTCGATGTCGACCCGAGCGACGACTCCGTTACCTCCGCATACATCCGGGCTCGCGATGCGGACGTCAAGTCCTCGTATGGCGACATGGTGGCGGTCTCAGAGCCGGTCGATGATGAACTCGCTGACGCACTGATGAGAGTCGCGTCGGACGGAATCATCGCTCCTGGCTTCGCGCCAGGAACCGCGGAGAGGCTCGCCAAGAAAAAGCGCGGGGCCTTTCTCGTACTCGAGATCGACCAGGGGTACCGACCACCGGAGTGGGAGCGCCGCGAGGTCTTCGGCTTCACCCTGGAACAGCAGACCGACCAGGTGCCGATAGGCCCGGACCTTCTTCGCGGCGAGATGTCGCTTGCAGCGCAAAACACGGCGCTACTCGCGATGGTGACGCTCCGGTACACGCAGTCGAACTCCGTGGTGTTCGCCCGCAACGGCATGACTGTCGGCGTCGCGGCTGGCCAGCAGTCGCGCGTTGACTGCACCAGATTGTGCGCCTCGAAGTCACGCATGTGGTGGCTACGCCGTCACCCTCGGTTGCGTGACGTGTCGTTCGTTGAGGGAATCTCTCGTCAGGACCGCCTGAATTGGCAGATCCGGTTCCTGGACGACGACATGTCGCCACCGGAGCGCGCGCTATTCACAGCGGCCTCCCCTAATGCTCCGGAACCGCTCCGGGTCGATGAGCGCATGTCCTGGTACGACCGTTTGAGCGACATCACCATGGCGTCGGACGGCTTCATTCCTTTCCGGGACAACGTCGACGTCGCTGCACAGTACGGCGTGACGGTGCTGGTGGAACCAGGAGGGTCGATCCGGTCCGACGAGGTTGCGACCGCTTGCGAGGAGAACAGCATCCGCCATGTGACACACGGCTTGCGCCTCTTCCACCACTAGCGGTAAGCCCCCAGCACCGATTCAGAGGGGAGCCGTTAGCCGATCAACTATCGGAGCATCGATGGGCCAGGATGTCGCGGCCCGCACGGACGAGCGCTGCGTTGTCCGCCGCCTCTGCTCCATCGGGCAGGACGAGGACGTCGTCCTCCAGGCCGATCCGGGCCGACAATCCAAGGCCTGCGGCCACCAGCAGCGCCGGCCAGGTGCTGGCGCGGATCCACGGGGGCTGTGACAAACGATCATGGATCTCAAAGAAGGGGTGCGCGTGTTGGTCCTGGGCTCTGCGGCCTGGCCCTGGCGGCGGGGTCATGGATCCTGCGCGACTGGTGGCGAGACAACCGGGCGGGGCGGGCGATGACCGAAACGCGGCTACTCGCGTGCCCGGGGGACCCAACAGCAACTCGGTGACCGCCGGATCCAGCTCAAGCGCGAGGCGGATGCCAGTACGATCACGACGCTCGTTTTGCCGACCCAGGAGGTGAGTCCCGTTACCGCTCCCACTGGTCGGGTGCTCTCCTCTGATGTGGTGATCTCGTCGCCCTGAGAGCGCCCTCGCGAGAGGCACTCCCATGGATCTCACCGCAAGACTGCGCGCCGCCGGCTGCGTCTTTGCCGAGGACGAGGCACTGCTCCTGCACGACGCCCCCGAGGACCTAGTGGTGTGTCGCGCATTTGAGTGACTAGTTCTGGGTTAGAATTGCTGGGTGAGCGCAGCTGCCGATTCATTGGTGATGTCGCAGGGTCAGCGGGAGTCGCTGGAGAAGGTCGCGCGGTCTGCAACGGCTGCGCATCGTGAGGTCGTCAGGTCCAGGGTGCTGCTGGCCGCAGCGGACGGCGTTGCGAACAGCGCGATCGCTGCGATGCATGGAGTGACGCCGGTGACGGTGCGGTCGTGGCGGCGGTCGTTCGAGGCCGACGGGCTGGCGAACTGGGGAAAGGTCGCGTCTGGTCGGGGTCGCAAGCCCTCGATCCCGGAGGAGACGATCGCGAAGATCGTCACGCTCACCAAGACCACTCGGCCCAAGGGGCACACCCATTGGTCGTGTCGGACGATGGCAGAAGAGGTCGGGGTCAGCAAGGACACCGTGCAGCGCGTCTGGACCGAGCTCGGGCTACAGCCGCACCGGGTCGCCACCTTCAAGGTCAGCAACGACCCGCGCTTCACCGAGAAGCTCATCGACGTCGTCGGGCTCTACCTCGATCCGCCGGAGAAGGCCGTCGTGCTGTGCATAGACGAAAAGAGCCAGATCCAGGCGCTCGACCGCACCCAAGCCACGTTGCCGATGAAGAAGGGTCGGGCCGGCACCATGACGCACGACTACAAGCGCAACGGGACCACCACGTTGTTCGCTGCGCTCGACGTGCTCACCGGACGGGTCATCGGGCAGTGCCTGCCGCAGCACCGACACCAGGAGTTCCTGGCCTTCCTGAAGACGATCGACTCCGAAGTCCCCAAGGGGCTGCAGATCCACGTCATCCTCGACAACTACAGCACCCACAAGCACGCCGCGGTCCAGCGCTGGCTCGGGCGGCACAAGCGGTTCCACTTGCACTTCACCCCGACCAGCAGCAGTTGGCTCAACCAGGTCGAGAACTGGTTCGGCACACTCACCGACAAGAACCTTCGCCGCGGTGTCTTCGCCAGCGTCAGTGAACTCATCGCCAGCATCGAGGAGTTACTCGAAGCGACCAACGACGACCCGAAGCCCTACGTCTGGACAGCTACCGCCGAGTCGATCCTCGCCAAGGTCGCACGCGCGAGAACCAGCCTCCAACAAGTAGTCAGCTAATCAAGAGACGCACCACTAGTACGCCGCCGCATCGCCGGCGAGCCCCTGGAGCACCTTCTCGGTCGGGTCGAATTCGCCGACCTCCTCGTCCACCTCGACCCCGGGGTCTTCATCCCGCGGCGGCGCACCGAACTGCTCGCCCGCGAGGCTGTCGCCCTGCTCGCAGGACAGCCCTGGCGGCCCCGCGTCGCTGACCTGTGCTGCGGCTCCGACGCCGTCGGCGCCGTGCTCGAGCGGGCCGGTGCCCGCGTGCACGTGAGCGACCTCGACCCGGTCGCCGTGGCCTGCGCCCGCCGAAACGTGGCCCGGGTCCATCGCGGCGACCTGTTCTCCGGTCTCCCGTCCCGGCTACGCGGCCGGGTCGACGTCGTGGTGGCCAACGCGCCGTACGTCCCGTCCGGCGACCTGGACCGTACCGAGGCAAATCTCCAACCCGACTACAGTCATGAAGATCGGGTCCGGACCAGCGAATTCGTGAGACGCAATAATGTGCCCGATTCCGACGTGATGAAGCCAACGCGAGTCGTGTTGGTTCGGCACGCGGAGGGCCAGTACTCGCTCGATCGAGTCGTTGGTGGCATCAAGGGGTGCACCGGCTTGAGTCTCGCCGGGCGCGAGCAGGCCAAGCGGCTACAGGAGCGGCTTGCTCGGACTGAGCCGTGTCCGGACCTGATCCTCACGAGCCTTCTCGAGCGCGCGATCGAGACGGCAGCGCTCGCGACCACGCATCTGGCAGCTGCGGTCCGCAGCGACTGCCGATACTGCGAGGTGCACGTGGGGGAGGCCGATGGACTCACGATCGACGAGGCGCGCAGCCGATGGGGCTGGCATGGCCCATGGACGGTCCCACCATTGGGCGCAGAGACCGTCGCCACGTTCGGAGACCGCGTCGTTGACGCCGTACGGCAACTCGTCGCAGAGCAGGAGGGTCAGACGACCTGGCTGTTTAGCCATGGCGGCTTCATCTCGGCCGCTTGCTATTGGTTTCTGGGAGTCCCGTGGCAGCCGGAATCGGAGCTCAAGAGGCAGTTCTTTCTGGACCCGTCTCATGTCGGGATCACCGAATGGTCCCGCGACTCCGGCCGGGAGCCCTGGGTGTTGCACCGGTACAACGACACCGGTCACCTGGAATGAGCTGACCAAACTTGCCGGTGCCGGGCGTTACCGCTCGTGCGAAGTGTTCAAAGTCCTCACTACCGATACGCCCGTGAAGCGCACCGCCGTTAGGTTCCATCGACTAGCAGGTCCTGTATGCGGGCGCTTTCATCTACGGTGTACGTTGCTCCCCTGACCAAGATCACAGGGCTGCTGGCATTGGTCTGACCCATAAGGATAGATGCCGCAGAGGCAATCTCGTCGACTCGATTGATCACAGGAGACGAAGGGCGCCCGCCGAGGTCTTCACCTCCAGGCCTCTCAACCGCAGATATCCCGGCGAGTCCAATGGCAGCACCGAAGGCCCCTTCTCTGAAGGGGCTGCCAAAGGAGTCACTGACGATGACGGCTATCCGTTTCCCCCTGGCTGAGCTAATCCGCTGGCGCAGCCTTCTCGCCGACGCATCCGGATCACGCGGCAAGAGCACGGCAGTGCCAGTCGGCAAGGGTGCTGCATTCGATAGGTCGACCCCAGCGCCTGTGCCCCTGAAACCTAACCGGTGAATGGTCACAACATGCCGCCCGCGGACAGCGACGACCTCCCTGGACTCATCCAGATACAATTGGCAAAGCCGGGCATCGCGGCCGGTGAGCCGCGCCAGCTCTACCGCAGCCGGGCTCGCGACAACGGAGGAGAGCGAAACAACATTGCCCTCCGCCTTGAGACAACCTTCTGGGCAATCACCAAGACGTCATCCTGCTGCACCTCAAGGCGGGACGTCTGCAGCGCTGTCAGGATAAACGCTGCCAGATCATCCCCGGGGCTAATTAAAGGGATGCCCGCCAGGCCGAAGGCGCACAACACTGGACCATTCTGTTGCGTCGTCATAGCTATTACTCTAGTGTATTGTCAAAAGATCCGTCAATGCTCCGGCTAGGTCCTCCGGAGGCCCGGCGATATACACAGACCGCTCCAGCAACATTTCTAGAAGGCTAGCGCGCTTCACATACCGTGCTTCGCTGTCACCTCCCGGTACGTAAGGACCGAATGCTTTACCTGACAGCCAGGGAGTGCTGATTGGTTGGCGAGAGCTGGAACTGGCCGGCATGACGCTCGCAGGAAGAGGTGAGGTGGAGATTCACTAGACCTCGGCGCGCCCGTCCGTGAGGGCACAAGAGCATCGCGACGGGTTGACGACCTGCAGGGAATGACCCCTCGGCCGGAAAGGCCATGAGCGGTGACGTGGCCTGTTCTGGACGGTAAATGGGCGATCTCTGAGGTCATGTAACGCCGCCCACGACTTGCTGGGCCGGAAGAGCGGCCGCTACTTGCGGTCCTGGCTGAGCCACCAACTCTCATCGAGCTCCGCCGACTCGATGCTCTCCGTCATCCGGACCACATGCTCGACGAACGCCTGCCCTGCTGGGTCGTTGAGTAACGCCCCGTACTGGTGTCCAGAAGGGTGTCCCGGCCCAGCTGCCTGCCGCGGGAGCAAGCAGCACCTCGATCTGATGGGGCGCGGTCTGCGCTCACCAGGACGTCCAGCTGCTTGTCGTCAAGAGTTTCAAGCTCACGGGCGGCCGGGTGGCCGTGGCAACGTACTGACGGTCCGCAGCCTCCAACGTCAGCCGGCTTCAGGCTCCTGCCCGATCGAGAAACTCCAACTCAAACCCAACCGCAAGCGCGCAAAGAGGGCACGGGCCCCGTCGCGGGCCACATGCAGGTCGGCCTCCCACTCCGAGCGCGAGCGGGGTGAAGCCGTGCAGTCATCCCCGTCGTAGACGGGGATGACTGCACCGGCGACCCGCAGTTCGTACGCGTCGTAGACGATAGGATTCTGACGCCCACCCGAGACGAGCGCGCAACCTTCAGCGCCAGCGGCGATTCCCCACGTCACGCCAACCCCAGACCCACTCGCAATCATGGACCCAGGCGCTACCGGCCTTACTGAGAAGCAGAAGGTCGAAAGTCCGTGTCCGAGCACGGGAACTTCGAGCGACAGCTCATCTGGCATAGATGATGCCATGAGGTAGTCGGGAACCAGCTTGTCGTCGTGCTCATGAAGAACGGCCTCCAGGACGCGCAACAGGAATGCACCAGAGTGGCAAGAGTCAAGCAGCAACGCCAGCCGCAAGCGCCCTCGCGCTGGTGCGCTCTGCTGGATGTCGAGGCAGGCCGCTATAAAGTCTTTAGCACTGAAGTACGTGTCGTCGTCGAGGCATAAGGTGCCGTCGCCCTCACGACCATGGCCCGAGTAGGCAAATAGGAGAGAGCCGCCATCGAAATCCGGTTCCGCCGAGGCCTGTTCGAGGAAGGCTTGTGCCTCGCGCAGGCCGCCGACGACGGCTGCGTGGTCGCAGTCATAGCGGTCGATGTGGAGCTCTACCGGAGCGCGGTAGGCGGCGGTTCGCCAATGGCTACTTAGAAATGCTATGTCGGCGCTCGTGTACTCAAGCCGAGCAGTGAACTTTGGATACACACCAACGGGCTCGCCTAGACCCCGGTAGTCGGGGTCCCGTCCGGGGCCACGTGCCGCGACGGACACATTCGCCTGCCACCGCCGACTCTTCCCAACGTACTGCGGGGGCTGCTCCGTCACCGCGACCTCGCACTCGTCAACCGCGCCTGAGACGTATATCGGCTTCGCGTACGAAGAAGAACTCGTGGCGACGAATAGCCTGGCGCTTTTCGGAGATGCGAGAGACCGAGGACGCGACAGGTGTTACCGCTGCAACCGCCGCAGACACGAGACCCGGCAGCACTCCCGCAGTTGCGGTCGCCAGACCTATGAGGGGTCCTGCGTAAGTCGACAGGTCACTCGCTACGTCTCGGAAAAAGACGTTGCGGATTGAGCCCTGGCGAACCAGTTCTTCGAGCTCATGGAGGATTGGCCAGACCTTGACCCGCAATATCTGGTCCGCCACGTCGTCGAAGTCTGGCGCGAGTTGGTCGGCGCTTGCACTGATCGACAGCTCCGCCATGGCGACCCTGAAGCGACGAAGCGGCAATTGCAGCTCAGTGCGTATATCTGAAAGCTCCGACCAGTCCAATCGGACATCAGGTGACGGCAGGGTCCGCAAAACAGCTGCACTGAGTGCCGCTTCAGCGCTACGCAGCCTCGTATACGGGTCGAGCGCTGCGGATACTTCCGCCAACGCATCCACGGAAAGCAAACCCGTGGGATCATCGAGCAGTGGGTAACGGCCAATTCCACTACCTGCCTCGGTGAAGGCCCCCAGGAGCCAGGAACCGATTACCTCGTCATGGACGCGGCGCCTTGCTGCGACGGCCTGCACAAGCGCTGCCTGGTCAATGTCGGGAAGTTTCTCATGCAGAATCTCCACCAACTCATCATCGTCGCGTGTCAGCCATTCAAGTAGCACGGCCGCCCTGGAGGCAGCGTCGAACGCCGCCTGTTGCGCGCCAGCAGCCCAAGCCTTGCCCGCGTGATCCAGGTTGACATCGAGAAGGTGAGAAAACACCGCCGGCGCGTAGGGCTGTTGCATGTACTGGCCGTTCTCATTGACCAGCGGCTTCCCCGACTCGTCGAACGCTGCGTAGCGGCTATCGAGGGCGTCGAACTTAACCGCGTCCGGGACGGCATCCCGCAGCTCGAAGTAGTCCTGCATCTCGAGCGCGTCGTCGGACTGCGGACAGATGACCGTCACGCTGTCGCCGTAGAGCACAGCAGGCGCGAGGGCTTTGGCCCCGTGCGCCAGGGAGCCGCCTGGAACGCCGGGGAGCCAGCCGACAACAACGTGAAGCTTGTCCTGCTGCGAGTCCTCCACGCCACCTTCCAGCCGACGTTGGTCACCAGAGCGCCCCTCCAGCGAAGGCTAGCCGGTGTCTTGAGGATTTGTCGGCTTACCCGCCTGCGTGCCGCCGGCCACGATGATGTTCAGCCCGGCGGCGACCGCGCCCTCGAGGAAGCCGGCTGCCTGCGCGCTGAGGGTTCCCAGGCCGATGAGTTCGTCCAGCGAGTTTGCACTCAGTACGAACTTGCGGATGTTGACAGACCAGTGCTTGCGCGTGATGTCGGGGATGACGACATGGACGAACCGCGACATCACTACGTCCGTCGCCTGCCACCCGCAGATCAGCCGATCGTTGATCCAGCAGCACGGACCGGGCGAGCAAGTACTCCGGCGGTGGGATTGCCGTCAACCGCATCCACCCTGCATTTGGCGCATGAGCTCACCGCCGTCGGCGGTGCGGAGCATCTCGATCATCTTGAGCAGGGCACCATCGTCTAGGCCCATCGTGTTGAGTCCTTCTCCGTGAGTTCCTTGGTCGGTTCTCACAGAGCCTCACGCGATGGCTCCTCACCGTCGGTGACCGACACGAGGCCAGTCGCTGTTCAAGAGCCCGAGCTACACCACTCCAGGGGACTCACCCCCGGTCCGGCGCGGTTGCCGTGCTTAGGACGGCTGCCGGTACGCGCCGAGGAGTGCAGGGGCACGTCAGTCGCCGCCGCCCGCTGTGGACCTGGCCGGTCTAGCATCCGCCGGTGGAGCTGCTCGGGGCCGTCGTCAGTGACTATAAGTCGGTAGGGACGTGCGAGGTCCCGCTGAGCGGGCTGACGGTTCTGCTGGGCCCGAACGGCGTCGGGAAAACCAATCTGATCGAGGCGATCGGTACGCACGACCCACTTGCGCGGGAGTCACTGGCTCGGGAGGGCGGCGATTTTCCCGTGCCGAGGGCCCGGGTCGGGCTGGCAGCACGCTTCCGATCTTCCGACGGCGGCGCGGACGCCGAGACGCTCCGGCAGATGATCGTGTCGCCTTGGGCGCTGGGGATGGCGGCGAACGACATCACCGAAGGCGTCGGGGCGTACTGCGGCAGCGCATGGTGGATCGACGAGGGCGACCTGTACCCCGAGGCGGACAGGGCGACGTTGCAGGCGTGCCTGTCGGTGATCCGCGGTCGCTGCTGGCCTGTGTGCCCGCAGAGCACGCCGCCGCGGCGAACGAGCTGGTTGACCTGCTTCTGACGGACCCTGTCGTCGTTGTGCAGGAAGACTTCGCGGTCGAGCTGTCCGTGGACCGCACGACCGACGTCGGCCGGCGTGCTCTGGCCTTCGGGCAGAGACTCCTGCCGGTGCTGCAGGGCGGCGCTCTGAGCCACATCGTCGGCGTACTGACGTCGTGGACGGGGCGGTGGCCGCCGTTGACGGTCCTGACCCGCGGCCCTGGCGGCGAGCGGCGCTCGCCTGCCGGGTTCGAATGGGCGTCGGAGCAGCTCGGCGGCGTGCAGGTCGTCTCCGGCGACGTCCGGACGCTGGAGGCGCATTTGGACGCGTCGCTTCCGCGGTCCACGACCGGCTCCTTCACCTGGCAGACGAACTGGGACACGACGGCACCGTCTACGACGAGGCCTGCACGACGTGTCTGGCAGCCGACCATGCGGGGCGCGTGGACCCGCCCATCTACGACGACGCGGACGAGGGCCTCTGCTCCAGCTACCCGGGCAGCGGTAGCTGGCTGGACACCCACGACGAGTGGGTGCGAGTCCGTCCCACGCTCCGGGAAGCGCTGCAGGCTGTGGAGGACAGCGCCAACGCTCGGCTGGTGTCGTTCGTCGCCGACGCCGGCTCCGCCGTCCTGCGCATCCGGCCGCCCGCCGACTGGGAGGACGGCAAACCGCGGTGCTCGGTCGGGTTCGCCTTCGCCGCGGCCGAGGACGACCCGCGGTAGCGGACTGGGACGGGCCCGTCGGGGCGCGCGGCGCTCGGCCGGCGGGCATCACGCCGGGCGAGGTGCTGATCGGCGTCGCGAACCTCGGCGCCGGCATGCGCAGGTGGGTCGCAGCCGCGCTGCGGCTGGCCGTCGACGACCTCGGCAGCCCTGACGGGCGCGCTATCGCGGCCACGCCGCGGATCGTGCTCGTCGACGAGCCGGAGCAACACTTGCATCCTGCGGCCCAGCACGCGGTGGCCTCCTGGTGCCTGCAGCAGAGTCGCGAGAACCACACTCTGCTCGTTGCCACCCACTCCCCCGCCTTCCTGGCGCTGCCGCCCGAGGCGGCCACCCTGTGCCAGGTGTCCCGCCGCGGGCACCGGACGTTCGTGCAGCCACTGCCGCCGGTGCACGGCCAGGACGCCGTGCCACGCGCACGCCGGCTCGGCTTCGAGCTCGGCCTAGGCCGAGACGCGCTGGCCCAGCTCACCCGCGCGGTCGTGGTCGTGGAAGGCGAGTGGGACCGCCGGATGCTGCACACGTTCTTCGCGGACGAGTTCGCCGAGCAGCGCGCGCTCGTCGTGCCATTGCAGGGCTCGGAGGAGCTCGGCGGCATGGCGGACGTGGCTGTCATACCCGCGCTGGGAGTGCCGGTCATCGCCTTGCTCGACGACATCCGTGCCGCCAGCGCCGCCGACTTCAACACGATCCCTCCGCCGCTCAACAAGGCCGAACGGGCACTGCGGGACCTATGCGCCGCAGTCGGGCCGGGCTTCTCATTTGTCCGGTACGAGGACCCCGACGTGATCTGCGGCCTGCCCGAAGCTGCTGTGCGACGCGCCTTCCCAGACTCCCGTTTCCCCGGCTGGCGGGAGCTGCTGCGGGAATGGGAGGCCTACTGCCAAGCCGCGCCCGGGCCCGACTCGCACGGCAGCGGCGGCGCCGCGGACGGAAAGCACGTCTTCAAGCGGTGGGCGCCGCAAGCCATGGGCCTGCCGAAGAGGGACCGCAAGCCAGCAGCGTTCTTCGGGCAGGTATTGGCAGCGTGCCAGCCGGGCGACCGCCCCGGCCACCGCTTCGCCGCGGCGGCTCAGCAGGCACTTGCGCTCATAGACCCGCAGCGCGTCCCGTAGCAGGGATCGTCTGCCCTGCCGGAAAGTAGACCGAGCCATCGACCTCCATCAGAACGGTCATGCCGGCGTTGCGTAGCCGCTGCCGCCCTCGTCGTTTGCCGGACAGTCGAGACAGCTGCCGGGAGTTGCCCGAGACCGGTGCCGGCCCCTGCTTCTCGCTGCCAAGTCAGCACGGGGCCTCACGCGGCGGGGGCGAAATCTTCTGGAATGAGTCTGGAATGATCTTGAAAGCAGTCAGGGCCTTGATGGTG
>JAABUN010006520.1_pt1 | contig 13369 bp, 12 predicted proteins | sample 5559311 | NCBI WGS metagenome assembly JAABUN01 (sample SAMN10711877, study PRJNA513370) | rock metagenome | isolation source: Antarctica rocks | place: Antarctica: Victoria Land, Siegfried Peak sud | reverse complement strand
GTGCTCAACAGGTGAGCAAGATCTCAGGACGCCAGGCCCCTAGAACCCGACCACATCTGGTCTTAGAGTGAACGAACCCGTGACACGCACGGCATACCAAGGAGATATTTATGCGCACCATCGCAATAGCAGGGGCGGCCGCAGCCTCCCTGCTCCTCGGCAGCACGGCGGCCACCGGCATCACGTTCGGCGAGCCCGACGGCGACGACCACCCGTATGTGGTGACCCTGATCTTCTCGCAGGACGGAGGCTTCTACTCCTGCTCGGGCACACTGCTGGACGCCGACACCGTGCTGACCGCCGGGCACTGCACCGAGAGCGGCGGCGAGGTCAACGGGGTCACCTACGTGACCAACGACCCGACACCGCTGACCGACTACGTCTCCGGCAGCGGCATCGAGGCCTACTTGGCGGCCAGCGACGACTGGGTGCAGGGCGAGGCGATCCCGCACCCGGACTACGACGACTTCGCGGCGTTCCCTGACACGTATGACATCGGGATCATCGAGCTGGAGGAGGGCATCGACACCGGCGGGGTCTACGGCCAGCTACCTGAACTGGGCATGCTGGACTCGCTGTTGACCAAGAAGGGCTCGGTCAAGCAGCGCCAGGTGGTCGTGGTGGGCTACGGCCTGCAGGGCACCATCCCAGCGTTCGCGCAGGATGACTACGAGCGCTATCAGGGCACCTCGACGATCATGGGCCTGGGTCGTTCCTCGATCCAGGGCGGTCAGACGGTGCAGCTGAGCAACAACCCCGGCAAGGGCACCGGCTCCGGCGGCACCTGCTTCGGTGACTCGGGTGGCCCGGCGTTCTGGATCGACCCGGAGACCGGCGAGGAGACGACCATCGTCGTGGCGATCACCTCCTTCGGCATCACCGGTCAGTGCGCGGGCACCGACTTCTCGTTCCGGACCGACACCCAGACGGCGCAGGACTTCGTCAACACCTACCTCTGAGGCGTCTGCACAGCGAGCGGAGCCCGGCCGGGAGATCGTCCCGGCCGGGCTTTGTGCGTGGGTGGCTCGCCTGACCGACCGCCGAGCAGCACGCAGGTGGCAATTCCAGGTCAGGCGAGGCGGATGAGACCGGCGGCTGTGCGGCCGAAGCCGCAGACCCGCTCGTAGAAGTCGGCAACCCGCGGCTCGTAGTCGACGTGCAGCCAGATGCATCCCAGGCTGCGGGCCTCGGTGATCGCCCGGGTGACCAGGTCGTGACCGATGCCCTGCCGTTGGACGTCGGGAGCGACGACAGTGTCGAACAGCACGGCATGCGCGCCGCCGTCACCGATCAGGTTGACGAAGCCGACCAGCCGGTCGCCTCGATGGGCGGTCACCCAACAGATGCTGTGCCGCTGCAGCCGTCTGGACCACGGGACAAAACTGTGCGCTGTGGTCCGGAACGCCTGCTCGTGCAGCGTCGTCAGCTCCTCGTCGTCGATCGGACCGTCCACCCGGTATGTCGTGGGCTCCGTCGCCGTCCTGCTCATCAGCGCGCTCCTGGCCTAGTGGGTGACCGCGCCCTGGGCCGCGGAGCCGACCAGCCGCGCGTACTTCGCGAGCACTCCTCGCCGCGCGCGCTCCGGCGCCTCGGGCGCACTCCATACCTCGCGGCGGGCGGCGACCTCGGTCTCCTCGACCAGCAGGTCAAGTGTGCCGTTGGCGACGTCGAGCTCGATCTGGTCACCGTCCTGCACCAGGCCGATCGGACCGGCGTCGACCGACTCCGGCGCAATGTGCCCGACGCACAGCCCCGTCGTGCCGCCGGAGAAGCGGCCGTCGGTGATCAGCAGCACGTCTTTGCCCAGACCTGCGCCCTTGATGGCACCGGTGATCGCCAGCATCTCGCGCATGCCCGGCCCACCGCGGGGCCCTTCCTGGCGGATGACCACGACGTCACCGGCGCTGATCGTGCCATCCTCGAGGGCGTCCATGGCGGCGCGCTCACCCTCGAAGACCCGGGCGGTGCCGCGGAAGACGTCGGAGTCGAAGCCGGCGGACTTCACGACCGCGCCCTCCGGGGCCAGCGAGCCGTGCAGGATGGTCAGGCCGCCGGTGGCGTGGATAGGGTTGCTCAGCTGGCGCAGGACGGTGCCGTCGAGCTGCGGCGGGTCGAGCTCGGCCAGGTTTTCGGCGAGGGTCTTGCCGGTCACGGTCATCGCGTCGCCGTGCAGCAGACCGGCGTCGAGCAGTGCCTGCATCACGACGGGGATGCCGCCGATCCGGTCGATGTCGGTCATCACGTGCGCGCCGAACGGCTTGACGTCGGCCAGGTGCGGCACGCGCGCTCCGACCCGGGCGAAGTCCGCCAGGCTCAGCTCGACCTCCGCCTCGTGGGCGATGGCCAGCAGGTGCAGTACGGCGTTGGTCGAGCCGCCGAGAGCCATCACCACCGCGATCGCGTTGTCGAACGCCTCGCGAGTCAGGATCGCCCGGGCGGTCAGGCCCGTCTGCAGCATCCCCACGACGGCCTGGCCGGAGCGGCGGGCGATGCCGTCGCGGCGCCGGTCGGTGGCCGGCGGGGCTGCCGATCCAGGCAGCGCCATCCCGAGCGCCTCGGCGGCGGCTGCCATCGTGTTGGCGGTGTACATCCCACCGCAGGCACCCTCACCGGGGCAGATCGCCCGCTCGATGGCATCGACGTCCTCGCGAGACATCAGCCCGCGTGAGCAGGCGCCGACCGCCTCGAAGGCGTCGATGATGGTGACCTCGCGGCTGGACCCGTCGGAGAGCTTGGCCTGCCCGGGCAGGATCGACCCGGCATACACGAAGACCGAGGCGAGGTCGAGCCGCGCTGCCGCCATCAGCATGCCGGGAAGCGACTTGTCGCAGCCGGCCAGCAGCACCGATCCGTCGAGTCGCTCGGCGCACATGACCGTCTCGACCGAGTCGGCGATGACCTCGCGGGAGACCAGCGAGAAGTGCATCCCCTCATGGCCCATCGAGATGCCGTCGGAGACCGAGATGGTGCCGAACTCCAACGGGTAGCCGCCTGCGGCGTGCACCCCGTCCTTGACCGACTGAGCGAGCCGCTCCAGCGGCAGGTTGCAGGGAGTGATCTCGTTCCACGAGCTGCCGACGCCGATCTGCGGCTTGACCCAGTCGTCGTCTCCCATCCCGACCGCCCGCAGCATCCCGCGGGAGGCGGTGCTGCGTAGACCGTCGGTGACGTCGCGGCTGCGCGGCTTGATGTCGGCCGTGGCGCCGGCAGGGCGACCCGACGCCTGAGTGTCGGTCATCGCGCGGCAGAGCCCTCCGTGTAGTCGTCGTCGCCGGAGCTGACCCAGGCCATCATCCCGCGCAGCTCGCGGCCCGTGTCCTCGATCGGGTGGCTGGCTCCCTTGTCCCGCAGGGCCTTGAACTCCGGGCCACCGGCGTCCTGGTCGTCGATGAAGCGCTGAGCGAAGGTGCCGTTGCGTACGTCCTCCAGCACGGCCTGCATGTTGTCCTTGACCCGGTCGTCGATCACCCGGGGACCCGACACGTAGTCGCCGTACTCGGCGGTGTCGGACACCGACCAGCGCTGCTTGGCGATGCCGCCCTCGTACATCAGGTCCACGATCAGCTTGACCTCGTGCAAGCACTCGAAATAGGCGACCTCTGGCTGGTAGCCGGCCTCGGTGAGGGTCTCGAAGCCCTTCATGATCAGCTCGGACAGGCCCCCGCAGAGCACGGCCTGCTCGCCGAACAGGTCGGTCTCGGTCTCCTCGGTGAAGGTCGTCTTGATGCCCCCGGCCCGCAGCCCGCCGATCGCCGAGGCGTAGGCCAGCGCGAGCGCCTCCGCGTGCCCGGTGGCGTCCTGCTCCACCGCGACCAGCACTGGCACACCCCGCCCGTCGACATACTCACGGCGCACCAGGTGCCCCGGGCCCTTGGGGGCGACCATGCAGACGTCGACTCCCTTGGGTGGGGTGATGTAGCCGAACCGGATGTTGAAGCCGTGGCTGAAGAACAGTGCGTCGCCGTCCTCGAGGTTGGGCTCGATCGCCTCGGTGTAGACATGGCGTGCCACGTGGTCGGGCACCAGCACCATGATCAGGTCGGCCTCCTGGCAGGCCACCTCGGGGGTGACCACCCGCAGCCCCTCGGCCTCGGCCTTGGCGCGGCTGCCGCTGCCTTCCTTGAGCCCGACCCGGACATCGACCCCAGAGTCGCGCAGAGACAGGGCGTGGGCGTGGCCCTGACTGCCGTAGCCGAGCACGGCGACCGCCCGATCCTGGATGAGGCTCAGGTCGGCGTCGGCGTCGTAGTACATCGTGGCCATGGTCAGGGGTGCTCCTCGATTTGCTAGGGATGTTGCGGGGCAAGATCTCGTTTTGCTAGGGATGTTGCGGGGCAAGATCACGTTTTGCTAGGGATGTTGCGGGGCGAAAGCTTGTTTTGCTAGGGATGTTGCGGGGGTAGGCAGAGTGCTGGCCTGATCAGACTAGGCCCGGGGCCGCGTCGGCTGGCCGGCCAGCACCATCGAGACGCACTCAGCCCCAGGCGGCGGCCATTGCCCCGACCGGCCGGGGGCCGTTGTCGTTGATCGCCCACAGCTGCTCGCGGATCGACGCGGCGTCCTCCAGCTCCTCGATGTGGATGACCTCGATCAGCTTGTCGAGCTGGCTGGTCACCTTGTGCAGCTGCTCAGGGTTGACGTTGACCAGGATGGTCATCCGGGACACCTTGGCATCTTCGGTGGGGCCGACCACGAGGTGGTCGATGTTGAAGCTGCGGCGGGCGAACAGGACCGAGACCCGGGCCAGGACCCCGGGGTTGTTCTCGACCAGGACGGACAGTGCGTGGCGGCTCATAATGCTCACCTTTCGTTGTGCTGGAGCTGAAGGAAGTGCAGCGGGTATGCCGTGTTGCTAGGGAAGCTGCAGCTGCTGTGGCGTTGTGCTCGAGGTCGTGCGCAGACTCGGCGTCACTCGTCCTCCTCGAAGTTCGGCGCTATGTCGCGGGCATACTGGATGGCGTCGTTGCTGGTGCCGGCCGGAACCATCGGCCAGACCATGGCGTCCTGGTGCACCCTGAAGTCGATGACGACCGGCTGGTCGTCCACCGCCATCGCCGTCTCGATCGTTGCGTCCACCTCGGCAGGGTCCTCGCACCGCAGCCCGATGCAGCCGTAGGCCTGAGCCAGCATCGCGAAGTCGGGGATGTGCGCCGAGGGCAGACCGGAGTTGCTGTAGCGCTTGGCGTAGAACAGCGTCTGCCACTGCCGGACCATGCCCAAGGCACGGTTGTTGATGATGGCCACCTTGATCGGGATGCCCTCGACCGCACAGGTCGCCAGCTCCTGGTTGGTCATCTGGAAGCAGCCGTCGCCGTCGATCGCCCACACCGTGCTGTCGGGACACCCGACCTTCGCGCCCATGGCCGCCGGCACGGCGTACCCCATCGTGCCGAGCCCACCGGAGTTGAGCCACGTGTTGGGGTGCTCGTAGTCGATGAACTGACTGGCCCACATCTGGTGCTGCCCGACACCCGAGGCATAGATCGCCTCAGGTCCAGCGATGGCACCGATCCGCTCGATGACGTACTCCGGGGCCAGCGACCCGTCGGCTGGGGTCTCATAACCGCGCGGGTAGCGGCTCTTCCACATCAGGCAGCGCTGCACCCATGCGGCATAGTCGGGCTCGGCCCCTTGCGCGGTGCGCATCGTGAACTCGGTGACCAGCTGGTCGATGATCGTGCGGGCGTCGCCGAGCAGGCCCACGTCGACCGGGCGGTTCTTGCCGATCTCAGAGGGGTCGATGTCGGCGTGGATCACCTTGGCGTGCGGCGCGAAGGAGTCCCGGGCGCCGGTCACCCGGTCGTCGAACCGGGCACCGAGGGTGACCAGCAGGTCCGACTTCTGCAGCGCGGCGACCGCCGAGACGCTGCCGTGCATGCCGGGCATCCCCATGTGCTGCGGATGGCTGTCAGGGAAGGCGCCCCGGGCCATCAACGTCGTGACGACGGGTATGCCGGTCAGCTCGGCCAGCGCGCGGACCTGCTCGTGGGCCCGAGCCCGGATGGTGCCACCGCCGACATACAGCACCGGGCGGTTTGCCGACAGCATCAGCTCGACGGCGTCCCGGACGGACTCGGGGCTCGGCACCGTCTGCGGGTGGTAGCCCGGCAGCCTCAGCTCGGTCAGCTCGTTCTGGTGACCGCTGGTCATCCCGGCCAGGGCGTCCTTGGACACATCGACCAGGACCGGGCCCGGGCGGCCGCTGGAGGCCAGGTGGAAGGCGCTGGCCACCGTCGCCGCGATCAGGTCAGGGTCGGTGACCAAGAAGGAGTGCTTGGTGACCGGCATCGCGATGCTGCGGATGTCGGCCTCCTGGAAGGCGTCGGAGCCCATCGCGGCGCTGGGCACGTTGCCGGTGATGGCGACCATCGGCACCGAGTCCATATTGGCGTCGGTCAGCGGGGTGACCAGGTTGGTCGCGCCTGGCCCGCTGGTCGCCATGCACACGCCCACCTTGCCGGTTGCGGCGGCATACCCCTGGGCGGCGTGGCCGGCACCCTGCTCGTGGCGCACCAGGATGTGCCGCAGGCCGGGGGCACTGTAGAGCGCGTCGTAGAGCGGCAGGACCGCGCCGCCAGGAAGCCCGAAGATGTGCTCAACCCCTACCCGCTGCAGGGTCGCGACCAGGCTTTGTGCTCCCGTGAGGGGCGTGCGGCTCGTGGTGTCGGCGGCTGCGGTGGCGGTGACCGTGCTCATCTGGTGGTGTCCTGTTCGGTTCCGGCTGCGGGGGGTGTCGGGTCGGGCATCAAAAAACCCCTCGGCCTTGGGAGGCTGACGAGGGGCAGGACGCGCTCGGGCTGAGGATCAGCGCGAATCGCGTCCTGGGGTAATAAGTACGAGACGGAGGTGCATGGGGTCAACCATGACGGATCGTTGCCCCGACGTCAAGCCAACCCCGGTATGCAGAGCGCTCAGTCCTCGCGCAGCGGCACGAAGCGATACCACCCCTCAGCGCGCCGGTGCACGTCCGCGCCGGTGCGCCAGGCGACGGTCATCCGGCCGGCGACAGGTATGACGAGGCGCCCGCCGTCGCCGAGCTGGTCCACCAAGGCGGCCGGGAGCCGGTCGCTCTCGGCGCTGACCAGGATGCGGTCATAGGGCGCCCGATCGGGCCAGCCCAGCACACCCCGGACCGCCTGCTCGACGCCGACGCCTGCGACCCGGTTGCGCCCGAGGTTGTCGCGGCCCTGCTGCACCAGGCCCGGCTCGATCTCCACCCCCAGCACCCAGCCTCCCGGTGCGGTGAGCCAGGCCAGCAGGGCGGTGCTCCACCCCGAGCCGGAGCCGACGTCGAGCACCCGTTGCCCCGGCTGAGCGTCGAGCAGCTGAAGCATGCGACGCAACGTGGTCGGCTGAGAGCAGGTGCCCCGGTGGCCGATCGGCAGGGCACGGTCTTGCCCGGCATGGCGCTGCTGCTTCGGCGGCAAGAACCCCGCCCGGGGCACCGACCTCATCGCCTCCGCGATCCGGTCACTCACCCATCCATGGTCGCACTCGTGAGGCACAGGCCGCCTGGGTCTCGGGGGCCGGTGCGCGCGGACTGGCGCTTCGGCATACTAACCCCATGGCCGATCACTATGACGTTGTTGTCCTGGGCGCCGGGCCGGGTGGGTATGTCGCGGCGATCCGCGCCTCCCAGCTCGGCAAGAAGGTGGCCGTGGTGGAGAAGAAGTACTGGGGCGGGGTGTGCCTCAACGTGGGGTGTATCCCCTCCAAGGCGCTGCTGCGCAACGCCGAGCTGGCGCACACGCTGCAGCACGAGAAGAAGAAGTTCGGCATCGAGGGCGACGCCACGATGGCCTTCGGCGCGACATTCAAGCGCAGCCGCGAGGTGTCCGCGGGAATCGTCAAGGGCGTGCACTACCTAATGAAGAAGAACAAGATCACCGAGGTCGACGGGTGGGGAACGCTGACCTCGCCCACCTCGATGAGCGTCGAGCTGAACGAGGGCGAGACCTCCGAGCTCACCTTCGACAACCTGATCATCGCCACCGGCGCCTTCACCCGGCTGATCCCCGGCACCGAGCTGTCCGAGAGGGTCGTGACGTATGAGGAGCAGATCCTCACCGAGGAGCTGCCGGAGAGCATCGTGATCGCCGGCTCGGGCGCGATCGGGGTCGAGTTCGCCTACGTGCTGGCCAACTTCGGGGTCGACGTGACGATTGTGGAGTTCCTGGACCGGATCGTGCCGCTGGAGGACCCGGACGTCTCCAAAGAGCTGGCCAAGCACTACAAGAAGCTTGGCGTCAAGATGATGACCTCGACCAAGGTCGAGGAGATCGACGACTCCGGCGACAAGGTCAAGGTGACCGTCTCCCCGGCCGACGGGGGCGAGTCCCAGGTGCTGGAGACCGACAAGGTGATGCAGGCCATCGGCTTCGTGCCGCGGGTCGAGGGCTACGGCCTGGCGGACATCGGCGTCGAGCTGACCGACCGCGGAGCCATCGCGATCGACGGCCGCTGCCGCACCAACGTCGACGGCGTCTACGCCATCGGCGACGTCACCGCCAAGCTGATGCTCGCGCACAACGCCGAGGCGATGGGCATCGTGGCTGCCGAGACCCTCGCCGACGCAGAGACCATGGAGATCGAGTACGACATGGTCCCGCGCGCGACCTACTGCCAGCCCCAGGTCGCCTCGATGGGCTACACCGAGGAGCAGGCCAAGGACAAGGGGTATGACGTCACGGTCGCCAAGTTCCCGTTCAGCGCCAACGGCAAGGCGGCGGGTCTGGGCGAGGCCGTGGGCTTCGTGAAGGTGATCGCCGACAAGGAGCACAACGAGATCGTCGGCGCGCACCTGATCGGGCCGGATGTGACCGAGCTGCTGCCGGTGCTGACCCTCGCGCAACGTTGGGACCTGACGGCTGACGAGGTGGCGCGCAACGTCTTCGCCCACCCGACCCTGGGCGAGGCGGTCAAGGAGGCTGTGCACGGCATCGCCGGGCACATGATCAACCTCTGAGTCTGGCTACGACCTACGACAGCCAGCCTCGGTCGATCGCGCCGGGTAAGGTGTTGGACATGACGGGAGGTCACCCACTCCCCCCAGCGAGAGGCAGTCATGGCGCGGATGTTTGACTCGGATCCCGACAGCCCCAGCCAGCCTGATCGGCCCCATGACGCGAGTCAGAGCAAGAACTATCTGATGGCCCTGGGCGACCAGGTGGATAGGGCCGATGGCGGATCACCATTCCCCCGGGTGTTGCATAGCCCGCTCGGTGCAGTGATCGTGCTGCTGCTGATAATCGCCGTGGTCGTGCTGATCGGCCGGCCTTTCTAGGCACCCCGCTAACCCGGGGGCCGCGCGTGCGCGAGGCGTCCCCACCTCAGCCCCTTGTGGCGGGGGTAACGGTGGCCGAGGGTCAAGATCGGTCGCCACCACGAGACCTCGCCTGCACCGGCATACGATCCAAAGCGTGGGCTCATCGGTGGACGACGGCATCGCGCAGGTGGAGTCGCTGCTCCGGACCGGCAAGGTCTGCCACGGGGGATTCCGGCTCGCGGACCTACGGCGTCGGGGGTCGCAGTTCTATGTCGTGTTCCGGTGGCGCGACAACCCGCACCGGTTCGGCATGCGGTTGCCGCTCGATGACTTCCCCCGCAGCTTCTGGACCGGGGAGCCCACGACGTCGGCGCAGGAGTGGGCGGTCGACGTGCGAGGGTACCTCGAGGAAGAGCTGCTCACCGGCTACCTCCACCGGGCCGGCCGCCGGCCGGTCGCCGACTACATCGAGCTGTCGGGTGACTGGTGGGACCCCGATCCTCAGCACGTCGTCGGCCCGCTGCCCGCAGGGGGCGAGGGCCAGTGGCTCGCCCGGGACGGGTTGCATCCTGATCGGGCTCGGCGGCTCGAGCACCGCAGAATCGCTTGGCTGCAGGCCTACGTCAACAATGCGGCGGCTGACCCTTTCGTCGGTCAGGCGGTCATCAACTGGGCCGCGCCCGCGATGGCACGGCTGACGCTGGTGGAGCTGACACCCGGGACGCCGTCGACCGTGGGGCGTGACCTGACCTGGGTGGCCATGCATGCAGCAGCGGACGCCGGAGCCTCGCACGTCATCACCTCGGTCGACGAGGAGTGGTTGCCCCCCCTGGGCTTCCGGCCTGCCGGGGACGGGATGCTCGCAACGTCGACGACATTCTTGGCGGCGCAGGGGTGGTGACGGCCGCAGACCCCCTAGCAAAACGGTCCACGCACGCGCACTTTCCCGAGCAAAACGGGTTAGAGGAGGCGACGGTCCATCGCCCAGGCCGTGAGCTCGTGCCGTGAGGACAGCTGCAGCTTGCGCAGCACCGAGGACACGTGGGTCTCCACGGTCTTGATGGAGATGAACAGCTCCTTGGCCACCTCCTTGTACTGGTAGCCGCGGGCGATCAGCCGCATCACCTCCCGCTCCCGAGTGCTGAGGCGATCCAGCTCCTCGTCGACCTCCGCCACCTCACCGGCCGCTGCGCCGAAGGCGTCCAGCACGAAGCCGGCGAGCCGGGGGCTAAACACCGCGTCGCCCTCGGCCACCCGCCGGATCGCCGTGGCCAGGTCGCCGCCACTGATCGTCTTGGTGACGTAGCCCCGCGCGCCGGCCCGGATCACCGCGATCACGTCCTCGGCGGCGTCCGAGACCGACAGCGCCAGGAACCGCACCGGCTGCCCGACCTCGCTGGTCATGCCCGCACACCCGCGGATCACGTCGCTGCCCCCGCGCCCCTGACCCCCGGGCAGATGCACGTCAAGCAACACCACGTCGGGTCGGACTTCACGGATCGCCACCACCGCAGCGTCCACGGTGGGGGCCTCACCCACCACCTCGACTCCCGGCGCCACCTGCGCCAGCTCAGCGCGCACGCCGACCCGGAAGATCCGGTGGTCGTCGACGATGACCACCCTCGTCGCCCGCTGATCAGTGCTCATCTGCGCTCTCCTCCCGATACAGCGTCGATGATGATGGTGACGCAGATGGCGCTCTGGCGTGCGCAGCGTCACCATCATGATTCTCGAGCTCTAGGGGCTCCGTGGGCGGGGGCTCCGGGGTCTGGTGACCCTCGCGGTCAGGGGGCACGTCCAGCGGCAGGCTCAGGCTGACCTCGGTGCCGTCCTCGAGCACCCGCACCCGCGCCGACCCGCCGTGCCGGTGCATCCGGCCCAGGATCGACTGCCGGATGCCCAGGCGGTCTGGTGGCACATCCTCCAGCACGAACCCCGGCCCGTGGTCCCGCACGAACGCCTCGACCTTTCCTTGTCCCACTTCGACGTATGCCGACACCGGCGGCGCCCCATGCAGCGATGCATTGACGAGTGCCTCACGCACCGCCGCCACCAACGCCGCCGTGGACTCCCCCAGCTCGTGGTCGCCGGTGACCACCAGATCGATCGGTATGCCGTGCCGGTCCTCCACGTCGTGCGCCACCTCGGCCACCGCAGAGGCCAGCGTGGCGCGCTCACCCGGCGGTCCGGCATACAGCCACTGCCGCAGCTCCCGCTCTTGGGCCCGGGCGAGCCTGGTGACCTGGGGGTCGTCGGAGCTGCGCTGTATCAAAGCAAGGGTCTGCAACACCGAGTCGTGCAGGTGCGCGGCGATGTCGGCGCGCTCGGTGGCCCGGATCCGTGCGACCTGCTCGGTGCGCAGGTCGCGCCAGAGCCGGGTGGCGAACGGCGCGACGATGACCCCGACCCCGACCAGCACCACGAGCACGGCCACGACGACGTCCCACAGCTGGCTCAGCCCGAGCTCTCGGGTCGTCAGGAGCAGCAGGCCCACGACGGCGACCGCGACCCCGGCAGCCACCCACACCAGCACCACCCCGCGCCGGCGCGGGTCGTCGGGCATCCAGCGTCGTCGCGTCGCCTGATCCAGCTGGGACCACGCGAAGACCGCCCCCACCCCGACCACCACAAGGGGGGCCCAGAACGAGGTGTTGAGGTTGAGCCCGAGGAAGAACGCTCCCCCGAGCACAAGCAACACGACCCCGGCCACGACGACCCACACCGCCCGTCCCCGCGGCGAGGTCGTCCCGGCAGACCGCACCGCCGAGGTGGTCTCCCCCTCTGGCACGAAGGCCCACAGGAACCCGTAGACCACCACCCCCGCGCCCGCGCTCAAGGTCAGCACCACCAAGGCGAGCCGCACCACCGCGAGGTCCACCCCCAGGTGCGCGGACAGTCCCGAGGCCACCCCGGCCAGCATCCGGCCCTGCCCCGGCCGCACCAGCGGCGGTCGGGCCGACGACTGCGGCGCAGCGGTCGTCTCGGTGGGCATGGAGGTCGGCACCCTCCTATCCTGACCCACCTCGGGCGGGATGGGCACCACCTTCGGGGTCGGCCGGGGCGGGACCAGGGTCTGCTCAGGGTTGACCCTCATAGCCGGGGCCGCCGCACCCGGCCACAGTGGAGGCATGAGCGAGAACACCACGCCAGCAGCGGCCACCGAGCAACCGCAACCCCTACCCCCCGGCGGAGCCGGACCCGAGGCCGGCCCCAGCCGACACGCTGAGCACGGCCACGGTTTCGACGCCTCGGGCGCCGACGGGTTCTTCAACCGGTTGCGGCGCCTCGACCTGCGCCGCTCCCCCGACGGCTGGATCGGCGGCGTGTGCGCCGGCATCGGCCACCGGGTCGGGCTGGACCCCCTGGTCATCCGGGCCGGCGCCGTGCTGCTGGGCATCTTCTTCGGCCTCGGCCTGCTGCTCTACCTGCTGGCCTGGTTCCTTATCCCGGACGGCGCGCAGCAGACCCACGCGGAGCAGGGTCTGCGCCGCGGCAAGGGGTCCTCGATCTTCCTGATGGTCGTCACGGCCGTAGTGCTGCTCGCCTCGCTGCCCTGGTGGGTCGGCAGCCTCTTCGGCTTCGACGGCGGCTTCGGTCTGGTCGGTCTGCTGGTCACCGCCCTGCTGGCCTGGGGGCTCTGGACCGTCTGGCAGGGTCGCGGAGCCCCAGGAGCCGTCTCCTCCGGTGCCGCCACGTATGCCGCACCCGCCGGTGGGTATTCTGCTCCGCCTCCCCCTGGAGCGGGCGGTTATGCCGCACCGCCTCCGCCTCCGCCCGGAGGCCGTCCGCCGGCCGGACCACCGCCCGTCCCCCCGGCCCCACCCAAGCCCAAGCGGCTCCGCCGCCGTAGCGGTGGCGCCGCCCTCGCGCTGATCGCGGCGGGCCTGCTGCTCATCATCGTCGCGGGCGTGGGGGCCGGCCCCGGGCTGGACCTGCCGGGCAACGACGTCACCGTCGCCTTGGCCACGGCAGCCGTCGTGCTCGGCCTGGTCGTCCTGGGCCTCGGACTGACCGGGCGCAGAGCCGGGTTCGTCGGCTTCCTCACCGCGGTGACCGTGCTGGCCGCCCTGGTCACCGCTCCGCTGCCGGCGCACCTGCGCTGGG
>JAABUN010006516.1_pt1 | contig 13381 bp, 10 predicted proteins | sample 5559311 | NCBI WGS metagenome assembly JAABUN01 (sample SAMN10711877, study PRJNA513370) | rock metagenome | isolation source: Antarctica rocks | place: Antarctica: Victoria Land, Siegfried Peak sud | reverse complement strand
GGCGGACCTGGGTGCGCCCCCCGGTCTGCGCCTGGTGCTGGAGAAGCCGTTCGGCACGGACGCGGCCAGCGCCCGGGCGCTCAACGAGCAGCTCGTCTCGCTCGTCCCCGAGGACCAGATCCATCGTGTGGACCACTTCCTCGGCAGGTCGACGGTGCTGAACCTGCTCGGGCTGCGCTTCGCGAACCGCGTGCTGGAGTCGGTGCTGACGGCCGAGCACGTCGAGCGCGTGGACGTGGTCTTCGACGAGCAGCTCGCTCTGGAGGGCCGCGCCGGGTACTACGACGGTGCGGGGGCGCTGGTGGACATGGTGCAGAGCCACCTGCTGCAGGTGCTCGGGCTGCTCACGATGGAGGCACCGGCCACGCTGAGCGCGGGCGACCTGCGTGAGTCCAAGGCGTCCGCACTGCGGTCCACGACGGTGTGGGGCGGTGACCCGGTGGCGTCCTCACGCCGGGCCCGATACGCGGCCGGGACGGTGGCGGGCCGTCAGCTGCCCGCCTACGCGCAGTCCCCCGGTGTGGACCCGGCAAGGGGAACCGAGACCCTGGCCGAGATGGTGGTGGCCGTGGACACCCCCCGGTGGGCCGGGGTGCCGTTCACGCTCCGCTCGGGAAAGGCGCTGGGCCGGACCCGCAAGGAGGCTGTCGTCACCTTCAAGCCCGCACCTGGGATGCCGGCCGGCTTCTCCGGGAAGCACCAGCCGGAGCGGTTGAGGATCGACTTCGGCCCGGACGGGATGTCGCTGGACCTCAACGTCAACGGGCCCGGAGACCCCTTCGAGATCGAGCGGACCACGATGGCTGCCGACTTCGGCCCCGGGGAGCTGTCGGCGTACGGCGAGGTCCTGGCGGGGGTGCTGGGGGGCGACCCGACGTTGTCCGTGCGCGCCGACACCGCCGAGCAGTGCTGGCAGATCGTGGCGCCGGTGCTGGCCGCCTGGCGCGAGGACCGGGTGCCGCTCGAGGAATACGCCGCGGGCAGCGACGGCCCCCCGGGCTGGTCCAGCAGGGCCGGCGCCGGTCAGCCCCAGGGTGGGAGCTGAGGCAGCCCCTGCGGCGGAGCGTCGAGGGCTGAGCCGTCCGAGCGCCCGGCCGTCCAGGCCAGCAGGTCGCAGGCGCGCCCGGTGATCTGCGCCGGGGAGCTCTGGTTGCTTGCGGTGCTCTGGGTGCTGCCGGTGCCGGCGACCTGCACCCGCTGCCCGGTGTCTGCGGCGACCAGGATCAGGGCCCCCGCGCCGTTCGCCGTCAACCGCTCGCCGGTCTCGGCCAGGGCGCGCCGCACCAGCGCTGGCGGCACGTCGGCGAAGGTGTAGCCGGCATCGAGGTCGACGTGGTGGAAGGCCACCTCGCGGGCCCGGTGCAGCGGTAGGTCGTGCGCCGTCAGCCCGCTACCCCCGACGCTCACGCGTGCCGTCAGGTGCTCGGGATCCAGCGCCAGCAGGTCGTCGAGGAAGCGCTCGGCGCTGGCCTCCACGTCGGACTCCAGCTCGGCGGCGGAACGGCCGGAGCCGGCCTCGATGTCGGCGTCGCGGCGCTCGCGCGAGGGGTACATGGGGGTCTCGGCACCCGTCCGCGCCCACGTCACCAGGTTGCGCAGGGCGTCGGCGTTGCGGGCGACGTGGGTGAGCACGTGGCCGCGGGTCCAGCCCGCGCATAAGGAGGGCGCACCGATCGCGGTGTCGTCGAGCCTCTTGACGGTGTCCATCAGCGAGTCGGTGACCTCGGCGAGCACCTCGATCGCACGCTCGTACTGCTCCGGCCGGCTGAGGTCGTCCAGGTGGGTCACGGCACAGACGATAGCCCTGCCGGGAGCGGCGGAGTCGTTGTCGGGGGTGGCACTTACGATGGTGGGGTGCCTTCTGCTGTCGCCCCGAGCCCTTCTCGTCGATCGCCCACCGCCGTCTCGGCCCACCAGCTGGTGGTGCGCGGTGCGCGTGAGCACAACCTCAAGAACATCGACCTGGACCTGCCCCGTGATGCCCTGATCGTGTTCACCGGGCTCTCCGGCTCGGGCAAGTCGTCGTTGGCGTTCGACACGATCTTCGCCGAGGGCCAGCGTCGCTACGTCGAGTCGCTCTCGGCGTACGCGCGCCAGTTCCTGGGCCAGATGGACAAGCCGGACGTCGACTTCATCGAGGGTCTGTCACCGGCGGTGTCCATCGACCAGAAGTCCACGAGCCGCAACCCCCGGTCCACGGTCGGCACCATCACCGAGGTCTACGACTACCTGCGGCTGCTGTGGGCACGTGCCGGTGTGCCGCACTGCCCGCAGTGCGACGAGCCCATCGGACGGCAGACCCCGCAGCAGATCGTCGACCGGCTGCTCGACCTGCCCGAGGGCACCCGGTTCCAGGTGCTTGCGCCCGTGGTGCGCGGTCGCAAGGGGGAGTACGCCGACCTCTTCGGCGAGCTGCAGTCGAAGGGCTTCTCACGCGCACGGGTGGACGGCGAGGTCGTCTCGCTGGCCTCGCCCCCCGCGCTGGAGAAGAAGCTCAAGCACTCGATCGACGTGGTCGTCGACCGGCTCGCGGTCAAGGAGTCGGCCAAGCGCCGTCTGACCGACTCGGTGGAGACGGCCCTGGGGCTCTCCGGTGGTCTGCTGGTCGCCGAGCTGGTCGACCTCGACGCCGCCGACCCCGGCCGCGAGCGTCGCTTCAGCGAGAAGATGGCGTGCCCCAACGAGCACGAGCTCACCCTCGACGAGATCGAGCCGCGCACGTTCTCCTTCAACGCCCCCTACGGCGCGTGCGAGGTCTGCTCCGGCATCGGCGTGCGGCAGGAGGTCGACCCCGAGCTGGTGGTCCCGGACGACGACCTCACCCTCACCGAGGGCGCCATCGCCCCGTGGGGCGCCGCCAGCGGGACGAACGACTACTACCACCGGCTGATGCGTGCGCTGGGAGACCAGCTGGGCTTCAAGGTGGACGTGCCGTGGCGCGGCCTGCCTGAGCGAGCCCGCGAGGCCCTCCTGCACGGCCAGAACTACGAGGTCCACGTCAGGTACCGCAACCGGTTCGGGCGTGAGCGCTCCTACACCAGCGGTTTCGAGGGGGTCGTCCCGTTCATCAAGCGGCGGCACTCCGAGACCGACTCGGAATGGTCGCGCGAACGGTACGAGGGTTACATGCGCGAGGTCCCGTGCCCGGCCTGCGGAGGGGCTCGGCTGCGGCCGGAGGTGCTGGCTGTGCGCATCGGAGATCTCTCCATCGCCCAGGTGTGCGCCCTTCCGGTGGCAGAGTGCGCCGAGTTCCTGCGCGGGCTGGTGCTGACCTCGCGGCAGGCGCAGATCGCCGAGGCGGTGCTGAAGGAGATCAACGCCCGGCTCGGCTTCCTGCTCGACGTGGGTCTGGACTACCTCTCGCTCGACCGTCCGGCCGGCACCCTGTCCGGGGGCGAGGCACAGCGGATCAGGCTCGCCACGCAGATCGGGTCCGGCCTGGTCGGGGTGCTGTACGTGCTGGACGAGCCCAGCATCGGCCTGCACCAGCGCGACAACAGACGGCTGATCTCGACCCTGACGAGGCTGCGCGACCTCGGCAACACCCTGATCGTGGTCGAGCACGACGAGGACACCATCTCGATGGCCGACTGGGTCGTCGACATCGGCCCCGGCGCGGGGGAGCACGGGGGCCACGTCGTCCACTCGGGCACCTACCAGGGTCTGCTCGAGCATCCCCGGTCCCTCACCGGCGCCTTCCTGTCCGGCCGCGAGGCCATCGCGGTGCCGGACGAGCGCCGGGAGGCCGATCTCGAACGGGTCGTGACCGTGGTGGGTGCGCGCGAGCACAACCTGCGCGGCATCGACGTCTCGTTCCCGTTGGGCTGCCTGGTGGCCGTGACCGGGGTCTCCGGCTCGGGGAAGTCCACGCTGGTGAACTCGATCCTCTACACGGTGCTGGCCAACAAGCTGAACGGTGCCCGTCAGGTACCGGGACGGCACAAGACCGTGCGCGGGCTGGAGCACCTCGACAAGGTGGTCCACGTCGACCAGTCACCGATCGGGCGCACGCCGCGCTCCAACGCGGCCACGTACACCGGGGTCTGGGACCACGTCCGCAAGCTGTTCGCGACGACGACCGAGGCGAAGGTGCGCGGGTACCTGCCCGGCAGGTTCTCCTTCAACGTCAAGGGCGGACGCTGTGAGAGCTGTCAGGGTGACGGCACGATCAAGATCGAGATGAACTTCCTGCCGGACGTGTACGTGCCGTGCGAGGTGTGCCACGGCGCCCGGTACAACCGGGAGACCCTCGAGGTGCACTTCAAGGGCAAGACGGTCGCCGACGTGCTCGACATGCCCATCGAGGAGGCGGCCGACTTCTTCGAGGCGGTTCCCGCCATCTCGCGGCACCTGCGCACCCTGGTGGACGTGGGGCTGGGGTACGTGCGGCTGGGTCAGCCGGCGCCCACGCTGTCCGGGGGCGAGGCGCAACGCGTCAAGCTGGCGAGCGAGCTGCAGAAGCGTTCGGCGGGACGATCCGCTTACGTGCTCGACGAACCCACCACGGGCCTGCACTTCGAGGACATCCGCAAGCTGCTCGAGGTGCTGCAGGGCCTCGTCGACAAGGGCAACACGGTGATCGTGATCGAGCACAACCTCGACGTGATCAAGTCTGCCGACTGGGTGGTGGACATGGGTCCGGAGGGCGGCTCCGGCGGCGGGCTGGTGCTGGCTGAGGGCACCCCGGAGCAGGTCGCCCGGGTCGACGCGAGCTACACCGGGCAGTTCCTGGCCGAGATGCTGCCGAAGGGCACCCGGGGGGTCCGGCCGACCGTGCGGGTCGCGGCTGCCTTTGCCGGGCGCGCGTCGACGAAGAGCTCGGTGGGCGCCAAGAAGGCAGCGGCTCGCGACGCCGCCGCCGGCGCGGCGGCGACCACAAAGGCCGCGACGAAGAGGGCTGCCACCAAGACGGCCGCGACCAAGAAGGCGGTCACAGCGAAGTCCTCACCGAAAGAGACTGCGGCTGTAGGCACGTCGTCGGCGGCGGAGGCATCCCCCAGGGTGCGCAAGGCCGCTGCGCGAAAGGTCTCCGCGAAGGCGGGCTGACGAGAGAGGCGAGATGGGGCCCGAGAACGCGCTGCTCGCCGCGAGCGCCCTGCACGTGGGCTTCCAGGCCGTGGTGACGCTGGTGGTCTACCCGGCGCTGGCCGACGTGCCGGCGGGCATGTGGACGACGGCGCACGCCGCGCACTCGCGTCGCATCACCGCGGTCGTGGCGCCGGTGTACCTCGCCGTCGGCGCTGCGTGCCTCTGGGCGCTGGTGTCACTGGCCCTCACGGTGCCGCTGGTTCTGGCCGGAGGTCATGTCCTGGCGGGGGTCGTCACCGCGTCCGTGGCCGCGCCCACCCACAGCCGGTTGGGTAGGCAGGGTGTGACGCCCGTCGTGATGCGCCGTCTGGTAGGCGCAGACCGGGTGCGCCTGCTGGGAGCCCTGCTGGCTCTGGGCGCCGCGCCCTTCGCCTGATATCGCCTGCCGCCCCCGTCGAAGCGGTTCGCGGTAGCTTCCCGCAGATCGTGAGCGATGCTGGGGACACGCACGCAGTGTCGGGCCCTCGATGCTGACGACATCCACTCGCCAGGAGACCTCATGGCCGCTGTGCCGAGCCGCTCGCTCGATGACTTCTGCCCGTCCAGGCGCACCGTCGTCCGTGCCCTGCTCGCGCTCGGCGGGGCCGTGCTGGTGCCCGGCGTCGTCACGGCCTGCAGCTCCGGCGGCGACGACGCACCCGGGGACCAGCCCCCCGGCGCTGCCGGCGGTTCGGTCGACGTCTCGGCGGTGGCGGTGGGTACCGCGGTCGTGGTCGACGTGGAGGGTGAGCGCTTCGTGCTGGCCCAGCCGACGGAGGGCGAGTACGTGGCCTTCTCCGCCAGGTGCACCCACCAGGGCACGCCGGTTGAGGCGGGCGACGGGCTCGTCCTCACCTGCCCCAACCACGGCAGCGTCTTCGACGCGGGCGACGAGGGAGCGGTCCTCAACGGCCCGGCGACGAGCCCTCTCGTCGCGGCGACGGTGACCCTCGAGGGTGACCAGCTCGTCCTGGGGTGAGGTTCAGCAGCCCGCCTCGGTGAACACGCAGAGCAGCGCGGCCATGTCGTCCACCCCGGCGCGGAAGGCGGGATCGATGGGCTCGCTCGGCTCACCATCGGGCCTGACGCCCTGGGAGAACTCCCCGCCACCAGCGACAAGAGCGATCGCGCTGCCGGTCCGGATCACCGCGACGGCGCCACCTCCGACGTAGGCGTCGGGAGGGCCACCCTCGTTGCGGAACGAGTACCTGACGAGGACCCCCTCGCCCCACGCGCCGCTGAGAGGTTCGACGCGCGTCACGGTCTGCTCGTTCGGATCGCCGTAGACGGAGGGACATGCCTGGGCCGCGGATCGGATCTGCGCCATCAGCTGGACGGCCGCCTCGGCGCTCTGAAGGACCAGGAGCTCTTCGCTACGGCTCTGCTCATAAGCATCGTACGAGATGTGCCGGCTATCGGTCACCGACGCGTACCCCGGCAGCTGCGGAACGGAGGTACGGTCGCACAGGTTGCCCGACGCCTCGCCCTCGACCCACGGGACGCCGTCGTCCGTCACATCCTCGTGAGGCAGCCGCAGATCGTCGGGGATCGTGGTGGGCACCTGCCGGGCGGGCGACGGCGTGCTGGTCGGCGCTGTGCCCGTAGGCGCGGGTTGCGTGCTGGTCGGCGCCTGGCTCGTGGGGGTCGGGACCGCCTCGCTGGTCGGGACCGCCTCGCTGGTCGGGACCGCCTCGCTGGTCGGGACCGCCTCGCTGGTCGGTGCTGTGCTCGTGGGCGCGGGTTGCGTGCTGGTCGGTGCTGTGCCCGTGGGCGCGGGTTGCGTGCTGGTCGGCGCCTGGCTCGTGGGGGTCGGGACCGCCTCGCTGGTCGGCACCGGGTCGGCGGTGGTGGTTGCGGTCGGGGCGGGCGACGCGCTGAGCGATGGTGACGGACCGGCCGGCGGCTGCGCGCCGTCTCCGCCCGAGCCAGTGACGCCGACGACCGCGACAGATATCACGGCCACGGCGAGCGCGCTCGCGCCGCCCATGACAGCTCCCTGCCGGCGGCGTGCGCGGGCGCGGATGTCGAACATGCCGTGCTTCGGGTGAGGCGCTCCGTCGGCGGCCGAGGCGGCCAGACCGCTCAGCCGTTCGCGCAGGTGCGCGTCGTCGCCGGGCAGGGAAGAACGGTGGTCAACCACGGGGGACCTCCAGGTGGGTAGCGGGAGCGAGGACCGCCGCCAGGGCCGCGCGGCCCCGGTGCAGGCGGGTCTTGACGGTGGATGCCGGTGCGCCGGTCTCGGCGCTGACCTGCTCGACGGACAGATCACAGAGGTAGTGCAGGACGATCGCTCGTCGCTGGTCCGGGTTGAGGGACTGCAGGGCGCGGGCGAGGTCGAGGTGCTCCACCCCTGGTCCTGGGAGGTCGGGCTGAACGCCGTGACGGCGGTGCGCCCTGAGTCCGCTGGCGGCCCGCCGCCACCGGCTGACTGACAGCCGCCAGGCCGTGGTCCGGATCCACGCCTCCGGCGCTCCGTCGGCGTCCAGGGTGCGACGGCGTGGCCAGGCCCGCGCAAAAGCCTCCTGCACACAGTCCTGGGCCTCGGCCATGTCTCCCGTCATCACGTAGACCTGACCCACCAGGCGTGCCCGGCTCGCCAGGTACAGGCGCTCGAACTGCTCGTCGTCCATTGCCTCCCCCTCGTTGTCGCAGTCTCTACGCACCCGCAGGGGTCAAAGGTTCCCCGACAGGTGGGGCGGGGCCAGGTCGGGCTGTCCTCCTAGAGTTGGAGCCGTGACCGACCCGTCCTCCTACCGCCCGAAGCCGGGCGAGATCCCCGACTCCCCAGGGGTCTACCGCTTCCGCGACCCCCGAGGGCGGGTGGTCTACGTGGGCAAGGCCAAGAGCCTGCGCCAGCGCCTGAACTCCTACTTCGCCGACCCGGCATCGCTGCACAGCCGCACGCTGTCGATGGTGACGACGGCCGCCAGCGTGGAGTGGACCGTCGTCGCCACCGAGGTAGAGGCCCTGCAGCTGGAGTACGCCTGGATCAAGGAGTACGACCCGCGCTTCAACGTGCGCTACCGCGACGACAAGTCCTACCCCTACCTCGCGGTGACGATGGGTGAGGAGCACCCACGGGTCCAGGTGATGCGGGGCACCAAGCGGAAGGGGACCCGCTACTTCGGGCCCTATGCGCACGCCTGGGCCATCCGGGAGACGGTCGACCTGATGCTGCGCGTCTTCCCGGTGCGCACCTGCTCCGCCGGGGTGTTCCGCAGCGCCCGGCAGACCGGCAGGCCCTGCTTGCTGGGCTACATCGACAAGTGCTCCGCACCCTGCGTGGGGCGGGTCAGCCCGGAGCAGCACCGGCAGCTGGCCGAGGAGTTCTGCGACTTCATGGCCGGTGCCACCGGCAAGCACACCCGCGGCCTCGAGCAGCGGATGAGGCAGGCGGCCGCAGAGCTGGACTTCGAGACAGCGGCGCGGTTGCGCGATGACCTGGCCGCTTTGACGCGCGCGTTGGAGAAGTCGGCGATCGTCTTGCCGGACGCCACCGACGCCGACGTGTTCGCGCTGGCGCAGGACGAGCTCGAGGCTGCGGTCCAGGTCTTCCACGTGCGCGGAGGTCGGATCCGGGGGCAGCGGGGCTGGGTGGTGGAGAAGGTCGAGGACCTGGACACCGCAGGGCTGGTCGAGCACCTGCTGCAGCAGGTCTACGGCGAGGCCGATGCGGCGTCGGTGCCTCGTGAGGTGCTGGTACAGGTGATGCCGGCGCAGGCCGACGACATCAGCACCTGGCTCACCGGCCTGCGCGGGGCTGCGGTGGACGTCAGGATTCCCCAGCGCGGTGACAAGAAGGCACTGATGGCGACGGTGGCACGCAACGCCGGGCAGGCGCTGGTGCTGCACAAGACGCGTCGCGCCGGAGACCTCACCACACGCAGCCAGGCCCTGCAGGAGATCCAGGACGCGCTGGTGCTCAGCGAGGCCCCGCTGAGGATCGAGTGCTTCGACGTGTCGAACCTGCAGGGGACCGAGGTCGTCGCGTCCATGGTCGTCTTCGAGGACGGGCTGCCGCGCAAGAGCGAGTACCGCCGGTTCGCCATCAAGGGCGTGCAGGGCCAGGACGACGTCGCCTCGATCCACGAGGTGATCTCGCGGCGCTTCGCCCGGTATGTGGCCGAACGGTCCGAGCCGGAGATGCAGACACAGGCGCCCCCAGACCCTGACGAGCCGGTGGTGGAGGGCAAGAAGCGGTTCGCCTACCCCCCGCAGCTGGTGGTGGTGGACGGCGGCCCGCCGCAGGTGGCCGCCGCGGCCCGCGCGCTGGCCGATCTCGGCGTGGTGGACGTGGCGCTGTGCGGCCTGGCCAAGCGGCTTGAGGAGGTGTGGCTGCCGGGTGAGGCCCACCCCACGGTGATGCCCCGCAGCAGCGAGGGCCTGTACCTGCTCCAACGCGTGCGCGACGAGGCGCACCGTTTCGCCATCGCCTTCCACCGGCAGCGCCGCTCCAAGGCCATGACCAGCAGCGCCCTGGACGACGTGCCCGGGCTGGGCCCGACCCGGCGCACGGCGCTGCTCAAGCACTTCGGGTCCGTCAAGAAGCTGCGGTCGGCCACCGCGGAGGAGGTCGCGGCCGCCCCCGGGATCGGGCCGGGAACGGCAGCCGTGGTGGTCCGCCACCTCGCCCGCGACAGGGAGGCGACGGCACCGGTGCCGGCGATCAACACGGCCACCGGCGAGGTGGTCCAGGACTGAACGGGACGGGCTGCCGCGCAGGACCACACCTGAGAGAATGGTCCGGTGAGCACGCAGCAGGAGCCCGGTCCCCGCGACGTCCCCCCGGCCACCACCCCGGAGGTGCTGATCGTCACCGGGATGTCCGGTGCCGGCCGGTCCACCACCGCCGACGTGCTGGAGGACCTGGGCTGGTACGTGGTCGACAACCTCCCGCCCGCCATGCTGGGGCCCCTGTCGGTGCTGACCTCACGTGCGGCCGAGGCGCTGCCGCGCGTGGCCGTGGTCGTCGACGTGCGCGGCGGGACCTTCTTCAGCGAGCTGCGGGGAGCGCTGACCGGCCTGGCCAGCAGCGGGGTGCGCACCCGGGTGCTCTTCCTGGACGCCAAGGACGAGGTGCTGGTCCGGCGATTCGAGTCGGTGCGGCGCCCGCACCCGCTGCAGGGCGAGAACCGCATCCTCGACGGCATCGAGCGGGAACGTCGGCTGGTGGGGGACCTGCGCGGCACCGCCGACCTGGTGATCGACAGCACCGACCTCAACGTGCACCAGCTCAGCGCGAAGGTCATCGACATGTTCTCCGACGAAGGTCCGGCGACGCTGCGGATCACCGTCATGTCGTTCGGCTTCAAGTACGGCCTCCCGGTCGATGCCGACCACGTGGTCGACGTCCGCTTCCTGCCGAACCCGCACTGGGTCCCCGAGCTGCGCTCCAGCACCGGTCGGGACCCCGAGGTGCGCGACTACGTGCTGGGCCAGCCCGGTGCGCAGGACTTCGTCAGCCGTTACGTCCACGCGCTCGAGCCTGTGCTGCAAGGGTACTCGCGAGAGAACAGGTCGTACGTGACCATCGCGGTGGGCTGCACGGGTGGCAAGCACCGCTCCGTGGCCATGGTCGAGGAGCTGAGCCGCCGGCTGGTGGGGGACGGGGTACGTGCCGGCGCCTTCCACCGCGACCTGGGCCGGGAGTGATGCCGCGCCGGGTCGTCGCCCTGGGTGGTGGGCACGGGCTGTATGCCTCGCTGTCTGCGCTAAGGCACCTCAGCGACAACCTCACCGCGGTGGTGACCGTGGCCGACGACGGCGGGTCCAGCGGCCGGCTGCGTCGTGAGTTCGGGGTGCTGCCGCCCGGGGACCTGCGGATGGCGCTGTCTGCCCTGTGCGACGACGGCGAGTGGGGCAGCACCTGGCGCGACGTCCTGCAGCACCGGTTCTCCGGGAGCGGGGAGCTCAACGGCCACGCTGTGGGCAACCTGCTCATCGCGTCCCTGTGGCAGCTGCTCGACGATCCCGTCGCGGGGCTGGACTGGGTGGGTCGGCTGCTGCAGGCGCGCGGGCGGGTGCTGCCCATGTCCACCGATCCCATCGACATCGAGGCCGACGTGGAGCAGCCCGACGGTTCCACCGAGGTCGTGCGTGGCCAGGCTCTGGTCGCCACAGCACGGGGGCGCATCACCTCGGTGCGGCTCTCCCCTCAGCGCCCGACCGCCTGCGCCGAGGCCGTCGAGGCGGTCGTCGACGCGGACTGGGTGGTGCTGGGCCCGGGGTCGCTGTACACCAGCGTCATCCCGCACCTGCTGGTACCCGAGCTGGGCGAAGCCCTGGTGGCGACCTCGGCCCGCCGCTGCCTGGTCTTCAACCTGAGCGACCCCGCCGGCGGGGAGACCGTCGGCCTGAGCCCGGTCCAGCACCTGCAGGCGTTGCACGCCCACGCTCCGACCCTGGCGATCGACGCCGTGCTGGCGGACCCCGGCTCGGTGGACGACGTGGACGCGCTCTTCGAGGCGGTCGACGGCTTCGGCGGACGGCTGGTGCTGCGCCAGGTCAGCACCGGCCCGGGCAGCGCGACGCACGACCCGCTGCGCCTGGCCGCCGCGCTGCGCGACGTCCTGGTGGGCAGCTGGGGCGACGTCGACTGAGGGACCGGGCGGGCTGGCAGGAGCAGAACGGTGGCAGGATGACCCGCATGGCGCTGACGGCACAGGTGAAGGACGAGCTGAGCCGTCTGAAGGTGACGAAGTCCTGCTGCCGCAAGGCGGAGGTGTCGTCGATGCTGCGGTTCGCCGGCGGCCTGCACATCATCTCCGGACGCATCGTGATCGAGGCCGAGCTCGACACCGCCATCGCGGCCCGACGGCTGCGCGCCGCCATCGCCGAGGTGTTCGGACACTCCAGCGAGATCCTGGTGATCTCTGCCGGGGGGCTGCGCCGAGGCACGCGCTACGTGGTGCGGGTGGTCAAGGACGGGGAGTCCCTGGCTCGTCAGACAGGGCTGCTCGACGCCCGTGGCCGTCCGGTACGCGGGCTTCCGCCCCAGGTGGTGTCCGGGGCGGTCTGCGACGCGGAGGCCGCCTGGCGTGGGGCCTTCCTGGCGCACGGCTCCCTGACCGAGCCGGGCCGGTCCTCGGCGCTGGAGGTCACCTGCCCCGGACCGGAGGCTGCCCTGGCCCTGGTGGGGGCAGCGCGCCGGGTGGGCATCTCGGCCAAGGCGCGTGAGGTGCGCGGGGTCGACCGCGTCGTCCTGCGCGACGGGGACGCCATCGGTGCCATGCTCACCCGTCTGGGCGCGCACGACGCGGTCATGGTCTGGGAGGAGCGCCGGATGCGCCGCGAGGTGCGGGCCACCGCCAACCGGCTGGCCAACTTCGACGATGCCAACCTGCGCCGCTCGGCGCGTGCCGCCGTGGCTGCCGGCGCGCGGGTGGAGCGGGCCCTGGAGATCCTGGGCGGGGACATCCCCGACCACCTGCGCGTCGCCGGCCAGCTGAGGCTGCAGCACAAGCAGGCATCGCTGGAGGAGCTCGGCCAGATGGCGGACCCGCCGATGACCAAGGACGCCGTCGCCGGACGCATCCGTCGCCTGCTCGCCATGGCCGACCGCAAGGCGAGCGATCTCGGCGTGCCGGGCACCGACGCCAATCTCACCGCGGACATGCTCGAGGCCTGAGCACCAGACAGGGCATGCGTCGATCTCCACTAGGGTCGGGAGCGACCTGATACCACTGCCGGTCCGCAGACCGGCCACTGCTGAGGAGCTACCTCGTGACCGTTCGCGTGGGCATCAATGGATTCGGCCGCATCGGCCGCAACTTCTTCCGCGCCGTGCAGGCTTCCGGCGCTGACATCGAGATCGTCGGTGTCAACGACCTGACCGACAACAAGACGCTGGCCCACCTGCTGAAGTACGACTCGATCCTGGGCCGGCTGTCCGGTGAGGTCTCCTCCGGCCAGGACGAGATCACCGTCGACGGGCACAGCTTCAAGGCGCTCGCCGAGCGTGACCCGTCAGCGCTGAAGTGGGGCGACCTGGGCGCCGACGTCGTGATCGAGTCCACCGGCTTCTTCACCGACGCCACCAAGGCGCGCGCGCACGTCGACGGCGGCGCCAAGAAGGTGATCATCTCGGCCCCGGCCAAGAACGAGGACCTGACCGTGGTGATGGGCGTGAACCACGAGCTCTACGACTCGTCGGCGCACACCATCATCTCCAACGCCTCCTGCACCACCAACTGCCTGGCGCCGATGGCCAAGGCCATCCACGACGCCTTCACCATCGAGCGCGGTCTGATGACCACGATCCATGCCTACACCCAGGACCAGAACCTGCAGGACGGCCCCCACAGCGACCTGCGCC
>JAABUN010006514.1_pt1 | contig 13383 bp, 11 predicted proteins | sample 5559311 | NCBI WGS metagenome assembly JAABUN01 (sample SAMN10711877, study PRJNA513370) | rock metagenome | isolation source: Antarctica rocks | place: Antarctica: Victoria Land, Siegfried Peak sud | reverse complement strand
CCAACGTCCAATTCTGCCGACTGCCGACTGCCGACTGCCAACTAATCCGCCGTCACCAATTCCGCTTCGGCGTTCTGTACTTCGGTGCGCGAGGTGTTGCCGCAGACGGTGCATTTCGCGCCGCTGCCGCGCTTCCCGGCCTCCACCATCAGGCCGCCACAACTCGGGCAGGGGGTCGGCAGCGGGCGATCCCAGAGCGTGAAGTCGCAGGCGGGGTAGCCGTTGCAGCCGTAGAAGATGCGTCCGCCCTTGCGCGAGCGCTTAACGACGATCTCGTGCTTCTCGCACTTCGGACAGGTGACACCGGTCCCCTGCGCGATGTTGCGGGTCGTCTTGCACTCCGGGAAGCCGGTGCAGGCCATGAACTTGCCGAAACGACCGAGCTTGATCACCATCGGTTTGCCGCAGTTCTCGCAGATCTCGTCGGTCGGCTCGTCCTGCACCTTCACACGCCCGACCGAACCCTCCGCTAACTCCACCGATGCCGCGAAGGGGCCGTAGAAGGCTTGCAAAACCGGCACCCAGGGGCGTTCCCCCGCCGCGATCTCGTCCAACTCCTCCTCCAGCCGGGAGGTGAAGCCGATATCGAAGATCGCCGGGAAGTGCTCGACGAGCAGGTCGTTGACCACGCGGCCCAGGTCGGTCGGGCGCAGGCGCTTCTCCTGCACCTCCACGTAGTAGCGCGTTTGCAACGTGGCGACGGTGGCGGCGTAGGTGCTCGGTCGCCCGATCCCCTGCTCCTCCAGCGCCTTGACGAGGCTCGCCTCCGTGAAACGCGGCGGCGGCTGCGTGAAGTGCTGATCCGGCGAGAGCTTCAGCAGATCGAGCGGCTCGCCCTGATGCAGCAACGGCAGCGCGTCCTTGTCCAACTCGTCGTCCGCGCCGTCGTCGCGCCCCTCGCGGTAGACCGCCAGGAAGCCGGGGAACTTAATCACCGAGCCGGTGGCGCGGAAGGAGTAGGGAGCCTTCTCACTCGCGGGGCGATCGGGACCGATCCCGCGCCCGGCGTCGATATCGACTGAGGTACTATCCAGCAGGGCCGGGCGCATCTGCGAGGCGATGAAGCGCTGCCAGATCAGCTTGTAGAGGCGATATTGTTGCGGCGAGAGGTGTGCGCGCAGCACCTCCGGGTCGCGACCCGCGCCGGACGGGCGGATCGCCTCGTGGGCCTCCTGCGCGCCCTTCGCCTTCTTCGTGTACACGGGCGGCTTGTCCGGCACGAACTGCGCGCCGTACTTGTCCGCGATCACGCCGCGCGCCTCGTCCTGCGCCACCGCCGCGATGTTGGTCGAGTCGGTCCGCATGTAGGTGATCAGCCCGACCGTCCCCTCGGCGCCGACATCCACCCCCTCGTAGAGCTCCTGCGCGATTTGCATCGTGCGGCGAACGCCGTAGCCGAGCTTGCGGGAGGCCTCCTGCTGGAGGGTGCTGGTGATGAACGGCGCGGCGGGGCGGCGCTGTGTCTCGCGTGTCCGTACCTCGCGTACGACGTAGCCCGCACCCTGGAGATCGGTGACGACCGCCGTCGCCTCCTCCTCGTTGTGCAGCTCCGCCTTCTTGCCGGCGATCTGATTCAGCGTGGCCCGAAACTGATCCTCGCGCCGTCGCGCCTCGCCATTGGCGAGCTTCGCCAGGTCGGCCTCGATCGTCCAGTACTCGACCGGCACGAACGCCTCGACCTCGCGCTCGCGCTCCACGATCAGGCGCAACGCGGCGGTCTGCACACGCCCAGCAGAGAGTCCGCCCTTGACCTTGCGCCAGAGGAGCGGGCTGACCTTGTAGCCGACGAGGCGATCGAGGACGCGCCGCGCCTGCTGCGCATCGACGAGGCGCATGTCGATCGCGCGCGGATGGGCCATCGCCTCGCGCACGGCGTTCGGCGTGATCTCGTGGAAGACGACCCGCTGCACGCGCGACGGGTCCGGATCGGTCGCCTGCACCAGATGCCAGGCGATCGCCTCCCCTTCACGGTCGGGGTCGGTCGCCAGGAAGATCTGCGCCGCCGCCTGGACCGAGCCTTTGAGGTCCTTGACGACCTGCGACTTGTCCTTGGAAACCAGGTATTGCGGCGCGAACTCGTGCTCGACATCGACGCCGAGCTTGCTCTTCGGCAGGTCGCGCACGTGCCCCATCGAGGCGGTGACGCGATACCCCGGCCCGAGGTACTTGGCGATCGTCTTCGCCTTCGACGGCGACTCGACGATCACCAAATTCAAGCCGCGTCGCATCGCGGGGGCGGCGGTCCCGCCGGTCCCCGCGCCACTCGCGCGCTTCGTGGTTGTGGTGCCCGTCTTGCGCGTCGTCTTGGTCGTCGCTGTCTTCCCGGCAGTCGTCTTGCGGGCGGTCGTCTTAGTGGCGACGGCCTTGGTGGTCGTCGTTTTCGTCGCCCCGGTCGCCGTCTTCGCTTTCGTGGTCGTCGGGCGCGTCGTCGTCCGGCGCTTCGGCGCGGCCGTCGCGGCGGCTGTTTGTTCGTCGGTGTAGTTCTCAGCCATTGGTCTGTATCCTATCTGTCCCTTCCCCGCCGCCGTGCGGCACCGATCGGGTACTGCGGGGCAGAGTATAGATTATGGTAACTTTCATGTCGCGCACTTACGGCAGCGCTGCTACCGTCCTGCGATTCTCCTCTGTATACGAAAGAACGATGCCAACGGTTGCCCTATTCCGCGTCGTCGAGCGGGCACGGTACGGGAATGGGCGGTCGCTATGTGTACATACGGCGGTTATACTCCACCGGTCGCCCCGCCGACAAGCCCCCCATCTGGGCCACACGTACTGCGCCACGCTTAACGCTTCCTTGGATGCTCTTATGCTCTTATAACGAAGGGCGGGGAAGGTCGTCGTTTGCGGTGGGTTCGGCGCACGGTGGTGCGCCGCCCGTATCATGCCGCCGCACGGTCGCGGGACGCTCGGTATGCAGTGCCGCTCGCACGGGCGTGGCGTCGAGGACCACGCGCCGGGCCAGGAATCGTGCGGCGTCCGGTCATATGCGGCGCGGCCCTTCTCGGTGGACTCAGCCTTGCTCCGTGGGGCCGCCGAAGCCGCGTTCCGGGCGCGGACGCCACGTCGGCTCGCCATCCCGCTCCGCGCGGCGCTTGCGGCGCGGCTCCGGCGGCTGGGCCGCCTCGGCGCGCAACCATCCCATGAAGAGGGGCGAACTGTGCGCCATCCGCCATTCGAGCAGGATGTCGGAGCAGACGCCGCGCGTCACACCAGTCGGCAGATCGAGCGCGCTGGCGCATTCCAGCAGCACGGGCGCGAAGTCCGCAGCGGCGGGCGGCGCGACGAGCAGCGCATCGAGAATCCGTTGCTTGATCCCGATCCCGATCAGGTCCGGTTCCATGTCGCGGCTGAGGCGCGGCGGCTCGCGATCGACCTGCTTCAGCAGCAGGCAGAACTCGCGCGGATCGATCGGCGGGATGGTCGTATCATCGTCCATCGGCGCTGCCTCTACGTATATCAGGGGCGCGGCGTCCCTGGTGTGCCGCTGGTCACCCCGGGCGTGGACGGATTCGATGGCCCGGCGGGACCGGTCGGCACGGCGGGCTGATTTCCCGGAGTCGCCGCGCCGACTGTGGCGGTCGGCAGTGGCGGCAGGGTCGGCAATGGTCCCGGCGTGGCGTAGGGGATGTTCATCGTCGGTGCTACTACCAGCGCCGGTTCGCTGATGACCGTCGGTGGGGCGGTCGGGCGATACGAGCCTCCCAGCCCGCCATCGCGCACGCGCGTGGCCTCCGGCCCGCACGCGGCGATACCGAGCCCGATCAGCCCCAATGCGATCGTCAGGCTACCCCATCTCGACCAGTGCCGCGTGTGCATCTCGCCCCCCCTTTATCGCGCCGTTCCACGACCGCGCGTTCCTCAGCCCCCGGCTTCCCCAAGTGCTGCCCGCAGATCCTTCGCGTGCAGCCGTTCGTGATAGGCGATGATCCGAAAGACCCCCTCGACCGTCGTCGGACCGGCGACCGGATGCCGGACCGGGAGATCGAGTTCGCTCGCGGTGAGCGAGGCGAGGAGCCGCAACGTCTCCTGGCGCGAAGCATCCAATCGCGTCAGGAGTTCGGGGATCGTCTGCGCGCGCGCCCGGCGCAGATTCCCCTCGTTGTAACGGTCGATGTCGAAGTCTGCGGGTGGGACAGGCGCGCGCCCGGCGACGCCGCCCGCGATCAGCGGCTGCATCCCCGCCTCGGCGTAGACCACATGGCCGATCAACTCGCGGGCGGTCCAGGTGCCGCCCTCCGCCCAGACCGGTTGGTCGAGCGCCGCCTCATCGAGCGCCGTCACCACCCCCAGGAACGTTTCACGCCCGTGCGCCAGACGTGCGCGCAGCCCCTCCCGGCGTTTCTCATCCGTCACCATCGCGCCCCCTCCCGCCATGATATGCGGTGTCTGACGCACGGCTCAATCCCCGGCGGCGGTGATTTGCGCCGCCGCAAGGCGATCGACCTCGCGTAAGAATGCGTCCCGCTCGTTCTCGCCTCCCGCAATGCGGCAACCCGCCGCCTTGCGATGCCCGCCGCCGCCGAATTGCTCCGCGATCGCCGCCACATCGACCGCCTCGACCAGGGTCCGCAGCCCCGCCCGCCACTCCCCCTCACCGCGATTGAGGAGGACGACCGCGTGCGCCCCGACGGTGCCGGTGAGGAAGTTGATCACCCCGCCCGAGCCGCTCTCGCTGGCCCCCGCCGCCGCCAGCATCTCCGGCGTGATCTGACTCCAGACGACCTTGCCGCACCATTCCGCGCGGTCGAGGGTCGCGCCCCAAACCTTGATGGTGGCGAACGGGCGGGAGCGATAGAAGTTGTTGACGAGCGCGGTCAGGTCCGCACCCGCCGCCAGCAGATCGGCGACGACGCGCACGACGCGCGGCGCGGTGCTGGTCGTCTGCAAGCCGAGCGTGTCGCCGTAGATTCCCGCGAGGAGGCAGGTCGCCGCCGCCGCATCGATCGGCAATGCCCAGGCGCGCGCGAGCAGATAGACGATCTCGGCGGTGGCCGCCGCGCTGCTATCGATGAAGTTGGCGTCGATCCCGCCCGGCGCGACGCCGAAATGCACGTTGGTGACGTGGTGGTCGATCATGATCGTTGGCCCTGCCGCGAAACGGTCGGCGTTCTCGGAGTAGAGCGGGCCGAGGCGTGCGGTATCGGAGGAGTCGAGGCCCAGGATCAGGTCGCACTCCGGCAGCGCGCCGCCCCCATAGCGCACGATCCGCTCGGAGCCTGGGAGGAAGTCGGTGATCCGCGGGAAGTCGCCATCGCTGGCGTAGACCGTGACCTCCTTGCCGAGCGCGGTCAGCAGATGGTAGGCACCGAGGGTGCTGCCGACCGCATCGGGATCGGAGTTGACATGGAAGGGCAGGATAATACTCCGCGCCCCGTCGATGATCGGCCAGAGGCGTGCCGCCCCCGCGCGATAGTTATCGTCGATCGCTATCAATAGTTCGCTCACCATCACCCCGCTTTTTATTGCAGCTGCCCATCCTATCGTTTCACTGGCGTAACCAATCCGGGTCAGTATACCGTCTCGGTGACGTTCCCTGTAGCCGGGCGTAAAAACAAGGATGGGCCGCGGACGATCGTCCGCGGCCCATCCCCTTTACCCCGGCGCGCGGTTTACTCCGCGCGCTCGCGTTCGGCCTGCGCCCGCTCCTCGGCCTCGCGCGCCGCAACGGCGGCGAATTCCGGCGCGAGGGTGTGCAGGGTCCGCTGGATCTCCTCGGCCTGTTCCATCGAGTGATCGATGTGGAAGGTGAAGTGCGGGATCGTCCGCAGCCGCACTCGCTTGCCGACCGATGTGCGCAAGAAGCCCGAGGCGCTCCGCAGCGCGGCCAGCGATTCCTCCTGCGCGGCGGCGTCGCCGTAGCAGCTGACGTTCACGCGCGCATTGCGGAGGTCGGCGCTGACCTTGACTTCGGTGATCGTGACGAAGCCGAGACGCGGATCCTGCATCTCGCGCCGCAATAGCTCGCTCAGTTCGGCGCGGAGCAGATCACCGACTTGCTCCATACGGCGGTTAGTCATGCTTACCTCAGAAGAAGTCGGTAGTCCGTGGTCCGTGGTCGGTAGTCGGTAAAGGATGACAGGAGCCACGAGGCTCACAACAGCACCGCGCCGCTACTACGGACCACGGACTACCGACCACGGACTTACAGACTCACTAACTCGCCGCGACCTTCTCGACATGGTAGAACTCGAGTTGGTCCCCTTCCTCGAAGTCGTTGAACGTATCGAGGCTGAGGCCGCACTCGTAGCCCGACGCTACCTCGCGCGCGTCGTCCTTGAAGCGCTTGAGGGCGGAGACGGTGCCATCGTGGACGACGGTGCCGCTGCGGAGGACGCGCACCCGATCGTTGCGGATCGCGCGCCCGTCGATGACGTAGAGCCCGGCGGCCTGGATACGGTTCGGCAGGCGGAAGATCTGCCGCACCTCCGCGTAGCCGTCGGTGACCTCGCGGCTCTCCGGCTCCAGCAGCCCCTTCATCGCCGCCTCGATGTCATCGATCAGGCCGTAGATGACGTTGTAGAAGCGGACATCCACGTTGGCGGCGGCGGCGGCGCGCAGTGCGGCGGCATCCGGGCGCACGTTGAAGCCGATCACGATCGCGCCGGAGGCCGCCGCGAAGGTGACGTCCGATTCGGTGATCGCGCCGGTGAGCGCCTGCAAGGTGCGGAGCTGGATCGTCTGCTGCTCCTCGGCGACGCGGCTGAGCGCGTTCTGGATCGCGCCGAGCGAGCCCTGCACGTCCGCCTTGATGATGATCCGCAGTTCCTTCGCCTGGCCACTCTGGATCTGCTTGCCGAGCTCTTCGAGGCGCACCGGGCGCTCGCCGCTCTGCACGCCGACCCGGCGCTGGAGGGTTCGCTCCTCGGCGATGGCGCGCGCCTCGCGCTCATCGGCCACGACCTGCACCGGATCGCCCGCTTCCGGGGTTTCCAGCAGGCCGAGGATCTCGACCGGCATACTCGGGCGGGCCTGCCGCGCCTTGCGGCCACGATCGTCGTTCATCGCCCGGATGCGCCCGTAGGTGCCACCGGCGACGATCACGTCGCGCAGGCCGAGCGTCCCGGTCTGGATCAGCACCGACGCCACAACGCCACGGTTGCGGTCGACACGGCTCTCGATGACCACACCGGCCGCCGGGCGGTTCGGATTGGCCTTCAACTCCTGCAAGTCCGCGACGAGCAGGATCACTTCCAGCAGTTCCTCGATGCCCAGCCGCTCGCGCGCGGAGACCTCGACGGTCGGCACGTCACCACCGTAATCCTCGGCGATCAGGCCGTTCTCGGCGAGCTGCTGCTTCACACGGTCGGGATTGGCGTCCGGGCGGTCGATCTTGTTGATCGCCACCACGATCGGCACGTTGGCGGCGCGCGCGTGGGCGATCGCCTCCAGCGTCGTCGGCATCACGCCATCGTCCGCCGCCACCACCAGCACCGCAATGTCGGTGATCTGGGCGCCGCGCGCGCGCATCTGCGTGAACGCCTCGTGACCTGGGGTGTCGAGGAAGGTGATCTTCCGCCCCTGCAACTCGATCTGGTACGCGCCGATGTGCTGGGTGATGCCGCCGGCCTCCCCCTCGGCGACGTTGGCCGAGCGGATCGCGTCCAGCAGCTTCGTCTTCCCGTGATCGACGTGCCCCATGATGGTGACGACCGGTGGGCGCGTCACCGCGTCCGGGTCGTCGTTCGCTTCCTTCTGGCGCTGCTCTGCGGTCATCACCAGGGTGCCGACCAGCGTCTCGCTGACCTTCTCCTCGGTCGGGATGTTCAGCGCCTCCGCGACCTGTGCGGCGGTGGCGTAGTCGATCTGCTGATTGATCGTCGCCATGATGCGATGATTGATCAGTTCCTTGATGATCGCGATCGGCGTGGTGCTCAGCGCCTCGGCCAACTCGGCCACCGTCAGCACGCTCGGCAGCGCCACCGTCTGCGGCGGGCCAACCGGGGCCATCCGGCGCATCGTGGAACGCGCGCCACCGGCACCGGCTGCCGGACCGCCTTGCTGCGGGCGACGCTTGCGACGACGGCGATATTCGCCCTCCTCGCCGCCCTTGCCGCCGGCGCTGGGCGTACCGGTCGCGCCCGGCGTGCCCTTGAAACCGCTCATGTTCTTTACCACAAAATTCTCCCCACGCAGATGGAATGCACGATCGCGGCTACTCTCGACACCGTATGCCAACTATTATGGCACTTCAGCCGTCGTAACCCCTAACCCTGCGCCCCTTCCTCATCATCCGAGCCCTCCGGCACACGCTCGTCGGCGTAGCGGAGTAATGCGGCCCGGTTCTCTTCGGTGAGCGTCTCGAGGCGCAAGGCGCGCACCAACGTTCGCTCATTGATCCCTAGTTCCCAGCAGCGCACGCGCGCGCAGAGATAGGCCCCGCGACCGGCGCGCTTGCCGGTTGGATCGACCTCGACTGTCCCCTCCGCCGTGCGTACCAGGCGAAGCAACGTCCGCTTGGCATCGGTGGAGCGACAGGCGACGCAGGTGCGCTGCGGCACATGCTTGGGGCGCGGCCCCTTGGCCTTGCGCTTCGGCGTCGATGTGGTGCTCATTACCACCCCCTTGGTGAAGGACGAAGTACGAACGACGAAGTACGAACTGTGCATACCCGACCCGATAGTAAACCCCGTACTTCCAACTCCGTACTTCGTACTTCCCCTAGTCCGTGAGCGCGTCCTCGTGCAATTCCAGCGGCTCGTTGTCACGCGAGAAGCGCGCCAAGAGTTCGCGGTTGTAGTAGACGTTGACCGATTCTTCCACGACCTCGACCTCGACCTGATACCCTGCCAGGCGCTGCGGGAGGGGGCCGAAGTCGCCGAGACCGCTGACACGGACCATCAGCGTCTTGCGATTGACGAGACTCGGTTGGCGACCGAGATTCAGCAGGCTATCGAACGCCGATGGCAACGCCACCTCCGCCTCTTCCTGCGCCTGGCGCAGCAGATCGCCGCTCTGGCCGAGCAGCGACTCGGGGTCCTTCACGTCGATCCGCCAGCCGGTCAGCTTGTGGGCGAGGCGGGCGTTCTGCCCCTCCTTGCCGATCGCCAGCGACATCTGATCGGATGGCACCAGCACGCGCGCGGTCTTGTCCGCCTCATTCAGCGTCACGTTGAGGACGCGCGCCGGGCTGAGGGCGTTGGCGACGAATCCTGCCTGATCGGGTGCCCACTCGATCACATCGATCTTCTCGCCTTGCAGCTCGTTGACGATGTTCTGGATACGAACGCCACGAATGCCGACGCAGGAGCCGACCGGGTCGACATTATCCTGCCGCGCCACGACCGCCACCTTGGAGCGGGTCCCCGGCTCGCGCGCGATCGCCATGATCTCGACCACGCCGCTGAAGATCTCCGGCACTTCCAACTCGAAGAGTCGCTTGAGGAGGCCGGGGTGGGCGCGTGAGACGACGAGCTGCGGCCCGCGCTGCTCCTTCGAGGCATCGACCAGATAGACCTTCAGGCGCTGACCGGGGCGATAGCGCTCGCTCGGCACCTTCTCGCGGGCGGGCATCACCGCCTCCGACTTGCCGAGCTCGATCACGACCGCCTTCTCATCGGCGCGCTGTACCACACCGTTCAGCACCTCGCCGACCCGATCCTGGTACTCGTTGTAGACCATCTCGCGCTCGTAGTCGCGGATCTTCTGCAACACGACCTGCTTCGCCGTCTGCGCCGCGATCCGGCCAAAGCCCTTCGGCGTCCGCTCGACCGTCAGGGTCTCGCCGATCTTGATGTTCGACTTCTCCTGCCGCGCCTCCGCCAGGGTGACCTGCGTCACCGGGTCGGTGACTTCATCGACCACCTGGCGCTGGACGAAGATGCGCGCGCCACCGGTGGTGGCGTCCATCCGCACCTCGACGTTCTCGTCTTCCTGGATACCAGCTTCTTTCTTGTAGACGGTCTTGATGGCGTGTTCCACCGAACTGATGACCGCTTCTTTGGGAATGCCGCGTTCAGCGGCGATCTGGGCGATCGCGGTATAGAAATCGCTTTTCATCCCGCATACCTCCTTCCGATTCCGAGTGGGCTAGGTGATACATCATCGCGGATAGAAGGGGCTTCCCCTCTGGCTCCGATGCACGGTCGCACCGCCGGGCAACACAGTGGTGTCCCCGCGTCGGCCAGCGGCGCAGCATGGGCTGTGACGTGGTGGGACGAGGGGGTTCGTGGCAGATCGCGCGGGCCATAGGGCGTGGGACTTCACGCGCGACGGACAAAAAAAAGCGGGGTGATTCCCCACTCAACGCGAGGTTCGATTGCCACCAAGCAAGTATAGCAAGGCTCCGCTGCGGATGCAAGCGACGCCGTACGCCAGAAATTTGGCGGCAGAATGGGGAAATCGCCCCATCGCGCCTGATTACGGCTGCGGCGCAACGAGGTGTCAGCGCTCCAGGCTATCCAGTAACGAGCGCACCGCAGCGAGGGTCGGGTCGATCGTGATCGGCGGATTCGCGCCCGGACGCTCGCCGTGCGGATCGGGCTGATGATAGGCCGCGACGACTTCCGCATCCTTCAGCAGATGCCCGGTCAGGATGGCGAGGACCGAGGCCCCGGCGGGGATGCTGCCCGCCGCGACGAGCGCGCGCAGCCCGGCGAGGGTCGCGGCGGAGGCGGGCTCGCAACCGATTCCCACCCGGTCGATCTGCGCCTTCGCCGCCAGGATCGCCGCGTCACTGACGGCGGTGACGATCCCCTCGGTGTTCTGGATGACGCGCCGTGCGCGCGGGTACGAGACCGGCGCGCCGATCTGGATCGCCGTCGCCACCGTGTGCGCCTCCACCGGCTGGAAACTCCCCGGCGCGAAACCCGCCGCGTAGGCGCGGGCGAAGGGCGCGGCCCCCGCCGCCTGCACCGTGACGATCTGCGGCATCTGATCGATCAGGCCGAGCGCCAGCGCCTCGTCGAGCGCCTTGCCGAACGCCGCCGTGTTCCCCAGGTTGCCGCCCGGCAGGATGATCACGTCCGGCACCCGCCAGTCGAGCGCCTGGAGCGCGTCGAGGACGATCGTCTTCTGCCCTTCGAGGCGGAACGGGTTGATCGAGTTGAGGAGGTAGACGCCGTACTCCGGAGCCTCCGCGACCTCCTGCACCAGCCGCATCGCCGCGTCGAAGTCACCGCGAATCTGCACCACCTTCGCGCCGTAGGCGATCGTCTGCGCCACCTTCGCCGACGAAACCTTCCCCTCCGGCACGAAGGTCAGCGCGGCGAGCCCGGCCCCGGCGGCGTAGGAGGCGAGCGAGGCGCTGGTGTTGCCGCTGGAGGCGCAGGCGACCGTGCGCGCGCCGAGGCGGCGGGCGTGGGTCATGCCGGTCGTCATCCCGCGATCCTTAAAGGAGCCGGTCGGATTCTCCCCCTCGTGCTTCAGCCAGAGTTCGCCGACCCCGGCCCAGGCGGTGAGGCGCGGGTCGTCGTAGAGGTTGCCGCGCCCCTCCGGCTTGGTGACGATCTCCGCCTCGCCGTAGTCGCCGAGGAGTTCGCGGAAGCGCCAGACGCCGCTGCGGTCGATCCGCGCGCGGCTGGCGAGGCGACCGTCGAAGAGTTCGCGCGAGACGACCCCCTTCAGGGCGGCGATCGGTTGCTCGACGGTGAGCAGCCCGCCGCAGTCGCAGCGGTAGCGCGGCACATCGGTGGGGTACTCGGTCCCGCACTCCGCGCAGACCAGCCGCACCGTCGTCCGCTCCATCGCCACCATCGCCGATCCTTTCCCTCTCGCCGCCCATCGCGTCGGGTCGTCCCCCGTTGCACCCTTACGCGCGAGAGTATGGGCGAAGCGGCTTGCGGGGCGCAACCGCGCCCTCAAGCAGAGTGAATTGGATGTTACACTGTTTGCGGCAAGCCCTTCTGTCTACCAGGCTGGTGATGAAGGCTCTATGAGGCGGGAAACGAATCGAAGGATAACTGTTCTTGCCTCGGGCTGACACTGCATCGGTATGGTGTTTGTCCTTCTGGACTTTGAAGACTCATTTGGACCGTTTCGGGTTGTGCGAGGAGAGAACGATGCGCGCGTATCGCTTGATCGTAGTGGCGCTGTTGCTTACGACGGTGCTGGCAGGCGGGAGCTTTACCTCTGCGCAAAGCGCGACGGCTGGCGCTGCGGCAGAGGACGCCTGCTTCGCGGAGACCGGCTTCTGCCTGCGGGGGCGCTTCCTGGACTACTGGCAGGCGAACGGCGGCCTCGCGCGCAACGGCTACCCGCTGACCGCCGAGCGCCGGGAGCGGCTGGAGGACGGGCGGGAGTACACCGTCCAGTACTTCGAGCGGGTCCGCCTGGAGCTGCACCCGGAGAACGCCCCGCCCTACGACGTGCTCCTCGGCCAGTTCGGGCGGCGCGTCCTGGAGACGGGGGGCGGGGTGCTGGGGGACAACGCGGCGCGCTTCGCGCCGGTCCCGCCGGTCGCGGGCGAGGTCTTCTTCCCCGAGACCGGCCACAACGTCGACCCGCTCTTCTTCGCCTTCTGGCAGGCCAACGGCGGCGTCGCGCAGCTCGGCTACCCGATCGCGGAATCGCGCGGCGAGACCGTCCCGCCCGGGCGGACCCTGGTCGCGCAGTACTTCGAGCGCGCCCGGCTGGAGTACCACCCGGAGAACCCGCCGCCCGACGACGTGCAGCTCGGGCAGCTCGGGCGGCAGGTGCTGGGCCAGGTGGACCTGCTCGCCGGGGCCTTCGGCGCCCTCTACACCACGGATCGGGCCGTGCGCCTGGCCCTCGGCAGGCCGACCGCGCCGCAGGCGACCGTGGCGGGGGCGACGCAGCGCTTCGAGGGGGGGCGGATGTTCTACCTCCCACACTACACCGGCAACTACGCCCCGGAGATCGAGGCGCTGTGCGGCGACGCCGTGCGCGGGCGGTGGTTCCGCCGGGTCGACACCTGGGCCGAGGGGCAGCCGGCGGGCGGGGGGCCGGCGCCGACGCCGGGGCTCTACCTCCCCCGGCGCGGCTTCGGCAAGGCCTGGGGCGGCGACCAGCGGCTCCAGTCGTGCCTCGGCTACGCCCTGACCGCCGACGAGCAGGCGCTCCCCCTCCTGGCGCAGCCCTTCTCGACCGGGCTGCTGCTGGCCGACCCGGCGGGGGGCGGCATCTACGTGCTCAGCTTCGCCGGGGAGCACGGCGTCGGGCTGCCCGGCACCTACGAGCGCTACGACGCGCCCACACGCTGACCCGGCGTGGGGATAACCCCCGCCCAGGAGTATTGACTCCGAGCCGGGGAACAAGCGAAGGCGAGTCGGAACGCGAGCGATCCACCTCCCTATCACCCGCTAAGGGACTCTCCCGGAATTAGCTATCCCGGTGGATGGGAGGTGGGGGGATGTCGATGAACCATTTGCCCAGGGTTGGATGCCTGGTGAGGTGCGTCTCCACATCGGCCATGGCCGCCTTGGTCAG
>JAABUN010006511.1_pt1 | contig 13386 bp, 10 predicted proteins | sample 5559311 | NCBI WGS metagenome assembly JAABUN01 (sample SAMN10711877, study PRJNA513370) | rock metagenome | isolation source: Antarctica rocks | place: Antarctica: Victoria Land, Siegfried Peak sud | reverse complement strand
CGAACGCCAGCGTCACCGGCCAATTGCTCTCCGGCCAAGCGGTGCCGTCGATGCCCACGCCGGCCGCCTTCAACTTCTTGCCCAGGTTCAAGGCGTCGGTGGCTGCCTTGCCGAAGAAGACCGGGACGGCCGCCACCAGCGCGGCGATCGATCCGCCGGCGATGTACCCGCTGCTCAACAGCACGCCGGGGCTGGCGTCCCCGTCACCCGCTCCGGGCCGGCGGACGCGGTCCACGATCGCCCTCAGCAGGCCGCCGATGAAGATCGGCATCGAGGTCGACAGCGGCAGGTAGACCCCGACCGCGAACGGCAGGGCCGGCACCCCGGACAGTTCGAGCGTAACCGCGATCAGGACGCCGATCAGCACCAGGTCCCACGGCAGGTTCTGGTCGAGGATGCCGTCGATGATGACGGCAATGAGTTGCGTCTTGGGAGCCTTGAACTTGTACGTCACCTTCGACCCGTCGTCGTTCTCGATCAGCTTGCCGTTGACGGCCGGGTCGCACATGTAGGCGAACTTGCCGGCGTCGTCGATCAGGTACCGGCCCGGCGGGACGGCCGCCGTCGCCCCCGGAGCCAGGCCGAACAGCGTCGGGTCCGGCGTCTCCCGCTCGCCGATTACCAGGACGTGGTAGGTGGCCGCGTCCGTTTCCGAGTACGGCCCGGTCTGCACCCGCCCCGTGCCCGGTAGCCGCGACACGTCGGCCGTCAGGCCCGGCAGGTTCTTCTGCGTGTAGACGGTTCCGGCCAGATTCACCCCGATCAGCACCAGCCCGACGACGAACGCCGAGGTCAGCGACCCGACCAGGATCGCGTACTGTTGGGCCTTGGGCGTCGCCCCGAGCAGGTGGCCGGTCTTGAGGGCCTGGCTAGTGGTGCCGCCGTTCGAGCAGGCCACGCAGACCACCCCGGCAATGGTCAGGGCGAGCAGCTTCGTCCCCTTGCCGAGTTCGATGACGCCGACCCCGTCCAGCCCCAAAAAGAACAGGCAAGTGAGGAGTAGCGTCGCGACGGTCATCCCCGAGATCGGGTTCGACGACGAACCGATCTCGCCCGTCAGCCGGCTCGACACGGTGACGAACAGGAAACCGAACAACAGGATCATGACCGCCCCTGCCACCCCGGCGATGTTCAGCCCCAGGCCCATCGACGGAACGGCCGCCAGGGCTAGGACCATGCCCAGGCTGCCGAACAGCACGACTTGCATGGGCATGTCCCGCTCGGTCCGGGGGACGACCCGGCCGGCGGCGGCCGACGCCCGGTCGGCCTGGAGGTCGCGGAAGCCGCCGACGACCGACCCGAAGATGACCGGCAGAGCCTGAATCATGCTCAGGATGCCGCCCGTCGCCACCGCCCCGGCCCCGATGTAGGTGATGTACCGCGACCGGATCGTCTCGGGGTCAAGGGCCGGCTCGACCTTCGCCTGACCGGGCAGGGGCGCAGCGTCGAGCAGCACCCCGCCGAACATGGCAATCAGCGGGGTGATGACCAGGTACGCCAGGACCCCGCCGGCGACCATAATGTTCGCGATCCGCGGTCCGATGATGTACCCGACGCCCAACAAGGGGGCCGACATTTCGCACCCCACCGCCCCGGCCTTCAGGCCTACGGTCTTGCCGGTGGTGGTGACGGCCGTCAGGCTGACCTCGACCCCCTCTCGCAAAAATTTCAGCCCGGCGATCAGGAACTGGAACACGAACCCGATGCCGAACCCGGTGAACAGCGTCCGGGCCATCGCCCCCCCCTTCTCGCCGGCGATCAGCACGTCCGCGCAGGCCGTCCCCTCCGGGTATTTCAACACCCCGTGCTGCTTAACGATGAACGCCCGCCGCAGCGGAATCATCATCAAGATGCCGAGCAGGCCGCCGAGGACGCCGACGGTCGTGACCCGGACCGCGTCCAGGTCGAACCCGAGGGTGAGCAGGGCGGGCATGACCAGGCCGACGCCGAAGGCGATCGACTCGCCGGCCGACCCGGTCGTCTGGACGATGTTGTTCTGCAAGATTGTGGTGTTGCCGAGGGCCTTCAGGATGGTGATGGCCAACACCGCGACCGGGATCGACGCCGAGATGGTCAGCCCGACCTTGAGGACCAGGTACACCGACGCGGCCCCGAACACGATGCCCAAAAGTGACCCGATCAGCACCGGGGCAAAGGTCAGTTCGGCCGGCGACTGCGACGCGGGCACATACGGGGTAAACGGCGGGTCGGGTTCGTCGGCCATGAGGGGCGCACCTGGAAGGGCCATGTGAGGTGGAGAGGTGCAATTAAGGTCCGCCGCGGGGCCGGGTTCGGCAAGGGGACAATTCCGGCCGGGGCGGCTGGCAGCGGACCGGCGGCGCACGGTATACTGGCACGACAGTCGAACGCCGCGCCCGGAGGCTGCCATGTCCACGCCGCTCGCCCCGATCGAGAAGTCCGTCGGCCGCGCCCGCCGCCGGCTGTTCTGGCAGGCCCTCGTCCACCGGCTGCCGGTCGTCTGGGCCATTGGGTTGGTGGCGAGCGCCGGGTGGGTGGCCGCCGCCCCGACCCTAACTGATTACCTGGCTAGCGATTACCGCTGGTACCCGGTCGCCGGGCTGGTGGCCCTGACCACGGTCGCAGGCGTCTGGTGGGCGCGGCGGGTGACCCCGACGGCCGGCCAAGCGGCGCTGGAAGTCGACACCCGGTTCGGCCTGAACGAGCGGCTAACGACCGCCCTCGGCTTGAGCGGGTCGGAGCAGCAAACCCCGGCCGGGCAAGCGGTTCTGGCCGACGCGGCCGCCAAGGTGGTGCCCCTGGCCGTCGCGGACAAGTTCCCCGTCCGGGCCAGGTGGCACGCCGGGCTGGTCCCGGTCACCGCCGCCGCCGTGGCCCTGTTGGCCATCTACCCGGTCGCCGACATCGCCGAGGTGCTGGCCGGCGAAAATAATGCCAGCAAGACGGCTGACGCGCTCGCACTGAAGAAGGCCGACGCCATCCCGCCGGCCGCGAAGAAGCCGGCCAACAAGCCGCCGGAACTCGGTGCCCGCACCGACAAGTCGAAGGAACTGCGGGACATCGAAGACAAGGTCAACGAGATGGAGCGGAAGTTCGACACCGACCCCAACCGCGAGACGGCCGAGAAGCTCAAGGAGAAGGTCACCGAGCTGACGGCGATGGAGGAGAAGGTCAAGAAGTTCGGCCTGGAAAAGAAGCAGAAGCTCGAAAAGATGGAGCAGCAGCTCCAGCAACTCGACCGGCTGAACAAGGACGAGGACTTCCAGGACGGCCCGGCCAAGAAGCTCAACGACGCCCTCCAAAAAGGGGACCTGAAGCAGGCCAAGGAGGAACTCGACCAGCTCAAGAAGAAGGTCAAGGACAAGTCGCTGACCAAGGACGACGTGGAAAAGTTGGCCCGGCAGTTCGACAAGATGAAGAAGCAGATGGAGACTCTGGAGAAGAACAAGGAGCGCGAGAAGAAGCTCGACGACCTGGCCAAGAAGGCCCGCCAGGAGGGGCGCGACCAGGACGCGGAGTCGCTGGAGCGGGAACGCAAGCAGCTCCAAAAAGAGTCCGAGGAGGCGGCCGAGGCGGCCCAGAACCTCAAGGACAAGTTCCAGAAGGCCAAGGACGCGCTCGACAAGGGCGACTTCGAGGAGGCGGCCAAGGAACTCGAAGGGGCGGCCAAGTCGCTCGACGCGACCGAGGCCGACCTGAAAGACCTCAACGACGCCGAATCGACCCTCCAACGGCTCAAGGACGACAAAAAAGACGCCTGCAAGAAGTGCCAGGGAGGAGAAGGGGAGGGCGAACCCAAGGAGAAAGACGACGCCGAGTGGACCCCGTTCGGCCAGCAGGGGGCCGGCCGACGCAAGGAAAACAAGGACGCCAAGACGGCCGGGAGTGACGAGCGCATCCGCGGCCTGTTCGACCCCAAGGGGAAAAAGACCTACGGCGGCAGTACCAAGGGCAAGGCGTTCAAGACGGCCAGCACGGGCGAACTCGGCCCGGCCATCCAGAGCGCGGCCCAGGAAGCCCCGGCCGCGGCCGACAGCCAGCGCCTGCCACGGGACGCCAAGGACGCGGTCAAGGAGTATTTCGAGGCGTTGGGCGGCCAGGCGGCCGGCGGGAACAAGTAGATTGGCCGCTCTTATCCTGTCCCCTCCCCCCTTGCGGGGGAGGGTTACGGGGGAGGGGACCGGACAAGAGTGGGCCGCACTGGTGGCCCTGTTAAACCGTAGCGGTTAGCCGGGCCGCCTGCTTTTCGAGCGTACACTTCTCTCGGGCCAACCGTCCCGCCCGGCCGCGTTCCCGCCGATATATCAGGCACTGGCCCCCCGCCCCGCCCGTTGGGGTGCGGGCGGGGGGCGGAACCCGGAACCGCCGGCCGGGACGGCAGTGACGCCGAAGCTGGCCGACTCCTCGCACGGAAGCGAACCGATGAAACGATTCTGGCTGGCGGCCGCCGCGGCGGCCGGGATGGCGGCGGGCGCGACGGCCGCCGACCCCGTAATGGCCCCCGTCGTCCCGCTCAACGCGGCCGTTTCGGCGGCCCCGATCAGTAGCATGGCGGCCGCCGAAGCCCCGTCCTACCCGGTCGACCCGGCGACCCAGCGGTTCGGCCTGATGCCGATGCTCCGCAAGGCCGTCTGGTGGAAGCCGAACTACGGGGCGTGCGACAGTTGCGAGGGCGAGGCCGCCCGCAAGCACCACGGCCTCAAGGGCTTGGGCCACGGCGGGGCGGGCCACGGCGGGGCGGGCCAGGGCGGCGGCGGTTACGGCGGCACGCCGGGGGCCGGGGTGCCGGGCTACCCGCAGCCGGGGCAGCCGGGCATGGGGATGCCGGGGACGCTGGTCTTCCCGCACCACCAATTCTCCCGCAGCCCGCGCGACTTCTTCATGTACGGCCAGGACAAATAACCGGCCGCCGGACCCACCCGTGGCCCGGCGACCGTTCCCCGCCCCGCGCCTGCTGATGGCCGCCCCTCACCGGGCGGGCGTCGGCAGCCGCGGGGCGTCTTCCGTTGCGCATCGGCGGGGGTCTGGCGGGGGTTTGGTGGGCTTTGGTGGGGTTTGGTGACGCACCCGTCGGTCACTTGCCGCTGTTCGTCCGCTCCAACTCCCGCAGGTAGGCCAGTGCCTCATCCACGGTACCAACGACGGCCCCCGGTACCCGGCCGGCGGTGTCGCACTGCCGCAACAACATCAGGTCGTCGAAGTCCGGGTGTTGCTCTAGTTTCACCCGCGCCCGGTGGCCGAGGGTGCCGTCCCGGTAGGCGAGGGCGTCCATGTGGTGGCGGACGAGGAACTCGCACCGTTCCGTCAAGAGTCCGTCAAGAGCTTGTAGTCCGGCCGTCACATGGTCGTAGCGGTCGATCCCCTTGCCCACGTCGTGGAGCAGGGCGGCCAGCAGGAACTCCTCGTCGTAGGGCCGCTCGTCCCGGGCCGCCTCGAACACCTGCAGCGAGTGGTACAGTATGTCCCCCTCCGGGTGGTACTTCGGGTTTTGCTTGACCGCGTCGAGGGGTAGTAGCAGTAAGCGGAACAGCGGGTACGGGTCCGGGGCCGCCTCGTGGTCGGCGATGGTGCCGTCGATGTCGAGGTCCGGGTATTCACGAGCGAGCAGTTGCTCCAACTCGGCGACGGACGCGCGCTCGATCGCCGTGCCGGTGATGGACGACTTGAACACGTAACTCGATTGCGATTCGGTATAGACCGTCAGCTCGAAGCTATACACGTCGTGGACGTGGACGTGGGTGAACACCCGCGTGTCGCCGTGCTTGGTGATGGTCTTGCGCTCGATGTCGTACTGCAGGCCGTCGTCGTCCAACACCTGCGTGATCGGGTCGATGTGGTCGCTGAACAGGTGCAGGTCGATGTCCGACCCCTTGCGGGTGTGGCCGGTCAGCACGCTGCCGATCAGGCGGGGGCGGAACCGGCAGAGGCGGCGCATGAGCCGGAGGGCGTGGACGCGCATCGCCTGCAGGTTGTCGGTCCGCTTGTCGCCCTCGTGCATCCGGGCGAAGGCCTGGACCCGGTCGCGGATTTCGGCGTTGCTCGGCAGGTCGGCCGGCTTGACGGGGCCGCGGCACAGCCGCTTGGCGGCCTTGCGTTTCGCGGTGAAGTATTCGCTCTCGGCCCGGTCGTACATCAGCCGGGCCGCCTCGTGGGCGATCGCGGCGCGGAGCTTCTCGTCGGCCATGATGGGGGTGCGGCGGTTAAGTTTAACGAGCCTGTCCGGGGCCGCCGCGAGGCTCGGGAGGTATCATACCGGCGGGCGGGGCGGGGGCCAAGCGTCTTGCTCCCCCTCTCTGCTTCGGAGGGGGGGCCGGGGGGTGAGGTTGCCTTCGCCGGCGTGGAGATGCCCGAGCCACCTCACCCCCCGGCCCCCTCTCCGAAGCGGAGAGGGGGAGCCGGACTCCGCCCATCGCCTCCAAGGTTCATCATGCCCGCTACCTACGACGCCATCATCATCGGTGCCGGCCACAACGGCCTCGTGACCGCCGCCTACCTGGCGCGGGCCGGGCGCAAGGTGTTGGTACTCGAACGTAACGATATTGTCGGCGGATGTTGCATCACCGAGGAGGTCTGGCCCGGCTACCGGGTGAGCAGCGCGGCCTACGTCAATAGTCTGTTGCGGCCGGAAGTGATCCGCGACTTGCAACTTAAGAAGCACGGGTTCGAGATGATCCCGCGTAGCCCGTCGTCGTTTACCCCGTTCCCGGACGGCCGGTCATTGATGATGGGGCCGGACAAGGAATTGACGCACTGCGAGATCGCCAAGTTCAGCCCGAAGGACGCGGCGGCTTATCCGAAGTACGAGGCAATGCTGACGCGGGTGGCCGACTTCCTTGAACCGCTGCTCATTCAGACGCCGCCTAACCCGTGGGGCGGGGTGCGTGACCTGGCCCGGCTCGGCCGCATCGCCTGGCGGTTCCGCCGGCTCGGCCGGGCCGTCGGGGCGGAGGCGATTGATGTCCTCACCGGGGCCGCCCGGCCGATCCTCGACCGCTGGTTCGAGTCCGACCAGTTGAAGGTGACGATCGCCACCGACGCCGTCATCGGGGCGTATGCGTCGCCGTCGACGCCGGGGACGGCCTACGTGCTATTTCATCATGTGATGGGCGAATGCGATGGGGTGCGGGGGGTGTGGGGGTACGTCCGCGGCGGCATGGGGCGGATCGCCGACAGCCTGGCGGCGGCCGCCCGGAGCAACGGGGCCGAGGTCCGCACCAACGCGGCGGTGGCCAAGGTCGACGTGCGGGATGGCCGGGCCGTCGGGGTGGTTTTGGACGACGGCACCGAGATCAAGTCGCGGGCCGTGGCGTCGTGCGCCGACGCCCATGTGACGTTCACCAGGTTGGTTAGCCCGGCGGAGCTGCCGGCCGACTTCAACGCGGCCGTGGCCCGGGTCGATTACAGTAGCGCCACGGTCAAGATCAATGTAGCCCTGAGCGAGCCGCCGAACTTCACGGCGCTCCCCAACACCGGGCCGACGGGGGTCGGGCCGCAGCACCACGGGACGATGCATATTTGCCCGACGATGGATTACATCGACGCCGCGTTCGCCGAGGCACAAGCGGGCCGGTGGGCGCGGAACCCGATGCTCGAATGCACGATGGCGACGGCGCTGGACGACAGCCTCGCCCCGCCGGGCAAACATATCATGAGTATGTTCGTGCAGTACGCGCCGTACCACCTGGCCGGGACGACGTGGGCCGCGGAAAGTGATGCGTTCGCCGACCGCTGTTTTGACGTGGTGAACGAATACGCGCCGAACTTCAAGGCGAGTGTGATCGACCGGGTCGTGATCCCGCCGCCGGAGATGGAGCGGCGGTGGGGCATCACGGGCGGCAACATCATGCAGGGGACGATGTCGCCGTCGGGCATGTTCAGCCTGCGGCCGGCGGCCGGGTTCGCCGACTACCGGACGCCGATCGCGGGCTTGTATTTGTGCGGGGCGGCGGCCCACCCGGGGGGCGGGGTGATGGGGGCGGCAGGGTACAACGCGGCCCGGGAGATGCTGCGGGACGGGTGAGGGGGCTGAAGTTGCCCGAGCAATCGCGTTTGCCGTAAGATGACTGCGGACGTGCGGGGATTGCGATGGGCGAGGAACACCAGAAGAACGCCCGTCCCTCCTCCCGCGAAAAGCACGAGGAGGGGCAGACGCGGAAGCAGAAGGACGCGGGCGGGGAGAAGGGGGACAAGCGGCGGACGAAGCAGCGGCGCAAGCGGCCTCGACCGCCGCAAGACCAGAAAGGTTAGCCGTCATGGCCACCTCGAAACACAAGCGGATGGTCGGAACTCTCCTTCAACAAGAGAAGTGGGACGAAGCCCGAACCCTCATCGAGCATGAGTTGTTGAAGCAGCCGGAGAACCATTGGCTCCTAACTCAACTCGGAGTCACGTATTACGAGCAGGGTCGGTATCGGGAGGCGCTTCGTCCCCTCTTGGCCTCGCTCGATATCGTCGTGAACTGCCCGCTGACGCTCTGGAACTTGGCCGGCGTGGTCGACGCGATTGGGAGGCCGGAGGCCGCCGTCCCCATCTACACTTGGCTCCTTGCAAGCCGGATGTCGGCGGACACGGACCCGTGTTGGGAGAGCGCCGAGTGGGCGGAGGCGCTGAAAACGGACTGCGTATACCGTATCGGTTTGTGTTTTGAACACTTAAAGCGGTTGCAGCCGGCTGAGGATTGCTTCCGACAATACATTAATTTACTGCTGGCCGGCGCGGGTGGAACCTACCCGATCGACGAGGTGGCGAAGCGCATTCTAAAACTCCGCAGCCAAGCTAAGCAGATAGTAGGCAAGGATGTTCGAGATGCTATCGATTTGACGCTGAGAGCTTCGGGTATCCCTTCGCTTTCACTCCACGGAGGTGACCAAGCACCGCCCAAGCTGCTCCTCGCGGACCTGCTCGCCACCTGACGGCCCTACCGCCTCTCCTCCGCCGGCACGGCCACCGCCGGCTCGTGATCGACATCCGCCCCGTGGCAGCCGTGGGCCACCAGCCCGCCCAGCGCGGCCGCGACGGCCCACGGCAGCCACCGGCGGGGGCTGGTCACGCGGGCCGGCGGCGGGGCCAGGGTCGGGGTCACTTCTTCAGGTGCTCGGCGAGGAACTTGGTCGTCGCGGCGTAGCTGGCGGCGGCTTCCGGGCCGAACCAGCCGTGGCCCTTGTTGCGCACCGGGATCAATTCCGACGCGGCCCCGGCGGCCGTCAGCTTGGCGTGCAGGCGTTTGGAGTGTAAGAGCGGCACCACCACGTCGGCCGTCCCGTGGACGAGCAGGAACGGCGGGGCGTCCCGGGTGGCGTACTCGACCGGCGACGCCTGGGTGTACAGTTCCGGGTGGTCGGCCGACTTGCCGCCCAGCAGCGGCACCATGAACGCCTTTTCGATGCCCGGCGTTTCGCTGTAGAGCGTTAGGTCGGCCGGGCCGAAGAAGTCGACGACGCAGGTCACCCGGGTCGAGTAGCCGGGGTACTGGTCGCCGGCGAAGGCCGCCACCCCGTCGGTCAGGCCCAACAGGGCCGCCAGGTGGCCGCCGGCCGAGAAGCCGAGGACGCCCACCCGGTCGGGGTCGAGGTTGAACCTTTTGGCGTTCGCCCGGAGGAACCGCAGGGCCGTCTTCACGTCCTGGATTTGGGCGGGGAACTTGGCCGCCGGAGCCAGGCGGTAGCTGACGCTCGCGGCGGCGAACCCCTCGCCGGCCAGGGACTCGATCAGGGACGCCCGGCCGGTCCCGAAGTCGGCCCACATGACGCCCTTGGACAAGTCCTTGCGGCTGCCGGCCTTCCACGCCCCGCCGTGCAGGCAGAGGACCAACGGGTGCGGCCCGCCGGTCCGGGGGACGGCCAGGTCGAGCATCAGCTTGTCGGCCCCGGCGGTGCCGTAGACGAGGTCCGGGGTGACGGCCACGTTCGGCACCGGGGTCGTCGCCGGCCGGGGGAGCAAATCTTTCGGCGGGGGGATCGGTTCGGCCGGCGGGGTCTGGGCCGGTGCGGCCCCCCCCAGGGCGAGTAGGCAGCCGACGAGGGCGAACCGAAGCATCCGGGCGTCTCACGCAAAGGGGCGGGGCCGGGGAAGGCGTGCGACGGATTGTACGGAGGCCGGGGGGGCGGCGGCCACCGGGAAGTCGCCGCCGACGGCTCGGGCCGTCACTTCACGGCGATGGCCCGCGGCCCGCGGATGTCGGCCCGGGTCAGGCCGAGTTGGGCCAGGAGAGGCGTGACCACTTCGGTCAGGTACACCCGCTCGTCGAAGATGCCGAGCGCCTGGATGTCCGCCGCCCGCTGCCGGCCGCCCTCCAGTAGCAGGTCGGCCGGCATGGTGAAGGTGTTGAGGACGAGCCGGATGCGCTCGAGCGTCGCCGCCCGGTCTTCTTCGAGGTAGACCTGGACCAGTTGGCGGAAGAACCCGCCGTGGGCCGCCTCGTCGATCTGGACGAACTCGAGTACCTTGTCCAGCGCCGGGCACTGGCCGCCGGCCACCTTGCGGAGGTTGCGGTAGTTCACCCGGGTCGCCACCTCCTGGACCATCGTGTAGACGACCGAGGCCAGCGGGTCGTCGTACTTGAGGCCCCACTCCCGCTCGAACACGCTGTTGTCCATCGCCCGCAGCTGCGTCTCGGTCCGGTGGCCGCCCCCTTGCATCCAGTCGTTGAGGGCCATCGAGTGCTTCGATTCTTCGTACCCCCAGCTCGCCAGCATCCACGCCCGGCCCTTGTTCCCCCGGACCTGGGGGAGTTGCTTGGCCAGGTAGTCCGGCAGGAACAGTTCGACCATGCAGAACGTCTCGACCACGTCGGCGATGGCCGGGTCGAGGCCCGGGTTGCACTGGTCCCAGGGGATGTCGGTGCGGAGGTTCCACCGCCGCTTGCGCTCGGCGACATCGAAGTAGTCGCGGTACAACTGCCAGATTTTGGCCTGGGTCCGCGGGTCTTCCGGGGCAATGGGGGTCGGCATGGCGGCGGATCCCGGGGGGCGGGGCGGACGGAAGCCATTCTATCGGCCGGCGGGCGCGGCCGACTCGGGCCTGCGCCCGCTCCCGCCGGCGACGCCGCGGGCGGCCGGCCGTCACCACCCGCACCCTCACCCCTTCGCCACCCCGGTCCTGATGTGCCGGATGGCCTGACTCAGCATGGCGAAGTGCCGGGCGGCCATGAGGGTGTTCACGTCGTGCTGGTTGAGGGCCGCGGCGAACAGGAACACGCCGACGGCCGACCCGCCCGGCATGGCCGGCTCCTCCTCGACCATTTCGACGAAGATGGCCCCGTACCGCAGGTCGAACGACAGGGCGACGTTCTTGCCGTGGCGGGCCGGGTGGACCAGCTCGTTCAGCTTGGGGAACTCGTTAAAGAGCCGCAGGGCCATGTCCCGCCAGATGTGCTTCTGGGCCTCCACGTCGGCCGGGCCGGACTTGCCGTCGACGGCCGCGTGCAGGCCGGGCAGCCGGTTCAACCCCCGCAGGATGTCGGGGTCGTCGGCCCCGGACGCGACCTCGGTCAGTTGGCCGTCCTGGACCTCGCACAACAGCGCGTAGTCGAGGCCGCCGGCCCACCGGACGTAGTGCCTGAGCGCCCGGCGGTACTCGGCGACCAGATCCTTGGGGTTCGGGTTGAACGTAGCCGCGGCGCGCGGCAGCATCCAGTAGCACCAGCCGGCCAGCAGCACGATAGCCAGGGCGAACGTGACGAACGACACGGCCCCGACGACCTCCGGCGGGGCTTTTTCTTCGCTGACGAGCTTGTGCAGCAGTTGTAGGTGCGACTGGCTGTACTTGCGGACGGCGAGTTGCAACGACCCGTAGGCACCGCCAACCAGCACCCCGGCCAGGAGCGGCAGGTACCGCCGGCCGGGGTTGATCCACTCGACCAACGGCCGGCCGCTGCCGAACGAGATCAGGTAGTTGAACAGCAGGTACACGAGGGCCGCGTACCCGGTCGCCCGGATCAGGTCGCTCACGTCGCCCATGGTGGTGCTTGCGCCCTCGGGAGGAGACTGACCCGCGGAGATAGTCTACAGGTCGGACGGCGGCCGGGGACGGCGGGTTCGAGCGGGGCCGGGCGTCCTCAAGACTTGCTGTCCCCCGGCGCGAGCCGCATACTGGTTACGGACCGGCCCCGCCGAAGATCGGCCGGCACCGGGCGACGGCGACGCCGAGGTGCAGCCATGTGTCATCGGGCAGTCGGGGCGATCTGGAGTGTATTCCTGGCCGCGTTCCCGCCCGGAGCGGCGGGGGAGCCGGCCCCCGTGCCGCGGGCCGTCGGGCCGCGGCTGACCCTGACCGCGCCGGCGCAATTGCGGTACGGGCAGCACCTCGACGCCGACCTTGCCTCCGAGAAGGATACCGAAGCGCCGCCACCCGTCCGGTTCGTCTGGGGCGGCCCGGGCCGGACCGTTTACTTCGAACTGCTCACCGACGGCGGAGAGGTTGTGCCGACCGTCCTGGAAACGGCCGGGCCGGGCGGCAGCCTGACGAGCAGTTTCGCCCGCGTCCGGCTCCGGCCTACCGGCCCCCACGCCCGGGGCGTGTGTCTGGCCCCGGGGCGCTACCGCCTGCGGGCGGTCGTCGATGCCCGGAAGGCCCCGTTCGACCCGATCGCTTGGGTCGGCCGGGTCGAGGCCCCGCCGGTCGCGTTCACCGTCGCCGGCGACGGGGCCGGCCCGCTCGCCGCCGACGCGGCCCGGCGGTTGGTCACCGATCTGACGGCCCCCGACCCGGCCGTCCGGCTGGCGGCCGTCCGCCGGGTCCCGCCGACGGACAACGAAGAGGTTCTGGCCGCCCTGGTCGGGACGCTGGCCGACCCGCACAAGGTCTTGGTGCCGGGCATCGACGGCCCGTTCCCGAAGCGGCCGGTAGCCGACGCGGCCCTTCGGGACGCCCTCCCGGCCCAGGGGCCGGCCGCGATCGGCCCGGCTCTCGCGTTCGCCGGCCGTCCGGCTAACGCCCCCCACCGCCGGGCGGTGGTCGACCTGTTGGGGAAGCTCGGCCCCGACTCGCGGTCGCTGGCCTTCCTCCGCGGCCTGCTCGTTGGCGGGACGCCGGACGACCGACACGACGCCGTCCGGGCGCTCGGGCGGCTCGGCCCCGACGTGGTGCCGGACCTGATCCGGGTTGCCCGCGATGGGGGACAGCACCCGTACACCCGACGGGACGCGATCGGGGAGTTGGCCCACTCCGGGACGGCCGAGTCGGCCGGCCCGTTCGCCCGGGAGGCGCTGGCGTACCCGGACCGGGAGCACGTGGCGGCGGCGGCCCGGTTGATCGAGGCGGTGCAATACCGGGCGGCGCTGCCGGACCTGAAACGGTTGGCGGAGGACGTACGAGCGGAGCAGAACGTGCGGGCCGCGGCTATCCGGGCGTACGCCGTTCTGGCGGACCGGCCGGACGCCCGGGAGTTCCTGCTGAAGCAATTGGACG
>JAABUN010006510.1_pt1 | contig 13388 bp, 10 predicted proteins | sample 5559311 | NCBI WGS metagenome assembly JAABUN01 (sample SAMN10711877, study PRJNA513370) | rock metagenome | isolation source: Antarctica rocks | place: Antarctica: Victoria Land, Siegfried Peak sud | reverse complement strand
CGGAGGCCGTCGGCGCCATGCAGGTCGCGCACGACATGACCATCGACTACCTGAAGACGCGCCAGCAATTCGGCCGCCCGATCGGCAGCTTCCAGGCGCTGCAGCACCGCGCCGCGGACATGCTGGTGCAGTTGGAACAGGCCCGCAGCATGTCCTACTACGCCGCCATGTCGGTGGAGGAGGCGGACCCTGCCGAGCGCCGCCGTGCCATGGCCGCGGTGAAGGTGCAGATCGGCCGGTCCGGTCGTTTCGTCGGCCAGCAATCCATCCAGCTTCATGGCGGCATCGCGGTGACGATGGAATACGCCTGCGGCCACTACTTCAAGCGTCTCACGGTGAACAACAGCATCTTCGGCGATGCCGACCACCATCTGAAGCACCTGGTCGAGAGTGGCGGCCTGGTGCAGCCGGCCTGACCCGCCGCTTGCCGATTGACGTGGGCGGGGCTGCCATGGTCCCGTATCGATCGCGCCTGTTGGCGCACAGGAGACACGTCATGATCCAGCTCGGCCAGGTCGCGCCCGATTTCGAGGCGGAGACCGCCCACGGCAAGATCCGTTTCCACGAGTGGCTCGGCACCGCCTGGGGCGTGCTGTTCAGCCACCCCAAGGACTTCACCCCGGTCTGCACCACCGAGCTCGGCGAGACCGCCCGGCTGAAGCCGGAGTTCGATAAGCGCAACGTGAAGGTCATCGGATTGTCGGTCGACACGCTGGACCGTCACGCCAGCTGGGATGCGGACATCGCCGAAACCCAGGGCCACGCTGTGAACTTCCCGATGATCGCCGATCCCGATCAGCAGGTGGCCAAGCTGTACGGCATGGTGCATCCGGAGGCCGATCCGCTCATCACCGTCCGCACCGTCTTCGTCATCGACCCGAACAAGAAGGTCCGGCTGTTCCTGGTGTACCCGCCGAGCACCGGGCGTAGTTTTCACGAGATCATCCGGGTCATCGACAGCCTGCAACTGACCGATCGGGCCAAGGTGGCCACGCCGGTCAACTGGCAGCCGGGCGAGCGTGCGATCATCCCGCCCTCGATCCCGGACGAGCAGGCCAAGACCCTGTTTCCCCAGGGCTGGGAGGCGAAGAAGCCGTATCTCCGCTACGTGGACGTGAAGTAGCGCCGCATTTCGTTTGCGTCGCCGCGGCCGTTGCGCTTCCATGGGGCGCGGTTTCCGGATCATGAGGGCGGCAATGAGCATTGGCTTGATCGGGCGGCGGCCGCTGCTGGCGGGTGCCGCCGTACTGGCGGCGCCGCATGTCGCGCGGGCGCAGTCGGCGGCACCGATCCGCATCGGTGAAATCAACAGCTACACCGCACAGCCCGCCTTCCTGCAGCCCTACCGCAACGCCTGGGTCCTGGCGCAGGAACAGGTCAACGCGGCCGGCGGCATCAACGGCAGGCCGCTCGAGACGGTCTTCCGCGACGATGGCGGCAAGCCTGAGGACGCCGTCCGCATGGCCGGCGAACTGGTCAACGCCGAACGCGTGGCGCTGCTGGCCGGTGGCTTCCTGTCCAATGTCGGCCTCGCCATCGCCGACTTCGCCAACCAGAACAAGCGGCTGTTCGTCGCCAGCGAGCCGCTGACCGATGCGCTGGTCTGGTCGCGCGGCAACCGCTACACGTTCCGGCTGCGTGCCAGCACCTACATGCAATCCGCCATGCTGGTGGAGGAAGCCGCCGAGCTGCCGGTGAAGCGCTGGGCCACCGTCGCGCCGAATTACGAATACGGCCAATCCGCGGTGCGCTGGTTCAAGGAATTGCTGCTGCGCGCCAAGCCCGACGTGCAGTTCGTCGCCGAGCAATTCCCGGCGCTGGGCCGGATCGACGCGGGCGCCACGGTGCAGGCGCTGGCCGCCGTCAACCCCGAGGCGATCTTCAACGTCACTTTCGGCGCCGACCTCACCAACTTCGTCCGCCAGGGCAGCACCCGCGGCCTGTTCGAGCGCCGCCGCGTGGTTTCCCTGCTGACCGGCGAGCCCGAATACCTGGACCCCCTGGGCGACGAGGCGCCGGAGGGCTGGATCGTCACCGGCTATCCCTGGGAGCAGATCGACACCCCTGCGCATACCGCGTTCCGCGACGCCTACCGCCGCCGCTGGAACGACACGCCACGCCTTGGCAGCGTGGTCGGCTACGATACCGTCATGGCCATCGCCGCCATGCTGAAGCGCAGCACGGCCATCGAGACGGAACCGATGCTCGACGCCATGCGCGGGCTGCAATTCGCCTCGGTCTTCGGCCCGGTCGAATTCCGCGCCATCGACCAGCAATCCACCATGGGCGCCTTCGTCGGCCGCACCGTGCTGAAGAACGGCCGCGGCGCCATGGCGGACTGGCGCTACGCCGATGGCCGCAACTACCTGCCGCCAGACGAGGTCGTACGCGCGCTCCGCCCGCAGACCTGACCTCCGCGCTTGGAGAACCTTGTCCTCCAGGCCCTGTCGGGCCTGGCCAGCGCCGCCTCGCTGTTCCTTGTGGCCGCCGGCCTCACCGTGATCTTCGGCGTCAGTCGCATCGTCAACTTCGCGCACGGCTCGCTCTACATGCTGGGCGCCTACCTGGCGTGGACGCTGGTCACCAACCTGCCGCGCGGGCATCTCGGTTTCTGGGGCGGGGTCCTCGCCGCTTCCCTGGTGGTCGCCCTCATCGGCGTCGCCATCGAGATCCTAGTGCTCCGCCGCATCTACCGTGCGCCGGAACTGTTCCAGCTTCTTGCCACCTTCGGCATCGTCCTCATCGTGCAGGATCTGACGCTGCTGGCCTGGGGCCCACAGGACCTGCTCGGCCCCCGCGCGCCCGGCCTCCGCGGCAGCACGGAAATCCTCGGCCTCCGCTTCCCGCTCTACGAGCTGTTCCTCATCATCCTCGGGCCCCTCGTGCTCGCCTTGCTCTGGCTGCTGTTCCACCGCACCCGCTGGGGCACGCTGGTCCGCGCCGCCACCGCCGACCGCGAGATGGCGGCGGCCCTCGGCATCGACCAGAAGCGCCTTTTCACCGGCGTCTTCGCCCTTGGCAGCCTGCTCGCCGGCCTCGCCGGCGCGCTGCAATTGCCGCGCGAAAGCGTCAACCTGCACATGGACCTCGCCATCATCACCGAGGCCTTCGTGGTGGTGGTGGTCGGCGGCCTCGGCAGCCTCGGCGGCGCGGCGCTGGCGGCGCTGCTGATCGGCGAGCTGCACGCCTTCGGCATCCTGATCCTACCGAAGATCACGCTGGTGCTGGTCTTCCTGGTGATGGCCGTGGTGCTGGTGGTGCGCCCGCACGGCCTGCTTGGCCGGGATACCAATTCCCCCGGCACCCCGCACGCCGCCGGCGCGCCTCCGGAACCCCCGATCGGCCCGGCGCCGCCCGCCCTCAAGCGCTTGGCACTCGCCGCGCTGCTGGCCGCGATCCTGCTGCCGCCCTTCGCCGGCGACCACGCGCTCAGCATCCTCACCGACCTTGCCATCTTCGTGCTGTTCGCCGCCAGCCTGCACTTCATCATGGGCCCCGGCGGCATGGCGAGCTTCGGCCACGCCGCCTATTTCGGCGCCGGCGCCTACGGGGCCGCGCTTGCCGCCAAGTGGTTCGCCGTGCCGATGCTCGCCAGCCTCGCCGTGGCTCCCTTCGCCGCCGGCCTCGTTGGCCTGGTCTTCGGCTTCTTCTGCGTCCGCCTGGCCGGCGTCTACTCGGCCATGCTGACGCTGGCCTTCGCCCAGATCGCCTGGTCCGTCGCCTTCCAATGGGTGGAGGTCACCGGCGGCGACAACGGCATCCTCGGCATCTGGCCCGATGCCTGGGCCGTGCCGAAGCTCAACTACTACTACCTGTCGCTGACGCTGTGCGCCGGTGCCACGCTGCTGCTCCGCCGCATCGTCCACGCCCCCTTCGGCCATGCGCTCCGCGCCCAGCGCGACAGCCCGCTGCGCGCCGAGGCCATCGGCATCGACGGCTTCCGCACCCGCTGGATGGCCTTCGCCATCGCCGCCGGCATGGCGGGCATCGCCGGCGGGCTGTTCGCCTATTCCCGCGGCAGCGTCTTCCCCACCTTCATGGCCATCCCGCGCAGCGTGGACGCGCTGCTGATGGTGCTGCTGGGCGGCGTGCAGACGCTGTCCGGGCCGATCGTCGGCGCGCTCGCGTACATCGGGTTGCAGACCGGGCTGACGAGCCTGTCCGACTACTGGCGGCTGATCCTCGGCTGCATCATCGTGGCTCTGGTGCTGTTCTTCCCGCAGGGGCTGGCAGGCGCCGCCCGCAGTTGGTGGGAAGCGCGCGACGCGGCGGCCCACGACCCATTCCCAGGCAGCCGAGCCGCGGCCGGACCGCGCGACGCCGGCGCATCGGCGCCGCCACCCCCGGAGGCCCGAGCCGGCAGCGCCCGCATCCATTGCCCACCGGATGCCTGAGGCCACCATGCCGCAGCCGCAGCCGCAGCCGCAGCCGCAGCCGCACCCGGCCATGGCTGCGGGCGCGGCGCCGACGCTCGCGGTCACGGAGCTGGCGAAAAGCTTCGGCGGCGTGCGCGCCGTGCAGGGCGTGTCCTTCGCCGTCCACCCCGGCGAGATGCTGGCGCTGATCGGCCCGAACGGCGCCGGCAAGTCCACCTGCTTCAACATGCTGAACGGCCAGCTTCGCCCGGATGCCGGGACGGTCCGCCTTGGCGGGCGCGACATCACCGGCATGGCGCCCCGCCGGGTCTGGCGCCAGGGCGTCGGCCGCACCTTCCAGGTCACCGCCACCTTCGGCTCCATGACGGTGCGGGAGAATGTGCAGATGGCGCTGCTTTCGCACGCCGGCCGCCTCGGCGGCCTCTGGCGCCCGATGGCCGGCCAGCACGCAGCGGCGGCGGACGCACTGCTCGCCCGCGTCGGCATGGCACTCCAGGCCGCGCGGCCCTGCGGCGTCCTCGCCTATGGCGACCTCAAGCGCGTCGAACTCGCCGTGGCGCTGGCCAACGACCCGCGCCTGCTGCTGATGGACGAACCGACCGCCGGCATGGCGCCCGCCGAACGCGTGGCGCTGATGGCGCTAACCGCCGGCATCGCCCGTGAACGCGCCATCGCCGTGCTGTTCACCGAGCACGACATGGACGTGGTCTTCGCCCATGCCGACCGTATCCTGGTGCTCGACCGCGGCCGGCTGATCGCGCAGGGCGCCCCGGCCGACGTTCGTGCGGACCCGCTGGTCCGCCAGGTCTACCTCGGCAGTGCGGCACCCTGATGCTCGCCGTCGCCGGCCTACACGCGCATTACGGTCGCGCCCACATCCTGGCCGACGTGGCGCTGGAGGTCGCGGCCGGCGAGGTCGCCGTCCTGCTCGGCCGCAACGGCGCCGGCAAGTCCACCACGCTGAAGGCCATCATGGGCATCGTGCCGCCAAGCGCGGGGAGCATCACCTTCCTCGGCCGGCCCATCGCCGGCCGGCAGAGCTTCGAGATCGCCCGTGCCGGCCTCGGATACGTGCCGGAGGACCGCCGCATCTTCGCCGATCTGACCGTCCTGGAAAACCTTGAGGTCGGCCGCCGCGCCGCGCCGGCCGACAGCCGCCCCTGGACGCCCGAACGCCTGTTCGCGCTGTTCCCCAGCCTCGGCGCCATGCGGGAGCGCCGCGGCCAGCGCATGAGCGGCGGCGAGCAGCAGATGCTCGCCATCGCCCGCACCCTGATGGGCAACCCCCGCCTGGTCCTGCTCGACGAACCCAGCGAGGGCCTGGCCCCGGTGGTGGTGCAGCGCATGGCGGAGGCCATCCGCGCGCTGAAGGCCGAGGGGCTGTCGATCCTGCTGTCCGAGCAGAGCCTGCACTTCGCGGCGGCCGTCGCCGACCGCGCCATCATCATCGAAGGCGGCCGCATCCGCTGGACCGGCACGATGCCGGCATTGCTGGCGGCGGAGGACGTGCGGGCGCAGTACCTGTCGGTGTAGCGGCCGGACCGCGACATCCTCCTCATTCGGGCGGAAACATCCCAAGGACCGCCGCCGCCTCGCCGCAAACCCGGCTGCCGCCCTGGCAGAACAGCAGCGCCGCCACGATCAGCCCGGCCTGTTCCAGCATGGCCGCCTTGGTGGCGCCGGAATCCAGCGCCGCGGCGACCACCGCCGCCGGGAGCGTGCCCACGGCCGTCGTCACCAGCCGTTCGCCGAGGTCGCTGTCCGGATCGAGCGCCGTGGCCGGCGCCCGCCGTATCGCCGGATGCACCGAATCCACCGCGTTGGCGATCACCGTCGCCGCCGCATCCGCCGCCGCCGCGTCCCACGCCAGCACCGTCACCGCGTCGGCAATGCCGAGTGAGAAGCTCCGCCCCGGCCAGCCGCTGGTGGCGACGCCGCCGACCCGCATCGCATGGGTGATGGCCACCGCGCCTTCCGGCTGGCCCAGCGCCAGATCCCGCACCAGCCCGACGCCCAGTTCCTCTCCGGGCGCCAGGTGCAGCGCGATGTCGCCGCCATTGTTGACATAGGCCGCCGCCAGCATCCCGGCCGCGCGCATCGCCACCAGGATATGGTCCGCGACCGCGCCCGCCACCGCCGCCATCGGCATGATGAATTGCGCGCGGTACGGATGCACCGCCGTCACCATCCGTCGCGCCACCGGCCCGGCCACGGGCGCCGGAACCTCTCCCGCCGGCGCCCGCAGCAGCACCCGCTCCGCCACCAGCGTTTCCAGCACCGGCCCGAAGGCCAGGATCGCCGCGTCCAGCGCCCCTGCGGCGGCCTCACCCCTGGCCCAGCACACCAGGTCGATCGGCCCGTGCTGCAGATGCAGCCGTCCACCCGACAGCCGCGCCGCTATCGCGCCGCCCATGGCTCCCGCCGCGCCGTCTCGCCATACTCGGCCAGCACCCGCTCCAGTGGCACCGTCTGGTCCAGGTGGCCGCCCAAGGCGGCATACAGCGCCGCCGGCATAGTGAACTCGATGGGCGCCACCAGCGCCGGCGTCGGCACGTATCCGAAGGCGCCGTCCGGCAGGTCCAGCACGTCGGCCATGATGGTGATGCCGCCGCCGGGCCACAGCGTGCAGGGCGCGCCGCCCATCGTCACCCGCACCTCGCGCCGCTGCACCGCCCGCGTCAGCAGCACCGGGTTGTCGGTCACGCCGGCCCGCAGGCTGCCGCCGGCGCCCGCCATGAACAGCACGCTGGTCAGCGCCGCCTCGCAATTCTCGCCGAGGCGTTCCACCGTGCGCGCCACCGCCTCCGGCGCATCGACCACTACCGGCCGCAACGCCTCGTCGAGCACCACGTACAGGTGGTCTTCGCCGGTGGTGCTGGTCAGCAGCAGCCGCAGCCCCGGCCAGGCCAGCTTCGGGTCGATCGCCTCGATCACCGCCAGCGGGTCGGCGATGTCGGTGCCGCCCCAGCCGGTCCCCGGATGCGCCACCTGGAAGTACCGCCCCGGCGTTGAGCGCCGCCCGCGCACCCTTATGCCGGAGGGCTTCACGCCGAGGCATTTCCCCGCCTGGTGCTCGCTCAGCACGCCGGTGATGTGGTCGTCCACCACGATCACGTCGTCCACATGCTCATGCCATTGCCGGGCGAAGATGCCGATTGCCGCGCTGCCGCAGCCGACGCGCATCCGGCGTTCCGGCACGCCGTCCACCACCGGCGCCTGGCCCGCCTGCAGCATCAGGCGCGCGCCGCCATCCACCGCGACCTCGATCGCCTGCTTGCCGGCCAGCGCCAGCAGCGCCGCGCATGTCACGTTGCCCTCGCGCTTGCTGCCGCCGGTCAGGTGCCGCACGCCGCCGAGGCTCAGCATCTGGCTGCCGTATTCGGCCGTGGTGACGTGGCCGACCTGTTCGCCCTCGATCCGCACCGCCGCCGCCTCGGGCCCGAGGTGCCGGTCGGTGTCGATCTTCACCTTCAGCCCGCAGTAGCTGAAGATGCCCTCGGTCACGACCGTCACGGTATCCACGCCCGCGTGGCGCGACGCCACGATGAACGGCGCCGGCTTGTAGTCGGGGTAGGTGGTGCCGGCGCCGATCGCGGTGACGAAGACTTCCTCACGCGGCGCGTCCAGGAACGGCACCGTCGCGCCGCCGGCCTCGACGGTGCGGGCCAACAGCACCAGCGGGTCGGTCCGCACCAGCGCGCCGTCCTGGTTGGCGTAGCGGCTGCAGGCGCCGGCGCGGCCCGGTCGGATGCGGCACAGCACGGGACAGGCATCGCAGCGAACGATACCGGCATCGCCCTCACGCGCGCCAAAGAGATGAGTGCGATCCTCCGCCATGACGCCCTTAACGATCAAAAATAGAAGGGGGTTTGGGGGGATATCTCCCCCCAACCTTGATTGCTTCCAGCACCCGATGCGGCAACGCCGGCACCTCGCACACCTCGGCCCCCGTCGCATCCCGGATTGCCCCCAGGATCGCCGGCGCCGTCGGCACCAACGCCGGCTCGCCGATTCCCTTGGCGCCGTACGGCCCGAGCGGCTCGCGGTCCTCGATCAGGATGCACTCGATCTCCGGCACGTCGCCCACGGTCGGGATCAGGTAGTCGTGCAGGTTCTCGGTTCGTCCCGGCAGGTATTCCTCCAGCAACGCCAGCCCGATGCCCTGGGCGATCCCGCCGTGGATCTGCCCTTCGACCAGCATCAGGTTGATCGCCCGTCCCACGTCGTGCGCCGCGACGATGCGTTGCAGATGCACGGTGCCGAGTTCCACATCCACCGCCAACGCCGCGATCTGCGCCGCGAAGCCGTAGGTCGCGTAGGGGACGCCTTGGCCGTCGGCGTCGAGCGGCACGGTCGGCGGATCGAACCGCCCGATGCCTTCCAGCGGCGCTTCCAGCGCGGCCAGGTCCAGCGCCGCGCCATCGGCGAACAGCGTGGTGCCGGCCAGCCGCAGCACGGCGTCCGGACCGGCGTTGAGCCGCCGCAGGACCGCCGCCCGCAGCGCCAGACCGGCCTCCTGCGCCGCCCGGCCGCTGACGAAGGTCTGGCGCGACGCGCTGGTCTTGCCGGCATCCGCGGTCAGGTCGGTATCGCCCAGCACCAGCGCGAAGTCGCTGGCCGGCAGCCCCACCGCCTCGGCCGCGATCTGCAGCAGCGCGGTGGTGCTGCCCTGGCCGATATCCACCGCGCCGTTGAAGAAGGTCAGGCCGTCCCGCCCCAACGTGATCCGCATGGTCGACGGGTTGGACATGCCGGTGTTGCCGATGCCGTACCACATGCAGGCGATGCCGACGCCGTGCCGCCGCGGGCCGCCCTGTTGGTTGCCTGCCGCGGCGGCCTCACGCAGCGCCCGCCAGCGCGGCCGCAGCGCATCAAGGCAGGCGAACAGCCCCACCGAATGCTCCAGCACCTGGCCGCACGCCGTGGTGTCGCCCGCGCGCAGGGCGTTCAGCGCCCTGAATTCCAGCCGGTCCAGCCCTGCCGCATCGGCCAGCCGGTCCCACAGCGCTTCCTGCGCGATCGCCGCCTGCGGCACGCCGAAGCCGCGGAACGCGCCGGATGGCGGGTTGTGGGTCAGCACCGCCCGCGCCCGGGTTCGCACATGCGGCACTCGGTATGGCCCGGCCGCGTGGACCGGCACGCGGCCCGCGACGGTCGGCCCCCAACTGGCATAGGCCCCGGTGTCGTAGGTGCCGTCGAATTCGAAGGCCGTCAGCCGGCCGGCCGCGTCGCAGGCCGCGCGCGCCGCGATCGACGCCGGATGCCGCTTGGTGGTCGCCGCCATGCTTTCGCCGCGCGAATACACCGCCCGCACCGGCCGCCGGAGCACCCAGGCCGCCACCGCCAGCATCGGCTGCACCGAGACGTCCAGCTTGCCGCCGAAGCCGCCGCCGCAGGCCGACGGGATGATCCGCACCGCGTGGTGCGGCAGGCCGAGCACGCCAGCCACTTCCTCGAGGTCCATGTACGGGGCCTGGGTGCTGGCGAACACCTCGATGCGATCCCCGATCCTGCGCGCGAAGCCGGCTTCCGGCTCGATGTAGGCGTGCTCCACGAAGCCGGTCCGCCAGTGGCCTTCGGCCAGATGCGCGGCGCCTGCGAAGCCCGCCTCGGGATCGCCCCGCCGCAGCCGCCCGGTGGAGAGCACGTTATCCGGCCGCGCCGCGTGCAGCACCGCCGCGCCCTGGGCCAGCGCCGCGGTGGGGCAGGGCAGGGGGGCCTCGATTTCCCACAGGATCGGCAGATCGTCGGCGCGGATGGCCTCCACCGTCGCGCGATCGCCGACGAGCGCGCAGACGCAGTCGCCGCGGAACCGCACCCGGTCCACCGCGAACACCGGCTGGTCCTTGAGGTCCGGATAGATGCCGAAGCCGTTCCGGCCCGGCACGTCGGCCGCTATCAGCACCCGCAGCAGCCCCGGATGCCGCGCGTGCAGCGCCGCCGTGTCGCCCAGCGTGAACCGGGCCGCCGCATGGGGCGAGCGCACCGCCCGCAGCCACAGTGCATCCGCCGGCGCCGCATCCGCGCCGAACACCTCGGCGCCGGTCACCTTGGCCGGGCCGTCCGCCCGCGCCAGCCGCGCGCCGACGCCGCACGCGGTTCCGGCCGGGGTGTCGCGGTGGGCGTCCAGCACCGCGTTCAGGATCTTGCGGTAGCCGGTGCAGCGGCACAGCACGCCGCCGAGCGCGTCCATCGCCTGCGCTTCCGTCGGCCTCGGCGTGGTGGCGAGCAATTCCATCGCCGCCAGCAGCATCCCCGGCGTGCAGATGCCGCACTGCGCCGCGCCATGCCGCAGGAATGCCGCCTGGAGCGCGGCACCGGCCGGAGTCGCCGCCAGCCCCTCCACGGTCAACACCGCATGGCCCGCCGCCTGGCCCAGCGGCACCAGGCAGGCGCAGACCTGCCGCCCGTCCAGCAGCACCGTGCAGGCGCCGCAATCCCCGGCATCGCAGCCGATTTTGGTGCCGGTCAGCCCGAGGCCGTCTCGCAGCGCCGCCGAGAGCCGTGCATCGCCCGCCATGGCGACCCACGCGGCGATGCCGTTCACCACCAGCCCGATGCCCGGAGCGGTTCCGTCCGGGCCGATGCGTTGCCGTGCCGCATCCGCTGCCGCGCCGGGCGTCCGCAGCCCATCCGGACTCGCTTCCGCCACTGCCCAAGGCATGGGTCTCATGCCGCCCGTTCCAGCGCCGGTGCCGCCAGCCCAGCCAGCAACCGCCTCAGCAGCACCAGCGCCGCCTCCGCTCGATAGGTTGCCGGCCCACGGATGTCGTCGATCGGCGCCAGTTCCGCCAAGTGCACGGCCTGGACCAGCTCCGGCTCCCACGCCCGGCCAACCAGCGCCGCCTCCAACTCCGGCAGCCGCCGCGCCACCGCCGAGCACGCGCCCACCGCGACCTTCGCCGCCGCCACGCGCCCGCCCCGCAGTTCCACCACCGCCGCCACCATCACCACCGAAATCACCAGATACGCCCGCGCTCCAAGCTTCAAGAACCCGCCCCTGGCCCCCTCCGCCGCCCGCGGCACGATCAGCGCCGTTGCGATCTCGTCCCGCGCCATTGCCGTCCGCCGGTTGCCCAGCAGGAACGCCGCCAGCGGCAGCACCCGCACTCCCCGCGCGCTTGCCAGTTCTATGCAGGCGTCCAGCGTCAGCAGCGGCGGCACCCCGTCGGCGGCCGGCGAGGCGTTGCACAGGTTGCCCACCAGCGTGCCGCGGTTCTGCACCTGCCGCCCGCCCACCTGCCGCGCCGCGTCGCGCAGCCCATCGAAGCAGGCCGGCAACGACGCCTCCCGCACCTCGCTCCAGGTCGCCAGCGCGCCGATCCGGCAGTGGTCGCCGCGATCCTCGATGCCGCGCAATGCCGCGATGCCCGAGATGTCCAGCACCGGCCGCGCCTCTGCCCGCATCCAGACCTCTGCCGCCGCCCGCGCCGGATAGGCGTCCGTGCCCCCCGCCAGCACCAGCGGCCGTGCCTCCGCCGCGGCTAGCAGGCCCAGCACCGCCGCCAAGCCGTCCGGTCTGCAATACCCTGCCATGCCGCCAACCCGTTGTGACGCCAGCGACTCTACCGTGCACGCCGGCGTGCCCACAACCACCTGTCCGCCGCGCCGGAATTCGCCCCGGCCGCCGGCCCGGTGCTACCGTCGCCCAAGGTGGGGCAGGGGCATCACGCATGGCGACCGAAGCGGCATCCGGCCCGGCACCAGGCCGCACCCTGGTCCGCAACATCGGCCTCATGCTGTCCGGCGACATCGCCGCCCCCCTGCTGGAGGCCGACGCCATCCTGATCGAGGACGGCCGCATCCTGGCCGTCGGCTGCGCCCCCGACCTCGCCGCCCGCGGTCCCGTGGCCCACACCATCGACGCCCATGGCTGCGCCGTCGCCCCCGGCCTCATCGACAGCCATGTCCACCCGGTGTTCGGCGACTGGACCCCCCGGCAGAACACCATCGGCTGGGTGGAAAGCACGCTGCACGGCGGCGTCACTACCATGGTCTCCGCCGGCGAGGTCCACCTGCCCGGCCGCCCCCGCGACATCCTCGGCCTCAAGGCCCTCGCCATCACCGCCGAACGCAGCTACCGCCTCGCCCGCCCCTCGGGCGTCAAGGTCCTGGCCGGCGCCCCGGTGCTGGAACAGGGCATGGTGGAGTCCGACTTCGCCGAACTCGCCGCCGCCGGCATCACCCTGCTGGGCGAAGTGGGCCTCGGCTCCGTCAAGGCCGGCTACGAGGCGCGCGAGATGGTCGGCTGGGCCCGCAAGTACGGCATCCAGAGCACCATCCACACCGGTGGCCCCTCCATCCCCGGCTCCGGCCTGATCGACAAGGACACCGTGCTCGAGGCCGACGCCGACATCATCGGCCACATCAACGGCGGCCACACCGCACTGCCGGAAGCGCATGTCTGCGAACTGTGCGAACGCAGCAGCCGCGCCATCGAGATCGTCCACAATGGCAACGAACGCGTGGCCGTCGCCGCCGCTCAGGCCGCACGGGATCTGGGCCAACTCCACCGCGTCATCCTCGGCACCGACAGCCCGGCAGGGTCCGGCGTGCAGCCGCTCGGCATCCTCCGGGTGATCTCGCTGCTCTCGGCCATCGGCGGCATCCCGGCGGCGCAGGCGGTGGCGATGGCCACCGGCAACACCGCCCGCATCCGCCGCCTCGACAGCGGACTGATCGAACCGGGACGCGCCGCCGACCTGGTGTTCCTCGACCGGGCGCAGCACAGCGCGGGGCGGGACATGCTCCACAGCATCGAACTCGGTGATATTCCGGGCGTGGGGATGGTGATGATCGACGGCACCATCCGCTGCGGGCGTAGCCGGAATACGCCGCCGGCGGAGCGGGTGCCGGAGGTGGTGGAGTAGCAAGGCGGGGGAGAGAACTCCCCCGATCCCCCTCCCTTTTTTGAGGCTCTTGTCGTGTTCCGGGGTGGTGGTCCTGGGCCTGGGTAGCGCGGCTGAATGGCTTCTGGTGTGATGGCGGGAGCGCGAGCGGCCAACCGGCTCG